>SKEE01000336.1_pt1 | contig 55844 bp, 56 predicted proteins | sample 4826661 | NCBI WGS metagenome assembly SKEE01 (sample SAMN11008817, study PRJNA524170) | human gut metagenome | biome: Human fecal sample; material: Feces; isolation source: fecal sample from pouch patient p20 | host: Homo sapiens | place: Israel: Tel-Aviv | collected 2016-11-14
GCGTTGCTCGGTCAGGGTTGCCCCCATTGCCGAAGATTCCCTACTGCTGCCTCCCGTAGGAGTCTGGGCCGTGTCTCAGTCCCAGTGTGGCCGATCACCCTCTCAGGTCGGCTATGTATCGTCGCCTAGGTAGGCCGTTACCCTACCTACTAGCTAATACAACGCAGGTCCATCTCGTAGTGATGCAATTGCATCTTTCAAGCTTCTAACATGTGTCAAAAGCTGTTATGCGGTATTAGCTATCGTTTCCAATAGTTATCCCCCGCTACAAGGCAGGTTACCTACGCGTTACTCACCCGTTCGCAACTCATCCAAAAGAAGCAAGCTCCTTTCTTCAGCGTTCTACTTGCATGTATTAGGCACGCCGCCAGCGTTCGTCCTGAGCCAGGATCAAACTCTCATTTAATCTTGTTCTCATTCTGTCACTGACAGATTTATCTGCTTTACAGGTTGATTTCTCAACCCGCACGTTTGGTTCGTCTTGTTCAGTTTTCAAAGGTCTTTATCTCTCTCGAGACAACTATTATAGTTTATCAAATCTCTTTCGCTTTGTCAACAACTTTTTTTAAGTTTTTTCAAAAGCTTTTTTGAAACCTGATAGCTGTTGTCCTCTCATCAGACAACTATAACAGTTTACCATCTCTTGGATCTCTTGTCAATAACTTTTTTAAAGTTTTTTTTAAAAAAGATAAAAATAAAACAGCCAATACTGACTGTTTTATTTTATATCAAAACTATGGCACTATTCTGAGTCAGATGAGTCAGCCATTTTTTCTTTGACTTCATCATATGAAAGGGCATGTGCTTCTTGATTATCTTTGTCTTGTTCTTCAGGCATTTTTCCTGTTTCGTAAATAGACTTGATTTGAGCAGCATCAAGGGTTTCATATTTAAGAAGGGCTTCTGCAATAAGTTTATGTGTTTCACGGTTGTTATTGATGATATCAGCCGCTTTATCACGTGCTTCATTAAGCAGTTTACGAACTTCGTCATCAATTATTTGTGCGGTTTGAGCAGAATATGATTTTTCTGGTGACATTTGTCCTGTCATGACGGCATGGTTTCCTTCATATTGAACAGGTCCTAATGTATCACTCATACCATATTCAGTAACCATAGCACGTGCGATTTGGGTAGCTTGTTCAAAGTCATTTGACGCACCTGTCGTTTGAGCATTAAAGATAATTTCTTCTGCAACACGACCACCCATTAAACCAGCCAATTGTTCTTTCAAATCATCTTTTGAATGCAACATTTGGTCTTCTTTAGGAAGGGCAATCATGTAACCACCTGCGCGACCACGTGGAACGATCGTTACTTTGTGGACGACACGCGCACTTGAAAGCACCAAACCAACGATGGTATGTCCAGCTTCGTGGTAGGCCACCATTTCGCGTTCTTTTTGAGAAATCGTACGGTCTTTCTTAGATGGACCTGCAATAACACGATCTTCTGCCTCATCAATATCAGAAGCATCGATTTTCTTCTTATTACGACGTGCTGCAACTAAGGCTGCTTCGTTAAGAACATTTTCAAGGTCTGCACCAACAAATCCTGGTGTTTGTTGCGCGACAACTTTCAAATCAACGTCTGATGCCAAAGGTTTATTCTTAGCGTGAACGCGTAAAATAGCTTCACGTCCCTTAACATCTGGTCTACCAACCAAAATCTTACGGTCAAAACGACCTGGACGAAGAAGAGCTGGGTCTAGGACGTCACTACGGTTGGTTGCTGCGATAACAATAATACTTTCGTTGCCTTCAAAACCATCCATCTCGATAAGAAGTTGGTTAAGGGTTTGTTCGCGTTCATCATTTCCGCCACCCATACCGGCACCACGACGGCGGCCGACAGCATCGATTTCATCTATGAAAATGATGGCACGTTCTGCTTTTTTAGCATCTTCAAAAAGGGATCTCACACGGCTTGCACCGACACCGACGAACATTTCAACGAAGTCAGAACCTGAGATAGAGAAGAATGGAACACCTGCTTCACCGGCAACGGCTTTAGCAAGAAGGGTTTTACCTGTTCCCGGAGGGCCTTCAAGAAGGACACCAGCAGGAATTCTAGCACCAAGTGCTTTGTATTTCTTCGGATTTTTCAAGAAGTCAACAACTTCAACTAGTTCTTGTTTTTCTTCTTCTGCACCGGCAACGTCAGAGAAACGTACTTTCACGTTGCCTTGGCTCTGAGATTTGGCTCTGTTTCGACCAAAGTTCATCGCTCCTCGTGCACCATTTCCGCCTTGGTTCATCATCATAAAGAAGAAGACAACCATCAAGATAAGTGGTACATAAGTGATGATATAAGTAATCCAAGCACCGCTAGAGCTTTCCTGTTTGACTGTTATAGAAACATCTGCATCCTCAGCAGCCTTGGTTAACGTTTCAACAGAAGAATCGCTTGGCAAAACAATTGACGTAAATTCGGTTACTTCAGCTGTTTTTCGACCTTCTAAAAATGGCAAGCTGGCACTTGTTTTCGTTGATTGTGCTTTGGTGTATTCACCACTAACTTCAATCACACTGCCGCTTGGTTGGTAAGTGATAGACTTAACATCCCCTGACTTAATGCGTTGCATTAAAGTCGAGTAATTAATTTGTTGACTTTGTGTACTTGATCCCCTTAAGTAATATTGAAAGGCTGTAATCCCTGCAATAATCAAAAGAATATAAATAAAGGAATTTCGAACAAAGCCATTATTTCTATTATTTTTCATACAATAATTTTAACCCTCTATTTATCTGAGTAAATTTCTTCTTTAAGGACTCCTACATATGGTAAATTACGATAATGTTCTGCATAATCAAGACCAAAACCAACAATAAACTCGTTTGGCACATCGTAGCACACATAATCTGCTTCAATATCAACCACACGACCTTCTGGTTTATCAAAAAGGGTTGCGATTTTTACAGAATTGGCTTTACGGTATTTAAACATATCTCGTAGGTAGAGCAAAGTACGTCCTGTATCAATGATATCTTCAACAAAGATAACATCACGACCTTCGATATTGGTATCGACATCTTTGAGAATTTTTACTTCACCGCTACTTGTTGTTTGGTTGCCGTAACTAGACACAACCATAAAATCCAATTCCACTTTGGTATCGATATGCTTTATCAATTCCGCGATAAAAGGAACTGAGCCTTTTAAAATACCAATCAAAAGAGGATTTTTACCATTATAATCTTTTGTTAATTGTTCGCCTAATGCTTTCGTTTTAGTAATAATCTCTTCCTCTGAGTACAAAACTTTTTCAATATCTTGTTCAAGCATGACATCACCTGTTTCTAATTTTTTCAATATGCAATGTGCCCTCCATTATACCATATTTGGGAGCTTTTCTCAAATAAGTTTTACCGGCAACTAGTACAAAAATCACTTGACCGTCTTGCTCTCCCACAATTGCCTCTGAACGGTCTTGCAAGGAGATTTTTTCGTCAATAAATAGCCGCCGTAATTTTTTGGAAAAAGCACCAAAATCAATATAGTCACCTGGTTGTCTGTGCCTTAATTTAAGGGGAGTCACATGATACAAAGGAATGCCTTTGTTATTCCTCTCATTATTAAAGTGAAATTGGTACTGACCATATCTGACTATACCGCCATATTCTAGCATTTTTTGAGGTATTTCCCCATCGGTCTTAGGGCTGATTTTTGTGATGTGAAATTGCTTGGCATCTTTAATTAGTCGATAATCATTTTTAATGTGATAATCCAGATTTTTTCGCTGACGCAATAGATTAAGCATTTCTTCAAACTGAGCATGAGATACTTGCAAATCAGGAAATTGGCTCAGATAATCTTGAAAAAGGAAAAATTGCACGGCCTTACTTTGAGCTAAAAACTGTGAACAATCTGTTCTGTCAATGGTTGCCGTTAAATCTTGCAAAGCTTGAAAAAGCGTCTGACTTTCTTCGCCTAAATGCCGAAGAGCTTGTCTAAACTTTGGATTTTCTTGCTCTAAAGTTGGGAGGTATTGATTTCTAATGCGATTACGCAGGTAGTCCAAAGAAGCGTTAGAGGCATCTTCAAAATGGAAAATATCTGGTAAATCAGCCTTTGAAATGGTCAAAAATGGGCGAATGAGTTCTCCCGTTCCAAAGGAGCTAACCGCCTGCATTCCCGCTAAATAGCGAAGGCGGCTACCACGCAATAAACGCATCAAAATCGTTTCAGACTGGTCATCTGCATGGTGGGCAGTGACTACGGCAGTGTAGTTTTGTTCTGTCATGACTTTCTTGAAAAAAGCATACCTGAAATCACGCGCAGCTTTTTCTGAAAAAACACCTGAAAAAGCCGACATAAAAATCGGAATATGGTGCTCCCTTGCCCATTTTCTCAAATAAGCCTCTTCTTCTTCTGAAGCTGCTCGCTGCTTGTGGTTGACATGAACAATGCCAATCTCAATTTCCAGTTGATGTCGGTAAATATACAAAAAGTGTAGCAGATTCATCGAATCTACTCCACCTGATACTGCTATTAATACTTTTTTATGCTTGGCAAAATAAGCCTTTTTTTGAATCTCTTTGACTAATGGTTCGTACATTTTATTTTAAAATACTATAAACGTCATTGGCGATATTGGTGATATCGTCATAAGAAGCATTATTGGTAAAAATCGATAGAATAAAGGGTTGGTCGGCATAGACAATTGCAACATCGTGCTTGTAGTCGTATGCGTCTCCAATTTTATGCGCCACTTGCACATCAATATCTTTTGAAATACGAGTGCTGTCAAAATCAGTTGACGACAGGTAAGAAATGATTTCGCCATTTTGATTGTAAATGGCTTCCATCAGATTTGCTGCTGTCTTGGCAGACATATTGCGTTCTTTCATGTCAATCGGTGTCCCTGCGACAGCCGTGATGGTATTGTTGAAATCATCGTCATATTGATGCGCAACGTAGTAACCCAAAATGTTTGTTGCGACATTGTCAGAATACTGAGCGACAGCTTTTAGCAAAGTATCAACCGTGTATTCTTTATTGTCAGCTGACTTGCTCATTTTCCCGCTGCCACCTGGCTCATAGGACTTATCAAAATGATTGACCGCATCTACGTAGACCAACTTATCGTCTGACGTGATAGCTCCTTTTTGCAATTGAGCCTCAACATAATAAAGGGTCGCTAATTTGGCAACGCTAGCAGAATACATGACCGTATCGGCGTTAATTTCTGCGGTTACTTGCGTTCCTAATTGTTTCACGTAAATCGAATAATTGCTCTTATTGTATTTTTGGTTGAGCATGGCTTGCACTTTTTGCATACGATTATCCGTTTCAGACAAATCCGTCGCAGCAATCCAACCTTTACCATCAACCTTGTAATAAGTGCCGTGACTTGTGACGGCTTTTTGAGTAACGGTGACCTTGCTATAAGGCGTTAAATCCGTCTTGACCGATTTCGTTCCTGTTACATAAGGCGTTTGATAAACGGTAAAGCCATCGTTTAGCCAAAAATCTTGAGTAATGGCTTCTTGACTAAGAACCACATCATCACTAACCACCTGTCGACTGGCTTCAATATAACTACCGTCTGATAATTTAAAAACAGGGATAGTGGCGTCATTGACGAGCCAATCTGTGATGGTTAACGGTGTGTTAGCTGATAAGGTATCCGCAGCAACGGTCAAATCCGCATCTTTATAAGTCGTGCTATCTTGGATGAGAATTGGATTTTGAGGAATGGCATCAAAATAGGTTGAGGATGACACAACTGTCGTATTGAGGTGATACTTTTCCTCATTGCTTAAATCCATGTCTTTTTCTGTACTAATAACTGGAAGAGAGACCAAAAAAAATGGTATTAGCATTACTGCAAATAGTTTTTTCACTGGTTTCTCCTTCCGTTACTATTTTTGTGATGAATGATGATTTTCTTCTCTTAAAGCTTGATTTTCTTTAGCGAGTTCTTCTAACTTATCATCAGAATAAGCTAGAAATTTTTCAATTGTTTTAATTAAATGTTCCATAAATTATTTTGGTAATAGATTTGGTAATGGGTAAACCGTTTCACCCGAGCGCGATAAGTAGTATTTGGCACGCGCATACTTAGCGACATAATTATCGTCTTTTAAGCGATTGGCAAGAACTTTCTCTGCATCGGCTTCAACGACCAATTTGTCGTAGTCTTTTTGCAGGGAAACGACCTTGGCTTTTTGTTCCTGTAAAGTCTGGTAACTTTTGACCAGATTATAGGTCGGTAAGATAAACAAGAGCATCACGACCACCAAAATCCACCCCATAAAACGATGCCGTTTGCGATTTTCCTCTTCAAGATAGCGTTTTTTGGTGTTTTCGTCGTTGATGTACTGATTGTTTAATTGAACGATATTAGGCTTCTCCATCCGCTTCTATCCTTGTTTCCTTAATGATTTCGTACATTTTGGCTGCATCTTCTTTTTTGGTGCTGTCTTTCATTTCCAAAACACGCACCGTTAGCAATTTATTTCCAAAACGAATTTCCACTTCGTCATTGATTTTTAAATCGGTTGATGATTTGGCTAAGATGCCATTGACTTTAATACGTCCTTTGTCTGCGACTTCTTTCGCCACTGGACGACGTTTAATAATACGGGATACTTTCAAATATTTATCAAGTCTCATAATCATTTACCTCGTAACTGTTTTATTTTATCATTTTTTGTGTAAAATAGCTGGCTTAAATGAGTTTGTTAAAATACTGTAATAAAAGGCATCAACAAACTTAAAGATACTGTTGTCAGCTAGTTTTTGTCTATCTTGCGAGCCTTGATTTCCGCCAGCATCTGACCAAAGTGCTGCAATTCCTCTAAAATCTCGTAGTCTTTTTTACCACGGACATTGAAGATAATTTCGATTTTACCTTGATTTTCGCTGATGCGGGCTTTCAAGTTCATTTTTGACAGAGCTTCAAAGTAATCTTGGGTCAGATAATGTTGCAGCGACGCTTTTTCAAAACGCACCAACACATTGGTGTCTTTTCGCTCGACCAATTCAGCAAAAGCATTGTCCATATAAGCTTTTACTAAGCCAATCTCAAGCAAATAAGCCACTTGGTCTGGGTACTCACCAAAACGGTCAATCAACTCATCTTGCAAACTTTGGTAGTCGCTGTGATTAGCGATGTCGCGAATACGCTTGTAAATTTCGATTTTTTGGCGCTCGTCTTCAATGTAATCACTTGGAAGGTAAGCATCAATTTGGAGATTAACCTCAGCATTACTCTTACGACGCACTTGGGATTTTCCTTGTTTTTTGGCAATGGCTTCCTCTAAAAGTTGCGAATACATCTCAAATCCAACCGAATCAATAAAGCCACTTTGTGAAGCCCCTAAAATATTACCTGCGCCACGGATAGACAAGTCCCGCATGGCAATTTTAAAACCAGAACCCAGTTCAGTGAATCCTTTGATAGCATCCAAACGTTTTTCAGATACCTCTGTCAAAATCTTATCTGGTCGATACATGAGATAAGCATAGGCAATACGATTAGAGCGCCCCACACGTCCACGCAGTTGATACAAGGTTGACAAGCCCATATGGTCTGCATTTTCAATGAATAAGGTATTGACATTTGAAATATCAACTCCTGTTTCGATAATGGTGGTCGCCACCAAAACATCGTAAACACCGTCAATAAAATCCATGAGGGTATTTTCCAATTGAATCTCACTCATCTGACCATGCACAAAACCGATACTAGCTTCAGGAACCAATTCTTGCAGTTCTGCGACTTTTTGGTCAATACTGTCAACTTTATTGTAAATGTAGAAGACCTGTCCGCCACGGTCAATCTCACGGATAATAGCTTCACGAATTAAGCCAGGATTGGTTTCCAAAACATAGGTTTGAACAGGATAACGGTTGGTTGGTGGGGTTTCAATAACCGATAAATCACGAATGCCCAGCATTGACATATGAAGAGTTCGAGGAATAGGTGTTGCCGTTAGGGTCAATACATCCACTTTGGCCTTTAGCTCCTTGAGTTTTTCCTTGTGTTTAACTCCAAAACGCTGCTCTTCATCGATGATAATCAAACCCAAATCAGCAAAGACAACATCCTTAGACAAAAGACGGTGAGTACCAATGATAATATCAATTTGCCCTTTTTTGAGTTGCTCCAAGGTTTCATTTTGCTCTTTCTTGCTGCGAAAACGGCTGAGCACTTCCACCTTGACAGGATAATTGTCAAAGCGTTCTGAAAAATTGGTGTAATGTTGCTGGGCTAAGACGGTTGTAGGTACCAAAACCGCGACTTGCTTGTGGTCTTTGACCGCTTTAAAAGCGGCTCGCATAGCAACTTCTGTCTTACCAAAACCGACGTCTCCCACTAGCAAGCGGTCCATTGGTTTATCTTCTTCCATGTCCTGCTTAATTTCTTTGATAGAGCGCAATTGGTCTTCTGTTTCGACAAAGGCAAAATCATTGTCAAATTCGCGCTGCAAATCATCATCTGGTGAAAAAGCAAAACCTTTTAATTGGCTACGCTCAGCATATAATTTCAGCAAATCATCAGCAATATCTTCCACTTGTTTAGACACTTTTTGCTTGGTCTTTTGAAAACGCCCGTCATTAAGTTTATTGATTTTTGGGGCCTTGCCGTCAGCTGAAACGTATTTTGATAGGCTTTCAATTTGTTCAATTGGCAAAGAAATGGTGGCCGAATCTTGGTATTGAATAGTGAGATAATCACGGTGAACCCCATGAATATCAATGGTTTCAATACCTAAAAATTGGCCAATTCCGTGGATTTGGTGAACCACATAATCGCCCTTTGAAAGCTCATTATAGTCTTTCAAACGCTCCGCATTGCTGATATTGGAGTGACGAACACGGCGTTTAATCTTTTTATGGTAGATTTCACGCTCAGTGATAACCACCAATTTGTCATCCGCAAAGTAAAAACCGTTGGATAAGTTGCCAACCAAAAGCTGAGCTTGTTTTGGCTCAACGTCATCACTGGCTACAATCGGCAATTGCAAACCGTATTCTTGTAAATCTTTCTGTAAACGTTCCGCACCATGTTGTGAATCTGCTTGAATGATAACCGTCGCTTTTGATTTTTGGTAACGATGCACTTCTTCAATCACTAGCGGTATCTGGTTGAAAAACTCCTGCATCGGATACTGCGTGAGCTGGTAGAGATGGGCAAATTTGAGATTTCCAAGACCCTTATGAAAATGAGAGAAAAAGGTCGCAGGCTGATACTGACGCAGTTTTTTATAGCTATCTGCAAAGTAAACCAAACTTGACACAGCTTTACCACGTTGTAAATCTTCTGTCAATAAGTTGGCAACTTCCAAATCCACCTTGGCATTACGGTCGATGACCTTTTGAAAATCATCAAAGAAAACAGGCGTTTCTTTTGGAATGTAATCCAATAAGGTCCATTCTTTCGCGTAGAAGATAGAAGCAAAGCGTCTGATATCAGCATGCTTATAGCCTGCCTTGGTAGACTCATAAACCTCGCTTAAATAAGCATGTTGCTCCTCTTTTGCCGTTTCCAAATACTTTTCCAAAGACTTGGTCGCTCTGGCAAAATCTTCCTCATACAACAATAAATCATCTGCTGGAAAAATAGTGACATGAGAAAGGGTATCAACAGACTTTTGACTGCTTACCTCAAATTGCCTAATGCCATCAATCTCATCTCCGAAAAATTCCAAACGGTAAGGACGGTCAGCCGTAATTTCATAAATATCAATGATATCACCACGTTGGCTAAATTCTCCTGGGTTAAGAACTTGGTTGGCACGTTGGTAACCAAGTAAAGCTAGTGTTTTGACCACGTCGTCCAATTCGTAGCTATGCCCTAACTCAAAATGCAGTTGATTATGAGCGTACGTTGCAGGGTTAGGTAATAGTACCCGTGTCCCCATTAAACTAGTCACCAAAACACCTGTTTGCTCTGCATTCTGCAAAAAATTAAGGCTTTCCAAGCGCGAATTGACCTTGTCCATCGAAGAGAAAATAAACTCTGCCGCTGCGACATCATCTGCAAAAAAGGTGTAAACTTGCTCTTCCCCAATCAAACTCGACAAATCGCTGGCTAGTTTTTCCACCTCATTTTGAGTGGAAGTGATAACAACATACTTGCCCTTATTGGCTTGATAAGCTGAAGCAATGGCTAAGGCGCGACTAGAGCCAGACAAGCCCATGATTAGCTGGCGTTCCAATTGGGAAACGTGAGCCTGCCAATCTTGAATGAGCTTATTTTGGCTAAATAAATCAATAATATTCATTGTACTACCCATTAAATCGTTGCATGGTTTTGGCAAAATCGGTTTCTTGCAAATAAAATTGGACAGCATCTGTCACTTTATCTAGAGCTTGCTCAACCGTAATCTTTTCATCTACATCAAATGTCCCAAGGACATGGTCCACCACGGTGCGCCCTTGTTTAGGACGTCCAATACCGACTTTGATACGGTCAAAGGTTTGCGTACCTGTATGAGCAATAATAGACTTAATCCCATTATGACCGCCCGCAGAGCCTTTTTGACGCAAACGCAAACGTCCCACTTCCATATCCAAATCATCATAGATAACCACAAAATCAGCAATATCGATATTAAAGTAGGTCAACAAAGCATGAACCGCCAAACCTGAATTATTCATAAATGTGGTTGGTTTTACCAAATAAATCTTTTCCCCGTTGATAAAGCAAGACCCGACTTCTGCTTTAAAGTTCTTATCCTCTGAAAAAGTTACTTGAAACGCTTGAGCCAAACGGTCAATCGTCATAAAACCAATATTATGTCGTGTATCATGGTATTTACTGCCTGGATTTCCCAGACCAACAATCATTTTTACCATATGTTTTCCTTTCAACTACCAAAAGGCTGGAAAATACTTTTTCCAACCTTGCTTATCTGTCATTTAGTTTATACGTTAAAGCGGAATTCCATGATATCGCCATCTTGAACCACATAATCTTTTCCTTCTTCACGAAGACGACCTGCTTCTTTGACTGCTTTTTCTGAGCCATAAGCAATCAAATCATCATAAGACATAGTGATGGCACGGATAAATCCTCGCTCGAAGTCTGAGTGGATGATACCTGCTGCTTGAGGAGCTTTAATACCACGTTTAAAGGTCCAAGCACGCACTTCTTTTTCCCCTGCTGTAAAGTAAGTCCCAAGACCAAGTAAATGATACGCCGCACGAGTCAATTTGTCAACACCAGATTCTGTTAAGCCTAAATCTTCAAGGAAGAAAGCTTTGTCTTCATCATCTAGTTCTGAAATTTCTTCTTCGGCACGTGCTGAGATGACAACCACTTCTGCATTTTCAGTTGCCGCAAATTCACGAATTTGTTTGACATATTCGATGTCATCTGGGTTTGCAACTTTGTCTTCATCGACATTTGCCACATAAAGGACAGGTTTTGTCGTTAGAAGGAATAATTGTTTCACGATTTTTTGTTCATCTTCTGTAAAGTCAATGGTACGCGCTGATTTTCCGTCCTCAAGCACTGGCTTGATTTTTTGAAGAACGTTAAATTCTGCAATGGAATCCTTATCTTTTTGCGTGCGAGCAATTTTTTCAACACGCGCATAACGTTTATTAACCGATTCTAGGTCAGCTAAAATCAATTCTAGGTTAATGGTATCAATATCAGCAAGAGGGTCAACAAAAGCATCCTCACGTCCTTGTTCACGCATGACATTTTCATCGTCAAAAGCACGCACCACGTGTACAATCGCATCGACTTCACGGATATTGGCAAGAAATTTATTTCCAAGACCTTCCCCACGTGAAGCCCCTTTTACGATACCTGCAATATCTGTAAATTCAAAAGTTGTTGGAACTGTTTTTTTCGGTGTAATCAATTCCGTTAATTTTTGCAAGCGTTCATCTGGCACTTCAACCATTCCCACGTTTGGGTCAATCGTTGCAAATGGATAGTTAGCAGCCTCTGCTCCTGCTTTGGTAATCGCATTAAATAGCGTTGATTTCCCAACGTTAGGTAAACCAACAATACCTGCTGTTAAAGCCATGTTTTTATCTCCATTCAAAATATTCAATCACTACTATTATACCAAAAAAAAGTAAAAAAGGCTTGCCCATAGGCAAACCAAATCAACCAAAAATTTTTGGAAAAGTGTTTGGAAGAAACCAAGACAAAAAGCCACCGATAGCTAAGATAATCCACCAGTACTGAGATAAGAATTCCCAAGCATTCATGGTCTTGTTTTCTCTGACTTCCACCACACGCTCAATCTTTTTTTCAGGTTTTATTCCAAGAACCAACTCATCTAAGTTAACGTCCAAAATAGTAGCCAACTTCACTAAATTTTCCATATCTGGTGTTGCTTCACCCGTTTCCCATTTTGAAATAGCTTGACGTGAGATAAAAAGTTCCTGTGCCAAACCTTCTTGTGAGAAAGCTTTTTCTTGACGAAGCTGTTTTAATTGTTTTGCAAAGATTGTCATTTGGTATCCCTACTTTCTTTTTTTACACAGGATAGCAAAAATCTCTGGGATAATCGAGCACTTTTTCAAGCAACTCCTAGTTGCAAATAGCTAAAAATCCTAATATTAAAGGCTTTTCTTGGTTGCGGCTTTATTTTGGTAATACTTTTCGCATCTTTCGTTCAAAATCATGACGGCTCATCATGACAACGTGGTCACAGTTGGTACAACGGATTTTAATATCTGCACCAATTCGGATAACTTCCCACTCATTGGCTTTTTTACCAGTTGATTTAATGGTGCAAGCATGAGGTTTTTTCATTTCAACATAACTGCCAATAACGTACATAACTTCTCCTCTAAAACGAAATGAAAAAGAAAAGTTTTAGAAGGCCTTAAACAAGGACTCGGTCAACTTTTCTCACAAAAAGGATTAATTGGTGCGAACTGGTGTAATCAGTTGAACAAAATTCTCAGTATCATCACCAGGCATTAAGGTAAATGGACGAACAGGGGAAATAAAACGTATCATGACTGTTTCACTCTTCAAGGCTTTCAACGCTTCAATCAGATAAGTTGGGTTAAAACTAATGGTTAAATCACTACCAGACTGGCTGATGCTATCTAGCTCTTCGTTAACTTTCCCCACTTCTGGTGAATTAACGTGAGATGAAATGCTATCGCTGGTGATTTCCAATTTAACCGTTCCGTTTTGTGTCGCATTTGAAATCAAGTAAGCACGCTCCATAGCTGAACGAAGGGCTGCGGTGTTAAAGGTTACTTCTGTTTCAAAAGAATTGGTCAACAAACGGTCGGTATCAGGGTAGTTTCCCTCTAAAAGACGGGTATAAAAACTAATGTAGTCACTTCTAAACAAAACTTGACTATCTGAAAAGAAAACTTCAACGGTTTCAATGTCATCTGTGAAAACTGCTGAAAATTCACGCAAAGATTTGCTTGGAATGACCATGTTAAAGTTTGCTGAGGTATTTTCCAAAGTCAATTTGCGTTGGCTCATGCGGTGAGAGTCCGTCGCTACTGCCTTAAATTCTTTTTGCTCACTAAGCACCATGTGGACTCCAGTCAAAATAGGACGGCTTTCTTGAAGACTAGCTGCAAAAGCTGTTTCTGAAATAATACTTTTCAACAGTTTGGTTTTAAGAACTAGCGGATTTTCAGTCGTCATTTCTTGCAAACGTGGGTAGAGATCCACATCTTTTCCTTTTAGGGTGATTTCTGATTTGCCACTTGTTAACACGATTTGGTGATGATCAATTTCGGTAAAATCCAAACTCACATCAGGTAGACTTGAGATAATATTGATAAAGAAATTTGCTTCTAGTAAAACAGCTCCTGGTGAGGTAATCAAAAGACCTGCATTTTCATTAGAAACTGGAATGGTATTTTCAATAGATATTTGACCATTAGACCCCGTTAGGATAATATGTTGCGCATGCACTTCAATTTTAATGGTTGATAAAATCGGAATAGCATTTTTAGAAGAAATGGCTCTTTTGGTTGCATTTAAAGCTTGAAGGAAAAAGGATTTATTGATGGAAAATTGTATCATTGGAATCTCCTTTAGTTATGATAATAAATTTAGTAGTAGTAGTAGGTCTTGTTGAAGCTGTGGAAAAGTCACAAAAAGCAGCAAAAAAACAGGGAAAAGAGTTGTGCACAAATTGTGGATAACTCTTTTTAAAAATCTAGATTTATCCACAAGGCTTATCTGATTTTATTTTTGATGGTTTCAATTTCAATGCGTAAGCTATCATCTTGAGCCAACATATTCTTGATTTTGTTGTAGGCGTGTAGGACGGTAGAATGGTCCCGTCCGCCAAATTCTTTTCCAATTTTCGGTAGCGAATTATCGGTCATTTCCCGTGCGAGGTACATAGCCACCTGACGTGCTAAAACGATGTTTTGAGTGCGTTTGGTCGCCTTGATTTCCTTAACTGTCACATCGTAAAACTTCCCAACTTGCGTTTGAATGTCCTCGATTGGAATGACGGTCATTTTAGGGTCATCTTGCTTACGTGCTCGAATGGCTTCTGCTGCGATGTCCACGGTAATGGTTTTGATTTTTTTGACGCTAGCCACAAGGCTAATATCGTTAAGCGCTCCTTCAAGGTCACGCACATTGGAATCAAATTGCCCTGCTAAATATTCAATGGTATCCTGCGGGAAAACATAGTCATATTCTTGGGTTTTATTGGTCAAAATCGCAACGCGAGTTTCAAAATCAGGCGGCGTGATATTGATGGTAAGTCCCCATTTGAAGCGCGTGACTAAACGTTGTTCCAAGTTATCGAGGTGGTCAGGTGTACGATCGCTAGTAAGGACGATTTGCTTATTATTATCGTATAAGGTATTGAAGGTATTAAAGAATTCTTCTTGCGTTCCGGATAGGGTTTTTTTAGCTAAGGATTGAATGTCATCAATCAACAAAACATCCAGATTGCGGAATTTTTCCTTAAGCTCTTCCATCGTGTCTAGACGAATGTGCGTCACAAACTCGTTGATGAAATTCTCAGCGGTGATGTATTTGACACGCGCATTAGGATTATTTTTTAAAACAGCGTGCCCGATGGCATTGAGCAGATGGGTTTTTCCAAGTCCTGGTCCTCCCCAAATGAAAAGAGGATTGTAGGTTGTTCCAGGAGCGTCAGCTACGGCATAAGACGCTGAAAAAGCCCAGCGGTTTTCATCACCTTGGACAAAATTATCAAACGTGTATTTTGGGTTTAAATCAGAATGCATCTGTGGTAGTGTGCTTTGTGGTTTTTCTACCGTTTGTGTGCTGTCCTGAGCTGGTGTTTGCACGTTTAAATCGTCTTCAAAAACGTATTGGATGACAATCTCTGCATTAAAAATTTCAAAACCAGCTGCTAGAATGATGGATTTCAGATTATTATTCCAAAACACTTCCTTGACAGGGTCGAGATAAATAAAAGCCGTATGATTTTCAATTTTGAGCAGCCGTGCATCTAAGACGAAAAATTCATAAGTGGCTTGCTTCAATTGATTTCTGGCTAACTCTAAGACTCTGTTCCAAAATAATTGTTCATTCTCAGTCATAGTAGTTTTCCTTTTTTTATTTTGTGGATAATCTTACCCTATTCTAACACAAAAAAAAGTTTTCCACAACAGGACAAAAGTAGAAATCCACAGGGTGTTTGAAAGATTTCCACAATGTGAAAAAGAGTTTTCCACAAGCAGTGGAAAACTCTTGTATTGGTATAAACTAAAGTTTTTACAAGGTATTTTTCTTGTGGAAAACTCAGAAAAGAAAAAAGGGAAATCCACACGCTATTTGAACTTGTTGATAATTCTGTTAAAGTCTTCTTCCGACTGAAAATGCAAAACCACTTCTCCTTTTTGAGTGCTTTTGCTATTAGCAAACGAAATGCTAACGGGCAGTCCTAGACTTTGACTTAGGATGTCTTCATGGTGTTTTTTAAAAATATCCTTCTTCGCTTTCTTTTTGGGAGCACTTGGTTTGGGTTTTAGGAGTTGCTCCAGTTTTCGGACACTAATATCTTGGCTTAAAATGCGTTGGTACCACTGCTCCTGTTCTTCTTTGCTCTTTAAGGTCAACAACAAACGAGCGTGACCTTGCGACAAGCTTCCTTCTTCCACCGCGCGTGAAAGGCTGGGCGGAAGATTTAGTAATCGTAGGCAATTGGTAATGTAGGGACGCGATTTGCCCATGAACTGAGCCAATTCCTCATGCGTCATCTGATTTTTTTCAAGCAATTGCTTGTAAGCTTTTGCTTCTTCAATGGGATTTAAATCCGAGCGCTGTAAATTTTCAATAATCGCAAGCTGCATACTTTTTTGGTCAGAAATGGTTTTGATGATGGCTGGAATTTCACTAAGACCAGCTAGTTTAGATGCTTTTAGACGACGTTCGCCAGCGATAAGCTCGTAGCCAAAAACAGATGATTGTCGGACGATAATCGGCTGAATAAGCCCGTTTAACTTGATTGATTGGGCTAATTCTTCCAGTTCTTCTGGTTTAAAATCCAGCCTAGGTTGGTAGGGATTGGGCGAAATATCTTCAATGGATATAACTTGTAGTTTCTCTTTCATTTTCTCTCATCCTAAACTCTAAAAAGTGAAGCTGAGACCGTCTCAGCTTCACTTTTGGTCTATCATATTTTTTCCTTAGTTTGTACTTGATAAGTCTTGTGTTGTTTTACTTAAATCAATTGTCACAGTTTTCTTGTCTGTACCACGGTAGAAGGTTACTTTGACAGAGTCTCCAACAGAATGGCCGTAAAGAACGCTTTGTAGGTCAGAGGTTGATGTCACTTCTTGACCATCGACTTCTGTGATGACATCATATTTTTGAAGTTTTCCTTCAGCAGGCATGCCAGATTGAACTGAGGCAACAACCACACCGTTTGTGATACTTGTTGGAATATTAAGTTGTGCAATAGCATTGGTTGACAAATCAGACAAGTTAACCATTGAAATACCAAGCGCAGGGCGGATAACTTTTCCGTTTTCCTCCAATTGATTGATGATTTTCACCACATCATTTGACGGAATAGCAAAGCCCATACCTTCAACCGACTCACCAGAACTTGAAGTTGATGAAATCTTGCTAGAGTTAATACCGATGACTTGCCCTTCAATATTGATTAGCGCACCACCAGAGTTTCCTGGGTTAATGGCAGCATCTGTTTGAATGGCATTGGTTGAAATGGTTTCACCATTGTCATTAGTCATTGTTACAGTACGGCTTAGACTAGAAACGATACCTTGCGTTACTGAGTTTGCGTATTCTGTTCCAAGTGGGCTACCAATAGCAATGGCTGTTTCACCGACAGTGATTTTATTAGAATCGGCAAATTCGGCAACAGTTGTGACATCTTTAGACGAAATTTTCACGACAGCAATGTCAGAGTAAGTGTCAGCTCCGACCAATTCACCGACAACTTTTTTACCGTCGGCTAGCATGATTTCAATTTGTTCTGCGCCATCGACCACGTGATTATTGGTTACAACATAGGCTGAGTCACCATCTTTTTTGTAAATAACCCCTGAACCTTCGCTGTAAACTGACAAATCACCGCTGTTATTTGACTGGTTAATCGAATCGTCATTACCAAAAATCTGACTGTAAATGTCATTTCCTGAAGAAGAATCTGAACGGTAATTGATTACGGAAACGACCGCTCCTTGAACTTTTTCCACAGCTTTTGTGACATCAGTCGAATTGGTATAAGTCACGCTACTCGTAGTTGTTTTGGCACCTGAACCACTCACGTTAGATAGGGAGATTCCCGCACGATTTAATACCAAAATCGCACCTAAAATCCCAGCAACAAAGCTAACAAGCACAATAGCTAATGGTTTTAGCCAATTTTTGAAACGCCCTTTAGGCAGTTTAATGTTTTTCACTTAGCCACCTCCAATTTTTCACTTAGAATATAAAAATCAACTTAATTATAACTTAAATAATGCGAAAAAGAAAGTAATACACAACCTGTGGAAAACTTTTAAAACTGTGAATATCTTCCCTGAAATAAAAAGGATCTAAGGGGACTAAAAAAGTTAATAACATGTGGATAAGGTGTTAAAAACTTGTGAATATGTGGTAAAATGTAAGGTATGAAAGTTAAAATTATTGCTGTTGGAAAATTAAAAGAAAAGTATCTAAAAGATGGTATTGCTGAATACCGTAAGCGCATGAGTCGGTTCACAAAGTTTGAAATGATTGAATTGCCTGATGAACAAACGCCAGATAAGGCTAGCGAAGCGCAAAATCAGCAAATCATGGAAAAAGAAGGCGATCGTATTTTAGCGAAGCTTTCTGAGCGTGATTATGTGATTATTTTAGCCATCGAAGGGGAAATGTTGAGTTCTGAGGCCTTTAGTCAGGTCATTTCAGATGCGACAGTGCGAGGTTATTCTAGCATTGCCTTTGTGATTGGTGGTAGTCTAGGTTTAGCGGACAAGGTCAAGCAAAAAGCTAATCTAAAGTTGAGTTTTGGCAAGATGACGCTACCTCACCAATTGATGCGTTTGGTGCTATCAGAGCAAATCTACCGTGCCTTTATGATTCAACAAGGCAGTCCCTATCACAAATAAAAAAGGAGGACTAGTGTCCTCCTTTTTCAGGCTTCGTTTTATGATCCCAGCAGGATTCGAACCTGCGACCGTTCGCTTAGAAGGCGAATGCTCTATCCAGCTGAGCTATGAGACCGTATCAACTTTGTTATTTTATCAAAAAAACGCCTGATTTGTCAACTAGAAACCAGATCCTTTAGCTGTTACCAAGTATTGATCAAAAATATCTTACTTTTTTTGAAAAAAACTATAGACAAATCTAAAATATCTGCTATAATAATAAAAGTAATGATGATTTGGTCCGTTGGTCAAGGGGTTAAGACACCGCCTTTTCACGGCGGTAACACGGGTTCGAATCCCGTACGGACTATAGCTGCTCTGCAGTTTTTTTCTTTATTCGGCATAGCTCAGTTGGTAGTAGCGCATGACTGTTAATCATGATGTCGTAGGTTCGAGTCCTACTGCCGGAGTGATAAGACACCCCGTCCTAAGTTTTGGCTTGGGACGTTTTTTATTCCGATACTGTAAAGCACATAAAAGAGATTAGGGAAAAACCTAATCTCTTTTTAAAGGCTTATTTAGCGCCTGCAGGGCGTTTTTTCTTTCTAATGATATAATAACCACTAAATACTAAGACACCAGCTAGGGATAGGCAGGCACCTAATTGGAACCCTTCAGGGACATAAGTTAATGTGACTTGACCTTGTCCTGCTTTGACGTTGACTTTCATAAAGCCGTCTTGAGCTTTTGTTAGAGCGATTTTCTTGCCGTTTTGAGTGGCTGTCCATCCTTTATCATAAGGTATGGTAAAGAGGAGAGAACTGTCCTTGTCAGCAGTGTAGGTGGCTGTTATGGTGTTTTTAGAAGTGGTCACTTGAACCTCTTGCTGATTGAGTTTATCCATTGCTTTTTGGTAACTGTTTATGTCAAGGGCATAAAAGTTAGGTTGGTCAAAGGAAACTTGTTCATTTTCAGGGAAATGGAAGGTAATATCAATGGTTTGTCCTAGATAAAAATAACCAAGGTCAAATAAGCTATAAGCATTGTCTGTGGTGTAATTAGTTGTCTGTCCATTGACGGTTATTTGGACAGATTCGTTATTTTCATTAGAGAAAGTAATATTAGGCACGCTGACATATAATTGCGTATTGTCGGGGACGGTTACTTGGTAAGTAACTGCTGTGGTTACTTGCCCCTCGTAAGTTGTTGTAACACGGTTATTGAGCTGATTTGCCCCGCTAATGAGTTGAGAAGGTAAGCGGGTATAAAATTTCTCTGATAATCCTGTCAAACGATTGATGAAATTGGTTTGGTTATCCAGTGTATTGACGGTAAATGTGACATCTTTGTAAATGCCATTGGTTAAGATAGCCAGCTGACTAGCGTTTTGGTTTTCATAAAGCATGACGTTGCCAGAGCCGTCATTGTAATTGAAGCCGTACTTATTAACCCCAATTTCAGCGAGGTTGTACTTGATGCCAAATAAGCTATCCATTAGCAAGGTATTGTTTTGGTAACGCAGATTGAGGTTGGTCCCAGTTGATTTGAAACCTAGACGGTCTAGGGTGCTGCTAGAAGCGGTATTTCGAATAGATGAAAATTGCGAGATGCCGTTGTAATTGTATTTCATACTGTCGTTACCTGTCTGAGGAAGAAGTTCTTCCATACGGTAAAAGTTGCTATTTTCTGACTTGGTCTTCTTGACAAGCTTGTCAATGTCTGTCAAATACCGTTCATAACTTTGACGTGAAGGAAAGACCCATTCGTTGCCGAGAGCATTGATCTGATAGTAGGTATTAAGCGAAATCTCAAAGAGTGTAAACAAGAGTGTAAAGCCAACAAAAATAGTTAAGGAAAGACTATTTTTCGCATAGCTAACCAAAAGGGTTATGTAGGCTAGCAAAAAAGAAAATGTAATCACAATCTGTGACGTTTCTAAAAACTTGTAGTGGCTTTTTAGTACCACGGTGGCAATCAATCCAATAGTAACAGGAATGATTCCAACAAGGTATTGTTTTAAGCTTAATTCTTCTAAGTGTGACAGTGTTTCAGCTGCTAATAAAATCACGAGGATAGAGAGGGTCCAAGAATAGCGATGAAGAAACATATTTGGCGAATGCATCCCTTGCCAAATAAGGTCCAAGGGTTCAAGGTAGAAACTAGTGATAAGAACAGTTATCATGAGCCCGTAAGCAAGGCGCGTTTGCCACTTAATTGACTTAATGCTAAAGAAAACAAGAGCTAAAATGAGGGGGAAAATACCGACATAAATCATCGGAATGGAACCAAATTTTGTAGTGTCGTAAGCACCAACGAAATTTTTAGCAAAAATATCTAAAAACCAAGAAGAGTCAGACAACCAGCCTGTAAAGGATGAAAATTCTTCCCCGTGTGTTGAAAGGTCTAAATAAGTTGGCAGTAGCATGATGCAACTTGATAAACCTGCTGCGATTGACATCACTGTAAAGTCTAAAAATTGACGTCCAACCACTCGCCATTTTAAGTTTTTACTGAGTTGAACGAGAAAATAAAGGGTAAGAAAGATAGCAACCATGTAACCAAAATAGTAATTTTGGATAAAGAGAATGGTTAAGCTGACGTAGTAAAGAACGTATTTTTGCTGAGCCAACAAGCGATTTAACCCTAAAATAATCAAAGGGAGAAGGATGAAAACATCCAGCCACATATTGATTTCAATTTGGCTTATCGCAAAACTCATCAAGGCATAAGATGTTGATAAGATAATGCTCAGTGGTTTTAACACTTTGGGATAGAGATGTCTTAGGCTGTAAAAACAAGAGAGCCCCATAGAACCAATCTTGAGCAAGGTCAAGATATAAATAGCATCAGGCATTGTTTTTAAGCTAAAGAAATAAACGAGCGGCGAGAAGAAGCTCCCTAAATAATAACTTATCAAGGCGTAAAAGTTTAAACCTAGACCGCTGGTAAAGGTGTAAAAGAGGCTATCTGATCCATGTAAAATATTCCGTAAATTTTCAGCAAAAATGACATACTGATGAAAACCATCACTGGCTAAAATAGTCGTTTTGCTGTTGATGAAAATATCTTTGGAAAATAGGGTCACACCTAAAATAGCAACAGGCAAGATAAAGGCAATGAGGTAATAAAGGGTATTACGATTTGGTTTTAAAGATTTTAGTGTCATGGCTTTAGTAAGACAGGTTGAGATACTAATCCCAACCTGTTTCCTTCTATAAGTATCAAAATGATGTGAAATGTGATTTTGTTAATCTTTCCAAAGTTCTTGGACTTTGGCTTGAATCTCTTCATTTTCAAGAAACTCATCATATGTTTCGTCGATACGGTCAATGACCCCATTTTTAGAAATCACAACGATGTGATTAGCAAGGGTTTGGATAAACTCATGGTCATGACTGGCAAAAATGATTGATTCTTTAAAGTCTTTCAAGCCGTCGTTCAAACTTGAGATAGATTCCAAGTCCAAGTGGTTAGTTGGGTCGTCAAGCACGAGAACATTTGATTTCAATAGCATCAACTTAGAAAGCATCACGCGCACTTTTTCTCCCCCTGACAACACGTTGACAGACTTGTTAACCTCATCACCAGAGAAAAGCATACGTCCAAGGAAACCACGAAGGAAGGTATTGTCGTCTTCTTCTTTTGAAGCAAATTGACGTAGCCATTCTAAGATAGATTCGCCAGATGCAAAATCACGTGAATTATCTTTTGGTAGGTAAGAGCGGCTAGTTGTCACACCCCATTTAATAGTACCTTCGTAGTCGATGTCATCCATCAAGGCACGAATCAAAGCAGTTGTTTGGATATCGTTTTGCCCGATGAAAGCAGTCTTGTCACCTGGTCGTAAAATAAAGCTGATATTGTCGATAACCGTTTCACCGTCGATTTTAACAGATAGGTTTTCGACTGTTAGCAAATCCTTACCGAGTTCACGCTCTGCATTAAACTTGATAAATGGGTATTTACGGCTAGAAGGAACAATTTCCTCTAACTCAATTTTATCAAGCATTTTCTTACGTGATGTGGCTTGTTTTGATTTAGAAGCGTTGGCAGAGAAACGTGCCACAAATTCTTGCAATTCTTTGATTTTTTCTTCAGCTTTGGCATTACGGTCAGCTTGCAAACGAGCAGCTAGTTCTGAAGATTGTTTCCAGAAGTCGTAGTTACCAACGTAAAGTTTAATTTTACCAAAGTCAAGGTCAGCCATGTGCGTGCACACTTTGTTTAGGAAGTGACGGTCATGGGAAACCACGATAACGGTATTTTCAAAATCAATCAAGAAATCTTCTAACCAAGAAATAGATTGGATGTCAAGACCGTTGGTTGGCTCGTCAAGAAGGAGCACATCAGGTTGCCCAAATAAAGCCTTAGCCAAAAGCACCTTAACCTTGTCCCCGTTTGCCAATTCGCTCATGTTTTGGTAGTGGAGGTCTTCTGAAATGTTAAGGTTTTGTAGAAGTTGTGAGGCTTCGCTTTCAGCTTCCCAACCACCAAGTTCAGCAAATTCACTTTCAAGTTCTGCCGCACGAACACCGTCTTCATCAGAAAAGTCAGCTTTCATGTAAATAGCATCTTTTTCTTTCATGATGTTATAAAGTTTTTCATTTCCCATGATAACTACATCAATGACACGTTCTTCTTCGTAGTCAAAGTGATTTTGGCGAAGAACAGACAAGCGTTCATTTGGTCCAAGTGAAACATGTCCAGTCGTTGGCTCGATATCTCCAGCTAAAATTTTTAGAAATGTTGATTTTCCAGCACCGTTAGCTCCGATCAAGCCGTAGGTATTTCCAGCTGTAAAGTTGATGTTAACGTCATCAAATAATTTTCGATCACTAAAACGCAATGATACATCAGAAACTGTAAGCATTTGTCACCTCGTAATATTTATCTATGACCTTCATTGTACATGAAAAAGGCTTAATTTTCAATGTGCGAAAATTAAGCCTTATCCTACATTGGTAAAATCAAATCTTCATCGTCAAGAGCGTACTGTTTTTTCAGACTAAAGCCGCGTCCTCTGACGTGTGTGGCTGGCATGATGACCACAAAAGCTGTTGGGTCAATGCTTAAAATATTCTTTTCTAGTCGTGATACTTCCTGAATAGAAACCGTAGTCATCAACATGGTTTTATTTTTCCCAGAGTAGCCACCTGTGATGGGAATTTCAGAAACCCCTCTATCTGCCTTAGTAGCAATGTATTCTTTGATGGCTTGGTTTTTTGGGGAAATAATCATAACATTACGTGACGAAGTCACCCCAATTTGCATGCTATTGACCACGTAACCAATGACAAGCAGGCCGATAATAGAATACATGACCGTATCAATATCAAAGGCAATAAAGCCCATAGCCACACTAAAACCATCAACAATGGTCATGGCAACTGCAAGAGGAAGGGGAGTGTATTTGTGCAAGATTTGTGTGAGAATACCTGTTCCCCCTGTTGATGAATTACCCCAAAAAACAACACCTAACCCAAAACCACAAATAATGCCTCCAAAAATAGCCGCGAGCAAGGTATTGTCCGTCAGATTTGGAAGTCCTTCGGTTAATTTGACAAAGATGGAATAAATCCAAGAACCATAAACCGTTTTAAAGAAGATTTCGCGACCCAAAAAGAACCAACAAGCCAGTAACAAAGGGAAATTGGACAAGAGCACAAAATCCCCTGTATTCCAACCAAACAAGGATTTAAAACTGACTGCAAGTCCCACAACGCCACCAGAAGCGATGTGATTTTCTAGGAAAAAAGTGTTAAAGCCAACAGCGGCAATCAGTGACCCAGTCGTCACCAATCCAATATCTATCAATCTCTTTTTCATTAGAACTCCTCAAAAGCGAAATAGCCTGATATACAAGCGTTTCTATTATGACAAAGAAGTGTCACCGCGTCAAGATTTGTCGCCTCAATTCGGTGTAAAATCCGTTTTTCCATTTTTAGTGGAAAGCGTCGCTCAACTTGACAAAAAAAGGATAATTTCATAGAATAAAGAAGATTCAGAAAAGTAATACAAAGTGGGACTTTTAGAGAGCTGATGGTGCTGAGAATCAGTAGTCTTTTTGTATGAATGGGCTGATGTTTGACAAAAGGGATTTACACGGTTGTAAATCTTGCATAGTGGTAAAGAGATGATAGGCTTTTCTATCAATTGAGGTGGTACCGCGTATCCATGACGCCCTCACGTAGTGATGCTACGTGAGGCTATTTTTATGTTTACAACAAATATTGAGGTGATAAAATGACTAAACCTATTATTTTAACAGGCGACCGTCCAACAGGAAAATTGCACTTGGGACATTATGTTGGAAGCCTAAAAAATCGTGTCTTGTTGCAAAATGAAGACAAGTACGACATGTTTGTTTTCTTGGCAGACCAACAAGCTTTGACTGACCATGCCAAAGAATCAGAAATCATTCGAGAATCTGTCGGAAACGTAGCTTTGGATTACTTATCTGTGGGACTTGACCCTGCTAAATCAACCATTTTCATTCAAAGTCAAATCCCAGAATTGGCTGAATTGACCATGTATTACATGAATTTGGTATCACTAGCACGTTTGGAACGCAACCCAACCGTTAAAAGTGAAATTGCCCAAAAAGGCTTTGGTAGCTCTATCCCAACAGGTTTCTTGGTTTACCCAATTTCTCAGGCTGCAGATATTACCGCTTTTAAAGCCAATTATGTGCCAGTTGGAAATGACCAAAAACCGATGATTGAGCAAACACGTGAAATCGTACGCAGTTTCAATCATACCTATAAAACCGATATTTTGGTAGAACCAGAAGGGATTTTCCCAGAAAACGAAGTAGCTGGACGTTTGCCAGGTTTAGATGGCAATGCCAAAATGTCTAAATCACTTGGCAATGGCATTTACTTGTCTGATGACGCGGATACTATTCGTAAAAAAGTGATGAGCATGTACACTGATCCTAATCACGTGCGTGTGGAGGATCCAGGTCAAATTGAAGGCAATATGGTCTTTCATTACCTTGATATTTTTGGACGCGAGGAAGATCAAGCCGATATTGCAGCCATGAAAGAACACTACCAACGTGGTGGTCTTGGGGATGTTAAAACCAAACGTTACTTGCTAGAAATCTTGGAACGTGAATTAGCTCCTATTCGCGAACGTCGCTTAGAATATGCCAAAGACATGGGCGAAGTTTTCCGCATGCTAGAAAAAGGCAGCGAAGCAGCGCGTGAAGTGGTTGGTCAGACCCTATCAGAAGTCAAAGCAGCTATGGGTATCAACTATTTTTAATCATTGTTAGACAGGCTATTAGCAGTTTAAATCCAAAAGTCATCAGGCTTTTGGATTTTTTGTTTTTTCAGGGAAAAAGGCTTTAACATCCTTTTTTAACGTTTATAGTTAAATTAAAAAATTGAATTTAGTTTATTGACAAATGATTTTAGCATGATATGATAGTAACAACAAAAGTAAGCTGGGATTGGAATTCCCTAAGTACTAGCATAGAAAAGAGGGTTAATAAATGTCAAATTGGGACACTAAATTTTTGAAAAAAGGTTACACTTTTGATGATGTATTGCTTATTCCTGCTGAGAGTCATGTTCTTCCAAACGAAGTTAACATGCAAACCAAACTTGCAAAAAATTTGACATTGAACATTCCTATCGTGACAGCTGCTATGGATACTGTAACTGACAGTAAAATGGCAATTGCCATCGCACGCGCAGGTGGTCTTGGAGTTATTCATAAAAACATGTCAATTCAAGAACAAGCTGAAGAAATTCGCAAGGTAAAACGTTCTGAAAATGGCGTTATTATTGACCCATTCTTCTTAACACCTGAGCATTCTGTTTCAGAAGCTGAAGAATTGATGCAACGTTATCGTATCAGTGGTGTTCCAGTTGTTGAAACACTTGAAAATCGTAAATTGGTTGGTATCATTACCAACCGTGATATGCGCTTTATTTCAGATTACCACACACCAATTTCAAAACATATGACAAGTGAAGAATTGGTGACTGCTCCAGTTGGAACAGATTTGGAAACAGCAGAGCGTATCCTTCACGAACATCGCATTGAAAAATTACCTTTAGTTGATGAAGAAGGTCGCCTATCAGGATTGATCACTATCAAAGATATTGAAAAAGTTATCGAATTCCCTAACGCAGCAAAAGATGAATTTGGACGTCTTTTGGTTGCTGGAGCTGTTGGTGTTACTTCAGATACATTTGAACGTGCAGAAGCTCTTTTTGAAGCTGGCGCAGATGCTATCGTTATCGATACAGCACACGGTCACTCAGCTGGTGTTCTTCGTAAAATCGCTGAAATTCGTCAACACTTCCCAGAACGCACATTGATTGCTGGTAACGTAGCAACTGCAGAAGGTGCACGCGCTCTTTACGAAGCAGGTGTTGATGTGGTTAAAGTCGGGATCGGTCCTGGTTCAATCTGTACAACGCGTGTGGTTGCCGGTGTCGGTGTTCCTCAAGTTACTGCTATTTACGATGCAGCAGCAGTTGCGCGTGAATATGGTAAAACAATCATCGCTGATGGTGGTATCAAATACTCTGGTGATATTGTGAAAGCCTTGGCAGCTGGTGGTAATGCGGTTATGCTTGGTTCAATGTTTGCAGGTACTGACGAAGCACCTGGTGAAACTGAAATTTACCAAGGTCGTAAATTCAAAACTTACCGTGGAATGGGCTCAATTGCAGCTATGAAGAAAGGTTCAAGCGACCGTTACTTCCAAGGTTCAGTTAACGAAGCAAACAAATTGGTTCCAGAAGGAATCGAAGGTCGCGTGGCTTACAAAGGTGCCGTAGCTGATATCGTCTTCCAAATGCTTGGCGGTATTCGTTCAGGTATGGGATACGTGGGAGCTGAAAACATTGCTGCCCTTCATGATAAAGCACAATTTGTTGAAATGTCAGGTGCAGGTTTGATTGAAAGTCACCCACATGATGTGCAAATCACAAACGAAGCACCAAACTATTCAGTTCACTAATTTAAAAAATACGATGATACTAGAGAGGACAAGCGTCCTCTCTTTTTATTTGACATAAATCCATTATTTCCTTTACAAAATAATGAAAATTATGGTAAAATATATAACTATGTTTACAAAAAAGTTTAAAAAATTTTCATCATAATGTAAACGGATACTTTTTAGACTATTTGTAAATCAAGATAATAAAGGAGAAGACATGCAAGGTATTTTATATGCATTAGTTCCTATGTTCGCATGGGGAAGTATTGGTTTTGTTAGTAATAAAATTGGTGGTAAACCCAATCAACAAACGTTAGGGATGACATTAGGTGCCCTTTTGTTTGCATTTGTGGTTTGGTTGTTTGTTCGACCAGAAATGTCAGTTTCCCTCTGGGTTTTTGGTATCATTGGGGGAATGCTTTGGTCTATAGGGCAAAACGGTCAATTCCGTGCCATGCAGTATATGGGGGTTTCTGTCGGGAATCCATTGTCTAGTGGTGCCCAATTGGTATTTGGTAGCTTGATTGGTGCTATTGTCTTTGGTGAATGGAGCAAACCAATTCAATACACACTTGGTATCATTGCCCTAATCTTATTGGTTATCGGATTCTACTTTACAAGTAAACGTGATTCTGACAACGCTGAAACAAATGAAATGACAGACTTTGGTAAAGGTTTCCGTGCCTTAACTTACTCAACTGTTGGTTATTTGTCATACACGATTTTGTTTAACAACATCATGAAATTTGACGCACTAGCTGTTATTTTCCCAATGTCAGTTGGTATGGTTTTGGGAGCTATGATTTTCATGAAATTCCGAATTCAATTTGAACCAGTTGTTCTTAAAAATACCTTGGTTGGTTTGATGTGGGGAGTTGGTAACATCTTTATGCTTTTAGCTGCTGCTAAAGCAGGATTGGCTATTGCCTTTAGTTTCTCACAATTAGGGGTTGTCATTTCTATCGTTGGTGGTATCTTGTTCTTGGGAGAAACCAAAACACGCAAGGAAATGCGTTGGTTGACCATTGGTATTGCTTGCTTCATCGTCGGAGCAGTCTTACTTGGATTTGTTAAATCATATTAAGCCTTGACAACTTTGTCAACGTAAGCAATAAAAAAGCTGAGTCTTAAGACTCAGCTTTTTCTTGTATCACGCCGTTAGTAACGGTAAAGACTTTTAGGTCTTTTGGTTTTTGGGTAAGATGGTCAAGGCTTGTCGTAGTGATGAAGGTTTGAACGTTCTTTTCAATAATCATTTTGAGCAATTCTGTTTGACGGTAATTGTCCAACTCACTCATCACGTCATCAAGTAATAAAATAGGATAATCGCCTGTATTTTGTTGGATAAGTTCCACCTCTGCCATTTTAAGAGACAAGATTAGGCTTCTATGCTGTCCCTGACTGCCAAAACCAGCGGGCATATCGTTGATAAAAAAGGCTAAATCATCCCGATGTGGTCCAACGCTGGTCGTTTTTTTGAGTAAATCACGTTGGCGTGCTTTTTGCAAAGCTTGTAAAAAATGTTCTTTTAAGTTCGTTGTTTCTGTAAATGGAATGGAAGATTTGTAGTGTATTTTCAGGTGCTCTGTTTGGTTTGAAATGCTGTGATGGTAGCGGCCAGCTTCTTGTTCCATACTGGCTATAAATTGCAACCGTTGCTGGATGACGCGGCTACCAAATTCTGCTAATTGCTCATCCAAAACGTCTAAAAACTGAGCGTCCACTTTTGCTGCTGTTTTGAGATAGGTATTGCGCTGCTTTAGCACATGGTTGTACTGGGATAAATCAGATAGGTAAATCGGTTTAATTTGCCCCAAATCAATATCTACAAACTTACGACGCAAGCTAGGTGACCCTTTGATAAGTTGTAAATCCTCAGGAGCAAACAAAACAACGGTCATTGTTCCGATGTAATCAGACAGTTTGGCTTGTTTGAGGTGATTGACCTTGGTGAAGCGCCCTTTGCTTGACAGCTGAATATCCAAGGTTGTTCGACCGTTGGAACGCTGCAACAAACCTGATACCGAAAGATCTTGCTGTTGAAAATGAATGAGTTCCTTATCTGTTCGTGTGCGGTGGCTTCTGGTCAGAGCTAAAAAATAAATGGCTTCAAGGAAATTCGTTTTTCCTTGGGCATTTTTACCAAGAAGGACATTCAAACCAGAAGAAAAGGTCAATTCTTCTTGAGTGTAATTGCGGTAGTTTTTTAAAGTGATTTTTTGAATCCACATGTTAAGTTCCTGGGAAACGAACTGGCTTGCGTGTTTTATTTTGTTTTGGTTGGTCTTTCTTGGTTTTGGTTTTTGCTTGCTTATTCAAGGTTTTAACCAAGTCAGCCACACGTTTTTTTTCAGCCATTTCTTGTTGGTGTTCTTCTTTTTCAGCAGGTGTTGGTTCTACGATTTCAATTTCAAGGGCATCGTGTGGGATTGTAATAACATCACCAACACGAAGTTTTTTTCCACGGCGTTTTTCATCCTCTCCATTAAAAAGTACAGCGGTTTCAGCCAAGTAGCCTTTGACAGCACCTCCGCTTTTGATAATGCCAAGTTCTTTTAACAAGGCTTGTAAGGTGATAAAATCATCAAATAATGTGTATTTCATTGCATTCTCCATTCTGTAGTCCAAGTAATTATAACATAAACATGGTATAATTTTAGGTAATTAAGGTTTTTTAGTAAGGAATTTATCATGAAATTAGTTGATGGCGTGGCGTTACACCTAATCCAAAACGAACAATTTAAAATGAACCACCTAACCTTTCGCTTTTCGGGAGAATTTCAGCAGGAAACCGTAGCAAAACGTGTCTTGGTGGCACAGATTTTAGCAACGGCAAATGCGACTTATCCGACAGCTCAGCGATTCAGAGAACGTTTGGCTAGTCTTTACGGGGCTAGTTTGTCAACTAAGGTTTCAACCAAAGGCTTAGTGCATATCGTGGATATCGAAATCTCTTTCTTGAAAAATCGTCTGGTCAAGACAGGAGAAAATATTTTAGAAGATATTATTGATTTTTTGTATCACACCTTGTTTTCGCCTCTTATCACTGTTGAACAGTACCAGACGAAGCTTTTTGACATTGAGCAAGCCAATTTGATTCAGTATTTACGAGTGGATAATGATGATAGTTTTTACAGTAGTGAGTTAGGCTTGAAGAAGATTTTCTACGATAGCCCTGTTTTTCAAGTGTCTAAGTATGGTACGGCTGATTTGGTTGCTGCTGAAAATTCCTACACCGCCTACCAAGAATTTCAAAAAATGCTTAGAGAAGACCAGTTGGACATCTTTTTACTGGGAGAATTTGATGACTACCGTATGTTGCAGTTGTTCAATAAATTCCCGTTTGAAAATCGTGACAAAACCTTGCATTTTGCTTACAACCAAGACAAGAGCAATGTTATTCGAGAACAGGTAGAAACGAGAGAAGTCAGCCAGTCGGTCTTACAGTTGGGGTATTATTTTCCAACACGCTATTTTGATGAAGATTACGCGACTTTATTAGTCTTCAATGGTTTATTTGGCGGTTTTTCACATTCGCGTTTATTTGAGGAATTACGTGAAAAAGAAGGTTTGGCCTATACGATTGGCAGTTGCTTTGATATTTACACGGGTTTACTCAATGTTTACGCTGGGATTGACGCTGAGAATCAGATGAAGGTTTTAAAACTTATCAACAAGCAATTGTCCCATTTGAAATCAGGACGATTCTCAGAAACCTTTTTGAACCGTACGAAAGAACTGATAAAAACAAACGTTGTCCTATCTGGCGATTCGCCTAAAGCAACTATTGAGCGGGTGTATAACGACTATCATGGCATAGATAGTCGTGGTGTTGACACTTTAGTCAAAGAGGTTGACAATGTTTGTAAAGCAGATGTTGTAGCTTATTCAAAAGAGATAGCCTTGCAAGCACTCTACTTTTTGGAGGGAAAATAGATGGTTACTTTAAATGAACACACTTTTTTAGATAGTCAAGAAACGGTTTATTCAACCACTTTGCAAAATGGTCTAACCGTCTATTTGATTCCAAAAAATGAGTTTAAGGAAGCCTTTGCTTTACTCAGCGTTCAATATGGTTCGATGGATACCCAATTCATTAGTAATAACCATTTGAAACAAGATACAGAAGGTTTGGCTCACTTTTTAGAGCATAAATTATTTGAAATGGCAGAAGGAAAGGACGTTACAACTCAGTTCACTGATTTAGGTGCTGAGGTCAATGCCTTTACGACTTTTGATAAAACGTGTTTCTATTTTTCAACCGTTGATAAGGTCAATGAAAACCTTGATGTGTTGCGGCACTTTATCTTAGAAGCTTCTATGACAGAAGTATCGGTTTTAAAGGAAAAAGACATTATCAGGCAAGAGATTGCCATGTATCAAGATGATGCTGATTATCGCTTGTATCAAGGTGTTCTTGAAAATCTTTACCCCAATACAGCCTTGGCGACAGATATCGCAGGTAGCAATGCTAGTTTGGAAAAAATGACCTTGGCTGATTTGCAGGAGAGTCATCAAACGTTTTATAAACTTGACAATATGACCTTAGTTTTGGTCGGTCATTTTGATAAAGACGCTGTTCTGGCTTCTTTGACTGAAAAAGATGAGGAAAAAACGCCTGCTGATAAGAGCGTGATTGAAAAAGAGGCGTTAGCTTACCACCCTGTCGTGCCACGCAGCAATATTCAAATGGATATTACGCAGCCTAAGATTGCTATTGGTTTTCGTGGGCAACCGCTTGAGAGCCACCAATCTGTTTTGCGACAAGAACTGGCTTTAAAACTCTTTTTTGGTATGGTGATTGGTTGGACTTCCCATTATTATCAAGACCTTTATAAAAAAGGTTATATCGACGATTCGTTTGATTTTGAAATGGAAATCCACTCAGCCTTTCAATTTGTCATGGTGTCGCTAGATACTTTAGAACCGATTGCCATGCTCAATCAAATCAGAAAGCATTTGGATAAGGTTAGTCATGATAGCGCAGCCTTAGCTGACTTGTCAGAAGAACATTTTACGATTGTCAAAAGAGAATTATACGGGACATTTTTTAGAGAATTGGATTCTATTGAGCAGTTGGGGATGCAGTTTGTGAATTATCTTGGTAAGGGCGATTATTTTACTATTCCAACGCTCTTAGAAAGTCTTACTTTCACAGAAGTAGTGGAAACAGGAATGCATTTTCTGAAAACAGCTGACGTCACAGAATTCACAATCTTGCCAAAATAAAAGCGAAATACTGTGAAAATTTTGCTATAATAGAACTGATTATATTTTTATTAAAGGATAACTTTACATGAAAGAACAAACGATTGGTGATATTTTAAGAGAAAGTCGAGTTGCACAACATCTCACATTAGAAGAAGTTGAAGAAAAAAACTCCATTTCATCGTCTTATCTGTTAGCCTTGGAATTGGAGCAGTTTCAATTAATTCCTGAAAATCAGATTGAAGATTTCATACAAAAGTATGGGGAATGTGTTCATTTGGATACGGCTGATTTATTGGCGAAATACCGTAAGCAAAGAGCAGCTAAACTTGTTAAGGAAGACAAAAAGGCACCAGCACCAAAACAAGCTGCACCTACTTCTAAAGCAGTCCCTTACAAAACAGAAACACCAACAAGCACACAACGTGTTTCTCAAAACGTGAGAACAGATGATATGGTAGTTGGCTCACGTTCAAGCCGTCATAAAAATGAAGAAGTGACAGCGTCTTATATTCCGATTATCCTCCTTTCTTTGGTGGCTTTGGGAATTTTGGCATTTGTGTCATTGGTAACGTGGAATCAATTGCAAAGCGACCGCCGCACTGCGAATACCGATTATTCTGTCGTTTATAGCAAATCGTCGACAAGTAGTTCAAGCTCTTCTGAATCAACATCAACGTCAACAAGTTCATCATCGTCTGACAACAAGTTGAAAATGACGACAGAAGGTGGTGGTAGCAATTTGACTGTGAATCTATCAAATGTACCAGACACTGTGACGGTTGATATTTCGTTATCAGGAGCTGACAGCAGTTGGGTATCTGTTACCAACTCAGCCTCAGGAGATTCAGGGGTTCTCCTTTCTTCAACAGGTACAACAAGTTACTCTGCAACCCTTGCTTCAGGAACTAAATCATCAGTGATTACTCTAGGAGTGACAAAAGGTGTCACAGTAACAATTAACGGACAAAAAGTTGATACTTCAGCCATCACAAGCACAACTTTGAGTTATATTACACTTAATATTCAATAGGATGAAAATGAACATGATAAAAAAAGAAAATATCCCCAATCTACTAACCTTGGCGCGTATCGTCATGATACCTGTGTTTATTCTGGTTTTGGTTTTTTGGAATAACATGACTGGTCATATTGTCGCTGCGGCAATCTTTGCCATCGCGAGCATCACAGACTATTTAGACGGTTATTTGGCAAGACGCTGGAAAGTTGTGACCAATTTTGGTAAATTTGCTGACCCATTAGCAGATAAGATGCTAGTCATGACAGCCTTTATCATGTTGGTGGCTATGAATATGGTACCAGCTTGGATTGCAGCTATTATTGTGTGCCGTGAATTGGCAGTTACAGGTTTGCGTTTGTTATTAGTTGAAAATGGTGGAACGGTTTTGGCGGCAGAAATGCCTGGAAAAATCAAAACATTTACACAAATGTTTTCTATTATTTTCCTATTATGTCACTTCACATTGATAGGAACCATTTTACTTTATGTTGCTCTTATCTTCACCATTTACTCAGGGTATGATTATTTCAGAAAAGCAGGATTCCTGTTTGAGGATACGTTTAAATGACATCAAATAGCATTGATGTGAAGCATTTGACCTTCAAATACGATGTTAATCAAGAACACAACACTTTGGATGATTTATCGTTTCACGTGAAACGAGGGGAGTGGTTGTCTATTATTGGGCATAATGGATCAGGAAAATCGACCACGGTACGTTTGTTAGACGGTTTATTGGCTGCAGAATCTGGGCAGATTTTTATCGAAGGTGATTTATTGACCGAAGACAATGTCTGGGATATTCGCCACAAGATAGGCATGGTGTTTCAAAACCCAGATAACCAATTTGTCGGCGCTACGGTTGAAGACGATGTGGCTTTTGGTCTTGAAAACAAAGGCATTCCCTTGGATGAGATGAAGGAACGCGTGGCAAAGGCTTTGGACTTGGTTGGCATGTCTGAATTTGCTGACCGAGAGCCGTCACGTCTTTCAGGTGGTCAAAAACAACGTGTGGCTATCGCTGGAGCTCTAGCCATGCAGCCTGATATTATTATTTTGGATGAGGCGACGAGTATGTTGGATCCAGAAGGTCGCCTAGAGCTCATCAAAACGATTAGAGAGATTCGCAAGCAATATCAGATGACAGTGGTTTCTATCACGCATGATTTGGATGAGGTGGCTTTAAGTGACCGCGTCTTGGTCATGAAAAAAGGAAAAGTGGAATCTAGCTCAACCCCAGAAGAATTATTTAATAGAGGGGATGACTTGCTAACCTTGGGGCTTGATGTTCCATTTTCGACAAATCTCATCTCAGCTTTAAAAGACAAAGGCTTTGATTTTACCCAAAACTACCTGACAGAAAAAGATTTAGAGGATCAATTATGGGAATTACTCTTGAAAACGTAGATTATACATACCAAGCGGGGACACCTTTTGAAGGACGTGCCCTTTTTAACATTAACTTAAGCATTACAGAGGGCTCTTATACCGCTTTCATTGGTCATACAGGTTCAGGAAAGTCAACGATTATGCAGTTGCTAAATGGCTTAAATGTCCCCACTAAGGGCTGTGTGTTGGTGGATGATGTTAAGATAACAGCCGATTCTAAAAACAAAGAGATCAAGTCTGTTCGTAAAAAAGTGGGCTTGGTATTTCAATTTCCAGAAAGTCAGCTCTTTGAAGAAACCGTTCTCAAAGATGTCGCTTTTGGTCCGCAAAATTTTGGTGTGTCAAAAGAAGAAGCCGAAGATATCGCACGTGATAAATTAGCCATGGTGGGTATCGGTCAGGAATTTTTTGATAAAAATCCTTTTGAACTTTCAGGTGGTCAGATGAGGCGCGTGGCGATTGCAGGTATTTTAGCCATGGAACCAGATATTTTGGTCTTGGATGAACCAACAGCTGGTCTTGACCCCAAAGGACGCCGTGAATTAATGACCCTATTTAAAACCTTACACCAAAATGGCATGACAATTGTCCTTGTGACTCATTTAATGGATGACGTTGCTAACTACGCTGACCATGTTAATATCCTAGAAGGTGGGCACTTGGTCCGCTCAGGGCATCCTAAAACTATTTTTCAAGATGTTGCCTTTATGAAGAGCAAACAACTAGGAGTCCCTAAAATCACTCAATTTGCCCAAGATTTAGTGGATAGGGGGCTAAAATTGGAGAATCTTCCGATTACGATAGAGGAATTTGTAGAGGTTATTACACATGGATAAATTGATACTAGGACGCTACGTCCCAGGAAATTCGTTGATTCACCGACTAGACCCAAGAAGTAAGTTGCTGGCTATGATTGCTTATGTCATTATCGTTTTTTGGGCGAATAATGTCGTCACCAATGCCATCATGATTGGCTTTACTTTGGTTATCATTTTGCTATCGCAGTTAAAATTAAGCTTCTTTTTAAAGGGCATTCAGCCTATGATTGGTATTATTCTATTTACTACCTTATTTCAGATGTTTTTCACTCATGGTGGTGAAACTTACTTTCAACTTGGTTTTCTAAAGATTACCAGTTACGGGCTTAGTCAAGCAATTTTGATTTTCATTCGTTTTGTGTTGATTATCTGTTTTTCAACTCTTTTGACCTTAACCACAACGCCACTGAGTCTAGCTGATGCGGTAGAATCACTCTTGAAGCCCTTTGCACGTTTTAAGGTACCTGCTCACGAAATTGGCTTGATGTTGTCTTTGAGTTTGAGATTTGTGCCAACTTTGATGGACGATACCACACGTATTATGAACGCTCAGAGGGCGCGTGGGGTGGATTTTGGTGAAGGAAACCTTCTCCAAAAGGTAAAATCCATCATTCCGATTTTAATTCCTTTGTTTGCCTCTAGCTTTAAACGTGCGGATGCTCTGGCCTTGGCGATGGAGGCACGCGGTTATCAAGGAGGAGAAGGTAGAAGCAAATACCGTATCTTGCAATGGCAAAGTCGTGATACCATGGCGTTAATGGTATTATTTGCCTTGGGAATAGCCTTATTTTTATTTTCAAACTAACGCACAAAATTACTAACATAAACAAAGCCTGTTGTATCAACGTTTATCGCTATTATTGTGAAAATACAAAAACATATAAAATTACCAACTTAATGTAGTAGTTACATTAAAACACATTAAAAAATACGGGTTCAGCGGGCAAGAAAATAGCACCTTAGCAGGTGCTTTTTTTAGTTGTCCTCGCCTAGTTTCTTTATTATATGGCTCTATAATTTCTGTAGTGGGTAAAACTACTGTAGAGATTATAGAGCTTTTTGAGTGTACACAAAAAGTCTCATAAGAACTATAATGAAAAGCAACCAAACCATCATTAGGAAGAACTTATGAGACTTATTAAGAACACCACAGAATTAATCGGAATTAAAGACCAAAATATCATTATTTTTTTGAAAACAATTTTTTATACAATAAGAAAACAAACAGACAAAGAAATATCAAACAAACAAAGAAATATCAAACAAACATCTTTTGTAAAAAGCCTTTTTTCTGTTCTTTCAACAAATCTAACTTACGCTGATGAAGAGCGATAGTATCGTCTAGCTGTTTGAAGAATGAACCTATTTTTTCTTGTTCTTCTCCAGTCGGGAAGAATATCTTATAATTTCCTAATTGTGGAGCTGTTAGTTGTGGAACACCAGTTGATTCAACTAATACTTTATGATTATTAATTGCATTCTCTAAAAAATCTACATCATGGTTTGATTTAACAGCTAGTAGCCGTACTACAGGTGTAAAATTAACTTTTCTAGCCTTTGCGTACCCTACATCTCCGCGACCTGTCACAGTAACAGCGGGTGCTTCCACCCTGTAATATGAGTCATAGTAACCTACAATGCCATCATTAGTAAGAGCATTAGCAAAAATTGGATATTCGCCAAATTCTTTTAATTTCGATTTATCAATATCACCACCAGCTGTTATTGTAGATTCAGTACTCAACTTACGCTGTTCCCAATCATCCGTAAATCCTTTAAATCGCAATTCAGGAACTTTCTTTTTAACTGAATCATCTCTTTTTGCCGTAGTCTCCCCACCATTTCCTTGGTTTTTCTTGTTCTTCAATAGTGTTTTTTGTTCCATGAAAGCCCCCACAATCCTTTTAAATCACTAGTTATATTATACCATGGCGGGCGCGGTTATGTTATAATAAGTCATAACGAATTCATACCACAAAAGCTTGCGTGAGTGCTTATAGGTTCGTCCTATAGGCTTTTTTTATGCAATCTAACAGCGGAACAAATAGAAAGTTAACTGGTAAACAAAACACAATCAAACTGAGGTTTTTTGAGGTTATATGACACCCCTTAAAAATCTGAAAAATTGGTCTGCGATACAAGCAAACACCTTGTGGTGGCTCTCCTTGGCACGAGATAGGGGGCGGGGGTCATTTAAACACTTGGATAATAATAATTATATTCCCGAGTATTAAAACGCCATACAGGGGATTTTAGGAGGGTTCTCGGACGTGCTGAATATTTTAAAAAGGGAAAATCACGCGCAAAAGAGGGCAGCGTTGTTATATCCGAACAACAATATATCCTGATAAAAATTTAAGGGTATTTCCGAATAAAAAAGAAGCTATCAAAATAGCTCCCCTTAAATGTTAAGAAATTTTAATAATATTGACTGCTTGAAGTCCGCGTTCTCCTTGTTCAACGTCAAATTGAACTTTCTGACCGTCCTCTAAAGATTTAAAACCATTAGATTTAATTTTAGAAAAGTGTGCGAACAGATCAGTCCCATTTTCTTGAGAGATAAAGCCAAAACCTTTATCCGCATTAAACCATTTTACTGTACCTTGTACCATTGAGTTACCTCTTTTTTATATAAATTTGTAAAAATATTCAAGAGGAAAAACAAAAAGATACCACTTATTACTTAAACCCCAAATCTTATTTACATTCATTACTTTAACAGTAAAGTCACTATAAGTCAAGACTAAACTCTCATTTACCAAATTATGGAAAGGAAATGTTCTCATAAGCCATTTCACTTTTCTGATATTTATTCCGGCATTACAGTTTGTTCTTCAAGATTTTTTCCATGTTCCGAAGTCCCCGCCGGATACTATCAGATACCCGGCTTTTAGCAACTCCTTCTGCCCGGGCAATATCAGTTACACTCATACCAAGAATGAAATGAGCATAAATGCGCTTTGCCTGTTTATTCGGCAGAGAGGACATAGCCGCATGGAGTTCCTTCATGGAAACTTTGCGTTCATAAATCTCATTGGGAGACAGGGCAAAGAAAATTGCCTCGTGTTCAATCCCATCTCCACGATCAAGAGAATAATAGGCTTTGTGCCGGTATGTACGTAGCCTGTAAGCGGCTTCTTTACGGTCAGCCTCCCAGAACATAGCGGCAATTTCTTCAGAAACTTCAATAAAACAATCGGATGTATAAAACGGGTAATAGTCCCGCAGATTGATCGTAGTCATAGAAACCTCCGTTTCGGTGTTGAGTGAACGAGTGACCGAAACGGGAGGGGGAGGTGAGCGACATCTGGTAATGACTTCGAGCCAATATGACCCGAAGTTTTTATATTTCCCAGAAAAATAAAAGAATTTTATATTTTCATGCCCATCATTCCCAAAAACAGAAAAAAGAGCATAAAAATCTCGACGGCTTTCTCCGGCGTTGGCTATACTTTGACAGCAAACGCTGGAGAAAAACGTCGAGAAAAAATGGGGCGCAAGCAATCTAACGACTGCCTGCGCCCCATTGACAGGTGGCGGTATTTTATTCGGTGGTATTCCTCCCGGGGGAGGCGGTTCAAAAGGGGGATCGCCACATAGACACAGCTCCTTACTATTACCTTACGTCATTGAGTTGCTCCTTCAGTTTGAATATTTTTTTCTCAATGTTTTTAATCACTTCAATAAATACTTCATCAGTGTTTCCGGTGGGGTCATCCAGGCCCCAATCTTCTCTATATTTGCAAGGTAAATATGGGCAATTCACATTACATCCCATTGTAATCACAACATCTACCGGAGGAATATCCGATAAGAGTTTGCTTCGCTGTGTTTTTTCCATATCAATACCATAGAGCTGTTTCATAATGCGTACAGCATCCTGATTGATTTCTGGTTTTGTTTCAGTTCCTGCGGAATAGCTTTCAAATACATCAGAAGCATAATATTTTCCAAGAGCTTCGGCAATCTGGCTTCTGCAAGAATTATGAACACAGATAAATGCTACTTTTGGTTTTGCTTTCATCTGTTAACCTCTGACCTTTTGAATGAGTGCTTTAGCTTCGTCTTTCTTTAACACCTTGCCATAAGAAACGACTTTGCCGTCTACGACAAGAGCTGGCGTGGTCATAACTCCGTAAGCGGCAATCTGAGAAAAATCTGTCACATGGTCTATGGTTGTGTCCATGTTCAATTCCTCCAGTGCCGCATGAGTGGCTTCTTCTAACGCATGGCATTTAGCACAGCCAGATCCCAGCACTTTAACGCCGACAGTTCCTTTTGTGGCTTCTGCCTGCGCCATCTTCTCAGGCGTACAGCCACTCCCACAGCAACAGCTTTTTTGTTCTTCTTTCTTCTTACCAAACAGTCCCATAATAAAACCTCCTTAAATTATACTAAAATAAATTGTAACGCATTGAACAGATAACCGACGATTATAATACCAATCGCACAGATTGAAATAAATAAAGCCAGTAATTTAGGCTTAACGGCTTTACGGAGCATGATGAGGGAAGGCAAAGACAAAGTGGTAACGGCCATCATGAATGACAGCACTGTCCCAAGTTGTGCTCCTTTAGCAAGTAACGCTTCCGCAACAGGAATTGTTCCAAAAATATCCGCATACATGGGAATACCCACGATAGTTGCGAGAATAACACCAAAGGGATTGTTACTGCCAAGCACTGCTTCTATCCAGCTTTCCGGTATCCAGTTATGAATAAGAGCACCGATACCAACACCAACTAAAATGTAAGGAAACACTTTCTTAAATGTATCAAACATCTGCTCTTTTGCATAGGTTAAACGCTCACGTATTGTCAAATTAGGAGAGTCAATGTCTACGCTCCCTGCCGTAAGAACAAAACTTTCAATATGCTTTTCCATGTGTAGTTTCTCAATGAGTGAGCCGCCGATCACTGCAATGACAAGCCCGAGCACCACATAAACAATCGCTACTCTTGCACCAAAAATACTCATAAGCAGCACAAGACTTCCGAGATCAACCATCGGGGAAGAAATAAGAAACGAAAATGTCACTCCCAGCGGAAGTCCGGCACTGGTAAACCCGATGAACAACGGAATAGACGAGCAGGAACAAAATGGTGTTACTGTTCCCAGCAGGGCAGAAATTATATTTGCCCAAATTCCATGAAATCGTCCTAAAATACGTTTGCTTCGTTCTGGAGGGAAGTAACTCTGAATATATGAGATAGCAAAAATCAATACACAAAGCAGAACTGTAATTTTCAGGACATCATAGATGAAAAAATGAACGCTGCCGCCTACACGTCCATTGACGTCTAACCCCAGCGCCGATAGCCCCATTCCGATGAGTTGATTGAGCCATTTCATGCCGAGCACCTGGTCTTGAATAAATTCCCATACGCCCATATAAAAACCTCACTTTCTATTTGTTGAAAAATGTATCAAAATTTTTTGATGTATTTTTCCAAAAGAAACACCATCCGTATTTAGATGGCGTTTTCTATCCGCAATAGGGACAGTTTGTCTTTTATTCATTATCAGGAGTTGTTAATTTTTTCAGCAATTCAACCGCCTTGTCTCTGCCAGAAGAACTCAAACAGTAGTGTGTCCATTTTCCCTCTTGCCGACTGACAACAATACCGGAGTCACAGAGAATTTTCATGTGATAGGAGAGGCCAGACTGAGTTAAGTCTAACGGCTCCTGTAAAACGCAGGCACATTTTTCGCCGCCTCTCAACTGTTCCAGAATTGCAAGGCGTTTTGGATCACAAAGTGCCTTAAACACTTTCGCTTGCTCCTGATATTCTGTTCCCATGTTTTCACCTCACATCAAATTATTTTGATATGACTATTATATGCACTTAATACCAGATTGTCAAGAGGTTTTTGTCGCCAAAATTTTCAAAATATGCAATATTGGGGCAGAGTCGCTAAATGGCAAGCAATGCCTTTATGGCCACAGACCACAAACGCCGCTTGTTGGGGTCCGCCCCAAACCCGGTAGCTTCGGGCCATATTGGCCCGAAGTGATCGCGTCGCTTTGCTCCTTATTTCTCATACCCTCAACGCTCCATTTCTTTCTTCTTTGCCTGCGCCTGGGACGGGGAGGACTGTTGGCTGTCGATGGCAACGGCGATATAGTTCTGGTTCTTCTTGCTGATATAGGAGAGCTCCACGGCAGTCGTGAAACCCAGCTTCTTTGCGTCCATGAGGGCCATCAGGTCAGGGACAAGCTCATTGAGCCGGATATACCGCTGTACCTGCTTGACCGCCATCTTGTTCCTTTCGGCCACTATCTCATTGGAGCGTTTGCCTGCGTCCTTCGGGTCAATCTGGCTCGAAGTGCGGGAGCCCTGGTGCTTGATGGCTTCAAGCTGCATTTTCAGCGCCTTTGACCGCTCACTGGGAAGGATTTCTTCACGCTGGTTTAAGTTGCCCTCAACCATTTGCGTGATGGCCTCGTCGTCCGTCAGGTTGCGGACGATACAGGGCATATCGGTATACCCAGCAAGTTCGCTGGCCTTCTGGCGTCGGTGGCCGGAGACAATTTCATAGCCGCCATCCTCCCGTGGACGGACAATAGCGGGCTGGGTGACACCCTTGTCCTTGACGCTTGACACCATCACCCGCATTTCCTCATCATCCCGAACCTGGAACGGGTGGTTCTTAAAAGCGTGGAGTTCGTTCAGTTTGATATAGACGATCTGTTCCTCCCCACGGCGGGGCGCCTCTTTGGGCGGCTCCTGTGGCTTCGGCTGTTCCGGGGCCGGAGGCTTCACAGTGGCAGAGCCCTTGTCCGTTGCCTTTTTCGGAGCGGCAGCTTTCGGGGATTTTTCCTTGCCCACGGCGGTCTTGTCCGCCGGTTCCTTTCAGATGGAAGTTTTCTTCTTGTCCGCAGGCTCTTTTGCCGGAGCGGCCTTTTTCTTGTCCGCCGGAGCTTTCGCTTGTGCCTCCTTCGGAGGACGGCCCCTGCGCTTCGGCGGATCTGCTGTTTTGTCAGGCTCCTTCTTTACAGCCTTATCTGGATTTTCGGGTTCCTTTCCCTTATCCAGGACAGGGGCCGACTTATCCGGCGTTTTTCCTTTTTCCGCCGCCTTTTTCTCGGCCATAATTTCCGAAAAGTTGTAGATGGAAACATTTGGGCCTTTCTCTGCACCTGCTTTCTCGGGAGTGGAAGCCACCTTCCCCTTTGGTGGGGTGGATTTGTCTGCGGCCTGCTCCGGAGGCTTCTGTTCCGGGGTGAGCGGTTCAGCTTTCACAGGTTCCTTGACGGGAGCCTGTTCCGGGGGCTTGTCCGACCCGGTGTCAGGCGTTGCCGTCTCCGGGGCTTTTGTGGTTTTATCATCTGGCATACACGTTTACCTCCTGATTTTGGGTATGAAAAAAGGGGCCTGACTTTTCATCAGGCCCCGGTGGGGTAGTTCCTCCTTTCTTGCCAAGATACAAAAATACCGCCCGTAGTCTCGTTTGGGCGGTACTTTGTATAAGGTTGGCAGTTCAATTTTTGTAAATTTATCGTGTATGCCCTTGTCAACCGTTGCTTACCTCCTCATATGTAACCATGATATTATCACCATAAGCTTGTACACTGCTCACTTTCTTGTCAGCCATGAACTCATTTACTCTGACTTCTAGTTCCTCATTATTTTCTCTTCTAGATTTTGCTATGCCATTGCTGTAAAAACCCTCAGAGATTACCTCATGTTTGAATAGTTTGATTTTCATTTGTTTTTGTCCTTTCTGTTTGTATTTATTCTTTTTTAGTATTTTTAGCACGGTTAGCCCACTTGTAAAACTACTGTACTAAAAAATAAACGCTGATGTATCAAGGGTTTAGCACGGTTAGCACGAAAAACACACTTTTTTTCAAAAAGTTTTTCCCGCATACTTTTTTTATTTATTTTATTTTTATGTATTAATATTATTTTTTAGTGTACTAACTGTGCTAAGTGTACTAAAGTAACGATATTAAAGGCTTTTTAATTTTTTATACTGTACTAAACCTGTGCTAGAACCGTGCTAAAATTAAACCCTTCCATACCCGCGCTCTTTTTTACTTTTCTTTCGGTTTTTTTCGTGCTCTCTACCATTGTAATACTCCCCAAAATGCTAAGGGTTTAAAACCAACTTAGGGTTAAAATCATTATGAAATTTTTTCTCTTTGGGGATAGTTACCTCTTTGGGTCTAAAGGACTTAGGTAACAATGTTTTTATCTGTTTATGTAAAGAGACTTCGTTTAGAAAGTACTTACTGTTTTGGTGTTGTTTACAATACGCTTTAAAGCATTCAAAAACATATCCATTAGGTACATACTTGCATTGAATAACGTCATCATTGAAAAATCTATCTACAAAGTCCGCCACTGGGTTCATTTCTTTGTATTCTTCGTTAAGAAAATCTATTGACCTTTGGGGCTCAATGTCTTTAAATGGTGTTTCAATAGCAAGCTTGACATGGTATTCTAACACTTCGGGGCGATTAATATAATTATTCTTAATTCTCTTATCTGGTTTCCCTTTTAGTTCGCTAAATGACAACACTCTAAAACGTCTGTCAATGGCGTTTTTATCTGCGTTCATTCTTGGAAAACCATTAGATGACTGGACAACGGTCATTTTCAAGCGCGTGGTATATGGTCTTTTCCCTTTATCCTCTATCCTAATCGGGTCACCTGTTGCAAGACTGAACACAATAGAAGTATCTTTTATAATCACGTATCTTTGAACATCATCACCAATAACTACAGACTTATCAATAAGAATAGAAGTATCAAAGCGCCCATTCTTTTCATCAATTTTATAACTAGCTATTTTTCCTTAAGTAAAGCTAAAACCTGTTTTTGAATGCGTTTTCTTTATGTTATATCAATCTTTTTGTAACATTCTTAACAAAAGACTAAAACGGAGGTAACATAAACCCTGTATTATATATCCTGTACTAAGTTAGAAATCAAAAGGAGCATATAATGCAAAACAATATTTTAAAAACAAAATCTAAATCAGTTAAGTTAGGAGTTGCTGGTGCAGCATTCGCAGCGGCTTTATTGGCCCCATCAGTAGCTAAAGCTGATTCTTATACTGTTCAATCAGGAGATACTCTTTCTAAGATTGCCTCAGCACACAACACAACAGTTGACTACTTGGCATCAGTAAACGGTATTTCTGATATCCACTTCATCACTGTTGGTCAAACAATTGAATTGGACGCAGCAGCAGCACCTGCACAAACAGCTAGCGAAACACCTGCTGTTGAAGCATCTGCACCTGCAGCAACTACAACAACTTCAAGCTACTCATCATCACTTAGCTCATCAGATGCAGCAGCGAAAGAAACAATCGCACAACGTGAATCAAGCGGTAGCTACACAGCACAAAACGGACAATACTATGGTCGTTACCAATTGACTTCATCTTATCTTAACGGTGACCTTTCACCTGAAAACCAAGAACGCGTTGCAGACGCTTATGTAGCAAGCCGCTACGGTTCATGGTCAGCAGCCTTGGCTTTCTGGAATGCTAACGGTTGGTACTAAGATAAGTATCATAGATAAATCAAAAAGAAGGTTATTGCAACCTTCTTTTTTTGCTATTGATAATGTTACAAAAAAGCAACCTAAGAAAAGGTTGCTTTTAACTATTATTGTAAATCTTGAAGAGCTTTTGGCACATCTTGTGGCGTTTGGCAGATGGTTTCTGCATCATGTTCTTTCAAACTCTCGCTACTACCAAAGCCCCAAGTTACCCCAATAGTACGGATACCTGTTTCTTTTCCACCAATCATATCAAATTTGGTATCCCCGATAATAGCCGTTGTATCAAGTGGGAGTTGGTGGTCTTTGAGGCAGGTTGCAATCACATCAGCTTTATGAAAATGTTCAGGCGTAGAGCCATAAACTTGTTTGAAATACTTCATAATGCCAAGTTCTGTCAACATGAGTTGGGCCATGGGTTCATGCTTACTGGTTGTGACGTATAAGGAGTAGCCTAGGCGATTTAATTCCTCCAACAAGTCAGCAATCCCAGGATAAAGTGAAACTTGGTGGACACCTTTTTGATTATAGTACTCACGAAACGTTTGTATGGCACGGTCAATATCATCTTTTTCTGTGAAATATTGGGCAAAAGTGACTTCCAAAGGTGGACCAATAAATGTTGACAATTCTTTATCTGTTAGTAAAGGAAGCTGTAATCGTTCAAAAGCAAAATGAAAGGCAGCAAGAATGCCAGGACTAGAATTTACCAATGTTCCATCGAGGTCGAATAAAACAGATGTCATATTTACTCCTTTGTAAACTGTGTCAACTTTGTATTGACAACTATGTCAAGTTAGATGTTTTGGTATCGAAATACTAAAATATCTAACTTAATCCCCAAAAATCTGAGCTTGTAAGCGTCGTCCAGTTGGTGTGGCTGCTAGACCGCCTTCTGCAGTTTCACGGAAAGCTGTCGGTAGGCTTGAACCAACTTGATACATGGCATCGACAACTTCATCCACTGGAATTTGTGATTCGATACCAGCCAAGGCCATATCAGCGGCAACGAGGGCAAAACTAGAACCTAGAGCATTACGTTTGACACAAGGAACCTCTACCAGACCAGCAACAGGGTCACAAATAAGCCCAAGCATATTCTTAATGACAAAGGCAACCGCTTGGCTGGCTTGAAAGGCAGAACCACCAGCAGCTTGAACCAAGGCAGCCGCACTCATGGCAGAGGCAGAGCCAACTTCCGCTTGACACCCTCCTTCGGCACCTGAAATAGAAGCGTTATTTCCAATAACAAGGCCAAAAGCTCCAGCCGTAAACAAGAAGTCTAGCTGCTCTTTTTCAGAAAGATTGAGTTTGTCAATCGCTGTTGTTAAAACAGCTGGTAAACAACCAGCAGACCCCGCAGTCGGTGTGGCACAAACCAGTCCCATTTTGGCATTCAGTTCATTAACGGCAATGGCATTGCGAACGGCTGTCAGAACAGTGGTGTCAGATAGGGTTTTACCAGATTTGAGATAGGCGTCCATTTTGACGGCATCTCCCCCAGTTAATCCGCTGATGGATTTGCTTGGCGTTAAGCCGTCGATGACAGATTGTTTCATGACTTCGAGGTTGCGTGTCATGATATGCAAAATTTCGTCACGACTGCGACCGCTCAATTCCATTTCCGTAGCAATCATCAATTCGGCAATATGACCGTCGAAACGACTGTTAGCTTGTTCGACCAGTTCTTTTATAGAATAAAACATACCTCTCCTTTTTAATCAAAGAAATTAACATTGTGTAAATGTGGAATTTGTTGAATCTTCTCAACGGCTTCATGACAGTCGCGTGAGTCCACTTCAATAATCATAATAGCTTTTTCTCCCGCACTTTCACGCGTCACGTTCATTTGAGCAATATTGATATGATAGGCTGAGAGAATATCGGTAACCTTGGCAATCATTCCAGGAATGTCTTGGTGAACAATAATCAAGGTTGGTGTGTTCATCTTCAGAGATACCGAAAAACCATTTAGCTCGGTGACCTCGATATTTCCTCCGCCGATGGATACACCCGTAATACTCATGGTTTTATCGCCTTTTTCCACAGTGATTTTCGCTGTGTTGGGGTGTGGCGCATTGCTATCTTTGAGAATATCCCAATAAATGCGGATACCTTTTTGATGCGCAATCTCTAGTGAGTTTTTAATGTCAGGATTGTCGGTATCCATTCCAAGAATACCTGCTACTAAAGCTTTATCTGTTCCGTGTCCACGGTAGGTTTTGGCAAATGAATTGTACAGATGAAAGGTCACTGTGTCAGGAATTTCTCCAAAAATCGAGTTGACGACTTTTCCAATACGAACAGCCCCAGCCGTGTGGCTACTTGAAGGACCAATCATCACAGGACCAATAATATCAAATACAGATTGGAATTTAAGGTTTTTCATGCGAACTCCTTTGTTAATCTATGCTTTCTTATTATAACAGAGGAATGAAAAAGGGTAAACGATGTTAAAAGAGAAAAGCTTTGTCATTAAGGGCAAAAGACTTACAGAAATACTATTTCATGGTATAATAGAAGTTGCGTGGTTTCACGCATTCAAAATCGACCTTCAAATCGATTTTTGAAAAACTGGGCCCTTCAAGCCTATGTTGGAAAAAAATATCTTGATGGGAGGATTATCATGACAGATAATTCAAAAACACGTGTTGTTGTCGGTATGAGTGGAGGCGTTGATTCGTCAGTGACAGCTTTGCTTTTAAAAGAGCAAGGTTATGATGTTATTGGTGTTTTCATGAAAAACTGGGACGACACAGACGAATTCGGTGTCTGTACGGCAACCGAAGATTACAAAGACGTAGCAGCTGTTGCTGACCAAATCGGCATTCCTTACTACTCTGTAAACTTTGAAAAAGAGTATTGGGATCGCGTTTTCGAGTATTTCTTAGCAGAATACCGAGCAGGACGCACACCAAATCCAGACGTGATGTGTAACAAGGAAATTAAATTTAAGGCCTTTCTTGATTATGCCATGACGCTTGGAGCTGATTATGTAGCAACTGGACATTATGCCCAAGTTTCTCGTGATGAAGACGGTACTGTTCATATGCTACGTGGGGCCGATAATAACAAAGACCAAACTTACTTCTTGAGTCAATTATCACAAGAACAATTGCAAAAAGTGATGTTCCCTCTTGGGCATTTGGAAAAACCTGAAGTTCGTAAAATTGCAGAACGTGCAGGACTTGCCACAGCCAAGAAAAAAGATTCAACAGGCATTTGTTTTATCGGTGAAAAGAACTTCAAAGAATTCCTTAGTCATTATTTGCCAGCGCAAAAAGGTTGTATGATGACAGTTGATGGTCGTGATATGGGCGAACACGCTGGTTTGATGTACTATACTATTGGTCAACGTGGCGGCCTTGGTATCGGTGGACAACAAGGTGGCGATAACCAACCTTGGTTTGTTGTCGGAAAAGATTTGTCACAAAACATTCTTTACGTTGGTCAAGGTTTCTACCATGAATCACTCATGTCAACTAGCCTTGACGCTTCAAGCGTTCATTTTACACGTGAAATGCCTGAAGAATTTACAATGGAAGTGACGGCCAAATTCCGTTACCGTCAACCAGACTCAAAAGTGACGGTTCATGTAAAAGGGGACAAGGCAGAAGTTGTCTTTGCTGAACCACAACGTGCCATCACACCAGGCCAAGCCGTTGTTTTCTATGACGGTGAAGAATGCCTAGGCGGCGGTATCATTGATATGGCCTATAAAAATGGCGTTGCTTGCCAATACATTTAGTTGACAAGTCTGTAAAGTAAGTTGCTAACAAAATGGTTAAAATAATCAGCAAGATATTTGACATTTGAAACTGATTTGATACAATAACCATAACAATATTCATGATGGTCAAAGCTCATGAGAATGGTACGTTTTTTGACGTGCGATTTTCGAGGCTTTGGCTGTTTTTTGTGTTTTTAGTCATTTGATTTTAGTTGGAAAGGAAAGCTTTTTGTAAACATTGCTGAAGGATGTTTACGTGATATTGTGGTGAACCATGACACATGAATTTTCTGAACATTATGATGTAATTGTTGTTGGTGCTGGGCATGCTGGTGTTGAAGCGAGTTTGGCATCAGCTCGTATGGGGTGTAAAACCCTGCTAGCGACCATTAACCTAGAGATGTTGGCTTTTATGCCATGTAACCCTGCCATTGGTGGCTCTGCAAAAGGGATTGTCGTCCGTGAAATTGACGCTCTTGGCGGTGAAATGGGACGAAATATTGACAAAACCTATATTCAGATGAAAATGCTCAACACAGGTAAAGGTCCTGCTGTGCGTGCCCTTCGTGCCCAAGCGGACAAAGCTCTTTACTCTCAAACAATGAAACATACCGTTGAGCAACAAGAAAACTTGACATTGCGTCAATCGATGATTGAGGAAATTTTGGTTGAAGATGGCAAAGTTGTTGGGGTGCGTACAGCGACAAATCAGAAATTTTCAGCTAAGGCTGTGATCATCACAACAGGAACTGCTCTTCGTGGGGAAATTATTTTAGGAGAGTTGAAATATTCATCTGGTCCAAATAATAGCTTGGCTTCTGTTGGGTTGGCGGATAATTTGAAAGAACTTGGGCTTGAAATTGGACGTTTCAAAACAGGAACACCACCGCGTGTGAAGGCAAGTTCTATTAATTACGATGAAACCGAGATTCAACCTGGAGATGAGAACCCAAATCATTTCTCATTTATGTCTAAGGATGAAAATTACCTGAAAGACCAAATTCCTTGCTGGTTGACCTACACCAACCAAGACAGTCACGATATTATCAATAAAAACCTTTATCGTGCACCGATGTTCTCAGGAATTGTCAAAGGGGTGGGACCTCGTTATTGCCCATCTATTGAAGATAAGATTGTGCGTTTTGCGGATAAAGAACGCCATCAGTTATTCTTAGAACCAGAAGGTCGTGAAACAGAGGAAGTGTATATTCAAGGCTTGTCAACCAGTCTGCCTGAAGATGTTCAAAAGGATTTGGTGCATTCTATCAAAGGTCTTGAAAATGCAGAAATGATGCGCACGGGTTATGCGATTGAGTACGATATTGTTTTGCCACACCAATTACGTGCAACCCTTGAAACAAAGACCATTTCAGGTTTGTTTACAGCAGGTCAAACTAACGGAACATCTGGTTATGAAGAAGCCGCTGGGCAAGGAATTGTAGCTGGTATCAATGCTGCCTTGAAAGTCCAAGGAAAACCAGAATTGATTTTGAAACGCAGTGACGCCTACATTGGCGTTATGATTGATGATTTGGTTACAAAAGGGACTTTGGAACCTTACCGTTTGTTGACTAGCCGTGCAGAATACCGCTTGATTTTGCGTCATGATAATGCTGATATGCGTTTGACAGAAATCGGTCATCGTGTTGGATTGGTAGATTATGACCGTTACCAACGTTTCCAAGAGCGTAAACGTCAATTTGACAACGAGTTGACAAGATTGTCAACTGTTAAATTAAAACCTATCAAAGAAACCAACGAACGCATTGAAGCATTAGGATTTAAACCTTTAACAGATGCCTTAACAGCCAAAGAATTCATGCGTCGTCCTGAAATCACTTATGACATTGCCACAAGCTTTGTCGGACCAGCTGAGGAAGAATTGGATAGCAAAGTTATTGAACTGTTAGAAACTGAAATCAAGTATGAAGGTTACATCAATAAAGCTCTCGACCAAGTCGAAAAGATGAAACGAATGGAAGAAAAACGCATTCCAGCCAATATTGATTGGGATGACATTGATTCTATTGCGACAGAAGCCCGTCAAAAATTCAAGAAAATCAATCCAGAAACCATCGGTCAAGCTAGTCGTATTTCAGGGGTGAATCCAGCTGATATTTCTATTTTGATGGTATATCTGGAAGGCAAACAAAAACGCTATAAACACTCACAAAATTAAGACTATATTTTTCAATCTCTTAGCCTAACAGCTCTACTAAATAGGGCTGTTTTATGGTATAATAACATACTAAGAGGTTATTCAATGAAAAGATTTCGATTTGCAACCATTCATTTGGTGATGATAGGCTTCATTTTATTTAGTATTTTAGCGATTTGCATTAGGCTTGCTCATACACAAACACCTATTTTGCTCGCTAGTTTTTTGGTCGTGCTTTCACTTGTTGCGCTTTTGTATTACCAAAAAGAAAGCTATGAGTTTTCAGAGTTGGAACAAGTTGAGCTATTAAATGACCAGACTGAGGTCAATTTAAAGAATTTGTTGGAACAAATGCCTGTTGGTGTGGTTCAATTTGACCAAGAAACCAAAGAGGTGGAGTGGTTTAATCCCTATTCTGAGTTGATTTTTACTAGTGAGGAAGGGGAGTTTGAGGCAGATCTCATTCAAGAGATTATCAGCAACAAACGTGAAGGAGATGCCAGTCAAACCTTTGAGCTTAATGGTAACAAGTATTCTTCTTATATCGATTCGTCGTCTGGTATTTTTTACTTTTTTGACAGTTCGATGGGAAATCGCCAGTTGGGGGATGCTGCTTTGTTGCGTCCTGTAATTGGGATTATTTCGATTGATAACTATGATGATGTGACGGATGATTTATCAGATGCCGAAACGTCACAAATCAATAGTTTTATCGTTAATTTCATATCGAATTTTACAAAGACAAAGAATATCTTTTACCGTCGAGTGGATATGGACCGCTTTTATTTCTTTACAGATTATGCTGTTTTGAGCAGTTTAATTGAGGACAAATTTACCGTCTTAGAAGATTTTCGAAAGCAGGTAAAAGAATCGTATAAATTGCCTCTGACCTTGAGTATGGGGGTTTCTTATGGAGATGATAACCATGAGCAAATCGGTAGAATAGCCCTTCAAAATCTTAATACGGCCCTTGTTCGTGGGGGTGACCAAGTTGTTGTTTGCGAAAATGGTGAATATAAAAAACCCCTTTATTTTGGAGGTGGTTCGGTATCAACAGTTAAGCGAACACGGACACGGACACGTGCCATGATGACTGCTATTTCTGATCACATTAAAGGTGTTGACCGTGTGTTTACAGTGGGGCATAAAAACTTGGACATGGACGCTCTTGGAGCTGCTGTTGGGATGCAATTTTTTGCCAGCAATATCATCGAAGAGGCTTACGTAGTTTACGATCCCAACGAGATGAGCCCCGACATCAAGCGTGCCATTAAACGGCTGCAGGAAGAGGGTAGAACGAAATTGGTGACTGTGGATCAGGCTCTTCACATGGTAACGGAAAAGTCCCTTCTAATCATGGTGGATCACTCCAAAGTAGATTTGACCTTGTCAGATAGACTTTACAAGAAGTTTACAGATGTGATTGTTGTGGACCATCACCGCAGAGATAGTAATTTCCCAGAGAATGCGATACTATCTTTCATTGAAAGTGGTGCAAGCAGCGCGAGTGAATTGGTGAGTGAGCTGATTCAATTTCAGAATTCAAAGAGACGACTTAGTAAGTTTCAAGCTAGTATCTTAATGGCTGGTATCATGTTAGATACGAAGAATTTTTCAGCTAGCGTAACCAGCCGAACCTTTGATGTGGCTAGTTACCTCAGATCTCAAGGTAGCGATACCGTCGAAATTCAAAACATCTCTCAAACTGATTTTGAAGAATATCGTTTGGTAAATGAATTGATTCTTCGAGGGCGTAAGTTGTATGATAATATCATCATTGCAAGTGGTGAAGAGGGAACGATTTACAGTAAGGTTACAGCTAGTAAAGCTGCAGATACCATGTTATCCTTGGCTGGTATTGAAGCCACTTTTGTGATTGTAAAAGTTGCACCTGACAAGGTTGCTATTTCAGCCCGCAGTCGGAGCAAGATTAATGTGCAACGCATGATGGAAGAATTGGGGGGCGGAGGTCACTTTACCCTAGCTGCCTGTCAACTGTCAGATGTTACGGTTGCTCAAGCCGAGCAATCGTTGATTACCGTTATTGATAATGATTTAAAAGAAAATATGGAGGTTGCAAGATGAAAGTTATTTTTCTAGCAGACGTTAAAGGAAAAGGGAAAAAAGGGGAAATCAAAGAAGTCCCAACAGGCTATGCTCAAAACTTTTTGATTAAAAAGAACCTTGCTAAAGAAGCAACAAACCAAGCCATTGGCGAATTAAAAGGCAAACAAAAATCAGAAGAAAAAGCGCAAGCTGAAATTTTAGCAGAAGCCAAAGCTTTGAAAGTCGAACTTGAAAAAGAAAGCACAGTCGTGCAATTTTCTGAAAAAGTTGGTCCTGACGGACGCACTTTTGGTTCTATCACAGCTAAAAAAATCGTTGAAGAATTGGCAAAACAATACGGTCTGAAAGTTAACAAACGTGCTATTGCATTAGACCACCCAATTCGTGCGATTGGCATGATCGAAGTTCCTGTTAAATTGCACAAAGAAGTCAGTGCAGATATCAAATTGAACATCAAAGAAATGTAATCGGTTGTTGAAAAAGGCACGGGGAGGTGAAAAACATTGGCGGAGAATCTTGAATTAAGGGTTCAGCCACAAGATTTACTGGCAGAACAATCGGTTTTAGGTTCCATTTTTATTTCTCCAGACAAACTGATTACCGTTCGTGAGTATGTGAGCCCAGATGACTTTTACAAGTACGCCCATAAGATTATTTTTAAAGCCATGATTGCTCTTTCTGATCGCAATGAAGCCATTGATGCGACAACCGTTCGGACGATTTTAGACAATCAAGGGGACTTGCAAAATATCGGTGGCTTATCCTACATTGTTGAGTTGGTCAATAGTGTACCGACCAGTGCCAATGCGGAATATTATGCAAAGATTGTGGCTGAAAAAGCCACTTTGCGTAATATCATCGCACGCTTGACAGAAACTGTAAACCTTGCTTATGATGGAACGACTGATTCGGAAGAACTTATTGCTGGAGCTGAGAAAGCCTTGGTTGATATCAATGAGCATAGCAATCGCAGTGGTTTCCGACGTATTTCAGAGGTTTTGAAGGTGAATTATGAAAACCTTGAAGCGCGTTCGCATCAGACTAGCGAGGTGACGGGCTTGCCAACAGGTTTTCGTGATTTGGATAAGATTACAACAGGTTTACATCCAGATCAACTGGTCATTTTAGCGGCTCGTCCTGCGGTGGGGAAAACGGCTTTTGCCTTGAATATCGCTCAAAATGTTGGAACGAAACAAGAAAAGCCAGTTGCTATTTTCTCCTTGGAAATGGGAGCTGAAAGCTTGGTCGATCGTATGCTAGCAGCAGAAGGCATGGTCGATTCACACCATCTAAGAACTGGGCAACTCACTGATCAAGAGTGGAATAACCTAACGATTGCTCAAGGTGCTTTAGCCGAGGCACCTATTTATATTGACGACACACCAGGGATTAAAATCACTGAAATCAGGGCGCGTGCTAGAAAATTGGCGCAAGAATTTGATGAGGGGCTGGGCTTGATTGTCATTGACTACCTGCAGCTCATCACAGGAACTCGTCCTGAAAACAGACAACAAGAGGTTTCTGACATCTCACGTCAATTGAAGATTTTAGCAAAAGAATTAAAAGTTCCTGTTATTGCCTTGAGTCAGTTATCTCGTGGTGTTGAGCAACGTCAAGACAAACGTCCTGTTTTGTCAGACATTCGAGAATCTGGTTCTATCGAGCAAGATGCTGATATCGTGGCTTTCCTTTATCGTGATGATTACTACCGTCGTGAAGGGGAAGAGCAAGATGATGCTGTTGAGGATAACACCATCGAGGTTATCCTAGAGAAAAACCGCTCAGGTGCACGTGGAACAGTCAAACTAATCTTCCAAAAGGAATACAATAAATTTTCGAGTATTGCACCATTTGAGGAACGCAATTAAACCATTTAAAAGGAGTATGGTAATAAAATGAGTGATGCATTTGCAGATGTAGCCAAAATGAAAAAAATCAAAGAAGAAATCAAAGCCCATGAAGGTCAATTGGTTGAATTGACACTAGAAAATGGTCGCAAACGTGAAAAAAATAAAATCGGTCGTTTGACAGAAGTTTACCCATCGTTGTTCATCGTGGAATACAATGAAAACTCAGATGTTCCAGGTGCCATCAACAATTCTTACGTTGAATCATACACCTACTCAGATATTCTGACCGAAAAAACATTGATTCATTATTTTGATTAATCATTGATAGTTAGTAAGTGGTAAGAGTTTTTAGAATTAGCCTTCATAGCTAAACGTAGGAGAACAGGAGAAGCTGTTCTCTTTTCTACCATTTGTCAAGTATATCAACGATTTCTAGAAGAAATCATTATCGGAAGCTACTTAATTCAACCAGTAGAGAAGTTATTTCTTTGACTTAACAGAGAAAAAGCGCACAACTAAATAACACCTTAGCTAGCTACATTTTTGAAAAGGTGTTACAATAATATGGCATAAACAATTTTAGCGATTTTGGGTTGAAGTGTAATCGTAAAGTTTGTTATGCGTTATGAGGTAATACATTGTC
>SKEE01000341.1_pt1 | contig 55479 bp, 59 predicted proteins | sample 4826661 | NCBI WGS metagenome assembly SKEE01 (sample SAMN11008817, study PRJNA524170) | human gut metagenome | biome: Human fecal sample; material: Feces; isolation source: fecal sample from pouch patient p20 | host: Homo sapiens | place: Israel: Tel-Aviv | collected 2016-11-14
TCTTCTTCAATGAAGCGTATCCGGTATTGTTTCATTTCCTGTGAAGCCGATTAGCTCCAGCCGAATGCCTTTGCCATCGGGGGCCACGTTCTGCATTTCGCAGATACCACGTCGGGTCATGAGTGTGAAGGCTGTCATTGCCAGCATGGCTAACGCATTTTCCTCGCTTCCGCTGCGTTTCTCGAGAGCATCGGCAATTTCTTCTATGCTCCCCACCTGAAAGCAAGAGTCGAATTCTTTACTCCACTTTTCTGACATCGGATTTTCTCTCTTTATTTATGGGTAGTTATCGAACTGAATGTGCCAGTTTTTTCAGAAGACGGCAAAGTTGAGATCGTTGGTTCAGATTCAGAGCATGAATTTCCCTGGTGTGACAGGCATGGTGGGGCGGGTTTTGCAGAAATAACAGACGTAAAAAAACCGACTGGTTAGGTCGGCTTTTTTACTGTTCCGCTACAGAGTTGGTGGCTCTGGTCGGAAAAGAACTGTCTATAACTGACCTGTAGATAGTACGTCTGGAATTATATTTCTGCAAGTGCTGGATAAGTGTATACTCGGCATGTCAGCTCTGAGGCATGTTCTGTCCGGCATATTGTTCATCGGGAAGAACAGGTTGCAAGTCCTGGCCAAAACATCAGGTGGTGCTGGTTTTGGTGCTCTGGCCGGAGAAGAACTGTCTATAACTGACACTATAGAAACCGCTGTGACAGGCAGTGTAAGAGCGAACAACGGGGTTCTTTCTCCAGTGATGGAGAAGCGGATGATTAATCTGTTAATCATCGTTCTCAGGGCAGTTGTTGCCGTTGCAAACGCGCTGATTGCTGTTCTGGAACTGATTCGTCAGTTCATCGATTGATGACTGCGGAAACGTAACTAAGGGCAGGAGGTGACCGCTTCCTGCCCTTTAATAATTGCAGAGGGCACCATACGGTGCCCTGAGAGAGACGGCAGATGGAGAGTCTTAATTGAATGACGTGGGGATTGGTCCCAGAATTTTCTCCATTTCCGCGCGCTCTTTTTCCGTCGATTTGTCCAGTGCTGCTTGCTCTTCCGGTGACAATTCAGGGATTCGTGGCAGTTCAACATATTCCGGTTCATCCATTGCCGGTGCTGAATGGTTTGCATTCTGCTGCTGGCGTTCACGCGCGCGCTCCTCGTCTTCCTTGCGCTGCATTTCCGCCTGCCAGGCTTTAAGTTTTTGCGCGTTGGCGTGGGCCTGTGCGAGGGCATGAGTCATTGGGCGTGCTGGTGCAGATGTTCTGCTGTCTGCATTATAGGCACCCCCTTTGTAATAATCCCCTGAAGGGATAGTTACGCCAGCGATTTCCTGTAATTTCTCCCGCAATGCGAATACACGTTCCTGAAATCCGTTATCACCTCTGTGCGTTGCCATGAATCGTGTGATCAAATCATAAAACAAGTCTGCTTTTGTCGGGTCGGGCCACCGGACAAACGGGTAATTGTGCAGATTTGTATGCAAAGTTATTGGCTGAAAGAAACGTTGAGTATTATCCAGTTCCCACTGAGTTATATTCCCTGCACTAAATCCCAGAACGTCAACAATGCCGCTGGGGAACACCTGTACAAACAGGATGTTTCCATTGATATTGTCAATTCCGACCCAGATTGAGAGATAACGGCGAATACGGAAATACCCCCCTGTTAGGGTGAAACCTGTTTCTTTCATGATGTACTCAACGATCTTCTTCTGGGTCTTCAGTCGTTGATTTATTCTTTTAAAATGAAAATACAGTGGAATAAATGAAAGGATGAGTAAAAGCCATGCCAAATTATATCCTGCTTGCTTGCTAAAAGAATGGTCAAATAAATAAACTCTGAAATCAAGGCTTATTATTGTCCAGCAGTATAATAAGGTCATAGGCAATGCAATAAAAATGTAGGGATACCATAAGAGCATTTGTATCCCATGATGCCATTTATATCTTTTTACTTCGTTATACATGATCCCCCCCCCCGGTCAATATTGTTGATTTTATTATTCTAATATTACAAGGGGGGAGTAGTCAATGGAATTAACTTTTTATACCGTCATCATTTTTATTTGCATCCTTCTTCTGAATAATGTTTGTTGCAGGAGATTTTCTCAAGTTACTGCCGCCAGAAACAAATATACCTTTTACAGACTCAACCATGCCAGAATATGTATTTGTTGCTTCTCTGCCTCCGAGGAAAGCTATAATATAATCTGGCATATATGCCTGAAGCGCAAATATATTGGTTACCATTGTAGTACACATTCTTGCGTATATCATTAGAAATCCTACGATGCTGATAATCCCAGTCAGCGAATCAGCCTGGATATTCGTTAATGCAACAGCAAATAGTTTATTTAGAATCGTTCCAGTGGCAACAATTGCAACGGAGGCGAAAATAAAACCCAGGACCATTAATGCAGGGCGTATCATGCCGTCAATGAGGTATATATATCCATAGGCCGCACGACTCCCCCGATCCTGTTCCACACCAAGATGTGTTGCTGCCCAGAGTGGGCCGGCTGCACAGCCAATCAGTACACTGACAACCCAGTTACCCACGCCGATCATCCAGAATATGAATGGTATCGCAGGTAAAAAGATAGAAAGCTGAAACCCAATAACAAAAACCCATAACAGGAAGAAGTTTATAGCGGGCGCAGTGGCGGAAAACACTTTATTAATAAAAGTGACTGTTCCTGTGAATTTATCAAAGATCCAACCAATAGCAGAGCTTTTGGCTCCTTTGGTTGTGGCTTGCGCCGCAATATATGTACTATAAGTTGTTTCAACGGCGGTTAGAGTATAATCACCTATATTTTTCATTGTTATTAAAGGGCTGGCAGAGTTGGTATTTAACTCGTCTGTGAGCCAGTTGACGAATCGTATTCCCCAGGAAGCTTTTACTAAATCGAACAACGCCGTATTGGCGTCTTTCGCCTCATTTGCCCCCATTTCATCTTTTGACAGTACAACTCCTGATGCACTTGAGGGCGGTGTATAGGTGGTGTTCTGCAGGTTAGTCCTGTAGGCAGCCATTACTCCCTGGTACAAATCTGTTGGACCTGTCTCGCCGAGCGAAGATAGCGCGGTAACTGTTGGGGCCTGGTTGGCAATGCTTGCCAGTCTCTGGTTTGCGGTCGCAAAAGTCTGATACCACGCGCCCAGCGTGATCCAGCCCTGAGTGTCCAGATACTCGGTCAGGGCTTCCTGTATCGTGTTTTCTCCGTTCACGTTGTTGATGGCCTGCTGTACCGTGCTTTCATAGCTGGATGCAGCCGACTGAATGATACTTTCCACGTCTTCAAAGGTTCCGGTGTTGTTATCCCGGCGCTCAATGAAGGTTTTCAGGAAGGTTTTTGCAGCCGAGTCCATCGTGTTAATCATCGTGCCGAGCGCTTTTTTCTGGGCGTCATAGATACCGCTGACATCCTGATCGCTCAGCCCATTGAAGAAGCTGTCTGAGACAGCCGTTTTAGCTGATGAATAAGGCAGTTCGACAGAGCCACACGTGCCACTGCCATTACTGATGGTGAACGTGTAACTCTTGTCGGTGCTTTTGGGTGTGTCGGTCATGTAACCCGTCTCTGACTTCATCAGGCTGTTCAGGTCTGCCAGCGACTGGTTGATGGCATATTTGCACAACTCCATCTCAAAGATGCCGCGCGCTGCTGTCCTTGTGCTGGCGCTGGTTGGCTGGGTCGTCAGACTGTAGCCGCCGGCGATATCGTTACCGGCTTGTGTGACTATCAGGTTTGCGCCCCCCACGCCCATCACTGAGACACCCCAGAGGAAGATGAGCTGCGAGAGTGACCAGCCGCTGGCTGTGGGCACAATCCCCAGAAACGCCAGCAGGATGCTGATAAGTGCGGATGCGCCCTGAAAACGTCCGGCCTGAGCCGCGCTGATGACCTTGCGGATACCAATGAAGCCGAACCAGAACAGGGCCAGCCCACACAGCGTAACGTTGAATATGGCAAACGCATTGCCGATGACGCTGGAGCCTGTGAAGCTGAACGGGTTGGTCACCACGTCTCCGAATATGGTGACCAGCGCCTGACGGGACAGGTCAGTGCTTTTCTCCGCTGCGGAGGCAATAGTTTCGTATGTGATGTCGTCCGCCCGTGCCGGCAGACTGAATGGCAGCAGGCCCGCTGTGGCCAGCAGGCTGATTTTTTGTTTCATGAAGCACTCCGGCGTTTTCGGAAGAGAACCAGAATCAGTGTTTTTTGATGGTGCTGTCTGGCGGTACGGGAAAAGATTCAGGGGGAGTCATGAGTGAGAAGCCGTGACTGAGCAGCATTTCTGCGGCCATCTGTTCGGCATCCGTGGCTGCCATGACGGGGGATATCTGGTCCACATGAATATGACAGCCATGACCCTGCCCCGTGCGGCGCGGGCTTTCTGTATCTTCGGTAATTGTTATCTGGATAATCAGTGACATTTCATCGTTTTCCTTTGCCGATACCTGTGGCCTCGCTGAACCAGTTCGACTCAGCGAGGAAGTGGCGAAATGTGCCTTTTTCTGCCTGACTGACACGGCGGTTGCGTATCTGCCATAACCGGAAGCTGGCAATGAGCGACTGCGATAATCCGCACATGGCACAGCCCATCATCAGGAATATGTTGGAGAAGAAGAGTCCGGACGGGGTGTCCAGTGTCCGGGTGGTCCAGTAACCGGTTGAGAGCGCGGATATCCAGAAAATACAACGGAACAGCATCCGCTGGCGGCGGTATCCCTTCTCCAGCTGTGCCGGTGTCTGGCCGGACGCCGCCACAGCCTGTGCCCAGCCCTCAGTATTGTCCTGTGCTGTCGTTTCATCGCCGGCTTTTCCGGACAGGTCGGGAAGGACTTCCCGGGCGTCCTTCATCCGGGCACTGGCATGTCGGTGGACGGTTTTCCCGATAACGCGCAGGGCGTCGACCGGAAAAATGACCCAGACGACGGTTCTGGCCATGCGCGTGAGAAAGTTGCTCTCTTTGTGTTCAGGGGAGTGTGTCATCGGCTGACTCCGTTATTGATTTTGTCTTCAAGCGCGCCCAGTCGTGCCGCGTAGGAATCGCGTGCGGTGAGGGCCAGCAGTTGTCCTGTGAGAATGTTGTTTTTTCTCATCTGCTCTTTAATGTCGTGAAGCTCCCACGCAATCAGCGAACTGATGCGGATTTGTTCTCGTGTCAGGTTGTCCCCGTCCATCTGCTGCAGGTCCGTCTGATAATCCGTATTGGCATAGCGGCGTCCCACTTCAAAGGCTTCAAACTCCCGGTTACTCATTCCGGACGTTCTGGCCGTATCTGATACCGTGGCTTCGTAATAACTTTTTGCCGAATCAGAGCCGTTAATGGCTTCGTTCACGGCAGCGGTGGTGGCGGAATTGGGGATACTGTCAGCTATCAGGGACTGCTGGGGTTCTGCCGCCGCATCCAGAATGGCATTGAACTCATTCTGCAGGCCGGTGTAGGCCATGCCTGTGGTCGTGACGGCATCCCCTTTTTTCAGCGTTCGCCCGGCTGACGGTCTGGCCGTGTTTTTCAGGTAGGCCTGTGCGGCATCTATCTGGTCCTGAGAGAACGTCAGGTCGGGAGCCTTTCCTGTTTTCCCCGCACCGTCATACAGTGACCGGACCTGGCTGTCGCCGCCCGGATAACTGCCAACGGAAGGGCAGAGCGCGGTTCCGCCGAAAGCGCTGTAATCAACCTCCGTACAGTACGATGCATGAACGGCAGCGCCTGTATAGGCATCCGTGGCTTCGGAGGCCGGAGGTGTGGTGAAACGCTCCTTCACGGCGGTTTTTGAAATCCCTGAACCGGAAGACAGGCTGGATGTGGTGGCCCGCGCCTCGTTGCGGGCCTGAACGGCCACGCCGGAGGCGGATTCACTGCAGATACTTTCCGGCAGAGTGAAGCTCCTGCGGGCTTCCTCAAGCCGCCGGACCTGATTGCTGAAAATCTGCTGTTCGCGGTTTGCCTGCGCGGTCTGCGTGATAATGGCATTGGTTTTTGACGCGTTTTCCGCAATCGCCGTTGCGATTTCCTGTTCGGTGGTCAGGATGCTGGCCAGTGCCGTGTTTGCGGTACTGAGCTGGGGAACAACCTCGGTGGATATGGGAACGCTTGAATTCACATTCACGGTCACTGCGGAGACCGCCAGGGGTATGCAGTAGCATCCCAGGCCGAAGACGGCAGCAGGGAGCCGACAAAAAGTAAGGCGCATGAAAATACCTCACGGATGTGATGGAGAAAGAAAAAGGAGAAATAATCGGGGGAACAGCCCTGTGTCAGGGCTGAAAAATCGGCAGCGACAGACTCCTTTAAAGACGATAACCCTGCTTTCCGAGCAGTTCTGTCGCCAGTCCTGCCGTCACTGAAGTTGCTTCCCTGTCACCGGCCTGTTTCCGGCGGTACTCAATCACCCGGGCTGCAGAACCGTGCGGGAAGTTCTCTGCCAGAATCCGGCGTGCGGTTTTCGTACCCACCTCTTCATTCAGCAGACGGCGCAGGGCGCTGTCTTCCGGTGATGAGTTCAGTGCCCAGAGTTCTCTGGGCCCCAGTGTGTTTTTCAGTATCCGGGCCATTGTTCCCAGTCGGGTTCTGAACACGCCGAGGAATGATGTTCCGCTGCCGTCTGGTGCGGCACCGCCGGTATGTCGTGAGAAGCGCGTCAGCGTCACATCCGGTACGCCAAAATGCTTCCGGAGAAGCTCCTTGTCGCTTTCCCGGATTTTCATCAGCCACAGTGAGTTGGCTGATTTTAATATCGCCTCCGGGAAGTCCCCCAGATACTGGGAGCACAGCACGGTCCGGATACCGAACTTACGCATTTCCCTGTCGTTGGTTTCCAGCGCCTGCAGAATGAAATCAATACCCCGCACGTTGTGCAGCTCGTCGTACAGCTTTGTTTTGATTTCCTGGTCCAGCTGGCGAATACGCTCCTGCATGGCCGGCCAGTATGCCGGTGCAAGCGTTTTCTTCACCTCTTCCTGATACTGCGGCAGGATGAAGTCCCCGCTGGTGATTTGCCCGGCGAACAGATACATAATCCCGGTTTTCAGCCTTCCTGCCGGTGTGGCATCTCCTGCCACCAGGTTGAGGTCAACGGCAATGAGGCGCGTGTCCGGGTTCAGGGCGAAACGTGTCCGGCCTGCCAGCATTCTGTACTCGCTGCGGGCGCTGGTCAGCGAACGCTGGATATAACTCAGCAGCAGCTCCTGTGAGCCGTCCCGCTGCACGGTACCGAAGGTGGTCCGGATGGCTTCAGTGGAGAGCAGACCGATCATGTCTGTCAGCTCCGGAACAGCCTGGTAGTGCGCCTGCTGCGCCTCTGCCTGATACCCTCTGTCGTGCAGCATATCCCGCACGTCGTACCAGGTGCAGAGATTCCACCACTCTGAGTCATACATGTCCCGCAGACCGCTGTCAGCCAGCGCCCGGTCCACCGCCGTAAGACTGCCGTACTCATAGATCCGGGGAGTTGTCTCAGCGGTCTGCGTGAAGGCGGCATCGATGACCCTGGATAAAATCTGTCGGGTGTCTGCAGGGTTAGGGGCATCACCTTTCGAGGCGTCAATGCAGAGGGCATACAGCAGGTTGAGCATGAACTCCCGCTCCGGCGGGATGGGATAACGGGCACCGAACAGAATATCAAAGGGGTTGCGGCAGTATTCGTCGCTGTTCTTCAGTACGATGCCCACCGCCTCATCTTTCCTGCCTTCCGGCAGGTTATCGCGGACCAGCTGGATCTGACCCAGCGCGGAGTAGCCTTTGTCAATGACGGCAAGAAACGGCAGTTTCTGCATGGCAGAGGTCACCATCGCGTTACTGAGGGCGTTGACCAGTACCGATTTCCCGGTGCCCGGTTCACCACCGACAATCTCCGTGAACTTCGTCTGCCGGGAGGTGGCCAGACCCAGCGGAACGGGTTTTCCGTCCTCTACATGCCCCATCACCTGCGCGTCATCTGACCAGGCTGATGCCGGACGGTTGAAGGGCGCGAGCCAGAGTGCCTCGTTCAGCGGCGGGTAGAGCAGGTTCGGACCGGATGCGGTGGAAGCCGCCAGCAGACTGTTCACCCAGCCCCGGCGCGGGTCTCCAAACGTGGTGGTGACCTCGCAGATGCCCCAGCCTTCCAGGGCTGAACGCAGCAGCATCAGGTTACGTCGGCAGTCCTCCTTTGTCGCCGCCCAGGTGGATGCCACGATGCTCATGACGCAGACCGGTGTGGTGCGGTCAGTTTCAGCCAGTCCCTCAATGGCATCGCTCAGGGGGCGGATGGAATTAATGAAGCGTCCCATACTGGCCAGAAAACGTTTTCCCTGGAGCTTTTTCATGCCGCCGGGCGCAATATCCATGCGTATGCGCCAGGGGACACTCCGGGGAATACGGGCTATCAGGTCGTTCATGCTCTGCAGTTGCTGCGGTGGCAGCACGATACTCGCCGTACCATGCCAGAGTCCGCCTGCCCGGACCAGACTGCCCGATGTTTCCACATCATCGCTGAACAACTGGAAGTTCAGCGGCGGAGCAAGCAGTGCGGAAATATCATCCTGCTGTGGCCAGCCTGCCGGTCTGTTTTCACCGGCAAGGACCGGTCGCCAGCCCGGCGGAACCTGTCCACGCAGTATCTGGCTGCGCAGTTCCCTGCAGACTTCTGCCGTTTCCATCAGCCGGACAAGCTGACCTTCCCTGTCGGCAGACAGGGCATGAACCAGCGTGTTGATGAGTGCGTCATGCCGGATTTTCAGCCCGGAAAACAGCGGCTCCCAGAGTGACTGTCCGTACCTGGCATGAGGCATTGCTGCCTCTGTCTGCGTTTTTTTTCGCAGATGATCCGTATATTCCGTGCGGCTGGTCGCCTCATGTGAACTCCAGACGGACAGCCAGCAGCGTTCGCGGACCAGCCAGGGCGACAGCGTGGTGATTTTCTCGTCCAGAATATCCTCCATCTGCATGCCGGTCCGGTGCAGGGAGTCATACTGTGGGGCCAGCATGTTCCGGATTTCCGCTTCCCCGCCTGCGGGGTCCCGCTCGAGAACCATACTGATTTTGTGTCCGGGATTCCGGAAAAACGACGCCAGCGCGGGCGTCAGGTGCTGTGCAAAATGCGCCAGAGAGGTGCACGGACTTCCCGGTGGAACCTGATTCGGTGGCACATCCTCCCTCATCTCTTTCAGAGCGCCGCCGATTTCCAGTGTCGACATGTATTCGCCTCTGGCAGTGACGGCAATGTAAGGGGAGGTCAGTTCCGGGTGCCGGATGCGGTCATCGTCGGTCAGTGCAATGACGGTTTCCAGATCGCAGTATTCCGGAAATTCTCTGGCCAGTCCGTAGCGGGACAGCCAGATGATTGCGTCTTCAATGCGGGTGATGAGTGACATTATGGCTTCTCTGTACGGTAGATATGAAGGGATGCCGGACGCAGGATGAGCGCCAGTCCCCGCAGGCGTTTGCGCATGTTGCTGCGTTCACCGGGCGGTGCGCAGAGCAGGGCTGCAGCAAAATCAGCGGGGCGTGAGGTGCCGAACATGCGGCGCACGGGACGGCTGAACAGCAACAGGTGATCCAGTGCGCGGCGTCCGGCCTGCCGGCGCGTATCACTGGTGCTCATCATGTCGCGGAGTGCCTGGCGGTTCAGGCCGACTATCCAGGGGGCGGCAAGGTCGGGTATCCAGACCAGTTCACCCTGTGCGGCCGCCGGTCCGTTCAGCCACAGCCAGGCATGGCAGATATCACAGACGGCGTTTTTTCTGAATGCGTGACGCCGGGAATCCAGTTGTGTCGCTTCCGTGGATGTCAGGGGGCTGATGTCCACCGTACCCGTCAGATCTTCATCTGTGGTGAACGGCAGGTGCTGTTCCAGGTAGTGGCGGCAGGCTTCTGTTGCGGTCGTTATGTTCCGGCCGGGCTCGAGCATATGCTGCAGCGTGACGATATGCTGTTCATGGTGGCGGAGCGCGCTGGCGTCCGGCAGTTGCCAGAGTGTACTGGCATTCATCCGGCAGGCCGGACAAATGCCGCCGTGATGCGGCTGTGGCCGCTGGTCGTGCGTTGTGTCGGGTACAACGTCCGGATAAGGCAGGTTCATGAATGCCTCCACTTACAGCCCGCTGTTCAGCGGTTCGGATTCATTCCACAGGCGTTCGAATTCCCGGGCATACGGTTGTGCTGCATCCGGCATATCGCGAAGGACAATGACGTTTTCTGCGTTTCGTTTGTCGGCAGAGGCGGTGTAGTTGAAGCTGCCGGTTTCCACGGTCCGCCCGTCGATAACCATGAACTTGTTGTGCATGATGTCGTAATGTCCGTTCACACGAACGGGAATACCGTGACGGGCCAGCCAGGTGGCGGCGGTATAGCGTGAACCATTGGCTTTTTTGTCTGCCACCACGCGTACACTGACGCCCCGTTCAGCCGCCTCAGCCAGTGCCTGTGCCGTGCTCTTTGAGGTGAGGTAATAGGCAGCAAGGTCAATGCTTTCCCGGGCCTGCCCGATGACATCGAGCACCGCCGACTGAGCACTGCCGCCGGGGGAGAATCCCACGGTTACCTGCTCTGCAGCCGGACAGACGGACGGCAGAATGACAAGACTGAAGAGAACGGCAAGGGCCGGAAGTTTTTTTCTGTTAATCAGCATAATTAAGCATCCTTAATATCTGACAAAAAATTAAAGGAACTGAATACTGTGAATAAAATGCTGTACGTCAGCGAATTGAGTGGATTTCTTTTGGATTGATTTGATGAATATGCACTGTGAGATTTTTTTTATTTTTATCGCTATCCAGGATAAATAACGGTGGAATACAGAAGAAACGGATATTGCAGAGAACAAGATGAAGTTGTTTGCTCCTCTTTCGTAATGAAAACTCTATAGCGGGTACGGCAGCGCGATTGTTTCGCTCGCTTAATGCAATGTTGTACCGGAGTATTCCGGCAATATTGAGCAGTATGCCGGAGAGACTGCCGTCATCGTCCCGCAGGAACCGACAAAGCTGACGGGTTTCACAGGTTCTGATATGGCCAGTTCTGCCAGCCAGATGAGCGCGAATAAGTGTCTCAAGACCGTTCGGGGATATGCGGTGAATTTTCATTGTTTTTCTTCCCTGATCTCCAGGTAAATCACCTGCTGACGGCGGATGAAAAAATCACAGAAGGGTATATCTGGCCATTCCGGAATACCGGAAATGGTAATATTCATACACGACAGATGTTTATCGACGGTCACCGTCACGGTAATGTTTTTGTCTATCCGGGATTTCTTGTGAATCCGGGTTGCCAGAAAAAGAAGCCAGCCACCGTTAAAAGCAGGATTCCGGAGAATGAACCGGGCAATATCTTTTGTATTTCCGCCAGCCGGAAGGGTATCTGTCAGTGTCCGGATAATAAAATCACGGAACGTATCAGCCGTGAACTGGTGGTCAACAAAGAGGGTATTCATCCACTCTGTTTCCTCTCTGAGAAGAATATGTGTACCGGCGGACTTCAGGTGCCGTTTCCCGCAGGAAACGGCACGGTGAGAAATTAACCGACGGTGGTGGTTTCCAGACCGGACTGGCTCTGGGTACTGTTGATTAGCGCCCCCACGGAGAACAGACCGGCACCGACGAGCAGGGCAATAAAGCAGCCTTTCGCCGTGACGTTGGGGGTTTTCCCCACACGGGAGAAGCCCACCAGGCCCCCGATGAACAGCGCCGCGCCCCCGAATTTTGCGTAGGTCAGCAGGGAGGTGAGGCCGGAGTCGGCACCGTTTGCCCAGCTACCCATAATACCGGCCCAGTCTGAGGAGGCATGAGCCTGAGTGGGCAGCAGGGGAACCAGCAGCGCGGTCAGCGCTTTCACCAGGCGATGCTGCTGGCGGGTCAGGTGCCAGCTGATGCGGGCACAGAGCATCAGCCAGCGTTCAGCCGGATGGCACAGGGACAGCGTGCGGAGATACTTACGCATACGATTTTCCTCATAAAACAGAAAGTTGGACTGAAAGGTTAAAGATGGATGTTCAGTGAAGTGAGCGTGGCATCCAGCACGTTGTCGATGAACGCGAGCAGCGTGCCGAAGATGATTTTTCCGAAGCCGAGACTGGTGTTTTCACTGGCACTCAGTGCCGTATGGCCTTCCAGCCCGGAACGTCTCAGGGTGTTGAGGCCGCCCATGAAACAGGCGATGCCGAACAGGCGCGCCACCGTCAGCAGGGTGTTGACGGCCTCAGCCCCCTGGCCAAACGTGGATGTGGGTGCCCAGGAAATGCTGTCAAAGGAGGTCATTTCAAAGCCAAACTGTGCACCGGAAGCATTCACGAGCGGCTTCAGACATGTCAGGCCGGCACAGAAGAAGAGACTGAGCAGTGTCTTCCCTGTATACACCTGACCGCCCCGGTTTCCCCTGCTGTGGGCGCTGGCCAGTACCAGAACAAAGCCTGCCACACCAACGAACGTGCTCCAGGAAACCAGAAAGGAGAGACCGGAGCTGTAGATGTTGTTGCCAAAACTGATGATGGCTGACAGTGCATCTGTGGACATCAGCGGATCACTCCGCCGGTGGTGGATACCGTGCGTTCAGCCGGGTCAATACCGGTGATGGTCACACTGCCCAGCCGGTCACCCTGACGGACAGACCAGGTACTGTCTTTCCAGCGTATCCAGGCCATGCCGCTGTCCATCGACACGATACGCATGCCGCTGACGGCGGTGCGGGCGGTGGTGCGCCGGGGGGCCGGTGCGGCGTCTGTCACCTGTGCTGGCTGTGCCGCAGTTCGCGGGGGTGTGCCTGCCTGCTGTGCGGCCGCCTCCAGTGCCTGTACCCGGGCCATCAGGTTACGCAGGGCGTCTTCATCCTTGCGCAGGGCATCTGACAGGCCGGCGACGCCACCGGACAGTTTTGTTATCTGCGACTGCAGGGCGTCTGTCCGCTGATCCATTTCCTCTTTCAGAGCGCGGGTCAGCGCCTGACGGTCAGTGCCCCCGGTCGGGGGTACGGCTTCTCCTGACAGGCTGTCGTCCACCGTCATTGCCCGGGACGGCGGGTGTGCCGTCCGGAGCGCCGTGTCGGTCGCTGCCGTGTCCGCCGGAGTGAGCGTCAGGCCGTTGTCTGCCGGCGGTGAGGAGGGCAGTGACGTGACGACAAGGGCGACAATGGCCAGCAGAATACCGCCGATAATGGGAAGGCTGAGGCCCAGAAAGAGCGGGCGTTGCCAGTGCCAGAAGGGCAGAGGTGTATCTTCCTCATCTTCCGGAGCACTTTCCGGATCGTCACCGGTATCCGTGACTTCCTCGTCTGCTTCAGGATGGTCGGGGTCCGTGTCCGGTGGCGGTGCCGTGAGCACCTGCAGGTCTGTGTCTGCGGAGGGATCAGGGAGTATGTCAGGGATGTCAAAGTCACCGGTGTTGTCGTTGTGCTGCTTACTCATCGGATTCGTCCTCTGTTTTCTGTCGGGCGCGAAGTTGCGCCAGTGTCGGCTGTCGGCTCTCCGACGTGGCCTGTGCGCTTTGTGTTTTCCGGCTGGTTCCGGCTTTGATGGCATCCGTGCTGTAGACGCCGTCCACAAACTGGATGGCGATGGTTTCGTTGCGGTTTACGGTGACCTGGGTGGCCGGCAGTTTTGCCGCATCCTGCTGCAGGACACTGCCCGTTTTTTCTGCCATTCCGCCGCCAATCACGCCTGCCAGTACCTTGCCGGACGGCATTGCCGTACTGGCGAGGGTGCTGTACTGGTTGGTGAGGATTTGTGTGTTGGCAGATTTGAACAGCGAGCCGGCCTCGCCAAAGCCTCCCAGAAAGGCGGGCAGGAAAATGCGGGACACGTAGCGGTGGTTAACGTCGCTGGCGATGGAAGACTGCAGCGTCTTCTGATCCTGTGCCCAGGCATTAACCTTGTATTCCGTACCCTGCCAGAACATCCGGGTGAAGTTGATTTCAACGCCATCGCCGACAAGGGTGATACGGGCCGCATGCAGTCTGGCCCCGGCCCAGGGACCTGCAGGGATATTCGCCACCACCTGAGACGTGGTGTTATCCGAATCCACTGCCGTCTCGATATAAGCCGGCACACGGGTCAGCGCCGGAATTATCGTGACGGGCGGTGTGGTCACATCCGTGCTGCGCAGGGTGGCAGGAATGAGGCTGTTCCCGCCGGACAGCGATGAGGTCCAGTTGTGCCAGATGCCCTGACTCTGTCCTCCGTTCTGCCCGTTGCTGCGCCCGCTCCCGCTATTTTCTCCGCCGCTTTCCCCGCCGGGGACGGTGGCCACCGTCAGTGTGGCCGGTGTCGTATTCCGCAGGCGTGCCAGCAGCTGCTTCAGGCGCTCCTGCCTGTCCTTGTCGCTGACGCGTTGCTGTGGCGGCGTCCGGTTGTTTTCCGGTGTTGTGCGTTTCTGGTCGTTACCGGGTTTGCCGGTTTTTCCCGTGTCTGTGTTTTCGACCGGGATATCCACGCCACGGGGAATACTGGCCAGGAAGGAGGTGTTGGCCTGTTCTGCTCTGGCAGCTCCCCGATCGTTATCCTGATGCAGGAGCTCCCGGTAATGGGCCGTTTCGTCAGCGGTGGTGTTCGTCCGGGTGGCAGTGGCACTCAGGGCGAGTCTGCTCTGTGTTCTTTCCTGTGGGTGGAGCCAGCCCATCCCGACGTAGCTTATGCCGGCGATGAGTACCAGCGCAGCGACGACCAGTACAACGCCTTTTTTGCCGGACTGTCCGGCATCCTTTTCTGTGGACATCGTTTACTCCAGTTCCGGTGAGGCGGTGACGGTACGACCGTCAACGGAAAACGTTAACAGCGGGGTGACAGGCAGCTTCCACAGGCGGGTTCCGTCGGCAGACGACAGCGTCTGTTCGAACTCGTCACGCAGCATTGCCCGGCACCGGACATACAGGTCATCGCCGATACGCCACACCCGCAGATTGTCCGGTCCTCCGTTGACCTTCAGGCGACGGGCACCATCAGGCGGCGTCCCGTCCAGAAAGGCCTGCAGGGTTTCGTCATGAAGCGCCACCCGTGCCGGTGGTGTGGGGCCGGCAGCGGCCTGCGGTCCCTGCCGGGGGATGCGCAAATCCAGACGGGCATCAATTTCACGTGACGGCGTGTCGCTGTCAGGATCGCCGCTGGTCAGGCTGATGATGACCGGCACTTCCAGTCCCTTCAGAAGCACCGTGACGTTGCCTGATGCCCAGGCGGCGCGCGGCAGGACGGAGAATACCGGTGAGTCCGGGATGTAGTTGATCTGAAAGAGATGTTCATTCGGATTCATCGGCGGTGCCGCCAGAGGCCAGGGGGCTCCCGTGCTGTCCTGGAACGTCACCGTGCTGGCGTTGTTGAGGGCAAGGCGCAGAACCGGCAGGCTGGCCCCCGGAGAAAGACTGACCGTCAGTGAGCTGATGCGGGGAACGACGCTGGTCACCGGGGCGGCCAGCGCCTGCTCCGTGGCCTGCAGCCGTTTTGCCAGTTCCCGGATTTCGTCCGGGGTCAGCGGTGAGTCAAGGGCAGCCGCCTCCTGAGCTGCCGGAGACAGTCCCGGCAGGGGGGCGGTGCCGCTGATGGGGGAGGCCGGCACACTTCCCCGCGTACCCTGCGCGGATGTCCCCGGCGTTCCTGTTCCTGTGGATTCGGCCAGTACCTGGCCTGACAGGACGGCAAGAAGCAGCCCCGTCAAAGGGAGTAATTTTGGCATTGTGTCCTCGGACTGGTTAATCGCGCGGTGCGTCGCGGGAGATGATCTGGCGGATTTCCATCCCGGCGTATTTCACACGGGGGTCCGTGCGCTGGATGGTGACTTCGAACAGCTGCTTCTGTTCGGGACGTTTGGTTTTCTGACCAACAAGCTGCAGGCTGACCCGGTACTGGATCACCCAGACCCAGGTGCCGTCGCTCAGGCGGCCGGTTTTTGACACCACGCCGGCACCGATACTGTTGGTCAGGTTCATCCTGTCATCGCGGACAGAAGACAGGATGTTGGAGCTTTCAAGGCCACGGATGTAACCGGTATAGCCTTCGGCGGAATAGTACGGACGCACCGCCGCTGTCTGCTCCCGGAAGTGGACGAAATCCAGAGAGAAGGATTCGCGCAGGGCGCGGGCACCAAAATCAATGGCGTCATTCTGGGACCAGCCGGGCTCATCTGTCGGCACAATACGGGTGATGATGCCGTTCTCTGTTGAGAAGTAGTGCACCGGAGGATGGGCGACCTTCCAGGCCAGCCAGCCTGCCAGCGTGACGAGCACAGCAAGGGCATACGCCAGCACAAGCGTGACGTGGATCATGCCGCGTCCGATAGTCAGTACGTCGGCTGCTTTTTTCATCAGGGCCACGGCATCGGCGTAAGGAGTTTTCTCCCGTGACGATGGTTTTGTTTTTCCGGCGGAAGCCGGTTTTTTTGTTTTCTGCATGACGGACTCAGAACAGTGAATTAACAGAACTGGTCACCTCGCTCCAGGGATCAAGCGTCACGCTGGGTGGGATGTAACTGTTGGCTGAGGAGACCACGACACTGCAGACTTTTTTCTCCAGTGACTGCAGCAGGGCATCGATGTTGGCACTGAGATTGACCGTCAGGGACAAATCCCGGATTTGAGACAGGCAGTCTTCCAGGGCACCGGAATAATCTGACTCATAGTCAGACCAGGACTGCGCCGCTGATTTGGCCAGCGAATAGCCCCGGGAGGCCCCTTCCTGTGCTGCCGTGTATGCCCGACAGGTGGAGGCGGCGGAAGCCGGGGTGGCGAATAAAGGCAAAAGAAGCAGACAGGTGGCCGCAGCCACCCGTCTGACAGATCTCTGTGTCATGGCGGGTTCCTTTAATCCAGGAAATGAAGGTTAAGCAGACGAAGTGGTGCCGGGGCTTACCGTCCCGGCGCGGGGTTGTGCTGTGCTGCCATCTCCGCCTGCTGTGTTTTTTTTGCCTGTTGCTGCTGGTCCCACTGCTGCATGGTTTGCGGGAAACCGAGCAGCCGGAAGTTGTCGGCAGACAGCTTACGGGGGGCCGTCAGCGGCACATGCAGGGTGGTTTTGTTACCGGCCAGCGTGAAGCTGAGCGTGTCCGGAGGAACGGGGGAACCGTCCCGGGCGGAAGTCCGGGCATTACCGTATCCGGCATAGCGCGGACCGTCCTTTGTCATTGCGGTAACAACCAGTTTCTGGTTGACCGGTGTGACCAGCACGGGGAAAAGGCCGTGCCCGCCCAGCCGCATCACGCCCTGGTAGTAATTACCGGCTGTCCGGAACAGGGCTGCCTGCAGGCCGTTGTCATTACTGCCCCCGGCGATCATTGTGAGACTGTTGCGCGGCAGCGGTGCGGGCAGGCAACGGGATGAGGCAGTCGGGGTGCCCGGACGCCCGTTGTCCAGCAGGGCGATATCCTGTGACGGCAGAGGAAGTTGTTTCAGCTCATCCTGCCACTGTGGCAGTGCCCGGCAAATCTGCTCCATTGCTGAGCGGAATGTCCCGGCATCGAAGAGTTTCATCTGTTCGCCGGGTTGCGTCTCTGCAGAGCGTCGGGAGACAGGGTTCCCGGCGGGCTTCATTGTCCATTCAGCCTGTGTTCTGTCTGAAGGGGATGAGGCCATTGTCACCGTGACCATCTGCCCGGCTTTGTAATCCCGGGTCAGTTTGCCGAAGGCATCCCCCCAGAAAGTGACGATCTGTGAGCGTGTCTTCAGCTGTATCCAGTCCGTCATCTGGTTGCTTTCCGGATCGGTGCCCCGTCCGGATGCCTCCAGACGGCCCGTGACAGGTTTGCCCGGCACCATACGCGCATTATCGCTGGTTGTGGGGGTCGGGGTGTTCTGCGTTTCTGTTGCCGGCGGTACGGGGGTGACCGGTGGTGCGGATGCCTCTGCCAACGGCTGTGGCGTTTCATCCTGTGTCGGCGATGCCGCAGCTTCAGCGGGCTGTTGGGGCGGTACAGCAGCGGGTTGTGACGGTACCGGTGCTTCCGGCTGCGTCATGGCCTGTCCGGTTGTTCTGTTCAGCTCCGGGGTGGGCATGTGCGTCATGATGGTGTCAGGATTCTCCCGCGCTGCCCGCATCTGCTCCAGTGCATTTCGCTGTACGGGATCTTTCATCGTGACCTTCAGGTCATAGTCGACGATGATTTCCATTGTCCGTTTTTTGAACTCATCGCTGCCGGTGAGCTCAATCACCCCGCCGTAATACTGCATGGCCACCCCGAGAGCGGCCAGGATGGACTGCTCCTGCGTGCTCTGCCCTTTAGCCATGAGCAGATGCCCTCCGACGTCGGTGAAAGCGTGTGTGCCATCCGGAAGGTGATACTGCAGTGTATGATCAGACTGCTCTCTGGTCCGGAGACTGCGGACCAGTTTGTCGATATCCGTGCGGACGCGGGTATGATTTTTTCGTTCATGTCCACAGGTGATGGCGTCGGGCTCGCTGTTGTCTGACGCTTCTGAGGCCGGGGAGGCTGTGCCTCCGGGGGCGGCAGTGGTGGCCTGCGGTTGTGCCGGTTCTGTACGGGGCAGTTGTGGTTGCTGAAGGGGCTCGTCCGCTGTCTGTTCTGTCTCCGTTCCGGCTTCAGCCTCTGCCTGCTGCATCGCCGCGTACTCCTGCAGGGCGCTGGCATCATAGTCCTCATATCCTGCGCTGTAGTCCTGGTATTCGACGTCATAGCCAGGGTATCCGTCATCACCGGCACCCGGTGCATCCGGCTGTCGGGATGTCTCTGCTGCCAGCTGCTCATCGCCGGCAGTATCTTCAGTGGTTGCAGACTCACCTGCAGACGGAGAGGGTGTCTGTTCTGGCTGTTCTGCCGGTGCTGCAGTGGCATCCGTATGTTCTGCGGAGGCTTCTGCCGTGGCGGGGTTTTCCGGTTGTGTGAGCGTTGTCTCTGCCTGGTCATTGCTGACAGCCGCTTCAGTGGATGCTGTCTCTGTGGCAGAGGGCGCAGGTTCCGGGGCATCTGCCGACGATACGAACGCAGTGTGCTCTGCGGATGCCTCATCCGCGTCGTGCCCAGCGATATTTTCGGGCTGTTTCATCTCCTCCTCAAAGTGTTGCCAGTCCTGCGCCGTTGCCATCGTGACGGTCTCATGCTCTTCCTGCGGGGCCGCAGTCGTGCCGGAGGCGTCAGGTACAACGTCAGATGGCTGTGCGTTGTCAGTGGTTGCTGCCGGAGTGTCATGGGCAGCGATGTTCTCCGGTTGTGTCATCTCCTCCCCGGTCGTCACCGGCTCATGATTAACGTTACCGGAGAGTGACGGCTGTACTTCCGGCGGTGCTGGCGGCAGGGGCGGTGACTGTTCACTGTCGTGCGCTGTATCGGGAGATGTTTCAGGTGTGTCTGTCGAAGTCATGGTTTGTTCCTCTGTGTGGACCGGTGTAAAGACGAGGTTGCCGATCACCTGCGTCTCCCGGATTTCCGGGGGGTTACTGTTGGGGGTGGAAACCCCGATATGTTCTAACTGGGCGTTGATGACATGCTGAAAAGCGGCCCGTCCCCGGCTGGCGTCCAGGTCATTGAAATCGGTCAGTCCCTGCGCTTTTTCGGCATCGGTGAATGCAGGAAAGATGACCGAACCACCGGTAAGCTCAGCAGCTTTTGTTGCACTGACGATACCTTTGTTAACCTGGCGTGCATGATCGTTGTCGGCACAGAAGATGAAGGGGCTTTGTTTCAGGCGTTGCCGGGCCTCTTCGGCCACGGCAATCATGTTGCCCGCATCCACCGTCATCAGTACCGGAAGGCCTGTGGCTTCGTGCAGGGAGGCGGCAGTGGCGTAGCCCTCGGCAAACAGTACCGGCTGGCCGTTGCGCGGCGTGCCCAGCGCAAACCAGTTACCGGTTTTCTCGGAATCTTTCAGGATGCGGGCATCCTTCCCGCCGGTGACCGGAATGCGCTGGTAGGAGCGTATTGCGCCGTTACGGTTGCGGAAAGGGATAACCAGTTCATTTTTGTCGTTTATGCGCACCCCCGGCGCAGCCTGAATGCCTTTCCGGGTCAGGTATTCATGTGCCGTGGCCTGCGGCCATTTGCTGACATAGCGGCGGGCATAGGCAGCCTGTCGGTTGTACTGTGCTTTCAGTTCCCGCTCCGCGTCCTCCCTGCGTTGCATCGAATGCGCTTTCAGGTGCAGTCTTGCACGGGGATCTGTCTGCTCTCCGCCGGAGAAGGTCCAGTTGACCGGCGAATCATCCGCGCTGCGATAATCCCTGTACCAGCCGGCAGGTCTGCCGTCCAGGAAGCCGCGATATGCGCCACTTTTTTGCCCGTTTTTGTCACCGGTGGTCGGAACCCGGTGGATTTTACCGTCCATGACTGGCAGTTCTTTCAGAACCAGTCCGGCATTCTCCAGAACCTGGGCAAACTCGGTGACCGGGTCACTGCCGTTCATGGAGACGTCCTGTGGCCGGGGCAGCCAGCGGTCCAGCCTGGACAGGTCCGCCCCCGGGCGGGCGAACCAGAGTTTGTGCTCCTTGTCCCAGATGACGGGCGTGTGCCCGTTCATCGGGGGATGTGCTTTTTTGAGATCTTCTATTTCATCTGCAGGCACGGCAAGCCAGGTGCGGTAGCGGGATACAGACGGCATGAGTGCTTCTCCTGAAAAAAGACGGAAAAAAACCACCGCCGGAAGCCGGGGGTGGCTGGGGGGATAGAAAATCGGGGGAGAAATGTTTGTCAGGGTCTCCAGTCTGTACCCTTATTCCAGCGATCCTGCCAGTGTTCAAGATATTGTGCGGCTACATCCGGCATATTCTTGAGCACAACGACATTCTCTGAATTCTTGCGTGCAGCAGCACGAGAGAAGTTATAGGAGCCAGTTTCAACCGTGTTTCCGTCAACAATGATGACTTTGTCGTGATGGATGGGGAAGGCATCTACAGTCCGGAGAGGAATGTCCAGCAGGTTGATATATTTCATCGCTTCCTGACTTGCCCGGTTCGTATTCCCCTTGTCATCAACAACAATACGGACGTCCACTCCGCGTTTTTTCGCTTTTGCCAGCGCATGCATTACATCCGGGTCGGTGAAGGAATATGCCATCATCCTGATGGAGCTTTCCGCACTGTTGATTGTGTCAAGCACCAGAGCGGATGCGCTTCCTTCAGGAGAAAAGCCGACCTTCACGGATGGCGTGTCGATCATTGCAAACGATGGTGTCGTGAACAGTAACGGGCATGCCAGTAGCGATACCCGGAGCAGAGTAACGATAGTTTTTTTACCTGACATAAAGACTCCAGAATTTAATCGAGGCCAGTCCAGTCTTGTGGTGATTCCGTATGGTGGCGATACCACCATGGACGACCGGAGGCGATGGCCCCTCTCAGAATGCTGAAAATGCGAGTACAGATCGTCCTGACAGTCCAGCCTGAACGGTCGAGAATGACGAAAAATAAAATGATGCCGGTGCAAATCCAGAAGGTTGTTTTGGAGGGAAAGGGGCATATAAACAGATAAATCATGGTGAACGGCAGAGGTACGCCCTGGATGTTGACTGGCGGTGTTGCATATCGCCAGAAACCTTCTCTTTTCATGACCGTAACTCCCCTGGCGGGATAAAAAGAATCGCTTCTCTTCGGTCAACTTCATTCCGGATATACATTTCCAGAATCTGGTCCCGGATACGGCGCTTCTCCTGCCGGATTATGGCATCAATGTGATGCCCCCACTCTGCATGCGGCATTCCGGAAAGATTGTCGCGAAGCTCATCGTTAATGACGATATATTCCCGGACGGCTTTACGACCACCGTCATTTGTTCTGACCAGAACCTGAACCAGAATGAACTGCAACAGTGACAGGACAGCCCAGGCCATCGAATCCCTGATGACAGGGGGAAACAGCCCAAGAAGACGTGCCAGCGTTTCACCAGGAGATTTCGTATGCATGGTGCTCAGGCAGTAATGCCCGGTGTTGCCTGCCTGTACCGCTGCGTCGGCGGTTTCGTTATCCCTGATCTCACCAACACCGATAATTTCGGGATTACGTCGTACAGCAGAACGCAGTCCGGCAGCAAAACTGACCACATCACGCCCGATTTCTGCCTGATGCGGTGGGAGCAGATCGTTTTCATTTCCCAGGATATATTCCACCGGGTCTTCATATGTCACGATTTTGGCGTCGGGGAAATTGTCCATAATGTAACGGTACAGTGCTGAACACAGCGTTGATTTTCCTGACCCGGTTTCACCACATACAAATCCCAGACCGCTTTTGCAGACCATTGCTTCAAGCAGGTCTGGTTCAATGTTCATGGAGAGAATGTCCGGTATTTCTGTCGGGATGACACGCATGGTTATTGAGACTGCTTTCTCCTCTGCACCAGATGTGCCCTGAATGAGGTGGGAGCGTAACCGGATGCGTTCTCCGCGTTTAAGACCATAGCGCCCGGATGCATCCCCGTTAATCTGTATCGTCCTGTCAACCGGATTGCCTGCCAGAACGCGGGGAACGACTTCCCGACCGAACAGTTCATCAATCAGGGAGGACATGAGTGTGGTTGGTAACGTTGCACTGGAACAACGCACCCGTCGGCCAAAGCGACTGACAGATACAGGTGACCCACCGGTCAGATCCACATCACTGACTTTATGTGCGGCACACCAGACAAAGAAATGCCGTAATTCATCTGCAGTGAAACGCTGAAACGGAAAAAGACCAAACTCATCAGGAATATTCATCGGGAGCCTCCTTCAGTGCCTATAAGCGGACGCCAGTGAGATTTCTGAAGATTGAATTCCGCATGATTTTTAAGGCGACGAACACGATCTCCAGTGACCAGTTTTTTCCCGTCACCTGTAACGGTTTGCATTTGATCAGAAACATCCGGACGGGTGATCATGCCCTGACGCCAGAGAAGTGAGTACAGCATCATGCCCCGGTAATCACGGGTGAGGGTTTTCTGGTTGGCTTCAAGCGTCAGGTCGGCGTTTTGTCTTCCTTCCTGCCATCCCTGCCGTAATGCGGTTTCCCACACTTTTCGTTGCACGCTGTCTTCTGGAACGACGCTGCCTTCTGTACCCGGAGTGGCTGTTGTTGAAAGCCCCCGGAGAAGCCAGTCACGCCAGCCCGGTGGATTGCTGACAAAGCGTTCAGGGCGAATGATGGTCCAGACCCGGGAAGAGGTCCGGATTTGATCTGGCGTGATATGAGCTACGTCCTGTGCTTCATCAATAACCGGTGGTAGCCAGCCTTCCGGGCTAATCAGTGGCCGGAAATCGTATAAGGCATTAAGTGTGCTTTCCCGGGCGTTGAGTGCCTGAATCAGCTCCCATGAACGCTGAGCCTTGCCACCACGAAATCCAAGCGTTTTACCTGCGTCGGTCAGCATTTTCCAGCGTGTTTCTGACAGACTATCCGGCTTTTCACTTCGTGGTTTAAGCCATGCATTAATGTCAGGTGGTGGCGTATTGACACCACCTGGCGAGATGGTAGGGGAAGAAGAACAACCAGTAAGCAGTATTACTGGCAAAATGAGAGAGGTGAGTGCTTTCATTTTTTCCGGTTCTCCGGCTGCATGAAGCTGACCTGTAACAAGCCCGGATATTGATGGATTGTTGCTCTCCAGGCTGTCTGGGCTTCAATAAGTCTCAACGTATTGGAAAACGTCATATCCCGGACGTGAAGGTTGACTGGTAACGGCAGGCGGACACCATTGTAGTTAAACTGCATCCCCCTGACTCTGGCCAGTTCGTTCAGTAATTCAATTGCATCACCTTCCCAGTCAAAGGAAAGGCGATCGCTGTTAGCTGTCAGAAGATGAGACCCCGTTGAAACCGGAAGTTGGCCGGAAAACACACCTTTGTCCCATAATGTGTACTGAGTGTGCCGGGTAACCGCCACATCAGAGGCAGCACCGTAGTTACGCGGAACAGGAGTATGCTGAGAAGGGGAGTTGCAGCCAGCCAGAAAAAGGGCGGCAAGACACCCCGCAGGTATAATACGGTTCATAATAATTCCTGAGCAGTTAAATCAGAATGGGATATACCGGTGCTCCGGTACAGACAGGATGATGTTTGTTTCCGGCTATACTTGCGTTACCGGAAATAAATGCCAGTGTGGCCAGGTAAATAGCCTCATAGTTTACTGAAGGTGATTATTCCTGATACTGGCTGGTTGATGTGTCGTCAGACATAAAACGAATATGAGCGTAATCTTTAACGCTCCGCGCCGAATCGATCCATGATGGATGACTCGACGATTTATGAATCGAACGTACCGGCGCTTGTCCCTGAAACAGTTCCCGGCCCTCGTCCGGATGACCTGCAATTCAGACAGGCACATGTGCCCGTACACTCTTGTATCTTACTGAGTATATCAGAATTTATGTAAATTCAAATATCCTCTATGCCTCTTTGTTGTATTTTCCGTCAAGTATGAGCCGGGTACCATCGTAATGCATGATCAGGGCATCAAGGTACGCCGGTTTGAATTTCTTGCCGAGCCTATCTCTGGCCAGAAATGATAAACAATGATTATGTGTCATTATTACTATGTTCCTTTTATGAGATTTTCTTGCGATTGATTCAAGCGTCTTATAAAGATCATTATTGCAGTCTGATAAACTGTCCATAACGACGGGTTCTTTACCGGAGAAGAATTTTGCAGTTTGTATGGTTCTTACCGCATTGCTGGAGTAAATATCATATTCACTGAAGATTGTTGCGAACTTAATACCTTCCTGCTGTGCTTTCTCTGTACCGGTAATAGTGATTCCGCTTTTATCCGAATAGCAGGGCATATCTGAACGGTCGCAACGTTCTCCATGGCGGAAAAGAAAAATAACGGTGTTATCAGCATTAATTTCTTTTGCCTGTTCCAGGGTGATATCGGGAAGCGAGTTTCTTGCTTTTGTCACTGCAGCTACCAGGAAAACAGAAAATAAAAGAATGAATGCTGTCTTTGAATAAGAAGAACGTGGTTTCATCATGTTATTTAAACTGAATATAATAATACCCCCGGGTTTAGTGCCGGGGGCGGGGACTGTAATCAGAAAGTGAACTGAAGTTGTGCCATTGCACCGTAATCGTGGTCAGTTCCTACCAGGCCGGAAACATCGATATGTACGACGTCAAATGGAGAGATACCAACGCCAGCGGTGAAGGCGCTTCCGGAGTTTGATGCCATGTTCTGACGATAACCGGCACGCAATTGCGCCCATTTCCATGCGTTAAATTCAGCACCAACACTTGCAAACTGACGTTTGCTGTCAGAAGTGAAGCCACTGGCAGGAGTCAGATCAATGTCAAGAGCAGTGGTAAACAGGTCATTATGCCAGGATACACCGGCGGTTGCCTGCGGACGAACTTTGAAGGTTTCTTTAAAGCCATTGACGACTTTAGTATCAATACTGCGTGGAATGATGTTCTGGGCAACAAGACCGACAGTCCAGTTGTCATTCAGGTCTGTATAAGCACCAATATCGGCGTTGAATCCGTTTTTCGTGTTGTGGTACTTGTCACCGTCAAAATCGTCTTTGTCGTAATCACGGACCTTTACGTTGTAGTTAAACAGGTCCACACGCTGATATTTTGGTGTGACGCCAAGAGACCATTTTTGTCCGGCCGTTTCCAGTTCTTTGGCAAATGAAATTCCGACGTCGGTAATTACAGCTGCACGCCCGAATGCGCGTGAGGTCAGGGCATTCTTATCGACGTCGGTAATTGTTCCATTGGCAACTTTGTCCAGATAATCCAGGTCTGCATCGTTTACTTTTCCGTTTACGCTGACAGTTCCGTAAGACTTGACCATAAGGGCAAACGGCAGAGTGTCATTTGCCATGGCTGCTACAGCTGATACACCTACCTGAGCATCTGCATTGATATTGCGGAATTCCTGCAGACGATGTTTAAGATTTGCCGCTGCCTGTTGTACGCCATGCTGGTTATCTACAGCACTGTCAAACAAATCCCAGTCATCTTTAACATCATCAGCTTTATTTGATACATCATCAGGATCAGCAACTTGTGCCCCAACAGACGGCAGAAGAAGGCTGAAATCATCATTGCTGTTGTGCTTTGTCAGTAAAGCCGGGTTTGCCAGAGGTGCCACACCATAATGGGAAGATGCTACCCCGGTGCCACCCATTGCATCGTTACGTGCTTCAAAATATGACGTCGCTGCTGCAGCGTTAAAGGAAAATAATACAGCAGATGCAATGATGGTGCGGGTAATATGATTTTTCTTCATCATTTAATTTCCTGTTTATCAGAATTTAGACAAAACAACGCTATGACACGGATGTGCCGTAATTTTTTACTTTGGTACTATCTGGTATTTACCAGGGTAATAAAGATGTATTAAATAAGCTAACAGGTAGTATTTGCCCTGTAATAAGGTTACCGGCAAGGCCAGGTCTCAACGTGACGCGTCGCAAAGACATTGTTGTATTCTGTCTGGTTGTATATTCAATTAACCATTTTCTTTTTTTATCGTTCAGAAGTGTTGGTGATAATGATAGTGCCGGATATATTACAGAACCATTTATTTCTTTTTTCTGTCTCAATATTACCCCGCAATATTCTCTTTTCGTGTTTCCTGCGAAGGGGAAACTATGCCAGAAAATAACTTCAGTGTTGCTGCTATCATTAATAAGCATTCTGAAATTATCAGCAGTATCTGGCCATTCACCGGACAACGCTATCGGATAGTTTTCATGGCCATTCAGCCAGTCCGGATTGAGATTAAAACATTCAGCAAGATATTCGAGAGCGTCAACTGAAAGATAGTCTGCAAGTCTGGCCGGGTCCTGTATTACCGTGGGGCGGATATTCCATGGCGACAGCAATGTTGCCAGTAATGGCGCATTTATATCATGCGACAGCATGATGTATTCAATTCTGCTTATTATGTTTCCTGTGGTGTTATCCGCAGGCATAAACATATTATGAAGAACATCCTCAAGCAGGATTCGGGTTAAATCAGCGGTGGATATGGCTAATTGTTCGCTCATTATTCCCAGAACTTCTCTTACCCCTTGTGGGTAACGGACCTGCAGAGGTGTCGGGTTTATCTGACGACCGTTGATGAGTTTTTCGCCGATTGCTTTTTTGTCCAGCGAGAGCATCATTCGGGCCGCAATACCGGTCGTATTCAGTCTCATTGTTCCTCCGACTGAAAAAGTCTTTTCAGCTCATGTGGTTATTGTATCTTCGGTGTTTTTTCTGGTGAAACGAATAATTTCGATCATGCAGATCGAATGTGTTTGGCGAGTTGTTGCAACTCGCCTTTCTGTATGTGTTTTGAATGATGTTTACAGCGGGGTGCTGCCCGGGTTCAGAGGGCAAATCATAATGTAGTCAGGGTCGTTAACAGGTAACGCTCCGGGAGATGGGACACGTTCGCCTTTCTGTGCTGCAATGGCCAGTGTACGCAACAAAACCTCACTGGCGCGGTGAACTGCTTCCTCTTTCGTTGTGGCAGTGACGTGAAGGTTATCAAAATCACCGATCTCAATACGATGCGCTTTCTGCCCATTTTCTTCATCGATGGTCGTGATATGGGCAGGATACGGCACAAACCATGCTGCCACTTTTTGTGTCTGCCGCCGGCGGGCATCAAGCTTACTGACCAGTTGCCATGCACGAAGATGAGTATACCGTTTCAGCATATTCATGGAACGATGTCCTGATATTGCAGCAATCTCCATTACATTCAGGCTACCCAGTTCGAAGAAGCGGCTTATTGCTTCATGCCGTAGATCGTGAAAATGCAGGTCCTCGATGCGAAGTCGTTGTGTGGCTATTCTCCAGGCATTTTTAAAGCCGGATGCGGTGTAATCAAAAACATTGCCGTGGAGATTAACGGGCATCATCTGAAGAAAGTTACGGGCACGTCTGGACAGAGGAACATCCCGTGAGTGACCGTTTTTGGTTTCAGGTAAATGAGCCACACCGTGGCGCAAATCAATGTGCTCCCAACGTAAGGCCAGTATTTCGCCCTGCCGCATGGCTGTCTCAAGGGCAAGATGGAAAATGACATACAACATCAGATTTTTTTCGCGGAAATAGCGAGAAAGGCGACGTTCTTCTGAAGACGTTAGCCGACGATCTCGTCCGGAGGATACTTTCGGCTTGCGAACCAGTTCAACCGGGTTAGTACGACAGGTTCCCCATTCAACACGAGCAATATTGAACAGAGATGACAGAAGGGCGAGTTCAAGACGTACAGTATTACCTGTAATGGGTTTACCCGTTCGGGGGTTGATTTCTGCTAAACGAACGTCTCTGTATGTAGCAATATCAACGGTTGTTATTTCGTCCATATTCCGAAGGGCAATGGGATATCGCTTGATAACATTGCTCCGGTAAAACTCCTGTTGATGCCCTTTCTTGTGAACAGAAACTGTTTTCAGGTACTTATCCAGTGCGCGTGACAGGGACATTTTACGGATGCGTGGAGACGGCATGCTAACCTCAAAAGAGGCAAAAAATAATGCCAACAATCATTCTCTGCAAGCGTGCCAATCCGGTCGGTGGTCAGGGGGTAATAAAATTAATTACTCAGCATGTAATTGGTACAAATCATCCGTAGCAATGAATCACTTTATCGGCGGTAAGAGTGGTGGTTCGATCTATTACAAGCCGATTCAATGTCCGACTGGATACATTATGACTGGAACACGCATGTACGGTATTGGTGATGGTGTTGATGAGGAACATGTCGATGCCTACTGTTGCCCCTTTAATTAAACTCCAGCACCAGGAAGATTGAGGCATGTGACTGATATGGTCCCACCAGACTCATAATTTCCCCAAGCATAATTACTCACATACCAAACGTTGTTTTGGTCGGAATATACCTGTTGAAAACCACCAAAGGGTGAGCCATTCAGGTAAGTCCATGAGCAATATGCATGGACCCCGAGCCTTAAATTACGAGTGTTTTTAGCTATGTTGTAGGTCTGCGTTGTGAATTGAATTTTAGGAGCGCCCCAGGTACCGGATTGGCACTGGCCTACGTGCCAATCCGGTACCTGGCGTAAAAGCAATTCTGGTAGTACGGTGATAACTGGTCGTATAGCAAATGGTCAGCAAATACCGCTGCCAACAGGATTTTCTGCCAGTCAGTGCTCATGGAGTGTGAGCAATGCAGAAAACCCTCAAGGTTGGAAGCCGAATTACTTTGCTGGATCAGTTGCAACTTATGATGCAAATCGAATTGTTAAATGTGGTTTTTATGATGAATACAATTTCCATAAAGGGACATTTAGAGCTGATTTAACCGGAAAATGTAGTTATGTCGTCGCGTGTCAGAACTGAGATTAAATTGCTGGCGCTGCTGGCCTACGTGCCAATCCGGTACCTGGAAATCATCATCAGCGTCGATATGGACGAATATAAAAACATTTACGTTATATCCCAAAAACACACAGGTCTTAGGGAGGTTTAAACTGTGTATTAACACCTATCGTATTGACGGGCGTGAAATGGCAGAAACAGAAGTCGTTCCTATTGACATGCCTGACTCTAACGGCGAGATGACTTGGCAAGCCAAAAACTACACACAGTATTCGTCCTACTTTATGAAGATTACTTGCTTGAAATAGCTTATTGGCAAATGGCATATACAGTTATTGAACCATTCTGATCTTCGGTTGTATCGCACGCAGCCGACCATGAGTTATTGGCTGATGGGAATGACCTGGTAAGCCATATGTAACCAGTTCGTGAGGTGCATATTCCGCCGCCACCTGTAACACGTTTTCCAGTTGGACAGGTAGCTGTTGCTCCAGGAAAGCGCCAACCTGTCGCCTGTGCTGTAGCAATTTGAAGCTCACCAGATCCTACCTTTCTCCAGGTACCGGATTGGCACGTAGGCCAGTGCCAATCCGGTACGTGGAGGACTTCTGGTTCGCTCAATGGTTCTTACACAAACTTAGGTTCACATAGAGGTTCATTCTCAGGGCGGAATTCAGGGGGCAGTACATTGTTTATTTATGCATCTGGAGGTAATGGAGGATCTGCCGGAGGTGCATGTGCAAATACATCCCGACTGCAGGGATATGTTGGTGGGACGCTAATTAGCGTGAATGCCAGCAATAACCCTGCATATGGAAAAACAGCCTTTATCAGCTTTGCTGTACCTGCAGGTACTTCCTATCAGATAACATCCTATCCAACAGAAAATACATCATGTGGTGCCGGGGTATTTTCAGTATTTGGATATCAAACTTAATTGAGCGTTACACACGACGCAATACAACCTGTCTTATGCTCGTATTTGTACCATTTACGTGAACCTGCTGGGCTCTCAACTACCTGGCAGTAGTGGGCATCCTCTGCGTTGCCCATTCTGGCAATGGCACAGAAGTCGAATTGCCCCAGATAACCTGTGTTGGAAAGCTGAGTAACTTTGAGTTTTCCACCTATTGTCCTCCACGTACCGGATTGGCACGAAAGTATTGCCCCTGTATTATCGCGGCCTACAAGGCCGTTAGGCGAACATGATGCGCCAGCAACGGCAGTTCTTTCCAGTTGTAAGTATTCACCAGTATAAAGGCGACCATCAGCACGAACAGTACCGCCTTTCACCTGACCGCCGGTATAGATGCCCTTGTTGTTTACACTTCGAACCCATGATCCGTCGGACATATAAAATCCGCCACCGTGAGTTTCATTGAGCCAGCCTTTGCTGTTACGAGTAATTAACCAACCATTATTACTTCTGATATCACCGCCAGCGGTGACATTTACGTCAAAGTTTCCGCTATTGCCTTTTACCTGACCGCTGAAAGTGCCATTTACACCATTCACATTGCCGCTGAAATTACCAGTCTGGGCATTTACTGCCCCAACGTTATTCAGGTTATTTGATCCCATATCAATGGCCGTGTGCATTTTGTTTAAGTCAGGGCGACCATTGACCTGGAATCTGTAAAGACGATCAGTGTCCTCTGCTGCACCACTAAGTTCATCTGTCGATAACAGTACGGCAATATGCCCGCTACCGCTTTTGGCACCATAATTACTTAAAGCTACTGACCAGGAACGTAATGCACCTGTGGCTGTTTTGCCGTCCTGGATATATCCACCAAGACCAGTGGTAATATCCTTAGCCATCTGGATAAGTGCTTTCACTGGATAAGGGGTGCCACCACTGGATACAACCATTGCCTGTAGTAATTCCGGGTTTTGGGTGTTTCGAACTACATATGCCTGTAACCGCTGCCCCTCGCTGTTTGTCTCAGTAAAGCCGCTGGACAAAAAGCCGGTATTTTTCAGCATGGTTGTCGTGATAACGGCAGGGGTTGTTGTGGTACTACTGGCCTGGAGAGTTGTGTAGTTTTTCCCTATATAAGAGCGGGCTGCACTGGCCCAGTTGCTGACAAGACGAGCTTCAGCCTGCCAACCTTTGGTTTTTAAATAGTCCTGCCATATGCCTGCACCCCAGGCAACTATGATCATAACAATCAATAAAGCCGCGCCAATTTCCAGCGATGCCCAGCCTCGGTCATATTTTTTCATCAGATTACCCATAGTGGTTGATAAAGATTATCCAGTAGCAAAAGGACATGGCCAAGACACAGCCATGGACCCAGTGGGCCTTCTTTATGTCCTTTTATGCACCATGTTGAATGCCATAAGACAAATCCTCCTGCGCCCAGCAACACACTCCATATGGCGTTATATAGCCCTGACCATGCGGTAATACCTGCAATAAGCCACAGGTCTCCTGTGCCAATATTAAGACGATGGCGGTTAACCAGTTTATGCAGACAGAATAAGACAATTGCGGCAGAGACAATTTCTGTTGCACGGAGCCACCATATATCAGTTGTGATTTGTGATAATATTCCAGCGATTAAAAAACGCCTGGTGAATGTACCAGGTAAGAGGCCTGTTAGTGCATCCGTTACTGCCATTTGCAGCATGAACGAAAGAATAAGAACAGCATGAATACGGTAGAGAAGTTGGGATGGCGATAAAATAATTAATGCCACAGCTATACTATATAGCCATATTCCTGACAGAACTGCAGTGTGTGTCTTATACCAGAGATGTTCTGTATCAGATAAAAAATAACGAACTCTGAATAACAGAGTTCGTCCAATAATGGAAAATATGAACATCAATGGGAGGATATAAACAGGGGAGAGACTTATGCCTACGATTGTCTGCATTGTCTGCCTCCCTGCCCGGGAAGGCATATCCCTTTCATGTCACGATAAATTCTCCATACTTTATTAGCATATTGCTCTCTTGTTTCATGTCTGTCCTTACGGAATCCGGCATTGTATGATCCAAGGCAATTCCAGCTGACGCCACATATCTGAAAATGTCTTGCCAGTATCCAGCTTCCTATATGGATATTAAGACATGGTTTGGTAATTAAATCCTCAGACTTTTTGATTACGCCCATCTTTATAAGCTTTGGAATATGGGTTGAGTTTATTTGCATCAACCCATAATCCGTACTACTGGCTTTGCCTGTTTTTCTGTCCTTATTTATGTTAATTGCGCCCGGCTTCAATGAAGATTCCCCGGCAGAAATGGCCTTCAACAATAATGGTTCAATTTGATAGCGTGCGCCGGCGGCGGCAAAGCAATTGTCCCACTTGTTAGTCCAGATTTGTTTGGGGGCGATGTATGAAGCTCGGGCGGGATAAATAAGAGAACAAAGCAGGATTAATGAAATAAGTCTGAGGGGCACTTTACCCCCGGACATTAAAACTCCTTAGCCATTGATGGTGAAGATTAGTTTGTTTGTACCGGTGCTGCCATTATCAGCTGTGCATTGCGCACTGGCTTCTTCAGTAGTGACTTTTCCATCACTGTGAGCCGTACTGTTCAGGGTAATACCGTTAGTTAAACCAGTACGACTGATTTGTGTGGCAATCTGGATACAGGCATCCTGTGGGACTTTTTCATAGGTGACGATAAAACCATTGTTGAAACCTGATGTTGAAGCCGGAGCAACAGTTACGGCACCGCCCCATGAGTTATAGAGCGTTGCTGTACCTGATGATGGAGTACCACGCACTGTCATGGTCTTGGGTACGCCACCCATCTGAATGAGAGCACCCGTCATTTTGGCTCCACTGGTAAACGTATATCCATCGCTACCTTTTAGCAGCCCCTGAGTACTTGTGATGATTGTCTGTATGTTCGAACTTTCATTTGCCACACCGGTTCGTGAACGCAACATATACAATCCACCAAAAACAAGGGCAAGTACGATAATTACAACAAGTGCTATTGCACCCTGTTCCATAATACCCCAGCCTTTGTCATGAGACGTTTCTTTCTCATTTTTCTTCAGAACGTTAGCATTAATATTTTGAATTAACATAAATACCTCGTTTTATTTAAATACTACCCATACTGTTGTCGCCAATAGACTGAATGTCTACAACGGCCATGACCAGTAACAGGAGTGACATGACAAGAAATATCAGCATAATTAAACGCACAACAGCTGCTCGTTTTTTTACACGCTCCAGCGTTTGTACAAGCCACCGTTGGCCATAATTGCCGATTAGCTCCGTTGCACCATCTCCCTGTAATAAAGACAGAAAGTTGGCAGACTCCCTGGAAGGGAAATGATAACCGCACTGTCGTAAAGCCAGCCCAAGGTGATCCCCCTGGCGGACGCGGTAAATAATGCTGTCAAGGCGTGTACTTAACCATGGTGATGCAAATTCCTGAAGAACGTTCAGTGAGTTGAGCGTTGTCATTTTGGCTTTCAGAAGTGCAGCCATATTCAGGAGGAATGCTGCCCCCTGTATATCCTTATAAATACTCCATGGCATTATATTGTCAGCCAAAGAGCGGCTTTTCCAGTTTTTCAGAGACCATGATATTACACCTGTGACCACTGCAAAAAGAACGGCACATATAGCGCCGTAATTATCGACAAACAAAGATAATCCATAGAGAAAACCAAGAGCACCACTCCATGAATCAGGGGAGCTTATTTTGCTCAGTACAGGTATTAGCTCTGTATTAAGAACATATAATGTCCCCGTCATCATGATTAACAATCCCACCGGGTAAATAGCCATTTGCCATATGGCCTGATGGAGTTGCTTTTTGGCATCTGTAAGCGTGGTGGCAAATTGTAATGCATCCACAATGGAACCACTTCTTATTCCGGCACTGATTACTGCAGCCTCTTCCTGGGGAACCCATAAACCAAGAGTATATTCCAGAGAGTTTTCGCCACTGTTTTCACGAAGAGACTCAATACAGTCTGTGGCCAGTTCAGCAAAGGGGTGCCATTTTCGTCCAAAGTCTGTCCAGGCATCCCGCATCTGTTCCAGTGCGGTCTTTAATGGCTGTTTATTTTCCAGCAGAAAACGCAGAGCTTCGTAAAACTGCACCCTGTAGGGGGCGCTGAACGTTTTTCTGACAATGAAACGTCTCAGCCGTTGACTGAAATTCATTTCACGCATGTTGTTCTCCTGTTAGGCATCATCGATGCTGAGGCGTTCGTCTTCGTCCAGAGGGATGATTCTGTCGGCTTCAAGAGGGTCCACCAGGCCTTCATTGATACGGCGAAGCAGATGCTCCACACGACTGATGCCATGCATGTTTTCAAGCCAGTATTTACGTGCTGCAACTTTGCCGCGTGTTTTCAGAATCTGAAATAAGCGATTATCAGGTTCTATCACTTCAGCAATTACGGTCCTGCCGGTGAGGCCTTTACCTATTTCACCGCGCTTTCTGCCGTTAATAATTACGTCGTGATTACAGTCGGAGCATCCGTGAGGATTTCGGAACCAGATATTATCTGTACTGCAGAGTGAATCTTTATTGCAGTGCCGCTCAAGGTAAGCGCGGTCGTCTTCGCTAAGTTCAGGTACTCGCTTTTCCCATGGAATACGGCAGGAGGGACACAGAGTTGGTACAAGACGCTGGCTGATCATCCCAATCAGTAATTGCGCATCGCAAATAAGATCGGCATTCATACCCATCGTAATCATCCGCTCCGGTATACCCAGAGCTGAGTTTGTATGTAATGTCGTCAGAACGATGTGACCGGTCTGAGCCGCGTAGGTTGTTGACATCATCGAGACAAGATCACGCATTTCCCCTTCCATGATGGCATCGGGGTCAAGTCGCATTGCCGATGAAATAGCACGACTCCATGCCAGTTTGACGGCCTCTTCGTCGGATTTGTCACAGATAATCGGGGTTTGTGTTGCCCCCAGAATCTGTCCTTCCAGCGGATCTTCGATCGTCAGCAGGTGTCGCCCCTGATTATCGTCAAGATATACACGGCAGGCACTGCGTAACGTTGTTGATTTACCTGAACCTGTTGGACCAGACAGAACTATTTTCCCTTCCGGGCGGCGCAGCATGACGTTCAGCAACCGGATTTGCTCCGGTATAAAGCCCAGTTGCTTAAACGTGGGAACTTTGTCTCCGTCATCGGGTATCAGGCGCATAACTGCAATCAGACCATCTCCCGTAGGTCTGTGACTGTATCGTGCACCAAATATTCCTATTTTTCGCATTAATTGTGGGGACAGGCGCGCATCCTGTTCCCTTTGAGGGAAGAAACTGGTTTCAGTCACATCAGCCATTGACAGAATGGCTGTTGCGCAAAGTGAATAACCCAACGCAGGTTGATCTTCATCTACAGTCTGCAGTTCACCGAATATTCTCATGCGAACTTTGAAAATAGACTCTGAAATTAAAAAATGAATATCCGAAGCACCAAGTTTTCTGGCCGTTTCAAAATAGGAGAGAACTTTCTTCTCACTTTCACTGACATCTGCAAGATCTTTCAGATGAATAATCCGTTCTTTCGGACCTTTATTTTCATCATCCTGACCGGCTTCCTGTAACTCAGACAGCGAGACTACTTTTGGGATGATGTCAGGGTATAAGTTTAGCAGTTCCTGGAGATTACTCTGTACGTCAGGTCTTGTTCGCTGATTTGTTTCGATGAGAATTTCATGGGTGTCTCCCCGGGATATAAAAAGGAGAGCATCCTTCAAATTATATTTGTCCATATCACATCACTCAGAAAGTAAGGGTGGTGCCATCACTTAACGTGACGCCAGACAATGAGATCGACTTCACCGTGACGGATGTACCCGGAAGCTGGCTACCAGTGGTGACGCTTGTCTGACGTCCATCAGCCATGCGAAGAACGGCATGAAGACGTTTATCTTTGCCGTTTATTTCCATAATAACGGGCAATTCCTTTCTGTTTTTAGATGTCGGCTGCTCTGAAACTGATGGCAAAGAGGCAGTCATACCAGAGAAACCTGAAACAGTTTCAGATGACAGATTAACATCTGATTCTTCGAGTTGTTTCTGTAGCTGTGCGCCCTGAACTTTTGCCTGTAAAAGAATATTCCGGTTTTGTTGTGCTTCAAGTTCTCCTATTGTGACAAGAGGTTGTGTTGTTGCAAATGAAAAACCAGAGAAGAAAAATATGGATGGAATAATGAGTAATTTACCTGGACGCATATATATGACCTTCTGAGGAATAACTGAAAGTACCGCCGTTTAATTCAAAATGGATATTGCTCAGACGAACGCCGGTATCCTGAAATAAAGGGAACAACTCATCAGGATTTACAGGCGTTGATAAACTGAACTGATATTCTTTCCATTTCTGAACAGGGGCTGGTTCACCATCGTTACCTGGTAATGGTTCCGGTATGGCTATTTCATTAATGGCCGGCGTTAACTGTTTTTTCTGAAACCACGTGAACACCCGCATCAGTTGTTCTGAGGGGGCAGGGACTGCCTCATCCCTGCGGGGCAGGGAAGGCAGTGGCCGGGTTACAGAAGCCAGGCGTGCACCATCTTTAAGGTTAAAGTCAGGAATAACATTAAAGATTTCTTTGCTTCTTGCCAGAAAGCCTTCAATAGTTCCTCCTGGCTGTCGTTCGTAAATCAGTGTGAATGTCTCGGGAGTACATGTTCCACCGGTAAGTTTCCAGCCTTCTAGCGCGACCGGTGATGGTTTTCGAAGGTCCGCGCAGGCTTTCAGAAAATCACTGATTACAGGTTGTGACGCCCATGGATGCGGGAGCTCCGGTGGTGGTTCGGGCTTTTTAAACTGTAATCTTGCCCGTGCAGCTATCTCCTCGGCGGTCGGTCCGACATCAGGCTCTGGCTGAGTCATCCAGAATACTGTGCCTGCGCTGGCTGCTACTAAAAACAGTACGGCAGGCAGTGTGAATTTGCTGCGATTGCCGACAGTAAGTTTGCAACGGCGGAGGTCTGCTGATGATAACCGGGTAATAATACTTTCCCAGTTATCAGGATGTTCCAGAGACGATACAACCTGCCATTTTTCGGGGGGCTCTTCGTTCATCGCCAGAAAAAGGCTGACCTTTTGGGCAACATCGGCATCATTTCCTGATAAGTCAGCCATAACGGCAGGCTGGCCATTAATGGAAGCAAGGAATAAGAGCTCCTTATCGCTGTACCGGAAGACACCGTATCCATTTCTGACCCATGAGCAGAAAGCCAGTGCCAGGGAAAAATAATGATTGCGTTCTGGCCTGGTCAGTATTCCTGTGCCGGTAAGGCGGCTGATCTTTCCACGGGAATTTCTGCTGCCTACAGTCACTTTCAGGGAGGTAAGCCGTCTGGGTTTTACATGAGACTTGTGTTTATGATGTGAGGGGACGCGCTGTTTTTTTACGACAGGAGTCCATTTAAGACAGGCAGCCCACACGCGATGATTTACTTTAGGATCTGCGAGAAGCACTACCGGGTTGATATCTTCATCAGCCATTATTGCCTCCTGACGGGAAAGTCGGGGTAATGATGATCACAAGCGTGCTGCGTTCATTTTTCCCGGTTTGTGAACCACCAAATAATGGATTTGCTGGCGTAAATGTACCGGCTTTACTTGTCGTCGTATTGTTCTGATCGAAACCAGTAACGACAAGTGATTGCCCTTCTTTCAGATTGACCTTCTGGCTCAGTGAACGCAGTTTGGTATATGGCATTTCGATGTAACTGTTTCCGTCTTTTGACGTAAAGCTACGGATAGTTGGGGGATCAGACAGATTAAAGTTCATCTGCAACTGGAGATTGCCTGTTTTCTGAATTAAAGGCAGCAGGGTCATATTGAATCCAGTGGTGATCATGCCCGGTGTTAATGTTGTTGTTGCTCCTACATCCGTAGTCGTAGTTGTTGCTGACTGGGCGACGTAAACTGTCTGATCTGCCATCTGGATAGGTACCGGCGTCAGGTTTGTGACAGTGCTTTCTTGTGAAGTTACAACGCTGACATCGCCTTGTTCACTCAGTGCTTTAATCAGAAGGCTGGAACCGCTGAATTTGGCGGCATTCCCTGTTGCCGTATCCAGAATTGATACGCCTGCAGATGTAGCGCCTGTAAAATCTCCGCTTGCATTGTTCAACGTTGCTCCGGCGGAATGTAGCGATTTATAAACAAGGTTCCAGTCCAGACCGAACTGTTCGTTTCTGGTATTGCTGACGCTCAGAACCTGTACGTTCAGGGCTACCTGGCGGTTCATAATACTGTTTTGTTCGTCTACATATCGTGCGACGGCTTCCTGGACAGCTGGAGTATCAGTGACTGTCAGCGTTGAGCTCGATGCAGATAACCAGTAACGGCCTTTTTCTGGTGTCAGCATTGCTTCAATAGTTTTCCGGATATCTTCATACAGATCGTATTCCTGACCAACGGTTGTGCTCTGAGAGGACGTTGCATCACCGGATGCTGAGTTATCCTGGCCTCCTGTTGCCCCCATTGTGCTTGTTGAGCCAGAGCTGACACTGGAACTGCTGCTGGTTTTGGTGTTCAGCATATGAAGTGGATACGTTCTGGTTTCAGTCAGATAGAATACAATCCGACCATTATCCATGCGCCAGTACAGACCACTCCGGCTGGCCATCAGATCCAGAAGACCATTGATATCTCCCTGCCACATGAGGTTATTCAGCGTTAATGGCTGAGTGGAGGTAGTCATTGTTGTGCTGCCCAGGCTGCTTAACGGTAGACGTCCATTTTCATCTGGTGCTGGTAGTGTTCCTGTCATCTGGCGGGTAGCGCCTCCTTCAAGAGTTGAATTGGCTGCGTCAGGCGTGATGATCACAGGGATGCCGCATACGGCAGTAATACGTTGCCCCAGTTCCTGCAGAGTGATCTCTCCTTTTCTTGCCTGCGTGATGTAGCAGGCTGGAGCTGTTTGTTTTTTCTCTCTTGATACCTGAGCGACCGGAACAGGGTTTATCCATTGATTATCGAGCCAGGTAAGAGCCTGCGATTTACGGGCCGAAAGGGCTGATACCTTTTCCCGTGCATGTGCTGAGTCTTCCTGTGCTTTTTTCTGCATTTTGTTGATTTCGCTGAAAGTACATCCGGAGATGGAAAGAGCGACGGCGATCATGCAGGGGAGCACCGCCAGCTTCATTGAACGCTGGTGTGATTTTTTCATGAATATATCCAGATTAGTTAACGTAGACGACAGAACCAGCAGTAATGCCTGCCGGGGGTGTCAGACCGGTTGCAGTTCCTGATAGCCAGGTGAGTTGCCCGTTTTGGAAGATCCCTATTAGTGCAGAACCACGACTTTTTGAACGCAAAGTTTCAACAAGTCCTGGTTGTTCAGGCATCCATACCCACAGACGCCCCTGTTGTAACTGATGTTTAATTCGGGAGTCCGGAGTGACAGGGAGAGCCAGTTTATCTGAGGAAATTACTCCGTCCTGCTGGCCTGATACGTATCTGATATCATTGATTCTGTTAGCAATCATTAGTATCTGACTTGCCCATACAGACGCACTTGCATATTGCTGGGCGTTTGTGGTTTCAGACATCTTCTGATTCTGGTAGCTACCAGTGATAATCAGAATGGTCAGGCCGACGGCCATGACCAGCCATCCCATTAGCGACCATCCCTTGTATCAGAAACTGTAATGATGCACTGCATGCGAGAAGCCTGTGCGTATAAAGGTTTTTGCGCAGTCCGATATAACTCAAATACCTGCTCCATGGCTGATTCAAATGATCCCCGGAACATCAAAGGCGCATCAAGACGGTAATCGGTTACAGAAAGTGGCCATATGACCATCCAGTGCGTTGATGCCATGCTTTCGCATTTTGTTTCTTCTGCCCACTTAATAATGTTTTCCCTTAATGTAGTGCCTGCCGGCGCACGCCACTCTTTACCCTGAGATACCGGTTTGACAGGTGTCCCGGTCATGAGTGGGATAGACTTGACTGTAGAGCCGGTCGGAGTCGGGATTGCTGCGGGCGTAGACGGAGATACGCTGTTTCCCCTGAATGGGTTTCGTGGTTTGTTCTGGCTATTTGCTGTCGTTGAAGACTCCGGGGAAGTGGATGTGGTTACCATGGCTGCTGGCGAGATAGTGGTTGCCGTGTCCTGTGCCGGTGCAGCAGCCGATGTTGTGACGGTCAACGTTTTATTATCCCAGTCCAGATGGCCCCAGAGGTGTTGTTCTTCCAGCAACCGGTTCAGAGAACGGGTCCACTGATCATTGGCAGACCATGAAACCAGTTTGGTATTCAGTTTGGGCGTGGCTGCATTCTCTTGTCTGAATTTCCATCCTTCCGGTAGTAATGTTTTTATCCACTGACTGACGGTCCGGTTACGGGCCGTCGGCGATAGTGTTACAGGGGTGCTACCAGGCTTGCCTGTAATGATTAACCGGGAGAAATTCTGACTTATTGTTGGTGAAGGTAACGGTCGGGATTCGCTTACTGGCTGTGCTGTTTTTACTGTCTCTGGCACGCTGACTCTCGGGGGCGGAGTTATTTTAGGTGGAGAAAGTCGTTGTTGCGTAAGTGCCAGGACGCCAGCACTCTCACTGATTTGTCCGTCAACAAAAACCAGAGCAGGCGTATCTGATGGTGCCACGTTATTGCCGCCGGAAATTCCGGCACAGCCGGACAATAATGACGGCAGTATAAGTGTCAGATAGTTTTTTTTCATAACGGAGACTCCGTGTTCGTATATACGTGTTTGTTAGTTAATGCGGACTTTAAGTAAGGGTTCATTATTTTATGTGCAATTGGATGGGTAATGTATACCGGTATTGAGAGAATTACTCCTGAATGTCCCGTTTTAGTCGCATTCAGAAGTCTGCTTGGGTCTTTAATATTGTTGATTAGTATTTTCATTATTCTATCTTTTGAATTTTAATGTTGCATGTTATTTTAAAGGTGAGGTTGTGGATAGCCAATTAAGCCAGTGTTTTGGGATTTTTTGTGAAAATAAAAATCCTGTTTATGAGCATTCTTTTTATATCTAAATGTATTTTTTAATTGGTGTGGTGGGTCTGGAGAGGACGAATGACGACTGTCATTCCGTCCGAATGCAAATGCGGGAAAGACCACTGAAACAAGAGATATATAAAAGGAATTGATAATTTTTCGTACAGACTTGTTTTCCGTGGGTATGTAATAACTGAAAAACTCAAATCATAAGATTCCAGTCTCTTTATAAGTTTATTTATTCTTGCTGGAGTAAAGAGATGTGAATGCATGACAATGATTTCATCATTATTAATTGCTTTTGATATCAGAGAAAGCAATACATCCCAGTGTTTCCTCATTGACTTCGGGCAACGTGTGTCAGCATAGGGGCTAAGATGTATAGTTGATTTCTTGCTTCCCTTTTTCTTCTTCACAAAGAATGTGAAGTCGTATTTAGATGCAGACCTTACAATAAGAAGTACACATCTGAAAAGTAGTGGGAAAATGCAAATCACAACCACTACACAGAAATATAACATATAAGGCAATGATAAGTTGTCAGTGTATGGATAACGTAAGTATTGCCATGGGGTAGTGATGTACAGACAAAGCGTACACCAAAGCAACCAGAGATATAATGGCGCGTTATTATTTTTCATGTTGGCTGAGGCAGGCGACTAAAATAACAGACTAAGGAGGATTAACTGTTTAATTCTTTGGAACAAAAAAATGCAGTTCCTGATCATCACACACCATTATTTCCACAGGCTTACCATTTTTATCCAGTAAATTTGGATTGGTTTCAAATGATTTGCAGTTGTTTTTACTTTTAAATGAATCAAGGTACAGGGTATTAATGTCAGATTCGTCATCTGTTGTTTCTCTTGAAATCAGGTACTGTATTGCAGTAAATATCCCCACACAGAAAATTGTGATTAGGACAACATAATAAACAATTATTTTGGTCATTGATTATTCTCCGTACAGAAGTCCATCACGGTTAGGGTCGAGTTTTTTCCAGTGGACAGAGCCATCGTTGCATGTCCAGGCCTCCTGGGCAGGACGGGTGAATATTAAACCGGGTTCAGATTCACGGGAGTCCGTCACGGTGCACTGGTGTTCTTGTCTGTATTGTTTCCAGCGAGCATCGTCTAATAACTGGATGCAGTACGCCAGAAGGATGAGCACTCCGGCACAGGAAAAGAATAAACATTTTGCTTCGGTTGCGTTCATGATAGCCAGTCCTGTAGATGCTGATGGCGGGAGCTGCTGCCCTTGTGCCAGCGGCAGTGGCTGCCGGGAGCACGCTCCAGTCGGAACAGAAATCGGTTGTCGCGTAGTACCACCACGAGACAGTTATCCGGCGTGCAGAAACGTCGGGCAAGCTCATCGGGGTCTGTCGGTGTTTTCGTTGAAAACAGCCTGCGTTTGCAGTGTGCGTCGACGACCAGTATTTGCAGTCGTCCGGGATGTTGCTGTGGCATCAAAGACTCCTTCCGGAACGGGAAAAGAAGCAGCTGTACCGTCATAACTGCACGTACCGGTTGCGAAAAAACGGCACAAGCGAGTAGTGACAGAAAGAATGTCGGAAACGGCAGGAAGGGCGGTACAGGCTGCGAAGACTGGAAACGGGGTATGTCGGGGATTACACATCCTCAGTGTAATGTGATAGTCGTCTGCTCCTGTGTTGCACCCCAGACATCTTCTGGCAAGCTGGGCAGCCCGATAAATAGGGTGTGAAAGAGGGTTTCTCTGCGTTCGATCCCGAATTGATGTTCGTATCCTCTCACCACCTGAAATCCTTCGTCGGAGAATATTAACTCTGCCGTTTCCAGAAGCTGCATAGTTTTGCGGTGTAGTGGAGTGATCAGCTGCAACGTAACTGGTGCCCTCATATCGCCTGTCGGTAGAAAACACTCTTCGGTGCGACTTAGTTGTAGCAGATGGCGTTTCCCGGAACAGGCCCGTTCAATGGATTCATTGAACACCCTCTCAGGCCATGGGCAGACATAAGTGCGCCAGCCTGCTTTCTGTAATTTACCCAGCGCAGCCCGAAAACGAAACAACGGACATTCCCCGACAGTGGCAGAGCTGAGAAAGAGCGTATTCAGCGTTCCGATGATGGGAATATTGCGATCTTTTTCGGTCAATGCTTTTAACGCCATGATTTCGCCAGGGAGACTACGGAACTCAGGATGTCTGCTGGCACCAGAAAGCCATTCAAGCAGGTAATGCCGTAATCCGGTTTCACTGGTTATATTGTGGTTTTCCTGTGCCGTTTTCAGGGCATTCAGTGCACACCAGAGCAACTGGCGCACGGGATGTTCTGTCGTGGTCATGCGAATGTCCTACTGTGAGATGAAAAGAAGACCGGTATCCGTTCTCTCCGCCACACGTGATGGCACGGGCCGGCCTTTGATAAAACGAATCAATACTCTGGGGTGAAGCCTTTTATTTCTTTCGCCATTAAGAAATACACGATTCCATCAAAAGACAGGGGGAGTCCATGGTGGGGATGGCTTCGTGCAGGCTTCACTCCAGAATATTCTCTGAATTGAAAAAAGCCCGGCCCGAAGGCCGGGAAATACTGGCTATGAGATGTTTACAAGGCGCTCCATAAAGCCGTGATGTTCGGCATTTGATACCAGTTCCAGGAGCAGGGATATCCTCGACTCAGGCTGGAGAGTATTTTCCATTCTGAGGAGATACTGATATTGTGCTTTTGTCAGCCATATGCTGGAAGCCGCATTCAGCTCTTCCCTGGCTCCCGGATTTAGCACAGGGTCCGGGTAAATCTTCATTAATCCATCAACAATATCTTTATTGACGGGTTTTATTTCACCGCCAAACTTCACGAAATCAATGAAGGCGCTATGTCGACGTAATGCTGATACTGGGTGAATGTCAAAATTAGCCAGAATAAAAAAGTACCCTGGAAAAATAGCGAATATTCTTTCACGGTAACAGCACCTGGAGTCTGCCCGTCTTATCTTTCTTGTTATTAATGGAGTCCATGGTACGACGTTTTGCTCATTCAGCCATGAGAATAAAGATTCTCTGTTTTTGCCGGCTGTATTATATTGCGCAAGATACCAGTTCCGGTTATTCAGGTGTTCTATATTCACGAAGTTCAACGCTCCGCGCAAAACCGATCCATGATGGACGATTTTGCGATGTCAGGCGAATATGCTAAATCATATGTCTGAAGCAGTGTCCAGCCCATATCTGGAGAAACTGCAGTTCTGACAGGCATATAACCAGCAGACTCTAGTACGTTCTGTATCGGTGATTTGGCGAACTCACAGATAAAGAACGGCTAAGCACTAATATCAGCAATACAGTGGCACAGTATTGTGATACGCGAAATAAAACATCAGCACGTCAGTTCAGAGTAAGGTCGCCATATATCGGGCATGAGCCAGATACAAATAATTGGGACACCGTCTGAAGTGATTTGCTTTATTAAAGTAACTTGTGCTTGGTGTTTATGTTTATCAATTTGGGATCGCCTGTAAAGTGCAAAATGCAATTTCCATGAAAGTGTCCCCTTTAATGGGGACACCTGTTCACATTTTTTCGTTTTCTTTAGCTGTATTGCTAATCATGAAAACGAACGTTCGCATCAGCACAGCAGAGCGAAGTGCATCATATCCTTCCAGATTTAAGTTCTTCAGGCTTCGCTTCAGGTAGGTTCGTACCGTTTCGGGAGAAAGCCGACAGTTCTGAGCAATGGCGTCGTAAGGAACACCCATTGCGTAAAAAACGCAGACTTTAAGCTGGTTTGTTGATAGCTCGGGAAACATGCCTTCCAACAGAGTGATGGCCGGGAGTTTCTGTATCAGTTGAGGTGACATAGCAAAGGTCTCCGATGACAACTAAAAACGCTATCACTGAGTTCCTACGCTCATTGGTGATAGCCCAGACGGGGGTAGGAATACCGGCGTCATCGGAAACCGGCCAGGCTAATGCCTGCCCCGCCTGAGCTACCATAGATGACGACAAGAAATACAAGTTCCTGTCTTTATGGTATGGCAAAAAACGACGCCAAATGAAGAAATTAACTTCTGCGCCGACGATGACTACGCGGGTTCCTACGCCCGATCACAGTTTTGCCTGTGACCAGTAAAGGGTACTTAGTATAACGCACCGAGTCAACTAACAGCTTAAAAAACATACAAAAAAGCGTCAAAACTTAACGCTCCGCGCCGAAGCGATCCAGGCATGATGCTTCTGCTTTGTGGCGTTCGAACATGCTGGTCCATATGCACGAAACGGTGTCTGACCCTCGTCCAGACAATCCGCAGTTCTGACGAACATATGAACAAATATGCTCTTGTAGAGGCTGTTGTTACACAATTGGCGGGTTGTGTAACAAATGGTTTTATCATCTAAGAATTATTCTATTTACGATCGAATGATCTACAAAATGATTTTTTAAAGGTTTTTTAGATCGTTTAATTGCATTAAAACAGAATATTATTCTGTTAGGTGGATCGGTTGTAAGATAAATGATCGTGAGCAGGACAAAAGTCGATCTTTTAATCCAAAAGAAGGATCTAAAGCAGAAAAATCTGCTTTTAAAAATAGATTTTATTTTTTTGACGCAGGTCAAGATTAACTTATTAGAGGTATCAGTGAGGAGGCACTGGAAGAGAAGAGATCGTTGTAATGCTTTTCAAATTAACGTAAAGCGGGTATATTTCGGCTGTTATTAGCTGTGCAGAGGGTGGCACTCTGTGGAGCAAAGCGGCGAAAGTCGGACGGCAGAATGCGCCATAAGGCATTCAGGAGAGATGGCATGTACGGGCAGTAAGTCAGAAGACTGAAGATGTTCCGGAAGCCATAAAAGGAAAACCCCCACTATCTTTCTTACGAACTTGGCGGAACGACGAAAGATAGTGGGGGCCTCACAGAATACGGGTAAAGTATAATGAAACCGTACCAGAGATTCAACCCTGTGCAGTGTATAAATGCACGGCACAATCGCTCCGCCATAAGCGACAGCTTGTGGCAGGTCTGAAGAATACTCCATATAACGCAGTACACTGGTGTCAGTTAGCACCCGAAGAGCAGATCCGTTTCTGGGAAGACTATGAAGCGGGAAGGGCGACCACTTTCCTGGTTGAACCGGAAAGGAAGCGCACGAAGCGTCGTCGTGGTGAGCACTCCACCAAACCCAAATGCGAAAATCCGTCCTGGTATCGTCCTGAGCGCTATAAGGCGCTGAGCGGGCAGCTCGGGCACGCCTACAACCGTCTGGTGAAAAAGGACCCGGTGACCGGCGAGCAGAGCCTGCGCATGCACATGTCTCTGCATCCTTTTTACGTGCAGAAACGAACGTATGCCGGTCGCAAATATGCTTTCCGTCCGGAAAAACAACGCCTCCTCGATGCCGTCTGGCCGGTTCTGGTCAGCTTCAGTGATGCGGGCACACATACCGTAGGCATGAGTGTTTCCCGTCTGGCCAGAGAAATCAGCCCGAAAGACAGCAAGGGGAAGGTTATTCCGGAACTGGAAGTGACGGTCTCCCGCCTTTCCCGTTTGCTGGCCGAACAGGTACGTTTTGGTGTGCTGGGTGTTTCAGAGGAAACCCTGTGGGACCGTGAAACCCGCCAGCGTCTGCCACGTTACGTCTGGATAACACCGGCAGGCTGGCAGATGCTGGGCGTCGACATGGTAAAACTTCACGAACAGCAGCAGAAACGACTGCGTGAAAGTGAAATCCGCCAGCAGCTCATTCGGGAAGGTGTTCTGCGTGAGGATGAAGATATCTCCGTACATGCGGCCAGAAAACGCTGGTATCTGCAGCGCAGTCAGGATGCGCTGAAACACCGTCGTGCGAAAGCAGCAGCCAGTAAGCGCGCCAGACGCCTGAAGAAACTGCCTGCCGACCAGCAGATTCATGAGATGGCAGAGTATCTCAGGAAGCGTCTGCCGCCGGATGAAGCCTATTTTTGTTCCGATGACCATCTGAAGCGACTGGCCATCAGGGAGTTGCGTCAGCTTGAACTGACGCTGGCTGCGCCGCCACCGCACTAGACAGCACCATTCCCTCAGCACTGAATCATCGCCAGCCCCTCCGGGGCTTTCGGCGCAGGTATCGCTCAGCCCAAAATCCGCAGTAATCACCTTAAATCCCCTCAGAGGGGCATATTTGCTCATAAAACCACGCATCAGTCATCAGAACGTGGCCACGTTGTTTCAGTTATCCACATAAATCCGCAAACAAAGAACTTTAAGAAGCTGCAAACCTGAAACAGCAAACCTGCAATATAGTCTTAACCCCATTATTTAATCCCCTGCGTTGCTTCGCCGCAGGGAAAGTCTTTATCTCTGAAACCACTGTGAACAAATACAAAGAGGCCTTCGCTTGCAGCGGCCAAGGCCGCGCCGCTCAGAATCTAAAAGCACCTCCCACGCTAACGCGCGGGCCCCGAACCTCACCATTCAGAAACCACAGCAAAAAAACATCAGGAATAAAAACGCCACACAAACGCAGCACCGTGCCTACCCCTCATAACTGAAAAGCGAGGCCGCCCCCGCCCGAAGGGCGGGAACAACATCGCTTTTAATTATGAATGTTGTAACTAAGCATCTTCATCGCTGTCAGTCTTCTCGCTGGAAGTTCTCAGTACACGCTCGTAAGCGGCCCTCACGGCCCGCTAACGCGGAGATACGCCCCGACTTCGGGTAAACCCTCGTCGGGACCACTCCGACCGCGCACAGAAGCTCTCTCATGGCTGAAAGCGGGTATGGCTTAGCAGGGCTGGGGATGGGTAAGGTGAAATCTATCAGTCCGTACCGGCTTACGCCGGGCTTCGGCGGTTTTACTCCTGTGTCATATGCAACAACAGAGTGCCGCCTTCCATGCCGCTGATGCGGCATATCCTGGTAACGATATCTGAATTGTTATACATGTGTATATACGTGGTAATGACAAAAATAGGACAAGTTAAAAATTTACAGGCGATGCAATGATTCAAACACGTAATCAATATCTGCAGTTTATGCTGGTTATGCTGGCTGCATGGGGCATTAGTTGGGGAGCCAGATTTGTCATGGAGCAGGCCGTTCTGCTTTATGGATCAGGAAAAAACTATTTGTTCTTCAGTCATGGTACTGTTCTGATGTACCTGCTGTGTGTTTTCCTGGTATACCGCCGTTGGATAGCTCCGCTACCGGTCGTTGGTCAGCTGCGCAACGTTGGCGTACCGTGGCTGGTCGGTGCGATGGCCGTGGTGTATGTCGGTGTATTTCTGCTCGGTAAGGCGCTGGCTCTGCCTGCTGAGCCATTTATGACGAAACTTTTTGCCGATAAGTCCATACCTGACGTGATCCTGACGTTGCTGACCATCTTTATCCTTGCCCCGTTGAATGAGGAAACGCTGTTCCGGGGGATTATGCTGAACGTCTTCCGTTCACGGTACTGCTGGACGATGTGGCTGGGGGCGCTGATAACGTCGTTGTTGTTCGTCGCCGCGCACAGCCAGTATCAGAACCTGCTGACACTGGCAGAACTGTTCCTGGTGGGGTTGATTACATCAGTGGCCAGGATCAGAAGTGGTGGCCTGCTGCTGCCGGTATTGCTGCATATGGAAGCAACCACGCTGGGTTTACTGTTTGGTTGAAAGTTATATTTTTATTAAACATTGTGCGTTAAAGCCTGGTGTGTTTTTTTAGTGGATGTTATATTTAAATATAACTTTTATGGAGGTGAAGAATGCATACCACCCGACTGAAGAGGGTTGGCGGCTCAGTTATGCTGACCGTCCCACCGGCACTGCTGAATGCGCTGTCTCTGGGTACAGATAATGAAGTTGGCATGGTCATTGATAATGGCCGGCTGATTGTTGAGCCGTACAGACGCCCGCAATATTCACTGGCTGAGCTACTGGCACAGTGTGATCCGAATGCTGAAATATCAGCTGAAGAACGAGAATGGCTGGATGCACCGGCGACTGGTCAGGAGGAAATCTGACATGGAAAGAGGGGAAATCTGGCTTGTCTCGCTTGATCCTACCGCAGGTCATGAGCAGCAGGGAACGCGGCCGGTGCTGATTGTCACACCGGCGGCCTTTAATCGCGTGACCCGCCTGCCTGTTGTTGTGCCCGTAACCAGCGGAGGCAATTTTGCCCGCACTGCCGGCTTTGCGGTGTCGTTGGATGGTGTTGGCATACGTACCACAGGTGTTGTACGTTGCGATCAACCCCGGACAATTGATATGAAAGCACGGGGCGGAAAACGACTCGAACGGGTTCCGGAGACTATCATGAACGAAGTTCTTGGCCGCCTGTCCACTATTCTGACTTGAACATGGGGTTTGAGGGGCAACTGGATGAAAACGTACGATTTAGGGCACTAAAACCGCTGTTGTCCCACCATTCTGGTGATTCCCAAACGTTATTTGGCTAAAAAGTAGTTTTGATGTGGTTTATTTTCCGAATTCCAAGCGCAGCCCTACTTTCTTGTGCGTATTTGCGTGTTTTGCGCAGTTTTGAAGTTCCTACATCAGATTGACTTCGGATACAAATTCAATGAACATTGATGCAAATACTGACCTATCAGTTTCTTAACTAAATACTCGAGATACATCTAATGGCTAATGAAAACTTAGATATTGACTCCAAGACAGCAGAAGAATTATACGAGTGGTATCTGGATGATAAATTAATTATAAATCGAAGATACCAAAGAAAATTAGTATGGTCCCTCGAAGAGAAAACAGCACTGATTTCATCAATGACTCAGCAATACCCTATCCCTTTGCTATTGTTTGTTTCCATTGACAACAAAAGAGAAATCCTTGATGGAATGCAAAGACTAGAAGCTTTAATGAGTTTTATTGAGCAGCGATTTTCATTAAATGGTAAATACTTTAATTTAGATGCCATTGCATTAACAAAACAACTAAAAGACAGTGGTAAACTTCAACAAAAAGAGCCAGTGCTATCCCGCGAAAGTTCTACATTAATTGCTCGCTATAGATTTGCTATATCTGAATACTCTTCAACAGAGGACCACATTGACGAAGTGTTTCGACGCATAAATTCCAATGGTAAAATTTTATCAAAACAAGAACTACGAAGTGCGGGGTGCGTTAGTAATTTTTCAGAGTTAGTAAGGAAAATATCGACAATTATAAGAGGAGATACTACACATAGCGATATAATGGGACTGAATAAAATACATAACATATCAATTTGCAATGATGGACTCGATTATGGAATAAATATAGACAATCATTTCTATATTAGAAATCATATCATTAGTAGGCCTAGCATTAGAGACTCTGACGATGAAGAGTTAGTTGCAAATATCTTGGGCTATATATTTTTAGATGATAAGCCAACATCAGGATCAACATCGCTCGATACATTTTACGGTAAAGGTTCGACGAGTCATGCAATCCATACACGAACTCAATTAGAGAATTACATTCAGACAAATGGTGCAGATAAAATTGTCAATAATTACCTCTTCGTTTATGAGATGATTCAAAAATTATTTGATGCAAATAATTTGAACTTTAGATCACACATTCTGGGCAATGCATCTTCATCTCAAGAATGTCCTCGTTACTATCAAGCTGTTTTTCTTGCTTTGTATGAATTAATCATAAATGAAAACATGCAACTTGACGATGAACAGAAATTTATCGCTCAGTTAGGAGACAGTGTACAACGTTCAATGGTGCAAACCGAAGGGGGCCGTTGGGCAGCTAGCGCTCGTCAGAAAAGTGTCGAAGATTTATGTGCTTTAATCAGACGATATTTTAAAGAATCAGAAAATAAATTTATCAATCATGCTTGGCAAACACTGATAAGAACTCTACTTAATAACTCAAGAACAGAACAACCAAATTATGATTTTAAACAGGGATTATTTATTCTCTCAGGCGAGAATAAAATAGACGAAGAATGTTTCATTAATATAGTCCAAACGGCTGTCGCCATAAATAACATCGGTAGAGAATCTAATGGTTATATTTTAGTTGGTGTTTCCGATACCAAAGCTACGGCAGACAGAGTTAAGACTTTATATGGTGTTACCCCTATTGAGTGCAATGGCTATTATATCAATGGAATTGATCATGAAGCTGTAATTCAATCAAAAAACATAGATAATTACTTTCTGTTCATAAAACAAAAAATAGAATCATTTAATTTTAATGAGGCTTTGAAACAACAAATACTAAAAGATATTTCATTATGTTCATATGAAGGACTGCATGTTTTAAAAATCGAAATAAAAAGTGTCGGAGAAGTCTGTCATTTTGAAAATAGGTATTATATAAGACAAGGAACAGCTACGCATTTAATCACTGACGGTGAAGCAATTAGTAGTTTACACAGATTATATTACTCATAATTACTTAAGCACTATGAAGGTATCATACACCTTCATAGTGTACTTTTTTACTGCGCTTTGGGGCTAAATTGTTTTTGTGAATAGCCAGAATATCGTGGCTACGGCGGCAATGGAAATATATGATCTCTGCTGCCAGAGACTGGAGATGTAATTGGGGGCAGTTTGGATATCGAAAATTATTGTACTATAAGGGGTCCGCTTGAGGGGGCCGCTTGGAAAACGGAAATTTTCCCATGCTAAGAGAATTGAGTTGAACGAGTGGTTACATCTAGGCCAGCTAACTCACTGAACGTAAAGGCTGTACGAAATGTTCCGACCGTCCGATAACCATTTGGCTTACTTCCGTACATTTCCTTGCGTAGATGTACAGAATTGTACGATTTCGGACACCAAAACTGCTGTTGTCCCGGTGCATGAAGCCACTTTCCGGGTTGGTGGTACTGACTTTGGTGTTCTTAACGACGACGTTTTCAACTCTGAAAATCGCCTCTCTGCACGGGGATTTTTACCCCCCCATAGAGCCGTCATATAAATTCAAATTATTAACTTTGATGGTAGAATTATCTTAGGTTTGATAAAATTTTGAGCCGTCGCCGTTTACTTCACAGGATTCAATATAATGGCTAAATATACAGTTTGTGATTACCAATCAACTATTAGAAATAATGGGAATGGTTGTGCCAATCTCTATCTGGAGGTCTTATTGCAGGGAACATCCACCCCATCGTTACACCAATACAGAATTGCCCCCGATACAAGACATCCAGACATTAACCTAATAAAAGCGCACCTTGACGAGGGCTTTCAGCAGGCAAAGTCTGAGGGATTAAAAGTAGAGATTTCAGATTATAAAGAACGTCTTTACCTGTACATTAGAACACCTGGTAATAACCTAATGCAATATTCTGGTTGCAGAGAAAAATAATACAGTCGCGCTGGATACGCTGACATTGACGCAGTTATATGATTTTCTGGCGTTGGTCAGTAAACCAGCTGCAGCCAAAACGGTGTAGTCCCTGACACAGGCGCCGGTCATTCTGTTAACTCATCCACGTATGGGATGAACAGTTGTTTCAGTTTGAAACCAGGGATGTCAGACGGATTTTTGCTGGCGAGTACGAAATCCGTTACGAACTTAATGGCCAGACTATTTATGTATTGCGCCTGTGACACACACGAGAAAACAGGTAGATTGTGTGTGAGGGCAACTTTAACATAGCCTGCAGGTGTTAATTCAGGAGCATTGTTATCAGACCAAATATTTTTCATTCCATTAAATAGTCTTGTAGGGGATAAAATGAATTACGATGAAATAACGAAAATCACTGCAGAACGTATTAGCGACTACATGACTGAAGCGGTTAATACAGACTCTAAATCTGTTGCGGAAATGTTTCATAACGCTGCATGGGGAGTGCTATCATTGTGGTTTGAACTCGTCACAAAAATAGATCTGGATATACATAAAAAGAACAGGTATGCAAGTTATGATTTTAGAAGAAAAATCGAAATGCAGCATGAAGAGTTTCAGAAAATGACAGAGCGTGAGCAAGTGCCTTTATTGAAATTGCCTGAATAACAGAGACAGTGCAAACGATTATTTCATAATAACGATTATGTAATGACTGGTAAGAAAATAACTTGATTGAGTTCCCTTTATCCAGCCTGATAGTGGATAAAGGGAACTCAATAATAATTGAATTAATTTATTAGCTTCATCGCATTTTTTTTGGTCTCTTCATCACTTTTTTGCTCTTGTTGTGAAGAGGATTGAGTGACTATTGAAGAATTAAAATCGGCCATCTCTTTTGGAAATAGCGATCTCAATATATTCACGATATCTGAAAATGTGGTTTCTTTCGTCAGCAGCTCACATAAAAGGAAAGGGGTCCGGGGATCTTGTCTGTATAAGGCCAGACCTGCCGTCAGTGCGGCCCGGTTAAGGCGGCTTCGTTCCCCTTGCGGGATACTGTCCAGTGTATCACAAACAATTTTATCTGTTTGATTTACATCTGGATTTAGTTTGAAGGCAATGGTTCTGCGCTTGTCCATCATTAATTACCTATGAGATACATACCGTTAACTAAATCATATTGAGAGTTATTGGTTTTGAAAAAACGTTCATCACGAATCTGTGTGTGTTTTTTTACTGCATCGCATATTAATTCTGCGCCACCACCTATAACCATAACATGAGTATAACCAGAAAATTCATTGAGTGTATTTAATACACGTTGCTCTAGTTTACGAAGTGCTTCATTCATTGCTTCGGTGACTATTGATATTTTGTTCTCATCATTAATTCGTTGCTTCAGATAGTTATTATCTTTTCTGTGAATGATTATATCGTCAGCAAGATAGCTACTTCCTTTTGTTCTCGCAAGAGAAAGGGCATCTTTTACTGCAGATGTAACCAGAGAGACACCAAGAGATGAGTCTCCGTATATTTTACTGATCCCCGATAATTTCCCCATTACCTGAGAAATATCTAATGTGGTGCCCCCGAGATCTATAATTAATAAAGAATCTAACTCATCCAGTTCTTGTAGAACTTCATAACCTGCCGGTATAGATTCAGGCATGACTTTTACATCTTTTATTGTGAATGTATCCCCGCCATTTAATGTAATTTTTTTCCGGAAGTTTGCTTTCTTACGCTCAATATTTTCCGTATTGGGTTGGTTATTTCTGTCGTAATACTCTGTCAGAGGAAGTGTGCAAACAATATCCACTTCGCTTACCGGCAGACCACTGGTCAGTAAGGCGTGATGCACTGCAACGACATTAACGTCGCTGTATTGCCATGCGATATTGGTTGTGACTACAGCATCCGGGCTGATTGGATCAAATGAATACTGTTCGCCGTTCAGTGTGTAGTTAAAGACCTTTTTATCACCAAAAGAGACTGCCCACTCGCGTTTGAAGCTGTTCGGGCTAATGTGCTGTTTAATTGTTCCGTCGCTTTCCTGCCACTGTAGTTTGATGTTTGTTGAACCGTCATCAATGAATACCAACATTTATAAAACTCCTTATGGTGTTTTTTTGGTGTGTGTTTGGGTATGTTTTGGGTTTTAAGTGGGTTTATTTGTCAAGTTTACCCCATTTCAACCATCAATCAATGATTATTTGTCTTGTTTTGGTGTTTTATTGGGTTGGGTATGGGTTGTTTTTGGGTTTTGTTTGGCGGGTAACAAAAGATGTCGCCGGGCTCCTCTTTTTACTGCGCCGGCTGACGCGGCGCGGCAGGAACGCTGCCTGTGGTCAGTGTCCCGCGTCCGGCCGGGCACGGGACGGGCGCTTTTACCGCTCCCGGCTGGCGTTGGTGACAGTGTACGCCAGCCCGTCGCCCTTTTCTGATGAACGCCCTTCAAGCCGCTTTCGCGGCATAACCTCGCCGTCAAAAAGACGACGGCTGCGGTATTCCACGGTCGGCCTGACCCGTTACCGGACGCGGTGAACAGCCCACAGGCAGCGGGGAACGGGCGCCACAGGGGCGCCCTCCCGGTGCCCTCTGTAAGAGAAGGAGTTTTGTATGTCCCGTTTTATCCAGGGTAACTGCGTGCGTGTTATGGCCACGTTTCCGGGCAATGCTGTCGATTTCATCCTTACCGACCCGCCATATCTCGTCGGTTTTCGTGACCGACAGGGGCGTACCATCGCCGGCGATAAAACCGATGAATGGCTGCAACCGGCCTGTAATGAAATGTACCGCGTACTCAAAAAAGACGCGTTAATGGTGAGCTTCTATGGCTGGAACCGCGTCGATCGCTTTATGGCCGCCTGGAAAAATGCGGGATTCAGCGTGGTTGGCCACCTGGTCTTCACCAAAAACTACACATCGAAGGCCGCATATGTGGGCTATCGCCACGAATGCGCCTACATCCTGGCAAAAGGCCGTCCACGTCTGCCACAAAACCCGCTGCCGGACGTGCTGGGCTGGAAATATTCAGGCAATCGTCATCACCCGACGGAAAAGCCTGTTACCAGCCTGCAACCGCTGATTGAGAGCTTCCCACACCCGAACGCAATTG
>SKEE01000343.1_pt1 | contig 55446 bp, 44 predicted proteins | sample 4826661 | NCBI WGS metagenome assembly SKEE01 (sample SAMN11008817, study PRJNA524170) | human gut metagenome | biome: Human fecal sample; material: Feces; isolation source: fecal sample from pouch patient p20 | host: Homo sapiens | place: Israel: Tel-Aviv | collected 2016-11-14
AGAGGAGCGTGCTCGCCCTCTCAGGCGCTAACGCGCCAGCTCTCCCAAAGGGAGAGCCCTTGGCATAGCGGAAAAGTTTTCAGTTACACCGTAAAGTATGTAGGTACAAAAACTTCATCTGAAAGTGACTCTTTACAAAGGGAAGCACTCTTGTCAAAAGATGAATCAAGCGGGGACTGCCAAGGCCTCTCCCTTTGGGAGAGGTGGATGCGAACGTAGTGAGCAGACGGAGAGGGCGAGCTTGCTGCCCGCAGCGCTGCACTTTCGCAGAAAGCGGCGCTGCAAATGCCGCCCCCCTTTACGACCCTTCCTGCGAAAATGCATTTGTAGCGCTCCGCAGAGCGCTACACCCCCACATCCTCCGCTACGTCGTCCCCCAGCAGCAGCGTCCATGCGCCGGCGGGGGCGTCCGGGGCGCAAAAAGCCGCCAGCAGGCCGGGCACGCGGCGCTGCCCGCAGCACAGTGCGGCGGGCACGGCAGGCAGCAGGCAGCGGCCGGTAACGGCGGCGCAGGGCACAAACTGTACCCCAAGCCCGGGGGGCGGGGCGGCGCCGGCGGCAAACCAGCTGTCTAAGGTTTCCCGCAGCGGCGCGGGCAGCCGGCTGCGCACCGGCGGGTACTGCACCAGCACCACCCGCCGCCCGGCAAGGGGGTCCTGCAGGGTAAAGCCGGTGTCGTGGTAAGCCTGCACCGGCACAGCCGCCCCGGCAAGATGCAGCACGGCGGCAAAGCAGCCCCGCTGCGGGCGTCCAAACACCGCCAGCAGCCCGCGCAGCAGCGCATACACCCCGGCGCAGCAGAGCAAAAGCTGCCCCGGGCGCACCGGCAAAAGCACGTTCAGGTTGTTGGCCTGCACCCCGGGCAGCACTACCGCGCCGCACAGCACGCCGTTCAGCGCCGCGTACCACCCGCACAGGCGGGCAAAGCTGCGCGCCCCGGGCACGCCGTAGCACACCGCTACCACGCAGCAGCAGCTGACTATTTTATATAGTACCGCCAGCGGGGTGCACCACGGCGGCGCCAGCAGGGCAAGGGTGCTTACGGCAGCCGCCGCGCTGCCCGCGCACAGCCGCAGCCCGGTGCAGCTGCGCCCGCACAAAAGCCCCGCGCCCAGCAGCAGCGCGGCGGCTGCGGCAAAGTTTACCAGCAGCAATTCGTCCACAAAAACAACTGTTTTCATTGCAAAGCACCGCCTTATGGTTCTGAGAGCCAGTTTTTCATAAAATTGCGAAAAAAACTGTCACACCAGAAAAACCCGCATGAACAGTGCATATTTGCTACAAAAGCCGGGACTGGGTTTCACAGTTTTTACACTTTTTTCAAAAAAGTACTTGAACATTTCTGGAAAGTGTGGTATATTATTGCCATCCTAGTAAGGATTGAGCCGGAAACACCGGTTCGAAAATATTTTTTCTATTTTTGAAGGGAGTAATTCATTATGATGATGCCTGCAAATTTCTCTGCTGTGTCTGAGAACGAAATGACCTACGTTATCGGTGGCGGCGTTGCTGACTACCTGGCCCCCGTGATGGAGTCTGCTCAGTGGCAGAACTTCAGCAAGAACATGGTGACCATCGTTGGCAACAAGTACCTGAGCGGTTTCCTGACCAACACCGTTGGCGCTATGTTCAGCGGCACTTGGAAGCCCGGCGTTGGCATGGCTGGCTTCGGCAAGCAGTTCGGCGACATCTGGGCTACCAACTACACCAACAAGCTGTCCGATTCCACCACCGGCTTCCAGAAGTTCAAGTGGGGCCTGAAGGGCGCTGGCAACGTCGCTCTGAACGTTGTTGGCAACCTGGCTGCTATCTACAACCTGGGCTTCGGCACCGTGAAGAACGCTGCTTCCGAGAGCACCTTCGTTAAGGCTGGCGATTTCGCTTTCTAATCAGTTTTAACTGACTAGATCATGCTTGCGTGACTGTACCTTTAGGGGTGCAGGGAACATAACAGCATAATAACACCCCCGTGGGCGTAAGCCTGCGGGGGTGTTTTTTTACCCCTTCAGTCTCGCTGCGCTCGCCAGCTCCCCCAAGGGGGCACCTTTTGGCAATGCTGGAAAGTTTGCCGCTACCGCTGAAGCCGTCTCCTTGGACAGACTCTCCCCGGCCGGGGAGAGATGTCGCGTTAGCGACAGAGTGGGGAGCGGGTGACTGCGAACGTAGTGAGCAGACGGAAGGGGTACACTCCGGGAAGTCGCTAACCGGAAAAACGAGACTGAGAGGGTTTTCCCACGTTCACACTTCTTTTACCAGACTGTTACTTTCCGTTTTATGCGGTTTGTGGTATACTATGGTCAACATGGGTCACCATGGCTACACTGAAACAGACAGGATGTGAAATCCTCTTATGAAAGATGGTTTTTTAAAGGCAGCTGCTTTTTCGCCCGCCTTGCGGGTGGCAGACTGCACCTATAACGCGCAGCAGATTCTGGAGCAGCTGCAAGCTGCCGCGCAGCGTGGGGTAAAGCTGGCGGTTTTCCCGGAGTTTTGCCTTACCGGCTACACCTGCGGCGATTTGTTTTTGCAGCGCACTTTGCAGCAGGGCGCACTGGATGCGCTGGAATGGCTGCTTGCGCAGACCCGCACGCTGGATACCGTGGCGCTGGTGGGCTTGCCGCTGCTGGTACACGGCAAGCTGTACAACTGCGCCGCCGTGCTGTGCCGCGGGCAGCTGCTGGGCATCGTGCCCAAGACCTACCTGCCCAACTACGGCGAGTTTTACGAAAAACGGCAGTTCACCCCCGGCAGCACCGAGGTGCAGACGGTGACTGTCTGCGGGCAGCAGGTGCTTTTTGGTACGTCGCTGCTGTTCCGCTGCCGCCAGATGCCCAGCTTTGTGCTGGGCGTGGAGCTGTGCGAGGACTTGTGGAGCGCGCTGCCGCCTTCCACCTTCCACGCGCTGGCGGGCGCTACCGTCATTGCAAACCTTTCTGCCAGCGACGAGACCGTGGGCAAAGCCGAGTACCGCCGCGCGCTGGTGGCAAACCAGTCCGCCCGGCTGCTGTGCGGCTACCTGTACGCCTCGGCAGGGCACGGTGAAAGCACCACCGACATGGTGTTTGCCGGCCACGACCTCATCGCCGAGGACGGCAGCATTCTTGCCGAGACTGCGCCCTTTGCGGGCGACCATGCCGAGACCGAGCTGGACTGCCAGCGCATGGAAGCCGAGCGTGCCCGCAACACCAGCTTTGAGCCCAGCGCCGAGGGCTACGTCACGGTGGAATTTGACCTTGCACCGGAGGAAACGGTGCTCACCCGCCGCATTGACCCTGCGCCCTTTGTGCCGGGCGACCCGCAGCGCCGCGCCGCCCGGTGCGAGCTGATTTTAAAAATGCAGGCCGACGGCCTTGCCAAGCGGCTGGAGCACGCCCGCGCAAAAACGGCGGTCATTGGCATTTCCGGCGGCTTGGACAGCTGCCTTGCCCTGCTGGTGGCAGTGCGCGCCATGAAGCAGCTGCACCGCCCCGCCGCCGATGTGCTGGCGGTGACCATGCCCTGCTTTGGCACCACCAAGCGCACCCGCAGCAACGCCGAAATTTTGTGCGGGGAGCTGGGCGTGAGCTTTCAGGAGATCCGCATTGCCAACACCGTGCGCAGCCACTTTGCGGATATCGGGCAGGACGAAAAGGTGCTGGACGTCACCTTTGAAAACGGGCAGGCGCGTGTGCGTACGCTGGAGCTGATGGATCTTGCCAACCGCACCGGCGGCCTTGTGGTGGGTACGGGCGACCTTTCGGAGCTGGCGCTGGGCTGGGCGACCTACAACGGCGACCACATGAGTATGTACGGCGTAAATGCCGGTGTGCCCAAAACGCTGGTGCGCTATCTGGTGCAGTACGAAGCCGAGACTGCCGCCACCGCCGCTTTGCACGATGTGCTGCTGGATATTCTGGCTACCCCGGTCTCGCCGGAGCTGCTGCCCGCCAAGGACGGCGAAATTGCACAGATCACCGAGGATCTGGTGGGCCCCTACGAGCTGCACGATTTTTACTTGTATTATGTGCTGCGCTGCGGCTTTGGCCCGGCAAAGATCTACCGGCTGGCAAAGGCTGCCTTTGCGGGCAGGGCAGAGTACACGGACGCCGTGCTGTACAAGTGGCTGCGCAACTTCTACTGGCGCTTTTTTGCCCAGCAGTTCAAACGCAGCTGCCTGCCGGATGGCCCCAAGGTGGGCAGCGTGACCCTTTCGCCCCGGGGCGACTGGCGGATGCCCAGCGATGCCTGCGCCACCCTTTGGCTGGCAGAGCTGGAGCAGCTCAAGCCCGGGGAGCAGTAAGCTATGAAGAACAAAAAGCTTTTGACTAATATCCTGTTTGCAGCGGTGGTGCTGGCCATCGCAGCGGTACTGCTGGCTGTGCGCAGCCGCAGCGCCACCGGCGGAAAACTGGCTGCCCAGCTGATCTACGGCGACAACAATGCCGTGCTGGACATTCCGCTGGACAAGGACGAAACTTACAGTGTGGACACCGGTTATTATACGGTGCATATAGAGGTAAAGGACGGCAGCGCGCGGTTTATTGAATCGCCCTGCCCGGATCACATCTGCGAGGGCTTTGGCTGGCTGTCGGCGGAGGATCAGACCGCCACCTGCCTGCCCGCCCGCGCCGTGCTGACCATCGTTCCGGTGGGCTAAAAAAGGAGTATTCTCATGTTGGACGAAAACGAGCATTCCCGCAAGGAGGACGGCCGCTCCCTGCACCGCCTTTTGCACAAGACTGAGCAGCAGGACGCCACCGTGGAGGTGGACAGCGCCGCGTTTTTCTCGGAGCTGCCGCCGGAGCAATCTGCTCCGCCGCCCCGCAGCCCGCAGCAAAACACCCCCCGCACCACGGTGTCCGGGGGAAATGGGGCATACCAGCCCCCGAAACGAGGGAAGATCTTGCTGACCGTACAGGCAATTTTAAGCGTTCTGGCGCTGGTGCAGCTCTGGCGCACCCAGATGCTGCCGGTGCTGTATCTGGTGGTGCTGGCGGCGCTGCTTGCACTGCTGTGGCTGCTGGTCAAGCGCTGTCAGGAGTACAAAACTGCAGGCGCGGTGTCCCGGGCATTCTCGGTGGTGCTGTGTGCTGCCATGGCGCTGGGCTGCGTGTGGGCGCAGCAGGGTCTGACGGCGCTGGGCGATATGACCACCGGCTTTTTGAGCGATGCCGAGGCGAAAAAGATCACCAAAGAGCCTTTTGTGGTGTACCTGAGCGGCGTGGATACCCGCGGCGAGCTGACCGAAAAAGCCCGCAGCGATGTGAATATCCTTGCCGCCGTGAACCCCGAGACCAAGCAGGTGGTGCTGATCAACACCCCGCGCGATTACTATGTGGATCTTGCCGGAACAAACAGCAAGGATAAGCTGACCCATGCCGGCCTTTACGGCGTGCAGACCAGCATGGACACCCTTGGCAACCTTTACGGGGTGGATGTGCAGCACTACATCCGCATCAATTTTGCAGGCTTTATCAACATCGTTGATGCGCTGGGCGGCGTGGACGTGTACTCCGATCAGGCGTTCACCTCGGTGGGCAGCCCCGGCTACTACGACCCCACCACCTTTGCCGAGGGCTGGAACCATCTGGACGGCAAGGCTGCGCTGGCCTTTGCCCGCGAGCGCCACGCCTTTAAGACCGGCGATGTGCAGCGCGGCATCAACCAGATGAAGGTGATCGATGCCATGCTGAACAAGATCAAGTCCCCGGCGCTGCTGATGGGATTTTCCAAGATCATGGATTCTGCCGCCGATTGCTTCGTCACCAGCCTTTCCCAGAACCAGATCAGCGCACTGGTGCGGATGCAGCTGAGCGATTTTGCAGAGTGGAACATTGAAAGCTACACCGTTACCGGCTCCTCCGGCAGCAGCACCAAGTGCTACTCTGCCAAGGGGCAGAAGCTCTATGTCATGAAACCGGACGAAAACTCCGTGGCAAAGGCCAAGGAGATGGTCGCGGCGGTGTTGGGCGGCGAGGGCACGGTAAGCTCCACCACCCAGACCCCGGAAAAGACGGACGTGTACACCCCCACCGCCGACCCCGATGCCGCTGTCTCTGTGCCTGAGACGCCCGCCGACAGCGTGATCGTGGAAGAACCGGCGGAAAGCGTGCCCGAACAGTCTGGTGAGCAGCCTGCGGAGCAGCCCGCCGAACAGCCGGCAGAGCAGCCTGCGGAAACGCCCGCCGAGCAGCCCGCTGCCACCGAGACGCCCCAGCCGGCGACCCCCGCCGAGGGCGGCAGCACCGAGACGCCCGCCGTCAGCCTGCCCACGCAGGAGCAGGTAGAGCAGACCGCAGGCTCGCTGTACAGTGCCGCTTCCACCGTGCTGGACGCCATCCTTGGCGGCAGCGGGAACTGAGTGAGATCTATCTAAAAAAGAACCGTTGCACAAAATAGCGTGCAACGGTTCTTTTTGCGTGTAATAAAACATCACGTGAGTGTATTTTTGTTGGCGGGCTCGCCCTCTCAGTCATCGCTACGCGATGCCAGATTCCCCCTTTTGTCGCTGCGCGACATCTTCCCCCGGAGCGGGGGGAGTCTTTCCTCAAAGGGAGAGCCTCTGGCGAAACCACGCACTTTGCACTTTGAACAGAAACTTTGCCGTCATGCCAAGGCCTCTCCCTTTGGGAGAGGTGGATGCGAACGCAGTGAGCAGACGGAGAGGGCGAGGATGTTGACCTTTTTACGTTACTGCAACAAAAAAGCTGCCTGCATAACAGCAGACAGCGCAAAAACACAAAAGGGAAAACGAGATAGACCGTAAGCCGGGTTCTGTATTAAACGACGATCTGTCTAGGCCTGCCATTGCTGACAGGCTCGTGCCGCCTTCGGGACACGCGAGCAGCGCTGTACGTCCCATATAGGCGTTGCTTCCGGTAGGGTTTACAAAGCCGCATAGTCACCCATGCGCTGGTGAGCTCTTACCTCGCCGTTTCATCCTTACCGCATTGCTGCGGCGGTTTGTTTTCTGTTGCACTTTCCCTAAGGTCACCCTCGGCTGCCGTTAGCAGTTACCGTGCTCTGTGAGGCCCGGACTTTCCTCAGAGCGGTCAAAGCCGCCCCGCCGCCGTATGTTCCACTCGTTTTCCGTTCCTCATGATACCATAAAAAAGTAAGATTTGCAAGTGAAACGGATTTTTGTTATAATATCATTTGTATTTTTTGTGGATTTTGCAGGGGAGGGGCAGGCCATGCAGCTGTATTTTGCCGTGCCAGATACGGCTACCACCCACGAGGGGGTGCTGGTGCGCAGCTTTCTGCGCCAGTGTGCCGTCTCTACTGACCTTGCCCGGGCGGTCAAGTTCCGGGGCGGCGGCTTTTTTGCGGACGGTGTGCCTGTGCTGGCAAACCGGCGCATCTTCCCCGGGCAGGTGCTCTCCTTTGCCCTGCCGCCGGAAGGGGACGGTGTGACCCCGCAGCCGGAAATTCCGGTCAAGGTGGTCTACGAGGATGCCTTTGCTGTGGTGCTGGAAAAGCCGCCGCAGCTGGCAGTGCACCCCACCCTGAACTACCCCGGCGGTACGCTGGCAAACGGCTACGCGGCGTGGGCGGCTGCCCACGGCCACAGCCCGGTGTTCCGCCCGGTGAACCGCATTGATAAGGACACCAGCGGCCTTGTGTTGGCGGCGAAAAACGCCTACGCAGCGCCGCTGCTGGCAGGCGGGGTGGAAAAGCTGTACTATGCCATTGCGCAGGGCGCGCTGCCGCCGGGGGAAGGGGTCATCGATGCACCCATCGGCCGCCGGGGCGACAGCATCATCGGGCGCTGCGTCACCCCCGAGGGCAAGCCCAGCCGCACGGAGTATACTATTATAAAGGAAGAAAACGGCCTTAGCCTTGCGGCCTGTGTGCCGGTGACCGGCCGCACCCACCAGATCCGGGTGCATTTTGCGTCCATCGGCCATCCGCTTGCCGGGGACGACCTTTACGGCGGCAGCCGGGAGCGCATTGGCCGGCAGGCGCTGCACTGCGCCCGGCAGAGCTTTGCGGTGCCTGTGTACACCCCGCTGCCGGACGGCATCCGGGTGGAAATGCCCTTGCAGCTGCGCACGGTCACGGTGGAAAGCCCGCTGCCGCCGGATATGGAAGCGCTTTTTTCGTGAAAACTGCGTGAAAAAGTAGCCAAATTTTATGTAAGCGCTTGTTTCAAACCATGCAAAGTGTATAATAAAAAAGAGAGCATATTGTGTACAGGCCCTGTTGGCCTTTTGAACAGGGGAACGTACACCATCTAGCTGCTGCGTTCCGGGCCGAAAAAATGCCCTGCAGCGGCGCAGGAAGGAGAAAATCCCGTTGACTGAAGATAAAACAAAGGAGCAGCAGCCCGCTGCGCAGCCGGTACGGCAGACCCGCCGCCAAAAGCTGCGCTCGCTGTGGGCACAGCTCCAGTGCCGGGGTGTGCTGCGGCGGCACAGACTGCGCCGCAAGCGTCAGCACCGCCGGGAAACGCTGTGGCATAAGCTGCTGCACAACCCCGTAGCGCCCATGGTGGGCGAGACGCTGTACGCCATCGGCTTTTCCGCCGAGTATGCGGTCATCCGTACCGGGCGCCGTTTGCAGCACGGGCTGCAGCGTCTGCTGCAGATGGGCAGAGATCTGCTGAAAAATATTGCATCCATGGCCTTTCCCGGGGCGGCGCGGCTGCTGCGGGATCTGTTTGGCCCGGTGGTGCTTGCCCTGCGGGGCACCGGGGCGCTGCTGCGCCACGCACACCGGGTGCGCAAGCAAAAAGGCTTTGGCGCTGCGCTGCGCGCAAGCGGGCACTTCATTGCGGAGGGCATCGCCGATAACATCCGCCTTGTGCCTCGCATGGCCATGTATGTGCTGCCGGCGGCAGCACTGGCTGTTATGGTGACGGTGTTCCAGACCACCATCCGTCAGCCTTACGCTTTGCAGGTGCAGGTGGACGATAAAACTGTGGGCTATGTGGCCAACGAAGAGGTGTTCAACTCTGCGCTGGAGGCCGTGCAGCAGCGTATCAACTATTCCGGTACAGAGCAGGCGCGCTTTACCGTGGAGCCTACTTATTCCGTGACCGTCGCCCATGACGTGATGGACGAAAATGACGTGGCTGACGCTATCCTCAAAACCTCCAGCGACCAGATCAGCGAGGGTACGGCTTTGTATCTGGACGGCGAGCTGACCGCTGTATGCGCGGACGGCACCGGTCTGCAACGATACATCAGCAGCCTGCTGGAACCCTACGAGAATCCGGACGACCCCAACACCACCGTGGGCTTCAACAAGGATGTCACGCTGGAAAACGGCATCTACTTCAACGAGAGCTTCCAGGAGGAAGCTGAGGTGGAGCAGTTGCTCTCCGGCGTGCAGCAGGCGGAAAAATCCTACACGGTGCAGAACGGCGATACCATCTGGTCCATTGCCCAGAAAAACGGCCTGACCGTGAAAGAACTGTGCGAAATGAACACCGGCTTTACCGCCAACGGCGAAAACGGCCTGACACAGAACTCCAAGATCCTGCCCGGCGATGCACTGACCGTGGTGCGGGAGGAGGAAACGCTGGAGGTGCGCATCACCAAGGTGGAAAGCTGGGAGGAAGAGATCGCCTACACCACCGAGACCACCAAATCCAACGAGCTGAACTCCGGTACCAAGCGCGTTACCCAGAAGGGTGAGAACGGCATCCGCACCGTGACGGCACAGCGGGTGTACGATACAAACGGCAATCAGCTTTCTCAGCAGATCCTGAGCACCGTGGTGACCAAGGAGCCTGTGACTGAAAAAGTTACGGTGGGCACCAAAAAGGTGTCCTCCGGTGCATCCTATATCACCGGCAGAGGACAGTTTATCTGGCCGGTGCCCGGCTATCGGAACTGCTCCCGCTGGTACGGCGGCAGCCACAAGGGCGTAGATATCTGCGCCGCCGCCGGTACGCCTATCTATGCTTCGGCAGGCGGTACGGTGACCAAGGCCGGCTATAACCGCGCCGGTGCAGGCAACGGCTACGGCAACTCCATCATCATCAGCCACGGCAACGGCTACACCACCTTGTACGCCCACTGCCTGTCGCTGGTGGTGCACGCCGGTCAGTCGGTCAAGCAGGGGCAGCTCATCGGCTATGTGGGCAGCACCGGACGTTCCAGCGGCAACCACTGCCACTTCGAGATCCGGCGCAACGGCTCTTACATCGCACCGCAGAACGTGTTCAACCGCAGCAAATATCGGTAAATAGCAGCAAGGGCTTTTCCGCAGGGGAAAGCCCCTCTGCTGTATCATGAATAAAAAGGAGAGATCATCTATGTCTACCCCTCATATCAGCGCAGAAATGGGCGATTTCGCCAAGACAGTCCTTATGCCGGGTGACCCCCTGCGTGCCAAGTTCATTGCCGACACCTTTTTGCAGGATGTCCGGCAGGTGACCGGTGTGCGCGGGATGCTGGGCTTTACCGGCACCTACGAAGGCCGTCCCATCAGTGTGATGGGCAGCGGTATGGGAATGCCCTCCATCGGCATCTACTCCTACGAGCTGTTCAGCTTCTACGGTGTGGAGAACATCATCCGCATCGGTTCTGCCGGCAGCTATACCGAAAAGGCTAAGCTGTTTGACACCGTGTTGGCTACCGGTGCCGTGAGCGAGAGCAACTACGCCCGGGTACAGAGCGGATTTACCGGCAACATCACCCTGCCCAGCGCAGCTTTGAATGAAAAGCTGCGTGCCTCCGCTGCAAAGCAGGGCATCCCCCTGATCGAGGGCAACATCCACTCCTCGGATGTGTTCTACCGCCAGCCCTCGGACGCAAAGCCCACCTACTGGGAAAAGCTGCGGGACGAGGATGGCTGCTTGTGCGTGGAGATGGAAAGCTTTGCCCTGTTTGCCAACGCGCAGGTGCTGGGCAAGAACGCCGCCTGCCTGCTGACCATCTCGGACAGCTTTGTGGCTCCCGGCATCACCACCGCCGAGGAGCGCCAGAAGAGCTTTACCGATATGATGAAGGTCGCTCTGGGCGCAGAGTACTGATCGCATAAATTTTCCAGCGCGGCTGCCGCCCCAAGGCACAGCCGCGCTGTTTTTGCCCATAAAAGGAGGAAACAGCATGACAAAATTGACCATGGAAGAAAAGCAGCAGTTGATCCGCATGGCACTGGCCGCGCGGGAAAAGGCCTATGTACCTTACAGTGATTTTATGGTGGGCGCTGCACTGCGCGCTGCGGACGGCCGCATCTTTACCGGCTGCAACGTGGAGAACGCCGCCTTTACCCCCACCAGCTGCGCCGAGCGCACCGCCCTGTTCAAGGCGGTGGCGGAGGGTGTGACCACGTTTACGGATATTGCCGTGGTGGGCAGCCGCCGGGGCGAAGTGAACCGGCAGATCACCTCGCCCTGCGGGGTATGCCGTCAGGCATTGTTCGAGTTCGGCGGGCCGGAGCTGAACGTCATTATGGCAAAGACCCCGGAGGATTTCATTGAGCGCAGCATGGATGAGCTGCTGCCCTTCGGCTTTGGCCCCTCCAACGTGGCAGGCAACAGCGCCGTGGAAGGGGAGTAAGTGTTCTTCTTTGAAAAACAGCGCAAGCAGGGGAAAATTGGTGAATAAGCATTGCTTTTTTATAAATTATACAAGGGATTTGTAAAGAATTTGTAATCGGAAATTGCTTGCATCTGTCACATCCACCCGCTATACTTGAGCCAGCAAATGTGCCAGAGCGCACATTTCATTCTTTTGACGCAATTTTTTAAAATAAAAGGAGAGTTTCTTATGAAGATTTCTCGTCGTAACTTTCTGGCTGTGGCCGGTGCTGCTGCCGCTGCCGCTGCTCTGACCGCCTGCGGCGGTTCTTCCGCTTCTTCTACCAGCACTGCTTCTTCCGCAGCTGCCAGCTCTGCCGCCGCTTCCGGTGCAGCAGACGGCGCTGAGAAGATCGCCAAGGTCGCTCTGACCTGCGATACCGGCACGATCGATGATGAGAGCTTCAACCAGGCTTGCTGGGCTGCTGTTTCCAGCTACATGGGCGACAACTGCCAGTACTACATCCCCGATTCCGATGCTTCCGATGAGGACCGCGAGACCATGATCCGTCAGGCTGTCAACGATGGCGCCGACGTTATCGTCTGCGTGGGCTACCTGTACGGTGCCTCTCTGGCATGGGCTGCTGAGCAGTACCCCGACGTCAAGCTCATCGCTATCGATGTGACTCAGGGCGATATCGGCACCGACAGCATCCCCGCCAACTGCTACTGCATCACCTTCAAGGAGGAGCAGGCAGGTTATCTGGCAGGCTACGCCGTTGTCAAGGACGGCTACACCAAGCTGGGCTTCCTGGGCGGCATGGCTGTGCCCGCCGTTATCCGTTACGGCTACGGCTATGTGCAGGGCGCTGACGCTGCTGCAAAGGAGCTGGGCACCAACATTGACATCAACTACTTCTACGGCGGCCAGTTCTACGGCGATGCCAACATCACCTCCCGTATGGAGGGCTGGTATGCCAACGGCACTCAGATCGTCTTTGCCTGCGGCGGCGGCATCTATACCTCCGCTGTTGAGGCTGCTCTGAAGAACAACGGCTACGTTGTGGGCGTTGACGTTGACCAGAACTACATCGGTGTCAACGGCGTGGCAAAGGACGGCTACGCTTACAACCCGTTCATCACCTCTGCCATGAAGGGTCTGTCTGAGTCTGTCAGCACCGCTCTGGGCGATATCGAGGCCGGCGAGTGGAGCAACATCGCTGCTACCAACGGCAACTTCGGTCTGGAGGACGGCGACTACGTTGGTCTGCCCACTGCTGATGACAGCTGGAACTTCAAGACCTTCACCAAGGACGAGTACGAGACCCTGAAGAGCAAGATCGCTTCCGGTGAGCTTGTTGTGGACAACAGCTCCGACGACGCTACCAAGCCCACCGTCAGCGAGTTCACCAAGGTCAACTACATCCAGTAATCACTATCCCGGAATTACTCCCGTAATAGGGGCGGGGTGCTCATGCAGGGGCACCCCGCCCTTTTTGTATGCCTGTGTGGGAGAATCAGGTAGGAAATCGTGCAGACCGTACAAAAGTAATACTTTTACTTGTGCTTTTTGACAAAAAATCAAAAAGCCGTGTGCAAACTGCAAAAAATCAGGTATAATGGTTTGTAGTATAGAAAAGGTGTCGTTACGGCACGAAAGGAGAGTGAGCAGATTGGCAGAGGATTATGTGATCGAGATGCTCCACATTACCAAGGAATTCCCCGGTATCAAGGCAAACGATGATATCACCCTGCAACTGCGCAAGGGCGAGGTACACGCCCTTCTGGGCGAGAACGGTGCGGGCAAAAGTACGCTGATGAGCGTGCTGTTCGGCCTGTATCAGCCGGAACAGGGCAAGATCCTGAAAAACGGCAAGGAGGTCGCCATCCGCAACCCCAATGATGCCAACGCACTGGGCATCGGCATGGTGCACCAGCACTTCAAGCTGGTGGAATGCTTCAGCGTGCTGGACAACATCATTCTGGGCGTGGAGCCCAACAAGATGGGCTTTTTGCAGAAGGCCGAGGCACGCAAAAAGGTGATGGCGCTGAGCGAAAAGTACGGTCTGCGGGTGGACCCGGACGCACTCATCAGCGATATCTCGGTGGGTATGCAGCAGCGCGTGGAGATCCTGAAGATGCTGTACCGCGACAACGAGATCCTGATCTTTGACGAGCCCACCGCTGTGCTGACCCCGCAGGAGATCGACGAGCTGATGGAGATCATGCGCGGGTTCAAGAAGGAGGGCAAGTCCATCCTTTTCATCACCCATAAGCTCAACGAGATCATGGCTGTGGCCGACCGCTGCACCGTGCTGCGCAAGGGCAAGTATATGGGCACGGTGGATATCAAGGGCACTACCAAGGAAGAGCTTTCCCGCCGCATGGTGGGCCGTGACGTGCAGCTGCAGGTGGAAAAGCAGCCCGCACACCCCGGCGAGACCGTGCTGGACGTGGAGAATGTTACCATCCACAACGACCAGCGCAAGAAGGACGTGGTAAAGGATGTGTCCTTCAAGGTGCACGCAGGCGAGATCGTTTGTCTGGCGGGCATCGAGGGTAACGGTCAGACCGAGTTCATCTACGGCCTGACCGGCCTGAGCAAGCTGTCTGGCGGCAAGCTTACGCTGGACGGCAAGGATATCACCCACGAGAGCATCCGCCAGCGCTCCAAGGACGGCATGGGTCACATCCCGGAGGATCGCCACAAGCACGGTCTGGTGCTGGATTTCAGTCTGGAAAACAACATCGTGCTGCAGCGCTACTGGCAGCCGGAGTTCCAGAAGGGCGGCTTTATCCGTGCCGATAAGGTGCGCGAGTACTCCGACCGGCTGATCGAGCAGTACGATGTGCGCAGCGGTCAGGGCAGTGTGACCACCGTGCGCAGTATGTCCGGCGGCAACCAGCAGAAGGCCATCATCGCCCGCGAGATCGACCGCGACCCCAAGCTGCTGGTGGCAGTGCAGCCCACTCGTGGTCTGGACGTGGGTGCTATTGAGTACATTCACCGCCAGATCGTGGCCGAGCGCGACAAGGGCAAGGCCGTGCTGCTGGTCAGCTTGGAGCTGGACGAGGTGATGAACCTTTCTGACCGCATCCTTGTAATGTACGAAGGCGAGATCGTGGGCGAGTTTGACCCCAAGACCACCACCGTGCAGGAGCTGGGTCTGTATATGGCAGGCGCCCGCAAGCAGGGAAAGGAGGAGCAGTAACACATGGATAAGAAAAAACTTTCCCGCAGTGGCAGCCTGCAAAGCTCTGTTACCAGCGTGCTGGCTGCACTGCTGTGCATCCTGATTGGTTTGCTGGTGGGCTTTCTGGTGCTGGTAGCCATCAACCCCGCGCACGCATGGGGCGATGGCTTTGTGCGCATCATCAAGGGCGGCTTCCACGATGCCCCCTACGGCGTGGGCAAAGAGCTTGCCAATGCCGCACCCCTGATTATGACTGGTCTGTCCGTGGCGTTTGCCTTCAAGACTGGCCTGTTCAACATTGGTGCAGCCGGTCAGTATACGCTGGGTGCTTACGGTGCGCTGTACTGCGCCATCATGCTCAAGCTGCCCTGGTTCGTCTGCCTGCTGGCAGCAGCAGTGCTGGGCGGCCTGTGGGGCGCGATCCCCGGCTTTTTCAAGGCCTACTTCAACATCAACGAGGTCATTACCTCCATTATGTTCAACTGGATCGGCCTGTATCTGGTGAATGAGCTCATCTACCAGAACGGCACCGGCCCTATGTACGACGTGCGCAACACCCGTACTTTGAACCTGAGTAAGAACGCCGATTTTGCCCAGTCCCTGATCCCGGACTTCGGCCTGAATAAGCTGTTCCAGACCAACAGCACCACCATTGCCATCTTCCTGGCGGCAGCGGTGGCTGTGCTGATCTGGGTGGTGCTGAACAAGACCACCTTCGGCTACGAGCTCAAGGCTGTTGGCCTGAACAAGAACGCCGCCCGCTATGCCGGTATCAACGAGAAGAAGAACATCATCCTCTCCATGGCCATTGCCGGTGCGCTGGCGGGCTTCGGCGCAGGTCTGTTCTATCTGTCCAACGTGTCCCAGTGGAACCCGCTGAACTCCACCAGCCTGCCGGGCATGGGCTTCAACGGTATCTCGGTGGCACTGCTGGCAAGCTCCAACCCCATCGGTACCGTGTTCTCTGCGCTGTTCATCTCCCATATCTCGGTCGGCGGCTCCTTCCTGTCCACCAAATTCTACCCCACTGAGATCTCGGATCTGATCAGCGGCATCATCATCTACCTGTGCGCATTCTCCATGCTGTTCCGGGGCAAGATCCAGAGTCTGCTGTTCCGGAATGCCGAAAAGACCAACGTGAACGCAGAGCCTGCGCCTGCCGCAGAAAAGACCAAAAAGGAGGGCAAGTAATATGCTGCTTCTGATCAAATATACCCTGCTGTACGGCATCGTGCTGATGCTGGTGGCACTGGGCGGTATGTTCAGCGAACATTCCGGCATCATCAACATTGCGCTGGAGGGCATCATGGTCATCGGCGGCGTGGCCGGTGTGCTTACCCTGACCATGCTGCCTGCAAGCCTTTCGCCCTTCCTTGTGGTGCTGATCTCCATTCTGGTGGCAGCGCTGGCGGGCGTGATCTACAGCCTGCTGCTGGCTTTTGCCTCCATCAACCTGAAGGCAGACCAGACCATCGGCGGCACGGCACTGAACCTGCTGGCTACCGCCATTGCCGTGGTCATCTCCAAGTACTTCAGCGAGAGTGGCAGCGCCAAGCTGAACTACTCCAACAAGCCCTTCCTGTTCAGCATCGGCGGGCTGGAGCTCAGCGTGTTCGTGCCGCTGGGGCTGATCTTGCTGGTGGTCAGCTATATCGTGCTGTACAAGACCCGCTTCGGCCTGCGTCTGCGTGCCTGCGGCGAGCATCCGCAGGCTGCGGACTCGGTGGGCATCAACGTCTACAAGATGCGCTACGCCGGTGTCATCCTTTCCGGTGCGCTGGGCGCGATCGGCGGTCTGGCTTATATCGTGCCCCCGGTGCAGACCTGGAACTTTGAAGTCGGCGTGGCCGGTGCAGGCTTTCTGGCACTGGCAGTTATGATCTTTGGCCAGTGGAAGCCCTTCCACATCTTTGGCGCAGCCATGTTCTTTGCTGTGTTCAAGAGTCTTGCCAACATTGCAGACTCCACCTTCCTTGCACAGCTGCACTGGTCCAGCAACATCTATAATATGATGCCCTTCGTGGCATCCATGGTCATTCTGGCCTTCACTTCCAAGAACAGCATGGCACCCAAGGCCGAGGGTATTCCCTACGACAAGGGCTCCCGTTAAACGCTTTCGCTAAAAATCCATAAAAAGGGCATCCGCAGCCATCAAAGTGCTGCGGATGCCCTTTTTTGTACGGGAAATGGCAAATTTTGTTCATCTGTTTGCCGGCAGAAAATGGCATTTTCTGCTTGTAAAATACGCCGGGATATGTTATCATTAAAAAACGAATGTGTATCTATAGGAACCCGGTGTACATTTCTTGCACTGCGGAACAACAAGAAAGGTGAGTTTCTCTACTATGGACGAAAAAACAACTATGGGACAGCCGCTCCGAAGCATGGAGGACGAGGAGACCATTGATCTGATGGAGTTGGCGCGCCTGCTGTGGGCGCATATTGTGCAGATCGTGGCAGCAGCTGTTGCGGCAGCGCTGATCTGCCTGCTGGTGTGTATGTTTGCGCTTACACCCAAGTATCAGGCTTCTATCAATATGATCGTGAACACCCGGCAGGATAATTCCTCTACCTTTACCAGTGATAACTTCAACTCTGCCAAGAACCTGATCAGCACCTATGCGGTCATCATCAAGGGCAACACCGTGCTGAACGAGGTGATCGACAAACTGGATCTGGATATGACCTACACCGAGTTGTATAAGATGGTGGATGTTGCCGATGTGGACTCTACCCAGATCATGCAGATCACGGTCACCGATACCGATGCAGAGCGCGCAGGCGAGATCGCACAGACCATTGCCGACATCGTGCCCGATGTGCTGGTGGAAAAGGTGGAAGCCGGTTCCTGCAAGGCGGTGAGCGATGTGATCATCGATCCCAACAAGGTGTTCCCCCAGACCAAGAAGTACGTTGTGCTGGCCGGTCTGCTGGGCGCTGTGGTGGTGTGCGGCGTGCTGGTGCTGGCACACCTGCTGCACGATACCATTGTGGATGACGAAGATGTTCAGAAGAAGCTCGGCCTGCCCGTGCTGGGCCTGATCCCGGAGGTGTAAGACGATGTGGAATCTGTTTAACAAAAAGAACAAAACTGACGGCGAGCACCGTACCCTGCAGCTGATCACCGATAAGGGGATGCCCTTTGGCTATGTGGAGGCCTATAAGTCTCTGCGCACCAATCTGGACTTTATGGCGGGCTCCATGGACGTGCACACGCTGGTCATCACCAGTACCGTGCCGGAGGAATCCAAGAGCAATGTGGCGGTCAATCTGGCGATGACGATGGCCGAAAGCGGCAAAAAGGTGGCTCTGGTGGATTGCGACCTGCGCAAGCCGGTGCTGCACCGCTATCTGAAGGCCGGTCACAACGTAAAGGGCGTTTCCAACGTGCTGTCCAACCAGTGCACGCTGGACGAGGCGCTGCAGGAGCTGAAGGAAATGAATCTGACCTTCCTGCCCGCAGGTACCCCGCCGCCGAACCCCTCCGAGATGCTGAGCCAGCCGCAGATGCAGGCCATGGTCAACACCCTGCGGGAAAAGTTCGATGTGGTCATCTTTGATGCACCCCCGGTGTCCGTGGTCACCGATGCAGCCGTCATCGGCCGCTATGTGGACGGCGCGGTTTTCGTTGTGCGCTCGGACTACGCCCCCGCCGATGCGGTGCGCGGCGCAGTGAAAAAGCTGCAGGATGCCGGTGTCCGGGTGCTGGGCAGCGTGCTGACCCGCTACGACATGAAGAAGGCGCTCAAGGGCTCCAGCTACGCATACAGCTATGCCTATAATTACAATTATGCCTACGAAAAACAGAAGGCTGATGTTGTTGAATAAGGAAGCGCTGCTATGACTGATCTGCATTGTCACATTTTGCCCGGCATTGATGACGGCGCAAAGGATACAGCAGTCTCGCTGGAGCTGCTGCGCAGGGAATATGAGGACGGTGTGCGCAATATCGCCTTCACCAGCCACTTCAACAGCGAACGTACCACGGTGGAAGCCTTTACAGCAAAGCGGCAGGCTGCCTTTGAGCAGCTGACCGCCGCACTGGAGGGACAGCCCATGCAGTTTGACTTCAAGCTGGGCGCAGAGGTGTTCTTCTCTCCCGGTCTGTGCGAGCTGGATACCCGGGCGCTGTGTATGGGGGATACCGCCTATCTGCTGCTGGAGTTTCCCACCACCCACAAGCCGCACTTTATCCGGCAGACGCTGTACCAGCTGCAGCAGCAGGGCATCGTGCCGCTGATCGCGCATATCGAGCGCTATCCCTATGTGCTGGAGGACCCCACTCTGCTGTACGACTGGGTGGCCGCCGGTGCTTATGCACAGATCAATGCAGGGGCACTGCTGGAGCCCAAGCTGTGCAAAAAACTGTGCAAGTTCATTCAGTGGGGATTGGTCCATGTCATCTCCACCGACACCCATTCCCCGGACAAGCGCCCGCCCCGTATGGCACAGGGCGTGCAGCAGCTGGAAAAGCTGCTTGGCAAGGAGACGGCTGCCCGCATCGTGCGCAACGGCGATGAACTGTTCCATGATCAGGAGCTGGACGCTGCGACCCTGCATCAGCCCAAAAAGTTTTTGGGAATGTGGGTCTGATCCAATTAGTAAGGAGAAAACTGCCCGGGCGGAGGAATACTCTGCCCGGGCAGCGGATTTTGATATGAAGAAAAATAAGGTCCTGAAAATCGTGTTGATCGTGCTGGGCACGCTGGTGGCATTGTTGGCAGCAGCTGTCCTTGGTGTGCTGCTCTATCTTCGCAGCATGGCAGCCAGTCTGCCGGAAACCCTGCCGGATGCCCCGGCGGACAGCACACAGTTCACCCTGACGGATGATGATCTGGATAAGCTGCTCAGCGGCGAGATCACGCTGGAGGAGCTGACCGGCGAAGCTGCTGCATCCAGCGGCGGGGAACAGGAGGCGGCGGCCAGTGCTCCGCAGGAGGAAGCAGGTTCTGCCGCTTCCTCGGGGAGCTCTGGCTCCCAGACGGAGAGCAGCAATGCGTCCTCTTCCGGCAAGAAGGAGAACACTACCGGCACATCCGGCTCCAGCACTGCTTCTGCCGCAGAAAAACCGGCGTCCTCTTCCGGTAAACAGGAAGCTGCCTACGAGACGGAGGTCAAGGCGCTGCTGAAGCAGCTGTACAGTGTCAAGGCGCGCGCTGAGTCGGAGCTGAACAGCTGCATTGCCGGGGCAAAGGCAGAATACAAGGCGCTGCCGGAGTCTCAGCAGACACAGGCGCGCAAAATCTCCATTGCACTGGCGAGAAGCGGCAGACTGTATGCGATGCAGGCATCTTACGATAAGGAAGTGGAGAACATCGTCAGCCAGATGCGCACTGTGCTGACCGCCAACGGCCAGAGCACTGCCTTGGCTGATCAGGCAATGGCTTCCTATAAGGCACAAAAGAGCGCCATGTACTCCCAGCTGACCGCAAAACTGTACTCCTGACCCGCAAAACGACCCATGACCACCCGCAGTACCTTTTTCCGGGCATTGACCGTGCCGGAGAGGGGAGCTGCGGGTGGTTTTGCTTGTGATATAGAGAAAAATAGCACCCTTATGGATGGATGGCTCAGGGGCGGAGACGCTGCCTTTTGTACTGATAGGGGAGAACAGATTGTGCGTGCCAACGGAACAGTTGCCCGAAAGAACTAAAAAGTAGCACTTTTGCCTACAAATAAACAGAAAATTTGTATAAAGTATAAGATTTCACTCATGCTCTGCTGTAATGAAGTGAATTTTTTTCATGTAAATTGACAAAAATCGAGGTTGTCTTTATAATAGATAGAGTGTTTCTCGGGTATGGACGATGGTGTTTATGCAACCGCAAGATGCCATCGTTTTATTATTCGCTTTTCTGTCCGCGTGCCAAGGACAGACGTCCGCTATGTGTGAGGCTGGCGGACTGCGGGAAAGTGTGGCTCGGCCTGAGAGCAAAAACAGTAATTCATTGATAGGATTGGAGTGGCATCAAACGATGGCAAAGTACATCATCAAGCGTGTCGCAATGGGTATCTTCAGTATCTTCATTGTGGCTACGGTTACCTTTTTTGTCATGAACCTGGTCCCCGGTGGCCCGTTCGTGGCAGAAAAGTCCATCAGTGCCGCTGCTCAGCAGGCTCTGGCCGAAAAGTATGGCCTGGATAAGCCGCTGGGTGTGCAGTACGTCAACTACATGGAGAGCCTTCTGCACGGCGATCTGGGTCTGAGCCTGCGTCAGCGCGGACGTACCGTGAACCAGATCATCGCCAGCAAACTGCCGGTGTCCTGCCGTCTGGCAGGCATTGCAGTGGTGGTGGCTCTGTGCGTGGGCATCCCGCTGGGCTGCATTTCCGCTTATAACCGCGGCAAGTGGCTGGATAACATTATTATCGTGTTTGCTACCTGCGGCATCGCGATCCCCAGCTTTATCTCTAGCGTGCTGCTTTTGTACCAGTTTGGTATGAACATGAAGGTGCTGCCCACCGTTGGCCTGAACAGCGCAGCCGCCTATATCATGCCGGTCACCGCACTGGCCATCTATCCCTCGGCTTATATCACCCGTCTGATGCGCTCCAGCCTGCTGGACGTCATGGGTCAGGACTATATGCGCACTGCCCGCGCAAAGGGCGTGTCCCAGTTCATGATCCTGTTCAAGCACGCACTGCGCAACGCCATTCTGCCTGTCATCACCTACGTTGGCCCCATGCTGGCCAGCCTGATGACCGGTTCTTTTGTGGTGGAAAAGATCTTCTCCGTGCCCGGTCTGGGCCGCGATTTCGTGTCTGCTATCACCAACCGTGACTACACCATGATCATGGGCACCACCATCCTGCTGTCCAGCATGGTCATCATTGCAAACGTGATCGTGGATATCCTTTATAAGATCATCGACCCGCGCATCAAACTGCAGTAAGAGAAAGGAGCGATTTTCATGGAAAACATTAAAAAGAATCCGCTCAGCCTGCAGCTCAACGCGGAGGATTTTCTGCCCGCCAGCAATGAGGAAAAGCAGAGCCTGGTGGTCATGCGCGAAAGCGTCAACTTCTGGAAGGACGGTATCCGCCGCCTGAAGAAGAACAAGATCGCCATGGTCAGCTTTGTGTTCATCATTGCCATTGCCATCTTTGCCTATCTGCTGCCCGCTGTCTGGCCTTACAGCTATTCCGAGCAGATGAAGGGCAGCAACAACCTGAAGCCCTTCGAATACTCTGTCTCCGAGCAGGCGCGTATCGACGCAGGCGAAAAGGTGTTCCCGCACATTCTGGGCACCGACCGTATGGGTCGTGACTTCGCTGTGCGTATCATGATGGGCACCCGCGTCAGCCTGTCTGTCGGTCTGATCGCTTCTGTGCTGGTGCTGATCATCGGCGCTACCTACGGTGCGGTTGCGGCCTTTGCCGGCGGCTGGGTGGACAATATCATGATGCGTATCACCGATATTCTGTACACCATCCCGGACATTCTGTTGATCATCCTGCTGGGCATGGCCCTGAAGGACCCGCTGGACAAGCTGTCCACCCAGCCCGGCTTCAAGTGGATGCAGACCCTTGGTCCCAACATGATCTCCATCTTCATCATCTTTGCTCTGTTGTACTGGGTCGGCATGGCGCGTATCGTCCGCAGCCAGATCCTGATCCTGAAGGAGAGCGAGTACGTTACCGCTGCCCGCGCACTGGGCGCTTCCAGCGGCCGTATCATCAAAAAGCATCTGCTCACCAACTGCATCGGTACCCTGATCGTTACCACCACCCTGCAGATCCCGGCTTCCATCTTTACTGAGAGCTACCTGAGCTTCATCGGTCTGGGTGTCGCAGCCCCGCTGCCTTCTCTGGGTTCTCTGGCTACCGATGCCGTCAAGGGCATGAACACTTACCCCCCTCTGCTGATCGCACCCGCACTGATGATCAGCGTGATGATCCTTGTGTTCAACCTGTTCGGCGATGGCCTGCGCGATGCCTTTGACCCGAAGCTGAAGAATTGATGAGGTGAACAGAAATGAGCGAGAAAATTCTTGACATCAAAGAAGAACGCCTTTCTTTCTTCACCCCTGCGGGCGAAGTAAAGGCACTGAACGGCGTTTCCTTTACCATGAATCAGGGCGATGTTCTGGGCGTTGTGGGCGAGTCCGGCTCCGGCAAGTCGGTCACCGCCTACTCCGTTATGGGCCTGACCGCTTACCCCGGTAAGCTGGTGGGCGGCAAGGTGTGGTTCAACGGCCACGAGATCGAGAACATGAAGGAGAAGGACTTCCGCAAGATCCGCGGCAACGAGGTCTCCATCATCTTCCAGGACCCCATGACCAGCCTGAACCCGGTGTACACCATCGGCAACCAGATCGTGGAGGTCATCCGCCTGCACACCGATAAGAACAAGGCCGATGCATGGGCACGCGCCAAGGAGCTGCTGGAGCTGGTCGGCATCAATGAGCCCGAGAAGCGTCTGAAGCAGTACCCCCACGAGCTGTCCGGCGGTATGCGCCAGCGCGTGATGATCGCGATTGCACTGGCCTGTGAGCCCAAGCTGCTGATTGCTGACGAGCCCACCACTGCATTGGACGTGACCATTCAGGCACAGATCCTTGAGCTGATGCAGGATCTGCGCAAGAAGCTGGGCATGAGCATCATCATGATCACCCATGATTTGGGCGTTGTGGCTTCCATGTGCGAGAAGATCGCCGTCATGTACGCCGGCCACATTGTGGAGTACGGCACCACCGACGAGATCTTCTACCAGCCGGGTCACGAGTACACCAAGGGTCTGATCAACTCCATCCCCAAGCTGAACACTGCAGAGCACGAGCGCCTTGTGCCCATCGAGGGCACCCCTGTGGACCTGCTGAATCCGCCGGCCGGCTGCCCCTTTGCGCCCCGCTGCAAGAACTGCATGAAGATCTGTCTGAGCAAGATGCCCCCGCGCACCGAGCTCAGCGATACCCACTATACCTACTGCTGGCTGCAGCAGAAGGCTGCATTTGAGAAAGGGGAAAAGGCAGAATGAGTGAACACAAGACGCTGGTTGAAGTCCAGCACCTGCAGCAGTATTTCCCCGCCGGCGGTGTGGGCAAAAACCGCAAGTACGTTCAGGCTGTGGATGACGTAAGCTTTGCCATCCGCAAGGGCGAGACCCTTGGTCTGGTAGGCGAGTCCGGTTGTGGCAAGACCACCACCGGCCGCACCCTGCTGCGCCTGTACGAGCCCACCGGCGGTAAGATCTACTATGACGGCAACCTGCTGTTCGATAAGGACAACAAGATCGCAGTGGATATGCTGCCCTACCGCCGCCGGATGCAGATCGTTTTTCAGGATCCCTACGCAAGTCTGGACCCCCGCATGACCATTGGCGACATCGTGGGCGAGGGCATTGATATCCATCATCTGGCCGAGAACGAAAAGGACCGCCACGATAAGATCATCGCCCTGCTGGAGCGCGTTGGTCTGAACAGCGAGCACGCAAACCGCTACTGCCACGAGTTCTCCGGCGGTCAGCGTCAGCGCGTGGGCATTGCCCGTGCACTGGCTGTGAACCCCGAGTTCATCGTTTGTGACGAGCCTGTCTCTGCACTGGACGTTTCCATTCAGGCTCAGGTCGTCAATATGTTCGAGGATCTGCAGCAGGAGATGGGTCTGACCTACCTGTTCATCGCCCATGACCTGAGCGTTGTCAAGCACATCTCCAACCGCATCGGCGTGATGTATCTGGGCAAGATGGTGGAGCTGGCCGACAGCTACGAGCTGATCACCCACAGCATCCACCCCTACACCCGCAGCCTGATCTCCGCAATTCCGGTGGCAGACCCCATTACGGCCCGCCAGTCCAAGCGTATCGTGCTGCAGGGCGATGTGCCCAGCCCCCTGAACCCGCCGTCCGGCTGCCGTTTCCGCACCCGCTGCCCCTATGCAGACGAGCAGTGCGCCAACGAGGTGCCCGAGTTCAAGGAAGTCTCCACCGGCCACTGGGCAGCCTGCCATCACCTTGACCGGGTGAAGTGATAACACTTTACTCTAGTAAAAGATGAAAACGATTCAACTGTGCGCTGAAATGTTGTCACAAAATGGTTACAGTCTTGCAAAGAGGCTTGTAACCAAAGTGTAAACGCATTATAATCATTCGTGTTCCTCCGGTGTACAAATTATTTGCACCGGATCGAATATAGAGGCGGCTGGGGGAACCTGGCACACTCAAATTTGATATAAGGGAAGGATATTATTATGAAACGCATTTCTCGTCGTAATTTCCTCAAGGTTGCAGGCGTGGGTGCCGCTGCTCTGGGTCTGGCAGCCTGTGGCGGCAGCAAGTCCGGTTCTACCGCAACCTCCGGCACTGCTTCTTCCGCTGCTGGCTCTTCTACCGGCAGTGTCAACACCGCTGGCTTCACCGTCCAGTACGGCCCCACCCCCGAGCCTCTGGATCCCTCTTTGAACAGCGCTGTTGATGGCGCCAACACCATCATCACCATCTTCGAGCCCCTGCTGATCATCAACGAGAACAACGAAGTTATTGGTGGCCAGGCTGAGAGCTGGGAAGAAAGCGAGGACGGCCTGACCTGGACCTTCACCATGCGTGACGGTCTGAAGTGGAGCGATGGCACCGACCTGACTGCTAAGGACTTCGAGTACAGCTTCAAGCGTATGGTCAACCCCGACACCGCTGCTCCCTACGCAGAGACCTGCCTGGGCATGATCGATGGTTTTGACGCAGCACAGGCCGGTGATACCGATGCTCTGAACGTCAAGGCAAGCGACGATGGCAAGACCCTGACCATCGTGCTGTCCTACCCCTGCTCCTACTTCGACAAGATGGCTGCTTTCGCAGCTATGAGCCCTGTGCAGCAGGCTACCGTTGAGGCCAACGGTGATGCATGGTGCACCTCCGCTGAGACCTTCGTCTCCAACGGTCCCTACATGATCACCGAGTGGACTCCCTCCGAGCGTATCGTTCTGTCCAAGAACCCCAACTACGTTGGCGGCTGGGATAGCTCTAAGATCGTTTCCGATAGCATCACCCTGCTGCTGCTGGAGGACTCTTCCGCTTCCTACGCTGCTTACAACAGCGGCGAGGCTGTCCTGATCAAGGACGTGCCCACCGACGAGATCCCCGGCCTGACCAAGGCAGAGGACGGCGGCGACTTCTATGTTGACACCATTCTGGGCACCTACTACGTCAGCATGAACCTGCAGCACGATGCCTTCAAGGATGCCAAGGTCCGCAAGGCTCTGGCTCTGGCTATCGACCGCGACTACGTTGCCAACACCATCATGCAGGGCACCTACTCTGCTGCTTCCAACATTGTCGGCCCTGGCATCGTGGACGAGAACGGTTACTTCTACGACAACGCGAACGGCGGTTCTCCCTACATTGCTGATGACTACGAGGCAAATATGGCCGAGGCTAAGAAGCTGCTGGAAGAGGCTGGCTACCCCAATGGCGAGGGCTACCCCACCATCGAGTACAGCACCAACGATTCCGGCTACAATGTGCCTCTGGCAGAGTACCTGCAGCAGGCTTGGGGTGATCTGGGCATTACCCTGACCATCAGCAAGATGGAGTGGTCTGCCTTCACCGCTGCTCGTCGTGCAGGCGAGTACGATGTTGCCCGTAACGGCTGGGTCATGGACTACAACGATCCTTCCAACATGATCGAGCTGTTCTGCACCGACAACGGCAACAACGATGGTAAGTACTCCAATGCTGACTTTGATGCTGCTGTTGAGGCTTCCAAGGTTGCTGATGTCGCCGAGCACTTTGCACAGCTGCACAAGGCTGAGGACATCCTGATGGAGGATATGGGCTGCATCCCCGTTGCTTACAACAACGACTTCTGGCTGCAGAGCTCTTCTCTGAAGGGCACTTGGCACAGCCCCTACGGCTACTGGTACCTCCAGTACGGCTACATCGAGGAGTGATTTCCTCCCTGTGCTGTGCAGCGTAAGCTGAACCGTAAACCCTAAGCACCAAGCACCCCGCTGACCGGAAACGGTTGGCGGGGTGCTTTTTTACTGTTATCCTGCAAAAAAGACGAGTGCTCGGTTTTGCCGATGCACTCGTCTTTTTTATGTAAACCATACTGAAATAACGATGTCTTGCTTACACCGCAGCCATGGCGGCCAGAACGCTCTGCCAGCTCTTGCTGCGTGCGGCAGGTACCGGCGCGGGGTGGGTGCGCCGTGTAGCAGGGGCACTATGACCGGTCGCAGAGGATACCGTCAGGGCAGGGGAGGAGCAGAAGAACACAGCGGTGTCCTTTGCCAGCCACTGCGCAGCCAGTGCGGCGGCCTGCGGGTCAGACTGCAACGCACGGCGCTCGTTCCCGGCCAGAAAATCTGCCAGCCAGTACAAAATTGCGGCCAGCGGCAGGCAGGGGGAAGCGTCCTGATTCCAGTAACTCCAACGTGCACCGCGGCCAAGGTGGCTTTCCACCGTGATCTGTGCACCGGTGCGGGCATTCTGCGGGATGATACCAACATAGTTCGTGCCGGCGCGCTGCCCCAGTTCCTCCACAAGGCGCTGGGTGCGGGCGGCATCCAGCCGATCCTCCCGGCAGTAGGCGCGGAAGTCGGTCTGGCTGAGCAGGCTGTCGGCACTGGACGGAAAACGCCCGGTCAACTGCCCATCGGCATTGTGGCACAGCTGCCAGCCCTTGCGGAACAGCTGGAAATTCAGGCAGCGCCGTCCCATGGTGGAGTAGCACACAAGGGCGCTCTGCTCCCCGGGCAGCTGTTTTACTTCAAGATAGGCATCGTTGCCGCAGGTATCCTGCAAACGGACGGTAAGCAGCAACTGTGCACCGACGTGCTGGGTGGACATGGCGTTGTGCATGGCGTCAAAATAACGGGAAGCGTCCATGATTGATCTCCTTCCTATAGCAATTCAACTTTTAATGCAACAGCAACAACGTTGAATTGCATATCGCAAATATGCTGTTTGAATGTTGCACTAATTCCTTGCCTTGCGATAAAAGCAAACAGCGAAACGTTGTAAAAGCGCCAGCCGGGTGATCGGGCCGTCAGGCTGCATAAAACTTCTCTGAACGTAGTATAGCATACTTTTGGATGAAAAACAACTGTAAGTTTTCCAAAACAACAAATTTTTGCAAAAATCTACAGCGTATTGCAAACAAAAGTTCAAAGTATGGTTGTGCACTGAGATGTGCGGTTGTAAGAAATGACCCCTGCGGGAGATGCCGGCTAAAGCCGGAACTGCTCCCACAGGGGTCGCTTTGTTTTTTCAATCGCCAAGTTCCCGGATCTCGTTCTGGATCAGCCGTCCGGCAGCGCGGGCAAGCTGATCCATGCCGCGGATGCGTGCCATATTTTTGCCGTAGATCTGCGCGGCGGCACCGGCGCTGCTGTCCTCGCCCATAAAAACGGCAGACACCCGCACGCCCTGCCGCTGTAAGGTGCGCACCTGTGCGGCGGTATCGGCTACACCGGCGGCGTCCTCGTAGGCGCAGCCCAGCGGGTTCTCCGCTGTGGGTGGGATGCGGCGGCTGTCGTTGGGGCTGGCGTCGGTCAGCAGGATCATCAGGTGGCGCGGGGCGGGGCCGGGGGCGTACCGGATCAGGTCGCCCGCCGCCCGCAGCGCCAGACCGTCCCGGTTCCAGCCCGAGGCAAAATAGCGGAAAATGTTCTGCCGGTTCTTGTCCGTAAAACTTTTCAATACCCGCAGCACCGTATAGCCCCGCAGGCTGCTGAAGGCGCTTACCCGCACCGGAATGCCACAGTTGGCCAGACTTTCGGCCAGAATAACACCCTGCGCCGCGATCACTTCCTGACAGTGCAGGCGGGAGGCAGAGGCGTCCAGCAGCAGATCTACCGTAAAGGCAGGGCAGTTCTCCTCCTCCGGGCACAAAAACACCCGGTCATCGTTCAGGTAAGGGGCACGCCACACCCGCCCGGCGCACAGATCACCGCTGCGCGCTATCCGCTGGTCGGGCTGCTGATGCACCAGAATGCAGTTGCGGATCTGCTCGGTAAGGCGCAGCACCACGCTGCGGTGCAGCTCCTGATTTTTGGCATAGTAGGCGCGGTTGCGTTCGGCCTGCAATTCGGCCTGCTGTGCCAGCTGCCGCGCCTCCGGGGTGGGTGCCTGCGCCGGGCTGGGTACACCGGCGCTGAACCACAGATGACAGCCCAGATGCACACCGGTGCACAGTTCCTGCTCGGCCTTGCGCAGCTGCTCCGGCGGGTAGAAGCAGCGCCCAAAGCAGCTTTCAATGTAGGCGCGATCCTGCGCGGCGCGTTGCTTCAGGGTAATGTTTGCCCGGCGCTTGTCCACCGCCAGCCCGCTGCCTGTGGCATCCACCGCACCGGAATGCTCCACCGTCACCCGGTCGGTCTTGATCATCTGGGTGGGCATGGCTTTGGTAGCCAGCTTTGCCCAAAAGCCCTGTAGCCGCAGGTGCAGCGCGGGCTTTTGGCGCACCTTGCCGTCAAACAGGGCGAACTTTGCAAACAACGCCAGCAGGTCGTTTTTGAGCAACGCTGGCTCCGGTATGTTCTCCGGTGCCAGCGCTGCGGCAAGGCTGCTCTCGTAAGGAGTCATGACCGGAGCGGTGCGTCCCAGCACCTTGCGCCAGCGTGCAGCCTGCATGGTGTACACCAGCTGGTTTTTCGCCATCCACTCCTGCCGCGAAAGCTTGTACTGAATGGCAAAAAAGTAGTCCGCGTGGGCAAACCGCAGCGCTTCCAGCACCGGGCGGCGGGGCAGCTCCAGCCGGTAGGCGGCGTTTTCTAAGTACAGCCACGCCATATCGTCCAGCATGGGCTGGCGCGTGTCGCCCTCCCATGCGGAAAAAATGTCCCGGATCAGCGCGTCACCGTAGTATTTGTGCACCAGTCCCACGATGCAGTTCATGTAAAAATCAATGGTGCCGTCCGTGTTGCGGGCCAGAAACAGCGGCTCGAAGCCGTAAGCACCAGCAGCGGCCCAGACCTGATTGGCCGCACGCCGCTCCTGCGCGGTGTAGCTTTGGGCGTCCATCAGGCAAACAGCTTTCCGGCATCCAGCTTGGCCGGGATGCGCGCGGCGATTACGTCCCGGATCAGTCCCTGCTCGTAGGAGTCAAAGGCCTTGTTGGTGATGCCCATATCCAGCGCCGCCCCGGCGGGGATGCCCCTGCGGATCAGCCGCAGCGCGTCCAGCATACCGCGCAGATCCAGCGCCTTGGTGGAGATCTCGGCACTGTCGCACTTTTTCTGCAGGTCCAGAAACAGCAGTGCGAACTGGTGCACATACTTTGCGGCAAGATCCGGGAACTGCGCCCGCAGCAGCTTTTCCAGATTATCTTGGGTGATGGTGGGCATCTGCACCACCGCAAAGCGAGAGGTGAGCGCTTCGTTCAGCTCCCGGGTGCCCGCGTAGCCGTAGTTCATGGTGGCGATAAAGCGGGTCTCCTCAGCCAGCGGGATGCGGTCGTACCCGGGCACGTCGATGGCGCGGCGGAAATCCAGTACCGCGTGCAGCACCGCCAGCGCCTCGTTTTTGGCCATGTTGATCTCGTCCAGCACGCCGAAGCCGCCGCACTGTGCGCAGCGGTACACCGGCCCGGGACGGAACACCACCTGCCCGCCCGCAAAGGTATCCATGCCAATCAGGGAGGCGGCGTCCATGTTTACATGAAAGGAGATGTCCCACGCGGGGCGGCCAAAGGCGGCGGCAAGATTTTCTGCCAGCACGTTTTTGCCGGTGGCCTTTCCGCCGGCCAGCAGCAGGTTTTCGCCGCAGAGGATAGCCGCCAGCGCCTGCTCCCACACCTCTTTGCCGTAGTAGATGAAGGCAGGGGCGGGGATACGCGGGCGCAGCGTCTCGCTGAGCGGATGGGCGGCGCGGTATTCCTGCACCGCCGTAAGCAGGGCGGGGTCCACCCCTTCCTGCCGTAAGGTATCCAGAATATCCGACATTTGTACAAACACCTCGATCTCTGACCGGGTGGGAATGAACTACCCGGTTTTCAGCCTTATCATAGCACAATCGCGGCCATTTGTGTAGGGGGCGTGCGGGGCAAAACGCAAAGAGGGGCAGCCCCAAATGGGGCTGCCCCTCTTCACATGAAAAAGAAGAAAAGAAGAAACGCTTAGAGTATGCAGGAAAAACGCACTTTATCAGGCGTTCTCCAGACCGGCCATCTGCTTGACAGCCTTCATGGCGAAGGTCAGGGTGCGGCCCATAGCCACACCGGCCATCAGGCAGGGGTAGTTGTTGGCAAAGAAGCTGCCGGACATATCGCCGGTGATGTACAGACCCTCCATGGGCTGATTGTTGGTGTCCAGAGCCTGACCCTTTTCGTTGATGGCGATGCCCTGCTCAGTGGTCAGCAGGGAAGCACCCAGCCAGCAGCCGTAGAAGGGCGCGGTGCGAATGGCGCTCAGGCGGTAAGCGGGCTTGCCGAAGTCCTCGTCGTTCTGCTTATCGTACAGCTCATTGTAGCGCTCCACGGTAGCAAGGAAGGTATCCTTGGCAGCGCCGGTAAAGCCCATCTTGTCGGCCAGCTCGTCCAGAGTATCGCACTTGAACAGTGCACCGGCCTCGATAGCCTCGTCCATCTTGCCCTGAATGTACTTCTCACCGCCGTTGCGGGTCTGGGCAGAGCAGCCGATGGTGTGGAAACGCTTTGCGTCCTCCAAAATGTTGGCATCGCAGATCTGTGCGTAGACGCGGCCCGGCTGGTGGGCGGCAGCGTAGACGATATCGTTGTAGGGGCAGCTCTCGTTGGCAAAACGCTCGCCGTTGCGGTTCACCTTCAGGAAGGGCTGGGTGCCGGGATTATACTGGCGGATTTTACCGGGGAAAGCCTTGCCGCCAAAGGCGGAGTCGCTGTCCATATAACCGGCATCCACACCGGGGGCAACAATGCCGCGGTCAAACAGCATGGGAGCGGCTTCCTTGTCCAGATTAGCGCCTGCCCACACTGCTGCACGGATGCCGTAGCCCTTGTCGGCGGGGGAGTAGGAGCAGGCGGTGGTCACGCTGGTGCCCAGCGGGTCCAGTTGCTCCATCATGTAGGGGTTGCCGGGGAAGCCGCCGCAGGCCAGCAGCACGCCCTGATTGGCGTTGTAACGGATGAAGTGGTCATCCTCGGTGCTCTGGGCGATGATGCCGGTAATGCGGCCATCGCTGTTCTTTTCCAGCTTGGCCAGACTGGTCTTGAAGTCCACGTCGTAGCCCAGCTCCTGAATGTACTGCAGCAGCAGCTCATTGCGGGGTGTGCCGGAAGCACTCTCGCTGGCCATGTAGTTGTGCTCCTGCACAGGGTAGAGGTAGTCGGTGTTGTGCTCGGCATTCTCTGCGGGCCATGCAGCCTCGCTGCCGGAGGTGAAATCGCACACCCAGCCGTACTTATCCTCCAGAATGCTGCGCATGAAGTCGTGCATGGCGGCAGACTCGTTGATCCAGGTCTTGACCACGCGCTGGTCGCACTTGCCGGAGGCATAGCGGGAGATCTCGCTCAGCAGCTTTGCCTTATCGGTGGCGGGTTCGCCAGCCTCCTTAGCGGCAGCAGAATCAACAGCGCCGTACCAGTGACGGGTGTCCTGCACGTTGGCGTTCTGCTCGATAACACGGAAGTTCAGGCCGTTGGCAGCAGCATAGGCGGCAGCGAACATACCGCCGTTGCCTGCACCCACGATCAGGATGTCGGTGTCCACGGTCTCGGTGATGGCGGTCTCGTCGATGTCGGGCTCTTTGCCCAGCCAGTCGTTTGCATCGCCGGTGGGCAGCTGCACGCTGGAGACCACGGCCTCGCCCTTGGCCTGTGCGTAGCAGCTCTTGGCAGCCTTCATCACGGCATCGGAGGTGATGGTGGAGCCGGAAACGCCGTCGATCTCGGCAGAACCAGCAGCCAGCAGCTGCTCGCGCAGCTCGTCGGCAGCAGCAGCGCCGAAGGAAGCGGTCTCACCGGAGGTGTCCACCACCACATCGGTGACAGCGCTGTCGGAGAAGGTCATAGTGACCTTGACGGTGGAGGAGATACCCTCGGCAGTGCCTTCGTAGGTGCCGGGAATGTACTGACCGGCAGCACCGGAAGTGGAAGCGGAAGCAGAGCCGGAGGCGGCATTGCAGGCAGCCAGAGCACCGGCGGTCACACCGCTCATGGCGGCGGCAGCGGCAATCTTGATAAAGCCCTTACGGGAGATCTTGTTCATAGGTACGCTCTCTTTCTTTTTTGTGTTCCTTCTTATCGTGCAGCAAAACAAAAGACACTTTGCTGAATCCTTAACAATTGTAGCGTAGAAGGGTGCGGTTTACAATTCATATTTTTTATATTATAATTTAGGCTAACCTAATGTATCGCGGGAGGGAGAAACGCATGAACGAGAGCGCACTGGAAGGCTTTGTAAAGATCGTGGAAATGAACAGTTTTTCTGCGGCGGCAGAGACGCTGTATCTTTCCCAGTCGGCACTTTCGCAGCAGATCCGCACGCTGGAAGGGCAATTACAGTTCGAGCTGTTCCAGCATGTGCCCCGCCGGGTGGTGCTGACCCCGGCAGGGCAGGATTTTTACCCCAAGGCAAAGCAGCTGGTAGCCCTGTATCAGCAGGCGGTGCGCCATGCCCGCGCGGTGCAGCAGCAGGAAAACCCGCCGGAAAGACATCTGATCATCGCAGGGTGCCATGAGGCAATGCGGATGTTCGCATACGACCTGTTTTCCCTGACGAGTGACTTGTGCCTGCGGTATACCCCCATTCTGGGGTGGTGTGCCAACCGCAGCGAGGTTTGGCGCAGCCTGAAAAAAGGGGAGATGGATCTTTCCTTCCAGCTGGAAAGCGCAGAATTTTACGCACAGGGGCTTACCTTTGTGCCGCTGCTTTATGTGCCGGAGCTTTGCATCCCCATCCACCCGCCCGCCGATATGCCAGTGGGCAGGCTGACTTTAGAGCAGGCATTGCAGTACCGCTGGCTGCTTATCAAGGAGATGTACCAGACCGTTTACGAGACAAGTCTGGTGCAGGAGGGGCTGGAACGCGGGGTGAGCTTTACGCCGGTGGGCGGCATCCGCAGTGCAGCCTACGGAGACCCGGCGCTCAAGATGGTCCCGGCGGTCTACTACCGCAGACCCGACCTTAGCTTTGTACGGGTGCTGGACTGGGGCAGGGGACACCGGTTTGGCATCGTGCTGGGGCAAAAGCGCGAGGACCCGGTGGTAATGGCCTATGTCCGCGCCTTGCAGCAACAGCTGCCGTCCCTCTCGGAAAAGCTGTTCGGCCTGAAACTGGAACCGGTGGAGGAATAAAGAAAAAACGGAAACCCTCTCAGGCGCATTCGCGCCAGCTCTCCCGAAGGGAGAGCTCTATTGCAGCTTACCGGCAGATGCTGAAAAGCTCCCCCTCTCGGGGGAGCTGGCATCGCGCAGCGATGACTGAGAGGGTAAAACAAAAGAGCACCTATTGCCCTAAAAAGGCAACAGGTGCTCTTTTTGCGGTTATATTGCGATAACAGGTGCTTTAATCCACAACATCCTCGAACTGGCTGTTGTACAGATCGGCGTAGAAGCCGCCGGCTTCAATCAGCTGGTCGTGGGTGCCCTGCTCCACAATGTCGCCGTCCCGCATCACAAGGATGAGGGCGGCGTCCCGGATGGTGGAAAGGCGGTGGGCGATGACAAAGCTGGTGCGGCCCTCCATCAGACGATCCATAGCGGTCTGGATACGCTGTTCGGTGCGGGTATCCACGCTGCTGGTAGCCTCATCCAAAATCAGGATGCGGTTGTCTGCCAGAATGGTACGGGCGATGGTAAGCAGCTGTTTCTGTCCCTGACTGACGTTGGAGGCGTCCTCGTTCAGCTCCATCTGGTAGCCGCCGGGCAGGGTGCGGATAAAGTGGTCGGCGTTGGCAGCCTTTGCGGCGGCGATCACCTCTTCATCGGTGGCGTCCAGCCGACCGTAACGGATGTTCTCCATGATGGTGCCCTTGAACAGCCATGTGTCCTGCAGCACCATGCCAAAGCCCTCGCGCAGAGCGCTGCGGTCAAAGTCCCGCACATTGTGGCCGTTCAGGGTGATGGAACCGGCATCTACATCGTAAAAGCGCATCAGCAGCTTGACCATGGTGGTCTTGCCCGCGCCGGTGGGGCCTACGATGGCTACCTTCTGGCCGGGCTGCACCGTACAGCTGAAGTCGTGGATGACGGTCTTGTCGGGGGTGTAGCCGAAACGCACATGGTCAAAGGTGACCTGTCCGTCAATATCGGCGGGGTCGGCGCGGTGGGCGGGGTCTGCCAGCTGCTCTTCTTCCGGCTCGTTCAAAAACTCGAACACCCGCTCGGCGGCAGCGGCCATGCTTTGCAGCATATTGGACACCTGCGAAAGCTGCTGGATGGGCTGGGTGAAGTTTTTGACGTACTGGATAAAGGCCTGAATATCACCGATGGTGATAACGCCGTTTGCGGCAAAAATGCTGCCCACGATAGCCACTGCCACATAGCCCAGGTTGCCCACAAAGTTCATGATGGGCATCATCAGGCCGGAGAGAAACTGGCTCTTCCATGCGGATTCGTACAGCTTATCGTTGGCGGCGTTGAAGTCTGCCAGCACCACGGCTTCGCGGTTGAAGGCCTTGACCACGTTGTGGCCGGCGTAGACCTCCTCTACCTGACCGTTGACCACGCCCAGCGTGGCCTGCTGCGCTTTGAAGTATTTCTGGCTGAACTTGACCACCACCAGCACCAGCGCCAGCGACACCGGCAGGATCAGCAGGGCGATCAGGGTCATGCGGGGGCTGATGGAAAGCATCATCACCAGCACACCGATCATGGTGGTCACGCTGGTGATCAGCTGGGTGATGCTCTGGTTCAGGCTCTGACCCAGTGTGTCCACATCGTTGGTGATGCGGGAGAGCACCTCGCCCACGGTGCGCTTTTCAAAGTACGCCAGCGGCAGGCGGTTGATCTTTTCGCTGATCTGGCGGCGGAAGTCGTAGCAGACCTTCTGGGAAAGGCCGGTCATCAGCCAGCCCTGAATAAAGCTGAAGGCGCTGCTCAGCAGGTACATTCCCAGCAAAAACAGCAGAATGCGGGCGATATACACAAAATCAATGCTGCCGGTGCCACGCAGCCGGGCAATCCAGCCGGTGGCAAGGGCGGTGGTGGCTTTTGCCAGCACCTTGGGGCCTGCAATGTTGAAGATGGTGGACAGAACAGCAAACAGCATGGCTGCCGCAAGGGGCAGCTTGTAGTGGCTCATGGTGCGGATGAGCTGCCGCAGCGTGCCTTTAAAGTCCTTGGCGCGCTCGGTGGTGGGACGTCCGGGTCTGGGCATATCACTCACCCTCCTTTTCCGTATTCAAGGTATCCAGCGCCAGCTCCTTCTGGCTCAACTGGCTGCGGGCGATCTCCTGATATTCCGGGCAGCTGACCATCAGCTGGGCATGGGTGCCCTTGCCCACCAGCCTGCCCTCGTCCAGCACAAGGATCTGGTTTGCGTGCAGCACGGTGGAGATGCGCTGTGCCACAATGATCACGGTGGCGTTGTCGGTCTGTGCCTTCAAAGCGCGGCGCAGCGTTACATCGGTCTTGTAGTCCAGTGCCGAGAAGCTGTCGTCAAACAGATAGACCTTGGGATTTTTGGCAATTGCCCGGGCAATGGAAAGCCGCTGCTTCTGGCCGCCGGATACGTTGGAGCCGCCCTGTGCAATGGGACTTTGGTAGCTTTCAGGCTTTGCCTCGATAAAATCAGTGGCCTGCGCAATGGCAGCAGCCTTTTGCACCTGTGCGTCGGTGATATCCTCGCCGCCGAATTTCAGGTTGCTGTCGATGGTGCCGCTGAACAGCACACCCTTCTGGGGCACATAGCCCAGCAGGTCGTGCAGCTGTGCCTGCGGAATCTCGCGCACGTCAATGCCGTCCACAGTCACCTTGCCGCCGGTCACATCGTAAAAGCGGGGGATGAGGTTGAGCAGGGTGGACTTGCCGCAGCCGGTGGAGCCGATGATGGCGGTGGTCTCGCCGGGCTTTGCGGTAAAACTGATGTGCTCCAGTGCATCGCTGTCTGCACCGGGGTAACGGAAGCTCACATCCTCGAACTGCACCACGCCCTGCCAGTCGGTGTGCGTCTGTGCGGCCTTTGCGGCGGCTTCGTCCGGGTCGTGGATGGTGGCTTTGGTGCGGATGACCTCGTCGATACGATCCGCAGCCACACCGGCGCGGGGCAGCATGACAGCCACCATCGCCAGCATCAAAAAGGACATGACGATCTGCATGGTGTAGGTGATAAAGGCGATCATTTCGCCCACCTGCATGGTGCCGGCGTCCATAGCTTTGCCGCCGAACCAGACGATGAGCAGGCTGGTACCGTTCATGATCAGGGTCATAAAGGGCATCATGGCCACCATGGCGCGGTTGGTGAACAGCTGGGTGCCCATCAGCTCCCGGTTGGCCTTGTCAAAGCGCTGCTCCTCAAACTTTTCGCGGCTGAAGGCGCGCACCGGCATGATGCCGGTCAAAATTTCGCGGCTGACCAGATTCAACCGGTCCACCAGCTGCTGCATCACCTTGAATTTGGGCATGGCAACGCTCATCAGGAAAATGATGAGCAACAGCAGGATGGCCACGTCCAGCACCACGATCCAGGAAAGGCCGGAGCTGCTGCCCACAACGTGCAGCACACCGCCAATGCCCAGAATGGGCGCATAGGCCACCATGCGCAGCAGGATGACGCAGACGAACTGCACCTGCTGGATATCGTTGGTGGTGCGAGTGATGAGGGAGGCGGTGGAAAAATTCTCGATTTCTGCATTGGAGAAGCCGATGACGCTGGAGAAGGTCTCCCGGCGCAGGTCACGACCGATGGCAGCGGACACCCGGGAGGCAAGGAAGCCCACGGCCACAGCAACGACCACCATCAGCAGAGTAAGGGCAAGCATCTGGCCGCCCACCCGGAAGAGGTACTGCATCTGCACATTCCGTGCAACGCCCTGTGCCTCGTATTCCAGCTGCACCAGCAGCAGGGACTGGCTTTTCAGGTTTTCCAGCAGGGTGCTGTCCAGCTGGCTCATGGCACTGTCCAGCTGCTTTTGCAGCATACTGCGGTCAAAACCGGGCATCTGGCTCATGGCGGCAAACTGGCTGCATACCGTATCCAGATCTGCTGCCGTGGGGGTAACGGTCTCGGTGTCGGTGTCCGCAGCGGCAGAGGGCATCTCGGCAAGGCCGGTCATGCCCATGCTGCTTTGCCCGGCGGGGGTGTTGGCGGCCTGTGCGGCAGCCATATACAGCACGATGTCCGGGGTGGTCACGGCGTCCTCCAGCGCGGTGCGCTCGTCCTCGGTCAGGTCAGAGCGCAGCTGCAGCACGCCATCGTCCTGCAGGTAGTACTGGTAGGCGTTTTGCAGCTTTTGTGCATCTTCTTCGCTCATCAGCAGGCTCAGCGTGTCCAGCGTGCTCTGGCGCACCGTCTGGGGCAGGGGACTTTCAATGCCGCCCTGCTGGATGCCGGTGTCCACGATCTTGCTGGTGTAGTCCGGCAGTGCAAGGTCGCAGTACGCCTGCACGAACAGCAGCGCGAACACCACAAGGCAGACCGCCCAGTGTCGGGCCAGCTGCTTAAAGATCTTTGTCATGGTTCGTTTCTCCCTTCGGGTCAATGTTGCGCGCGGCATTTTCCGCAAGAATGGCATCCATCAGCGCGCCGCGCAGCGCGTCCATCTGGGCTACCTGCTCCGGCTCTAACCGTGCCAGCACGCTGGCAAAGTAGTCGCGCAGAGCCTGCTCACACTGGTGGCACAGCTCATACCCCTTGGGGGTGACGCGCACCAGCGTTTTGCGGCGGTCGGCGGGGTCCGGTTCCCGCACCACAGTGCCGTCCTGCTCCATCAACCGCAGCCCGCGCGAGACCGCCGGCAGCGGCTGTCGGATCTCCCGGGCAAGGTCAGAGACATAAATGGCACCGTCCTTTCCGTGGCAGTTGATAGAATGCAGCAGGCCTTCCAGCATATTAAAGTGGCATTTGGGGCAATCGGCCAGCGCCGCCCGTATCCCGGCCTTGGATGCCTTGCTCAGCTGCCCGATATAATGGCACATCCCCTGAAAGCTGGGGGTGCTTGGCTCGGACACAACAGTCCCTCCTCGTTTGCATTTTTCAAATACTTAACAGCTGTTAAGTATTAACGCCTGATAAGCATATTCCTTTTGCAGCTGGATTGCAAGGGAATAGGGAAATATTAAACAAAAATTCACAAAAAACTTGTAGGTTTTGTCAATGCGCAAACCGGCTCTCGCTGCATAAAAATAAAGGACAGGCAGAAACGGAGGGTGCAGATGGAGCAGGGATCACAGGTACTGTTGCAGGTATTCGGCGGATTGGCGCTGTTTTTATACGGGACGGACAGCCTGTGCAGGGCAGTACAGCAGGGGGCGGGCAAGCGGCTGCGCAGCCTGCTGGCGCGGTGCACCGCAAACCCGGCGGCAGGGCTGCTGACCGGTGCTGCGGTAACGGCGGTGCTGCAAAGCAGCTCGGCGGTCACGGTCATGGTCATTGCCTTTCTGGCAGCGGGGCTGTTGCAGCTGCGGCAGGCGGTGCCGGTGGTGTTCGGGGCGAATATCGGTACAACGGTCACAGCACAGCTGCTGGCGTTCCGGGTGGAAAGCTGGCGGTATCTGCTGCTGTTTTGCGGGGTGCTGCTCTGTCTGGCCTGCAAAAACTGGCGGGGCCGCTGCGTGGGCGAGGCGGTGTTCGGCTTTGGGCTGCTGTTCGAGGGTGTCACGGTGATGCGCAGCGCCATGGAGCCGCTGCTGCAAAGCCCGTTGCTCCGGTTGGAGCTTGCCCGGGTGCAGCAAAGCCCGTTGCATGGGCTTCTGGCGGGCGTCTGCATGACACTGACGGTGCAGAGCAGCTCTGCCACGGTGGCGCTGCTGCAAAGCATGGCGGCGCAGCCCGGGGCAGACGGCGTACACAGTCTGCTGGGGCTGACGGCGGCTATCCCCATTCTGCTGGGGGATAACATCGGCACCACCGTTACGGCGGTGCTTGCCGCCATCGGGCAGGGAAGAGACGCCAAGCGGGTGGCGGCAGCCCACGCCATCTTTAACCTGAGCGGCGCGGCGGTGTGCTGCGTACTGCTGCAGCCCTTTGCGGCGCTGGTGCGGCTGTGCTCGCCCACAGGGGCAGAGTGTGCCGTGATCGCCCGGCAGATCGCTAACGCCCACACCCTGTTCAACGGGCTGTGTGCGCTGGTCTGGCTGCCCCTGACCGGGCAGATGGTGCGGCTGGTCTGCGCGCTGCTGCCCGATAAAAATCGCCCGAAAGAACGGTTGTAAACCGGAGCGGGGAATGGTATACTGAAGCAGACGGATACTATTATATAAAGGATGGAATGCAATGAAACGGAAAATCGGCAGGCTGTGCATGGTGCTGGGTGCGGTGCTGATCTTGAGCGCCGCCGGGCTGCTGGGTTACAACCGGTGGGATGCCGCCCGGGCAGAAAAGGCCTCGCAGGAAGTATTGGGCGAGCTGGAGCAGACCATGCAAAAGACCATCACGGAGCACCGGCAGGAAAACGAGACTGCAGCCCCGCAGCCGGTGCTGGACCCGGCGCAGGAGATGACCACCGTAGAGGTGGAGGGGCATGACTACATCGGGGTGCTTTCCATCCCGGCGGCAGGGCTGGAACTGCCGGTGATGGCGCAGTGGAGCTACGCCGGGCTGAAGGTCGCCCCCGGACGGTACAGCGGCACTACCTATGCCGATGATCTGGTGCTCTGCGGCCACAACTATGCAAAGCATTTCAGCCCCATCAAGTGGCTGGCAATCGGCAGCCCGGTCTACTTTACGGATGCGGATGGTCTGCGCTGGAGCTACGAGGTGGAGAGCGTGGAGACTTTGCACCCCACCCAGATCGAGGAGATGACCACCGCCACCGAGACAGACAGCTGGGATCTGACCCTGTTCACCTGCACCTCCGGCGGCAACGCCCGGTATGCGGTGCGCTGTGTGCGGACGGGCTACCCCGTCCGGGTGACGGACGCGGCAGAGTGATGCCATCTTTTGCGGGGCGGGACGATTTGGAATGCCCGCCGCGTGTGCTTTGGGCATGATCAGCGGAAAATATATTTTTATCGCAATTTTCAAAAATAGTGCCAATCAAAACGGCAGCTTTGCGATATGCAGTTTGCGGATGTTGCTTGTGCATTAAAAACGCAAACTGCTATAATTTCGGGATAGTGGAGCGTCTGCGGACGCTCCGCTATCCCATTTTCACGGGAAGGGGTCGTGATGAAAAACGGCAGCTATAACGCCTGTTTTCTGCGGAAATGCGGCGCTGCGGAGGGGAACTGCCAAAGCCCCGATTTCCGAGGGGGTGGCTGCGGACAGGGGGGAGCAGACCGTGGGAAATCATCCGATTTTTGCGCAAAAAGTCTGCAAAAACATTTGAAAGTCCTTTTTATGGTATCCTGATTGTGCGATACTGTGTTCACCGGGGAAGTCCCGGGAATAAAACAGACACACAGGAGGGAAACACCATGAAGGATTTTGAGTTGCGTTATGTGGGCAGTCATGTGGAGGTATACACCGGCAGTGGTGTGTTCCTGTTTTCGGCCGATACGGTGCGCGAGGCCATGGAAGAGCTGGCCGGGTAAGCGGAGGCATACCGCATCCGAGATGGTATAATGTAAAATGTATGTAAAATAACGGAAAGCTTTTTGTTTGCCACCCAGAAATATGTTGCGGAATGTGTGAAAAAAGTAATTTTCGTGTAAAATAAACCTTGTTGAGACGCCCCCTTTGATGGTATAATAAAAATAAGCGGCTGCCGGAACAGGGCAAGTGCTGTGCACGTGCAAGGTTTTGGCAGCTGTGTGCTGTAAAGGATAAAAAGGGAAGTTTCATATTAGGAGTATCGTTATGGATATCACACACATTACCTCTCTGCTGGGCGGCGTTGCGCTGTTCTTGTACGGTATGTCCATCATGGGCGCCGGACTGGAAAAGCTGGCAGGCGGCAAGATGCAGGGCGTATTGCAAAAGCTTACCTCCTCTACCATCAAGGGCGTGATCTTCGGCACACTGATCACCGGCGTCATCCAGTCGTCGGCTGGTACGGTGGTTATTTGTGTTGGTCTGGTCAACTCCGGTATCATGACACTGACGCAGTCGGTAGGCGTGATCATGGGTGCAAATATTGGTACTACGGTAACAGGTCAGTTGATCCGCATGGCGGATATCTCAGGCGACAGCCTGTGGCTGACCTTGATCCAGCCCAAGACCTTTGCCCCCGTGGTGGCGTTTATTGGCTGCATTTTTTATGTGTTCCTCCGCAATGCCAAAAAGAAGAACATCGGCCAGATCATGCTGGGCTTCGGTATCCTGTTTACCGGCATGAGCCTGATGGATACCGGCGTAGCACCCCTGCGGGAGAGCGCAGTCTTTCAGAATCTGTTCGTCACCATGACCAACCCCATTCTGGGTGTTCTGGTGGGCGTGGTGGTCACCGTGATCATCCAGTCCTCCTCCGCTTCCGTGGGTATTTTGCAGGCACTGTCCAGCACAGGGCTTGTCACCTTCAGCTCTGCCATTCCTATCATTCTGGGTGCGCATATCGGTACGGCGTTCACCCCGCTGCTCACCATCGGCGGCTCCTCCAAGGATGGTAAGCGGGCAGCGCTCATCCACTTGTACTTCAACGTCATCGGCAGCGTGATCCTGCTGGCGCTGATCTATGCGGTGCAGTTTACCATCGGCATCCCCATGTGGGGCGATGTGATGAACAAGAGCTCCATTGCAAACATCCATACCATGTCCAGTGTATGCGCTATGCTGCTGTTCCTGCCTTGCAGCGGAGTGCTGAGCCGCTTGGCGATGCTCACAGTGCCCAGCAGCGTGGAGGAAGCACAGGAACTGAGTATGCCGGTGCTGGACGAGCGTCTGTACAAGAGCCCGGCTGTGGCTCTGCAGCAGGCTAAGAACGCGGTGATCAAGATGTCCCGCCGTGCCGCCCGCAATGTGGGTCTGGCCGCGCCGCTGCTTTTGAAGATGGACGAGGAGACCGTGAGCGCCATCAAGGTGCGCGAGAATCTGATCGACCGTATGGAGGTGGAGATCACCAACTACCTGATCAAACTGACCGATCAGGAGCTGGGCGATGACGAGAGCCACGCAGTGACCGAGCTGCTGAACTTTGTCACCGAGTTCGAGCGCATCGGCGACTATGCCGTGAACATCATGGAAAAGGCCGAGGAACTGTACGATAAGGAAGCCAGCTTCAGTGAGAGCGCCCAAAAGGAGCTGCAACTGCTGGACGCCGCATTGGAGCGCATTCTGGTTCTGACGGACGAGGCCTTTGAAAACGATGATACCCAGAAGGCTGCACAGGTGGAGCCGCTGGAGGAGATCATTGACGTGATGGTGGAGCGCCTGCGCGACCAGCACATCCGCCGTCTGAAGGACGGGATCTGCTCCATCGACACCGGCGTGGTGTTCCTCGATGTGCTGAACAACGCCGAGCGTATCTCCGACCACTGCTCCAACATTGCGGTGCGCATGGTGGGCATGGAGGCCGGCGATGATTACGACTCCCACACCCTGAAAAGCATTATGCACCACAACCCCAGCAAGGACTATATGCTGGAATACGAGCAGTGCCGCAAGGAATACCTTGTGCCGCTGGAAGAAATGGAAGCTTGAATCCTATAAATGCAATAGGCCGCTGCACATCGTGCAGCGGCCTGTTGCATTTATTCCCCCAGATCCTCCAGCAGCAGATCCAGCTCCCGGGGGCTGTTGACCACAAGCCCGCGCTTGATGCGCAAAGCGTCGTTTTCCGGCAGAAGATTGGTGTAGATGCCGGTCACGCGGATCAAAGTGCCCGGGGTGCCGTCGGCGCGGCAGGTGTACACCGCCACCCGCCCGCCGCTGTCCCGCAGGCAGTAGCGGGCAGCGTCCGTCTGGGGCGCAGCCTGCGCGGCAAGGCTCAGGGGAGAGGCGGGATCGGTCTCGGATCCGGCGGGGCTTTGGGACAGCGGCAGCTTTGGCAGCGCCATCCAGAACAGACTGAATACAATGGTGAATACGCAAAGCCCGTAGAACAGGCAGACAGACAGCTTGCGCATAAAAAACACTCCCTTCCCCGGTAAGTATGCCCCATTTGGGCGGATGGCAGACAATTTTCACACACGGGCACTGTACTTTCCGTGGCGGAGTGTGCTATACTATTTATATCTGCTCAGCGCGCAAAGATTGGTTCTTGCCCGGCTGGGGCGTGCGTGCTATAATATGGTATTGCAGTTTGAAGTTTCGTGTCACAAACGATGTGGATAAAGCCCGGCGCAGCAATGCCCGGCAACAGTCTTGAAATGTCAGGAGGCGATCCCTATCTCCAACAATGAGATGAGAAAGATCCATCGGGGCGGCGAGGAGCAGCCTGCCCGCCCGGTGGGACGTAAGGTCAATGTTTCCCAGAGCCGCCGCGAGGTACACTCCGCAGCGGAAAACCGTACCCGCGCACCCAAGGCACCCAAAACTCCCAAGCCGCCGAAGGAAAAGAGCAAACACCCCCTTCTGCGGTTTATCGGCCGCACCATCGCTACGGTGCTCTGCCTTGGCATCATGCTGGGCAGCGTGGTGGCTGTGGGCATGGTGTTCTATGTGGTGCAGGCTACTGCCAACGACGGCGACCTGCTGGACTTGGACAACATCCAGTTGAGCCAGTCCAGTATGGTGGTGGCTACCGACCCGGATACCGGCGCACAGGTGGAGTATGCCACCCTGCGCTCTTCCAACAGCCACCGCGTGTGGGCAGACCTTGAGCAGATCCCTTCCAACTTGCAGTATGCGTTCATCTGCACCGAGGATAAGGACTTCTACTCAGAGCCCGGCGTCAACTTCAAGCGCACCATCGGCGCAATGATCAACGAGTATCTGCTGCCTATTTACAGTTCCAAGCAGGGCGCATCCACGCTGGAGCAGCAGCTCATCAAGAATCTGACCGATGACAACAGTGCCAGCGGCATCGATGGTGCACTGCGCAAGGTGCGCGAGATCTACCGCGCCCTCTGCCTGAGCCGCAGCTACTCGAAAGAAACCATTCTGGAAGCTTATCTGAACACCATCAGCTTTACCGGCACCATTCAGGGTGTGCAGACGGCTGCCAACGAGTACTTCAACAAGGATGTCAGCCAGCTGAGCCTGTGGGAGTGCGCCACCATTGCATCCATTACCAAAAACCCCACCAACTATAACCCCTATACGAACCCCGAAAACCTGATCAACCGCCGCAACTTCATCATGTACAATATGTGGCAGCAGGGCGTGATCAGCGAGGAGGACTACCGCAACGGCGCTGCACAGCCCCTTGTGCTGGCCGAAGAGGACAGCGGCAAAAAGCCCAGCACCGTCACCTCTTACTTCACCGATGCACTGTTCAACGAGGTCGTGCAGGACATTATGGTCAAGGAGGGCATCAGCGAGTCCGAGGCGCAGAAGCTGCTCTACACCGGCGGCTTTACCATCGAAGCCACTGTCAACACCAAGCTGCAGTCCCAGATGGAAAACCTGATGCTGAACACCGACGATGCTTACTTCCCGGCGGGCTGGCATGAGGAAGAGGTCACCTCCATTTCGGACGATGATGTGCAGGTGTTCAACGAGGACGGCACCCCCAAGACCCGCACCGGCGAGGACGGCACCGTCTACTATTACCGCAACGTGCGCACGCAGGCAGCCATGGTCACGCTGGATTATGACGGCAACGTGCTGGCCATTGCGGGCGGCTTAGGCGAAAAGACCAAGAGCCTTTCCCTGAACCGTGCCTACAACGTGGAGCGGCAGACCGGTTCTACTATCAAGCCCATCGGCGCCTATGCACTGGGCATCGAGTACGGTCTGGTCAACTGGTCCACCATGCTCAACAACTCCCCCCTGTACCAGAAGCAGGATATGATCATCCGGGACGAGGACTACTGCCGCAAGAACGGCCTGATGGGTCTTTCCGATAAGCAGCTCCGCGCTTACCCCAACGCATGGCGCAGCTGGCCGCGCAACTACGGCGGCAACTACGGCGACGGCAGCGATCTCCCGCTGTGGAACGGCCTTGCCCGCTCGCTGAACACCATCGCGATCCGCGTGGGCGACCTTGTGGGCGCAAGCAACATCTTCAACTTCGTCTACAACACCCTGCAGCTGAATACGCTGGACCCCACCAACGACGTGGGTCTGGCGCAGATGGTCATGGGCAGCCAGACCAAGGGCGTTACCCCCATGGCGCTGGCCGCAGCCTTCCAGATCTTCTATGATGGCGAGTACACCACCCCGCATCTGTACACCCGTGTGCTGGACCGGGACGGCAACATCTATCTGGAAAACAACGCCACCAGCTATCAGGCGCTGACCCCCGATACTGCCTATGTCATGAACCGTCTGCTGAAGAACGTTCTGTTCTCCAGTGTGGGTACTGCCAGCGGCCGCTACCCCAACTCCAACGGCATGGAAGCCTTTGGTAAGACCGGTACTGCCAGCGACGAAAAGGATCTGTGGTTTGTGGGCGGCACGCCCTACTATGTCACCGCTGTGTGGTGGGGCTACGATGCACCCTACGATATGACCAAGACCCTGTCCAAGCAGCAGGCCAAGACCCGCACCTGTGTGACCGCGTGGAAGGCGCTGATGGAGCAGGCACAGGCAGACCTGCCCTATAAGGCATTCCCCACCTCCGCAGGCGTGGTGGAGCGCCGCTACTGCACCCAGAGCGGCCTGCTGGCCGGTGCAGGTTGCCCGAGCACTGCCGTGGGCTATTACCGCGCCGATGACCTGCCCGATACCTGCACCTATTCCCACGCAGCTCCGCAGGCTGCTGCCCCTACCGAGAACACAGACGATGCTGTGCCCATCCAACCGGTCGTCCCCACCGACACAAGTGCGCTGGATACGGAATAAGGGCAAAAATCGTACTTTTTCGCCCTTTGCTGAAAAATCCGGCAAGGACAGGGCGCACTTTACAAGACAAAACTGGACAAAGTGACAAAATAGCATCCGGGCTCTTGCATTGCAGGGGTTCGGATGCTATTATATTTTCTGCAAGAACACTTGTGTTTGAGAGGTGAACAAGTTGGAACGCCGTTTTTATCTGGTGGATGCGCAGGTGCTGCCGGAGGTCTTTCTCAAGGTGGTGCGCGCCAAGGAGCTGCTGGCCAGCGGAGAAGCCCGCAGCATTTCAGCTGCGACCCGTGCGGTAGAGCTTTCGCGCAGCGCATTTTATAAGTATAAGGATTGTATCTTTGATTCCGAGAACGGCCGTGAGGTCATCACGGTCATGGCCACCCTGCGGGACGAGACCGGTGCGCTGCAAAGCCTTCTGGCAGGCATCAGCGCCGCAGGTGCCAGCATTGTGACCATCAACCAGTCCACCCCGGAAAACGGAGCTGCGCTGGTGGCGGTCACCATCCGCACCGACACCATGCAGATGTCCCCGGAGGAACTGACCGAAAAGCTTTCGCGCCAGCGCATGGTCGTGGGTGTGCGCTGTGGGTATAACCTGTAACAAAACAGGAAACGAGGGAAAGAGAGTATGGCTAAAATTGCAATTCTGGGCTTTGGCACGGTGGGCAGCGGCGTGTACGAGGTGCTGCGCCGCAATGCCGCAAGCGTCTCCCGCCGGGCTGGCGAACCGGTGGAGGTAAAGTACATTCTGGACCCGAAGGACTTTACAGGCAACCCGGTGGAGCCTTTGGTGGTCAAAAGCATTGATGTGATCCTGCAGGACCCGGAGATCCGGGTGGTGGTGGAGACCATCGGCGGCACCCGCTTTGCTTACCCCTATGTCAAGGCGTGTCTGGAGAGCGGCCGCAGCGTGTGCACCTCTAACAAGGAGATGGTGGCAACCTACGGCGCAGAGCTGCTGGCACTGGCCAAGGAGCACGACTGTGCCTTCCTGTTCGAAGCCTCTGTGGGCGGCGGTACGCCCATTATCACCCCCATGCACCAGTGCCTGGCGGCCAATGTCATCACCGAAGTGGAGGGCATCGTGAACGGCACCACCAACTTCATGCTCACCAAGATGGTGCGGGAGGGCCTTGACTTTGAGGATGCGCTGCACATTGCGCAGGAGCTGGGCTACGCCGAGACCAAGGACCCCAGCGATGATGTGGACGGCCGCGATGCCTGCCGCAAGATCGCCATCCTGTCCTCCATGGTGTGCGGCCACCAGATCTACCCCCAGAACATTCCCACCCGGGGCATCCGCGCCATTACCGCCGCCGATGTTGCCAGCGCCGAAAAGCTGGGCTGCGTCATCAAGCTGATCGCATGGATGAAGCTTGGCAAGGACGGCAGCGTTGCCGCCGGTGTAGAGCCGTGTCTGGTGCCCAAGGCAAACCAGCTGGCCAGCGTGGACGATGTGTTCAACGCGGTGCTGGTCAAGGGCGATATGCTGGGCGATGTAGTGTTCTACGGCAAGGGCGCTGGCAAGCTGCCCACCGCCAGCGCTGTGGTGGCAGACGTGGTGGATGCCCTGAAAAACGGCGCACAGGTGCACGACAGCCTGTTCTGGCAGCCCGCAGACCCGGTGGACGGAATGCTCACCGACCCGGCTCCCGCTGCATATTATGTGCGTGTAGCGGGCATTGCACCCGCTGTGGTGGAAGCCATCTACGGCTACGGCAAGGTGGTGGATGAGCGGTACGAGGGCTGCGCCTACTTTGTGGAGCGCGCCGATGAGCGTGCGCTGGCAGAAGCCGCGCGCAAGGTGGAGGCCGTGGGCGGCAGCGTGAAGCTGGTGCTCAAGCGTCTGCCCGAGGAAGTGTAACGGAAAGGAACTGCGGCAATGAAGATCAAGGTTTCGGTTCCTGCCACCAGCGCCAACGTAGGCTCCGGCTTCGATGCACTGGGTCTGGCAGTTACGTTGTACAACACAGTCACCTTTGAGGACAGCGAGGTGCTGGAGATCTCAGCATCGGACGGCACCCGCATTCCCCGGGGCGAGTCGAATCTCGTGTACCGCTCCGCCAAGGGTCTGTTCGAAAAAGTGGGCAAGCAGATCCCGCCCCTCAAGATCACCCAGACGAACCCCATCCCCATGGCACGCGGTCTGGGTTCTTCTTCGGCCTGCATCATCGCAGGTCTGCTGGGCGCAAACCGGATGCTGGGCGATGTGCTCAACACGCAGGAGCTGCTCACGCTGGCAACTGCCATTGAGGGACACCCCGATAACGTGGCCCCGGCACTGCTGGGCGGTCTGACCAGCAGCGTGTTCGAGGACGGCAAGGTGTATTCGGTCAAGCGGAATGTGGACGAAAGTCTCTGCTTTGCCGCCATCGTGCCGGACTACAAGCTGCTGACCGAGGCGGCCCGCGCTGCCCTGCCCAAGGAGGTATCCCATAAGGACGCGGTGTATAACCTGTCCCGTGCGGCGCTGGTGCCCGCAGCTTTCTGCGAGGGACGGCACGACCTGCTGGCCATTGCCACTGAGGATAAGCTGCACCAGCAGTACCGGATGCCCCTGATGCCCGGCTCCCGCGAGGTGTTCGATATGGCGCGGCTGTGCGGCGCAAAGGCCGTGTATGTCTCCGGTGCAGGCAGCACGGTCATGGCTGTGGCCGAAAAGGCCGAAGCCGAAAAGTTCTATTCCAAGCTGGAAAAAGGTCTGGAGCTGCTGGAAGGTCTGGACGGATGTGAAGCATTTACACTGTTGCAGCTGGATGCCGATAACACCGGCGCGACTGTGGAATGATAAACGGGTAAAGGAAGTGCAAGAACGCTTCCGCCCGGCAAGCCCCCGCAAGCGCGGGGCGTAAAGAGGAGAGTGACAAGATATGGCGTTGATCGTACAGAAATTCGGCGGTTCCTCCGTAAAGGACCGTGACCGTATCTTCAACGTTGCGCGGATCGTGGCCAACACCCACAACGCGGGCAATGACGTAGTGGTGGTAGTTTCCGCACAGGGCGACACCACCGATGCCCTGATCGCCAAGGCAGGGGAGATCACCCATAACCCCTCGGCGCGTGAGATGGATATGCTGCTGGCCTCCGGCGAGCAGATCAGCATCGCACTGCTGGCCATGGCGCTGAACGAGCTGGGCTGCCATGCCATCAGCCTGACCGGCTGGCAGGCTGGCTTCCGCACCGACCGTGCCTACACCAAGGCGCGCATCACCCGGCTGGAGACCGAGCGGATTTCCTCGGAGCTGGAGCGCAACCGTGTGGTGGTGGTGGCAGGTTTCCAGGGTCTGAACAAGCTGGACGATATCACCACGCTGGGACGCGGCGGCTCCGACACCAGTGCTGTGGCCATTGCCGCTGCTCTGCACGCTGACCGCTGCCAGATCTATACGGATGTGGAGGGCGTTTACACCGCCGACCCGCGCAAGGTGCGCAACACCCGCAAGCTGGAGGAGATCACCTTTGACGAGATGCTGGAGCTGGCATCTCTGGGCGCACAGGTGCTGAACAACCGCAGCGTGGAGCTGGCCAAAAAGTACAATGTGGAGCTGGAGGTGCTCTCCAGCCTGAACCCCATCCCGGGTACGGTGGTTAAGGAGGTTACAAAGGACATGGAAGGTATGCTGATCAAGGGTGTTGCCAAGGACACCGATGTTGCTGTTATCACGATTCTCAACGTTCCCGACGAGCCGGGCATGAGCTTTAAGATCTTTGGTCTGCTGGCACAGAAGAACATCAACGTGGACATCATCCTGCAGTCCACCGGCCGCGACGGCAAGAAGGACATCAGCTTTACCTGTGCCGAGGGCGAAGCCGAGGTGGCTATGCGTGTGCTGAAAGAAAGCGCACACTTCAGCAATGTCAGCGTGGACACCACCTGCGCCAAGGTCTCCATCGTGGGTGCCGGTATGCAGAGCCACAGCGGCGTTGCTTCCAAGATGTTCGAGGCACTGTCCAACAACAATATCAACATCAAGATGATCTCCACCAGCGAGATCAAGATCTCCTGCATCATCGACCGTGCAGACGCCGACAAGGCTGTCAGCGCCATCCATGATATGCTGTTTGACTGATCTGCGTAAAATTTTCGGTTATGGCCTGTCTGCTCCCTGCCGGGGGCGGGCAGGTCATAATTTTTTTACACACGGCGGCGTTTACACAAATTGCAAAGGGGTGTATAATATAGTTTGAATCTGTGCGGCGCACCGGCGCTGCAACTATGCCGAAAAGGAGCCCCGCCGCATGAGTGAACCCACCCGTACCTCCAGAGCGCCTGCTGATAAGCGCCTGACCTATCAACAATGGAAGCGCCGCAAAATGCTGCGGCTGGCCCGCAACTGGGTGCTGTTTCTGGCCGGCTGCGCGGCAGTGGTGGCGCTGCTGACCGGCGGCATCCTGTGGCTGCTGCCCAAGGTGCACGGCCTGCTGGCCGGGCCAAAGGTGTTTGCAGCCAGCGTGTACGACGGCACGGATTATGTATTCGACGCCGCAGACGCGCGGCTTACGTTGGTGAACGCCAACCTGCCCTATACTGTCGAGCCCGCCCCGCTGCTGGACACCGCCGATGAAACCACCGGCCAGCAGCTGGAAGCGGAAGCCGCCATGCAGTACCGCAGCATGGCCGCCGCCGCGCAGGCGGACGGCGTCAGCCTGACCCTTGTGGCGGGTTATCAGGACGCCGACACCCGGCAGGATGCCTATGAAGCCCGGGTGCAGACCTACCGCGATAAGCGCAAGAGCGAAGAGGAAGCCGCCCGTCTGGCGGCTACCATCCAGCCCGCTGCCAACGCCAACGAGCACGGCACCGGCTACGCGGCAGATATCCTCAGCGCGGACGACCCGCAGCAGAATACCAGCTTTGCCGAGACCCGCGCCTACGAGTGGCTTACGGCCTACGCGGCGGAATACGGCTTTATCCTGCGCTACCCGCAGGACAGGCAGGCCGCCACCGGCATCGTGTTCGAGCCGTGGCACTGGCGCTATGTAGGGGTGGAAAACGCCCTTGCCATCCGCGCCAGCGGCCTGAGCTTAGAAGAGTTCATCGCCCTGCAGCGGGCAGACTGAATCAAATGCTCTGTGCTGCGGCGCAGAGAGAAGGGAACTATCATTGGAACGTACTCTCATTGCACCGGGCGTGCATCTTTCCTGCGACCCGGCTTCTAAATTCAACCGCTGCCGCATCAGCATCCACTTTGCCTTCCCGGCAGAGCGTAAAACGGCCACTGCCCATGCGCTTTTGCCGCTGGTGATGGAGCGCGGCTATGCGGCCTGCCCGGATATGACCCGGCTGACCAAAAAGCTGGCAAAGCTTTACGGCGCAGACCTGACCGTGGACGCCCGCCCCATGGGCTGCAACCACAACCTCTGCGTCAGCGTGACCGGCATCAAGGATGCCTTTGCGCTGGAAGGCGAGGCGCTGACCGCCGAGTATACCAAAATCGCGCTGGGCGCGGCCTTCCATCCTTATCTTGTGGACGGCTGCTTTGACCCGCAGGCCGTCAGCATTGAAAAGCAGATGCTGAAAAAAGGGCTTGAGGACGAGATCAACGATAAACGCATCTACTGCCTGCATCAGGCCAACCGGGAATTCTTTGGCGACAGCCCGGCGGGCGTGCGGCAGGAGGGCTATCTGGAAGAGGTGGACGGCCTTACCCCGGCTATGCTGACCGCCGCCTACCGGCAGATGCTGCGCACCGCCAATATCGAGCTGCTGGTGCTGGGCTGCGATGCCGCCCAGACTGCTGCCATCCGGGACGCTTTGCTGGCAGAGCTTGCCTGCATCGACCGCGCCCCGCTGCCGCTGGTGGAAAACATGGCCATGCCCGCCATTGCACCGGTGCACAAGACCGAAAACTACGATATGGTGCAGGCAAAGCTGTGTATGCTGTTCACGCTGGGGCAGCCCATGCAGCCGCAGCAGCGGGCAGCCGTGCGCCTTGCCATGGCACTGTACGGCGGCAGCGTGACCAGCCGCCTGTTCCTCAATGTGCGGGAACGGGACCATCTGTGCTACTACTGCTCCTCCTCGTTCCAGAGCTTTACCGGCAGCATGGCGGTGAACAGCGGCGTGGAGCACGCCGATGCCGCCCGCGCAGAGCAGGCGATTCTGAAAGAGCTTGCCGACCTGTGCACCGGTCCCATTACCGACGAGGAATTTGAGGACTGCCGCCGGGGTTTGCTCAGCGGCATGAACGGGGTAGAGGACAGTCTTGGCGGCATCGAGAGCTGGTACTACATCGAGGTGCTGCGCGCCGGTGCCAACAGCGCTGCGCCTATCCAGAGCCCGGAGCAGGCACGGAATGCCCTGCGTGCCGTGCCCAAGGACGAGGTGCGGGATATCCTGCGCCGCCTGACCCTCTCGGTCAGCTATCTGCTTACAAAGGAGGATGCTGCCCATGCCGCAGAATAACCAGACCCTGCTGGAAAAGACCGTGGCCGACCAGTGGCAGACCCTGCCCTCCGGCCTGCCGGTGCTGGTGCGCCCCATGCCGGGCTATTCCAGCACCCATGTGATCTATGCCACCAAGTTCGGCTCCATCGACCGGGATTTCTGCCTGAACGGGCAAACGGTGCATCTGCCGGCGGGTGTGGCGCATTTTCTGGAGCACAAAATGTTCGAAGACGAGGACGGCGATGCCTTTGCCAAGTACGCAAAGACCGGTGCCAACGCCAACGCCTTTACCAGCTTTGACCGCACCTGCTACCTGTTCACCGCCACCCAGCAGCTGGACGAAAGCTTGGACGTGCTGCTGGGCATGGTAGGCCACCCCTACTTTACCGAGCAGACCATCGCCAAGGAGCAGGGCATCATCGGGCAGGAAATCAAAATGTACGATGACAGCCCGGACTGGCGGCTCATCACCGGCCTGTTCGAGTGCCTGTACCACAGCCACCCCATCCGCAGCGACATCGCGGGCACGGTGGAAAGCATTGCCGAGATCACGCCCGCCATGCTGTACGACAGCTGCAAGGCCTTTTATGCCCCGGGCAATATGGTGCTGGCTGCGGCCGGCAACACCACCATGGAGCAGATCTTGGCTGCCTGCAAGCGGCACGGCCTGATGGAGCCCCGCCCGGCACAGAAGGTGCAGCGGCTGTGGGCTTCGGAGCCCATGACCCTTGCCGCCACGGAAAAAACGCTGACCATGCCGGTTTCTAAGCCCTGCTTTGGCGTGGGCTTTAAGGAAGAGCCGCTGCCTGCGGATGATCTGCGCACCGAGGCGCTGTACGACCTTGTGCTCAGTTGCATCGTGGGCGGAATGTCGCCGCTGTACCGCCGCCTGTATGACGAAGGTCTTGTGAACCCCGGCTTTGGCGGCGAGGTGCTGCGGGTGGACGGCTGCTGCTGCATCCTGTTCACCGGCGAGAGCGATGTGCCGGACACCGTGCGCCAGCTGCTGCTGGACGAGATCGCCCGGGTGCGCGCCGCCGGTGTGGACAGGGAAGTGTTTATCCTGTGCAAGAACGAAAAGTACGGCCAGCTGATCGAAAATCTGGAAAATGTGGAGGATTCCGCCAGCCAGATGGCAGACTTTGCCCTCAGCGGCCAGACGGTGGCGCAGCAGATCTCCATGCTGGCCGGGCTGACCGCAGAGGATGCGGACGCTGCCTTGCAGCACATCCTGTGCACCGACCGCATGGCTACCATGTACATCCAGCCGGACGGCACGGCGCAGGCGGCAGAAGAGGACGAGGAGGAAGAAGGATGAACCATCTTACAAATCTGGTACAGTTCCCGGGTCTGGGGCTGAGCTTTCAGCTGAACCGTGTGGCCTTTACCATCGGCGGGGTCAGCATCTACTGGTACGGCGTGTGCATTGCGGTGGGTCTGTGTCTGGCACTGGTCTTTGCCTTCCGGCACAGCATCGAGTTTGGCGTAGACCCCGACAGTATGGTGGATGTCATCCTTATTGGCGTAGTGCTGGGCATCATCAGCGCCCGCGCCTACTATGTGGCTATGGCACCTTTTAAATATGAAAGCATCTGGGAGATGATCGCCATCCGCGATGGCGGCCTTGCCATCTACGGCGGCATCATTGGCGGCTTTTTGTTCGGTGGTCTGGCCTGCAAGTGGCGGGGCGTGCCGGTGCTGCCCATGTTTGACCTGACCGCTATGGGCTTTCTCATCGGGCAGGGCTGCGGCCGCTGGGGCAACTTTTTCAATCAGGAAGCCTTTGGCTGCAATACCACCCTGCCTTGGGGAATGTACAGCGAGACGACCCGTGCTTACCTGATGAGCAGCACGGTCACGGTGCCCAAGGGCGTGGTCATCGACCCCAATCTGCCGGTGCACCCCACTTTTTTGTATGAGAGCATCTGGTGCTTTGTGGGCTTCTTCCTGCTGTTCCGCTACATCAAAAAGCGCAAGTTCAACGGCGACATTACCCTGCGGTATCTGGTATGGTACGGCGCAGGCCGTTTCTGGATCGAGGGTCTGCGCACCGACAGCCTGATGCTGGTGCCCTCTATCGGGCTGCGGGTTTCCCAGCTGGTGGCAGGCATCGCCGTGGTGGCGGGCATTGCGGCAGAGGTGTACTTCACCCGTAAGTGCAAGGGCAAGCCCCTGTTTGTGCCGCTGGCGCTGAACGCCGAGAACAAGGCGGCTCAAAAGAAGCTGGACGGCCCCATCTCCTTTGCAGGTAAGGACACCCAGCTGCTAGCTTCCAGCCCGCGCAAGCTGTTTTTGGAAAAGACGGAGGCCTATAATGCGCAGGTGAAAGCCGCCATAGAGCAGGCCGGGCAGAAAAAAGCGTAAAAATCTGCGCAAAAGGGGAAATTTCCTCTTGCAATCCGGTTTAGTTTTTGCTATAATATTCTAGCCGCATGGTGTGGGCGCCTGAAATGGCCCGCTGTAAGGGTCTGCCTTTACGACCAGCGAGTACAACGAAAAGGAATGAACAAAATGTACGCAATCATTGTTACCGGCGGTAAGCAGTACCGCGTGGAGCAGGGCGACATCGTCTACAT
>SKEE01000348.1_pt1 | contig 55202 bp, 52 predicted proteins | sample 4826661 | NCBI WGS metagenome assembly SKEE01 (sample SAMN11008817, study PRJNA524170) | human gut metagenome | biome: Human fecal sample; material: Feces; isolation source: fecal sample from pouch patient p20 | host: Homo sapiens | place: Israel: Tel-Aviv | collected 2016-11-14
CATTTTAAATTGTTTGTCGAACTTCGTCATACTAAGGCCCCCTATATATACTTTTATTGTATCACTTTATGGAAAACCTCAGTTTGACTTGTCCTATTTATATGCTAGCACCAGTAGGCGCAGGAGAGCCTAAAGGGCATCACAAAAGGACGGATAGACATCCGTCAAAAAAAGTGGTATGTTTAGTTATGGTGAAGGTCATCGGTACTGCAATGCCGCCGGGCCTTTGTATCGGATGACTCGGGAAGCATGCCGATTCGGCCTTTTCGGCACTTTGCTCTGCAGAATGATGTGCTTCACCACAGACGGAGTCCGTCTTTCAGGATGTCGTATATAGTCAACCATCACTTGTGCCAAATTGGTGAAATCCAAGGCATAGTCATATTTGTAAGATGCTGACGTAGGCAAGCATTCATTTTCCAGATAGTCTTTCACTACGGTACATGCATTATACATTAAAAGCTTGGCGTAGACTTCCTGTTGGATGAACTCCGTCTTTTTGGCATGCAATGCATGCAAGCTCAAGGCATACTTCACCTGCCGGTAAGCCCCTTCAATGCCCCAGCGGCAGCGATAGATTTCCTGCAGTTGTTTTGCCGAGAATATATGTCTGGGAAGGTTTGTAATTAAGCAAGCATATTTCGCCTTTTCCGTATCTTTTGAAGGGACCCGGAAGCGGACAACCCGGAAATGGACAGGAAGCGCCTGGCAACTCTTGTCCTGAAATCGATGTAAATGGTATAAGGCTGGATTTTCTTTTACCAAGCTCGTTTTTCCCGTCAGGGTATAAGAAACATCGCAGTCAAAGGTATCCGTGTGCGGCAGTATCGGAACATGCCGAAGAATGCAGTTCCCGGTAACATCCTGTGCGCGAAAGACATAGTAATAGTGCATCTTTTCAAGCCGGGCTATGGTAGGATATCCTTCATAGCCTTGATCCATGACTAAAATACTATCTTTGGGCAGCGTATTTTGAGAGAGTAAAATAAACAGTGCTTTTCGTTCATCGCGAGGCTGCTTCGTAAGAATCAGGGCATCGATGAACTGATGGTTGTCTAAATCGTAAAGGGTATTAACGTGGAGCAAATTGTAGCCTCCGTCCGCGGATTTGAAGAATGTTTGTGTATCCGCTGGATTTCCGACAGAGGTGATGTCCGTGCCATCGACAGCAATCAGGGTAAGCCCATTATAGTCCCGGCGGGACAGGTAGGGCTTGATTAAGGAATTGAATGTTTTGAACAGATATTTCATTCCTGCCGGCAACAGTTTTTTCCGTTGTTGGACAACAGCCGGTTCCGTAGGAGGATTGCCTTCATCAAAAAAGGTAAGCAGGCTTTTTCCTAATGAATTGGATTCCAGGCACAACAAAAAGCGAATTAAGACGGGAAGCGTCGGCTTTCGTTTGCGTATAAAATCAACTCCTGAATGACGTGAATAAACAGCAATATTCGCTTTTACTTGATATATAGCGGCTTTAATGCAATTTTTGACTTGAACAATAATGTTCATAGAATCGCCCCCTTTACTACTGGTTTACACGTTTTTTCTCTTATTACAAGGGGCAGAGGGGAAAAGATTGCCAGAACCCCTCAGACCGCCTTCGGCGGTCAGCTCCCCTTCACAGGGGAGCCTTTCCGGCGCTCCTGCGCCTTTACCATCCAGAGTCCTTAGCGGCAACGCCGCAAACTAAGTCCTAGAAGAATGAAGCCCCCCCTGACAAATCATATACAAAAAAACCGCCACATATCCGTGACGGTCTTTTATTTGTTTTTCTAAACTTACTGACATTGCCCGTTGGGACGGCCCCTACGCTCATGCTTTATACCCGGTCATGAGGTCGACGATGTTTTCCAGGGGGTCGCCGGCCCGGTAGCGTTTGAGATTATCTGCGGCGATGCGGACGATGTAGTCGTGCGTCGCCTGGAGATGATAGCCGCCGGAGATGTGCGGCGTAATGTAGATGCCCGGCGTCTTCCACAAGGGATCCGACGACGGCAGCGGTTCCGGGTCGGTGACATCCAAGGCAGCGCCGGCCAGATGGCCCTGGGCGACGGCTTCCTGCAAAGCGGCCTGGTCGACATTGGTGCCGCGGCCGACATTGACGAAATAAGCGCCTTTCTTCATGACCGCAAAGCGCGCGGCGTCATAGATATGATACGTTTCCGGCGTATCGGGCAGGCACGAAGCGACGATATCCGCTTTCGCCAGGTATTCATTGAAATGGGTCATATCCCCCATTTCGTCAGCTTCCGGCGGTACGGCACCCTGACGGCGGCGCAAGCCGATGACGTGAGCCCCCATGGCCTTGACACGCTGGCCAAAATTGCGGCCGATATTGCCAAAACCGACGACGACGACCGTCGCGCCATAGATGGATGTGACCGGCCCTTCGTCGTGCCACAGGGCCTGATGCTGATTGTCATAGTAAAGATAGAGTTTCTTCATCATAGCCAGTGTCTGGGCCAGCATGTGTTCCGACAAGGCCAGGCCATAGGCACCGGTCGCATTGGTCAAGGTGACGCCGGCCGGCAGGATACCGGGCTTACAGTATTCGTTGGCACCGGCACTGTTGAGCTGGAGCCATTGCAGCTGCGAGGCCTTCTTCACCAGGTCAGGAGCGATATTGCCAATGATGACGTCCGCTTCATCCAACGCCTTGCCGGCCTGGGTCCCATCACCGGGACAATAGCAAAAATCCGCTTCCGGAGCAGCTGTTTCCAGCCACTGTTTCTGTTTTGCATCGACATCCATGACAACTAAAATCTTCAAACGAATCACTCCCTATTGCTTTTTTTGTTTAGCGGCAATGCGTTTCACCGTTTCTAACGGGCATTGGGCAACGTGCGCAATGAATTCATAGGTCACGTCTTCCTTCAATAAGTTCCTGACAATCTGATCGACACTGCACCGTTCTCCGTCCGCATTGACGAATTGGCCCATTTTCCCCGCCTCCTCTGCCATTATAACACAATCGAGAGACCTGCATATATATTGCAACAAAAATCATCCTTCTTTCTTGAGGAGCCGCTGCCAGCTATTTGCAAGACAAAAGATAGCAGCCGCCTATTTCTATTTCATTATAGCTTCTCAATAAAGAAAAAGATAGCACTCCACGATAGCTGTAACAGAACTGTGCAGGCCCGGTCATAATATATACCATGTTTCCTGCCGTCACAGCAGGCTGTAAATCTCCGGCCAACGGCAAAATGCCGTATACGAAAGGTGACAAAATAGTGCTAAAATCGGCATAACTGAATAGTATTGTGCCTTGTCTGGCCTGCCTTCTTTCCGTACAATAAAAGCATAGACACTATGCCTTTATTGTACAGAAAGGAGGCCTTTTGCATGGACTCTCTTACTGATTTTTTTCATACCCTTGATGGATTATATGCTGACGGGCGGCACGATGAAATCGAAGATTTCCTGCGCCGGACATTGGCCCAACATCGTATCTGCTGCGGCGGCCACGACGCCGTATTCACAGCAGCCCTTAATGAACTGGGCACGTATTACCGCGGCGCCAGCCGCTACGATGAATCGGTCCAGGCTTTTGAAGAAGCCGGCCGCGACATCCTCAGTTACGGCCAGAAAGATACGGCCGATTACGCAACGAACCGCATCAACCTGGCCGGGACTTTGCGCCTGCAGCATCAATATGACCGGGCGTTAGCACTTTACGAAGAAGCCCGTCATATCTATCTGCGCCTGGAAGGACGCCAGAGTTATCACTACGCAGCGACATTGAACAATATCTCCCTGGTCTATCTCGACCAGAAAGACGCGGCCAAAGCCCTGGCCTATGCCCAGGAAGCACTGGCCATCGTCCACACGCTGCCTGACAGCCAGGAAGAACAGGCTATTTCCCTTATCAACAGCAGTACCGCTCACTATCAGCTGGGCCAGCGGGAAGCCGCCGCTGAGGAAGCCCGTCAGGCTTTGGCATGCTACCAGGAAGTGCCTGAAAAAGGCATCCATTACGCCAATGCCCTCAATCTCCAGGCTATCCTGTATTTAGACCAGGGCCAATACCAGCAGGCCTATGACGGTTTCATCCAGGCAGCCCAATATATCGAAGCCATGTTGGGGAAAAATGAAGATTACCGTCATGCCATGGATAATGCAGCTAAAGCCGCAACTGCCCTGGCCCGCCACACGCCCCAGTCAGTACCATCGGCACCGTCGGCGACGGGCTTCGGCCTGGACCTCTGCCGGGCCTACTATGAAGAAGTCGGGCGTCCGGCTTTGCAATCACAATTCGCTGCCGTCTGGGACCATATCGCCACGGGCCTCGTCGGCGAAGGCTCGGAATGTCTCGGCTTCGACGATGAAATCTCCCGCGACCACGACTGGGGCCCGTCATTCTGCCTATGGCTGTCCAACGAAGACTATGCCACCTTTGGCCAGGCCCTGCAAAAGGCCTACACTGCCATGCCCCAGGAATTCCGCGGCTTCCGGCGCCGGGAAACATCCGGCGGCAAAGGGCGCGTCGGCGTTTGGCGTATATCCGACTTCTATCGCTCTTTCATCGGCTTGTCGAGGGCTCCGGAAACACTGGCCGAATGGATCCGCATCCCCGAAACCTTTCTGTCCAAAGCAACGAACGGCCAGGTATTTACCGATCCGACAGGCCGATTCTCTGCCATCCGCCAGTCCCTATTGGCCTTTTACCCCCAAGACGTATACTTGAAGAAAATCGCCTTCTACGCCGCCAAGATGGCTCAGAGCGGCCAATACAATTACAAGCGCTGTCTGGACCGGCAGGAAATTGTCGCCGCCTGCTGGGCCCGCTGCGAATTCATCAAAGCGGCAACAGCCATGACATATCTGCTCAATAAAAAATACATGCCCTTCTACAAATGGGCCCATCACGGTCTGCAATTCCTGCCCATCTTGCCAAAGATGTATGAGAAAATCGCCAGCCTTGCTGCGACAACAGATACGGCCATCTCTATCGCCCTCATGGAAGACATCTGTGACGACGTCCGTCAGGAATGGCAGCGGCAGGGACTGGCAAGCGGGACAGATAGTTTTCTCCTGGCCTATGCCCCTGCCATTCTGTCTCACATCGCCGACGAATCCCTGCGGAATCTGCCGGCTTTACAACTATACTAAGGAGAGATGATCGTGAAAAAAGACGAATTGATACAACAAATCCTGGCCCTGGAATGGCCTATGTTCCAGCAAGTCCGCAACCGCCATGGCCGGGCAGCCTGCCAGGACGACGAAAGGACCTTCACTATCATGCGCCTGAGCCAGTTCGCCGCCTGGGATGAAGCGACATTGACTTCATACTATCAGGACCTGCTGGCCACGAAAAAAGACGGGCGCAATATCATGACCGAAAAATACGGCTATATGATGGCCTGGACCCATGCCGATGAATTCCAGCTCATCCAGGCCGACCTGCCAGCCGTGAGCATGGAAAAACGGCAGCTCGTCCATCAGATACTGCGCCAGCAGATCCACTGGATGACGGAAACGGCCATAGCCTATCCTAATATCGTCCGCAAAGGGCGCCCGATCCGTCAAACACAGGCCGCTCCCGGCGAAACTTCTTTCGAAACGTATACGGCTGGGGAACTTATGACCTACTCCCTGCCGACATTGTATTCCCTATGGGCGCACATGCAGAACCTAAAAAAAGCGGACCGCAATCTGAACCAGGAAATCCTGGAACACACAGCGGCCCTTTACGGCTTTTCTTCATTAGACGCTTTATGAGATATCCCGTTCTCTTTGCAGTTTGTAGAAGAAGAGGCTGTCGCATTAAGACAGCCTCTTTTTGAGTTTGTAGTTTTTAGTTTGCAGCAAATGGTAAAAAATTTAAAACCATCTGCTAACAGCTAGCCGCTGACTGCTAATAAAGTGATGCAAAGAGTTCTTCAAAGGTCCCTTCATCGACAGGACGCGGATTGCCCGGCAGACAGCGGTCTTCCATGGCGTGGGCAGCCATCATGGGAATAGCCTGTTCATAAGTGCTGCGGTCCGGACCTTTCGGCAATTCACCGATGCGCCGCGGCATTCCCATATCGGACATGAGGGCCTTGAGGACTCCCTGCAGCAGGCAGACAGCCTGTGGTACCGGCAGGGACCGCGGTGCCAGGCCCAGTTTATACGTCAAGTCGGCGTATTGGGCCGCCGTCTTTTCATCACGGCTGTTATAGGCGATGCCCGCAGGCAGGGCCAGAGCGCAAGCCAGGCCGTGCGGGACATGGTACATGCCTCCCAGCTGATGGGCCATGCTGTGGACCATCCCTAAGCCACCGAGATTAAAGGCGACTCCGGCCATATTGGAAGCATTGGACATGGCTTCCCGGGCTTTCAGGTTAGCCCCGTAATGATAGCACCGGGGCAAGTATTCCAAGGCCAATTCCACTGCTTTGCAGGCCATGGCATCGGTGAAGTCTGTCGCGCCTTTGGCCACATAAGCTTCGAGCGCATGGGTCAAGACGTCGAAGCCCGTATTGGCCGTAATGGCCGGCGGAACCGAAACTGTCAGCTGCGGATCCAAGATCGCCACATCGGCATACATGACATCGTCGATGAGAGCGATTTTTCGTTTCTCTTCGGCATCGGTGATGACGGCAAAAGATGTCATTTCCGAACCGGTCCCGCTCGTCGTGGGAATGACGATGAAGACCGGCGGCCGCGAAAAGGCATGGGCGCCACTGGCAAAATAGACGAGGCCCTTGGCCGTATCGATGGCAGCGCCGCCGCCAAAGGCGACGAGGACCGTCGGCTGGAAATCGACAGCCGCAGCCATCGCCCGGGCGACACCGCTGAGATTCGGGTCAGGCACAACATCATCAAAAACCTGCACCTGATTCGTCGGGGCAATCTGCCGGCTCAGCAAGTCGATGGCCCCGGACTGGGTCAAAAAGCTATCGCACAAGATAAAGATCCGTTCCGTCCGATAGACGCGGAAAGCGGCCAATGCCTGCTCTCCGGAGATGACTTTCGTCGCAATCTGACAAATATCCATGAGCCATCCCTCCCCTTAGCGGATATTGAACATATCCTTGAGGACACATTCACGGAGACGGCAGAAGGACTTGGGACTGGTCAGGCCTTCACCAGTTGGACCAGCAATGGTGAAAGTTGGATATCCCTGTCCGCCAATGCCCAAACCGGCATAAGATGGGCCATTTTTAACGAAAATCGTCGTTTCCATGAGTTTCGCCATCTTGCTCAATTTCGCAACATTCGTCGAATGCATCATGGCACTGTGGCGGTTGCCGTGTTCGGCTTCATACGCCCATTCGATAGCCTGGTCGACGTTATCGCAGCGGACGAGGGGCAGGATGGGCATGAGCATTTCCGTCTGGACGAAGGGATGGTCCTTGGCCACTTCCATGATGATGAGTTTCTTCGTATCTTCCACTTCGATGCCCAGCTGATGGAGGATGTATTTAGCCGACTTGCCGACAAATTCAACTTTCGGCCCGGTCCCCTTTTCATTGGCCACGAGCTTCCACAGGCGTTCAATCGTATCGGTGTCGGTAATTTCATAGGCACCGGCTCCTTTCATGTTGATGCGCAGGTAATCGAAGATAGAATCGACGGCAAAGACTTCTTTTTCCGCAATGCACGGCACGTTATTGTCGAAAGAGCTGCCATCGACAATATCCTTGGCGGCCTTTTCGATGTTCGCCGTTTCGTCGACGACGACAGGCGGATTGCCAGGGCCGGCACCGATGGCTTTCTTGCCCGAAGAAAGGACTTTCTTGACGATGCCCGGGCCGCCCGTTGCGACAACCAGGCGTACTTTGGGATTACTGATCATTTCATCGGTAGCTTCGATGGACGGTTCCCGGACCATGGTAATCAAATTGAGCGGGGCCCCGGCTTCATACAAGGCCTTGTTCAGGAGCTGTACCAGGAAAATCGACGTCTTCTTGGCCCGCGGATGAGGGCTGAAGACGACGGTGTTACCGCCGGCAATCATGCAGATGGAGTTATTGATAATCGTTTCTGTCGGATTCGTCGTCGGCGTAATGGCCCCGATGACACCGAAAGGGCAGTATTCAAACAAGACCAGGCCGTGTTCCCCCGTACGGGCGTCGGTCTTCAGATCTTCAATGCCCGGCGTATAGCGGGCAGCGGCTGTATTCTTGATGACTTTATCTTCGTAGCGGCCGATTTCCGTTTCTTCGACGGCCATGCGCGACATCATCTGCATGTTGTTCTTATCCAGGCAGGTCTGCCGGATGACGTCGATCCACTGCTGCCGCTGCGACGGCGACTGGAAGAGCAGCGTATGCTGAGCCGCAGCCGACGCATCGATGGCATCGGCCATGGTCGTAAAGACACCGTACTCATCGCGTGCTGCCGGAACAGCCGGTGCTGCTGCCTGGGTTCCTTCTTTCTGTAATTGCCGTACGGCCTGGGCGACTAACTGCTGCAGGACGACGGGGTCAATGGTTGTACTCATTATGCTGTACCTCCGTTTATTGGTTCACTGCAATGCCCAGTGGCGTGACAAACAGGCAGTCATTCGGTTTGTGCGTCGGGATATGCAGGATTTTTTCAAAGACATTTTCAAATTCACTGAAACAACAAGCACCGCCGACGACGTAAAGGTCCTTCACCTGACGGCCGTCTACAAAGCGCTTGACGATGGACGCCATCTTTTCGACGACGGGATAGACGATGGGAAAGACGGCCTGTTCCTGAGAAGCGTCGAGTTTCATCTTTTCCGCTTCATCCCGGCCGATATCGTAGTAGCCTGACAGGACCAAGGTCATATGAGTCCCGCCGGTCGCTTCATCAGCCGTATAGACGACCTTGCCATCGCGCAGGATGCTGATGCCCGTCGTACCGCCGCCGACGTCGACGACGGCGCCGTCGCGGATGCCCAGGACAGCCGCAGCGGCCGTCGGTTCATCCATAACTTTGATGACTTCCAGGTCCGCCCCTTCGACACAATTGGCGATACAGCGGACGTTGCCATCGAGGATGCCCGGTGGGATAGCCGTCGCCGCCTTGGTCAGGGCGACGCCCAATTTTTCTTCTAAGGCCGCTTTCATGGTCCGCACGGCCCGGACCGCCCCGACGTAGTCGACGACGATACCATCGCGGACGACGGTCGAATGGGTCGTCATACCGGCGACAGGCCGATTGTCCTGATCCGTCACGGCCATAACAATATTCGCCGTTCCCAGGTCGACGCCGACTTTGAGCGGTCCTTCAAAGGGCCGCACGTCCCCCGATGAAACGAGCGCCGCAAATTCGGCCAGTTTTTGATTTTCTACAAGCATGGCGGCCCCTCCTTATCAGACAGGACAAATCATGACATAATCGCGATTGCTCAAAGAACAAGCATTGGCTTCATCGACGTCGATGTGCATTTCCAGGCCGGCCGTATCCGACACGCGGACGACGACGTCGCCCAGGATGCCCTGGCGTTCGCCAAAGGTCTCGACATGGACGATCTGGCCATCTTGCAAATGGCGGGCAGCCGCCTGGGCCGGCGTCATGTGGATATGCCGCTTGGCAATGATGACGCCGCAAGGCAATTCGACCGTTCCCCTAGGACCGACGAGGGTGATACCCGGCGTCCCCTGGAGATGACCGGACAAGGTAATGGGAGCCTTGACGCCCAGGCGGAAACTGTCGGTCTTGCTGATTTCGACCTGGCTCTGCGAGCGGACCGGGCCGAGGATGCGGACATGTTCAAAAGTCCCTTTCGGTCCTTGCAGGGTCACCGTTTCGTTGGCAGCGAACTGGCCCGGCTGGCCGAGCTCGCTCTTGTGGGTCAAGGCGTAGTCCTTCCCATAGAGCCTGTCCAAGTCGGCCCGGCTAACATGGACGTGCCGGTTGGATACGCCAATGGGGATCCTAAAATTTTCATAATGCTGGACACTTTCCAGTATCTTTTCCGTCAATATCGTCGCCATTTCCTGACACATGGCTCATGCCCCCTCTATTCCTTATTCTGCTGACGGAGCAGCCGGTGCCAGATGAGGCAGGATTTTTTCCACATCCGTATGAGGACGGGGAATGACGTGGACCGAAACGACTTCACCGACGATTTTCGCCGAAGCTGCGCCGGCATCGACAGCGGCTTTGACGGCGCCGACGTCACCGCGGACCATGACCGTGACCAGACCGGACCCGATTTTTTCATAACCAATGAGGGATACATTGGCTGCTTTGACCATGGCATCGGCGGCTTCGATGGAACCGACGAGGCCTCTGGTTTCTACCATTCCTAATGCTTCGTTTGCCATAATGGACACTCCTTAATTCAAATTATCAATGATGCCTACGATAGCCAGGTCGATAGGTTTGAGCCTCATCGTTTCCGTCGTACGCGTAGCCGAACCGCTGGCGACGAGGACGAGTTCCCCAATACCGGCACCGACATAATCGACGGCGACTTCTTCATTTCCATAGGGTACGCCATCACTCGATTCAAAGCGGACGATCATCAGCTTGCTGCCGACCAGGCCGTCTTCTTTCTTCGTCGAGACGATGGAACCCGTTACTTTTGCTATTTTCATAAGCCATACCTTCTATGTTTCTTCGCTGCTGTGTCCGGAAGGCGTTTCGAATCCGGTCGTATCCGGAGCCGGTCCTTCCGCTGCAGGCGTTACGCTTTGCTTCGCTTTCCCAGCCGTCCGCAGCCGCCGTGTCCGCCGGGCCTTCTTAGGAGGCGGGACGGGCTGAGAAGCTGCCGGTTCCGGCTTTTCCGTCCCCTCGGTTTCTTTGCCTTCCGGGCAGACCGCATCGTGAGCAGGCCCCTGCTTTGGGCTCTCATGATGGACGAAACACGTTCCCGTCATTTCATGGGGACGGGCGATGACATGGGCCGATACCAGTGCCCCATAGGATGAGGCCGTCACCTTCCCCGCTTCGACAGCTGCCCGGACGGCCCCGACATCACCGCGGACTTTGACGGTCATCATGCCGTTGCCGCGGGCCGCTTCGAGTTCATCGAGGACAACATTCGCCGCTTTGACCATGGCGTCTGCCACTTCAATGGCACAGCTCAGGCCCCGGACTTCGACAAGCCCTAATGATTTTTCCACAGGTCTTCCCCTGCCTTTCCTCATGTTCTACGAATCTCAATGCCCCGGCTCAAAGCCGCTTCGCGGGCAAAAGATGTCACTACGGTATGTTCTCCGACGAGCAGGACCGTCCCTTTATCATAAGGGTACAGATCCGCTGCCGTCAGGACCTTATCCTGACAAGCCACTACAGGCGTCGTTCCCTTCACTGGCGCCGCTTGCGGAACCGGCTGTTCCCCAGTCTTCCGGTCTGGAAGCTGAGGGCCGATGGTAATGCCATATTCCAGGAGCTTGCGATAATATCCTAAAATCTGACCGACATAGGCTGCCGGTTCACGGCCCGTGAACCGGGCCAGTCCGGATAACTGCAGATGAACGGCAGAACCCGCTGCAAAGCAGCGCGCCAGCCATCGGGCAGCGAATGTATCAGCCAGTCCCAGGGCCGCCTTGACGACGAAATCCCGTGAAGCCACCGGATAGACGGTCAGACTGTCTGTTAACGGCAAGGAACGGGCCTGCGAGGTGAGGACGACAGACGCAAAGGGGCAGGCCTGTTCAATATCGCAGCGTACCTGTTCCGCCTGTATCTCGTCAACGAGGACCGTGACGTCATCAGCTGGCGACAAGGATCGCAAAAAGTTGACACAGCGGCAATCGAAGGCGTCGGCAAAGACGACGTAGAGACGCCGTTTTGCCGGTAATTGTTCTGCCAGGACCTGGCGGATAGCCCGCAGGATCAGGTCTTCCAGCTTCTTTTCCGTATCATATGCCATACGATCGCCTGCTTACTCATTAATCCAGATGAGGAAGGATTTTTTCCACATCCGTATGAGGACGGGGAATGACGTGGACCGAAACGACTTCGCCGACGACTTTCGCCGAAGCCGCACCGGCGTCGACGGCCGCCTTGACGGCACCGACGTCGCCGCGGACCATGACCGTGACCAGGCCGGAGCCGATTTTTTCATATCCGATAAGTGTTACGTTGGCCGCTTTGACCATCGCATCAGCCGCTTCGATAGAGCCGACCAGACCTTTTGTTTCAACCATGCCTAATGCTTCGTTTGTCATTGTAATACCCTCCATTTCTTATGACGGTTAAATGTACGGTGTCGTCGTCGACTTCGGTTCATCGCCGAGAGCCCCTAACAGTTTCTTACCAACTTCGATAGCCGCTTTGACGGCCTGACGGACTGCACCGGAATCGCCACTGAAGCACAAGATGACTTCGTTGGAGAAACTCGTTCCGCCGTTACCGGGCGATGAATAGCCAACGACTTCGACATTGGCTGCTTTCACAGCCGTATCGGCCAGGACGACGCCGATTGCAGCCGGGCCGGCACAAGTCATGCCGAAGGCTTTGCCGAATTTTGCACCCAGTGCCTTTTCCAAGCAATAGCTGGCGCGGGCAGAATACTGAAATTCCAGATGGCCGGCATCATTGCCGTAGACATCGCCGAAATATTTCGGCAGGACCTGCAGCGCCGTTTCGACAGCCCGGCGGGCGTCAGATACATCTTCGGCGCCGATGAGGATGAGCGAGCCGTGGCCGGCACCACCTTTGGTATCACGCGGCAATTCGACGGAAATGATTTCCGTATTCGTTGCTTTGACGGCATCGTCGACAGCCATGATCTGCGGACCGGCACCGGTACGGCCGCCAATGATACCGATAGAGCGGAATTTCCCTAACTTCATGGCATCTTTGAGCATCGGGTCGACGCTGGCAATGACCAAGCCTATAGTATCGCCAATGGACGTGCCGACAAATTCCGTCCGCCCCAAGGCCTTGCTGATGCCCGTAGCATCCCCTTTCATCGACGGAGCCGCCGCTGGAGCGGACGCAGCGGGAGCCACGGTGGCAGCTGGCGTGGCAGCCGCACCCAGTTCTGCTTTGACCTGGTTCATGACTTTTTCTAATAATTCCTGATCCATGATAAACCTCCTTATGACTCATCGCCTATGCGGCAGGACACGCCGGCCTGTTCGACAATAGGACGATATTTTTCTAGTTCTTTATTGCTGAGTGACTTGGCAGAAAGACGATTCATTTTATATTCGATTCCCATCATGCGATACTTATTTTCTCCCAACGAATGATACGGGAGCAAATGGACATAGCGGACCTTCCCTAAGGATGCGGCAAATTCAGCAATGGCCCGAATTTCTTCTTCAGACTCATTGAACTTGGGAATGACGGGCACGCGGATCGTCAGCGGCGCAAAAGCACTGACCCGGCGGGCATTGTTCAAGATGAGTTCATTGGACACGCCCGTGAACAAGCGGTGTTTTTCCGGATCCATGTGCTTGATATCCATGAGGATCGTATCGATATAGGGTACGAGGCGGAGATAGGTTTCCGTTTCAGCGCAGCCTTCGGTCTCGATGGCTGTGTTCCATCCCTGGGCCTTGCAGGCTTTGAGCAGTTCCCCGGCAAAATCCGGCTGCATGAGCGGATCGCCGCCGGACAAAGTGACGCCGCCGCCAGAATGGCGGAAGGTCGACCGGTCCTTCTTGAGGATTTCAATGAGCTCGCCGACGCGGATGGACCTTCCCTTCATGACCAGGGCCCCTGTCGGGCAGACAGCTGCACAATCACCGTTGCCCGTACAGGCCTGGTAGTCGAAGTGCCGCCGTCCATCATCCATAAAAGTGACGGCGTGGCGCTGGCAGGCGCTTTCACAACGCCGGCAGCGCACACAATCAGCCGCATTGTACATGACAACAGGCCGCCGCCGCTGTGATTCCGGGTTACTGCACCACCAGCACGACAAGGGGCAGCCCTTGAGGAAGACGATGGTCCGGATACCCGGTCCGTCATTCAGGGAAAAGCGCTGGATATCGAAGATGTCTCCTTCTGCCTGATAATCAATGGTAATTTTCGACATCATCCGTCCCCTTTCTCTGGCAGGCTACATCAAAATTCAAATTCCGTACGGTCAATGATGTTATCCTGTACTTCTTTCGCCAGGGAAATGAACTGGGCCGAATAACCGGCGACGCGGACGACCAAGTCTTTATGCTGTTCCGGATGTTTCTGAGCTTCGACGAGGGTCGCTTTATCGATGACGTTGAACTGGACGTGCATGCCCTTATTTTCAAAATAAGCACGGCACAGGGCAGCGAAACGCTTCAGGCCTTCGTCGCCCGCTAAAGCCGCGGGATTGAATTTCTGGTTGTACAAGGTACCGTTGGAGAACGTTTCATGTTCCAGCTTAGCGACGGACATAGCGGCCGCCGTCGGCCCGTTGGTGTCGCAGCCGGGGCGGGGCGATACGCCGTCTGCCAGCGGCGTCCAGGCCAGACGGCCATCGGGAAGGGGTGCGACGTCCTTGCCAAAGAGGACATTCGCCGATACGGGATAGCAGCCCGCCTGGAACTGGCCGCCGCGGGGGTTCTTGTATTTCTGGACTTCCCGGGCATAAATCTGGCCGGCTTCACGAGTGATGATATCGACGACGTCATCGTCGTTGCCGAACCACGTCGTATTTTCCATGATCCGCTTGATTTCCTGGTAGCGGCCTACATCGCTGCGGCTGGCGGCTGCCGCAGCCGGAGCCGAACCTTGCTGCAAATCTTTCTGCAATTCATTGATGTCGATGCTGCCTTTAGCCGATAAGATGCGTTTGACCGCTTCATAAATCTGGCGTTCATCCATGCCTTCAAGCGGCGTCGAACCAGCCGCTGCGCAGCAGCCTGTACCGAACCAGGTCGCGAGTTTCCCCGTTTCATCGGGATAGCCAAAGTTGTGATCCATGGCTTCCTGTAATTCTCCCATGGTGACTTCACCTTTTTCAAAGACGTGCTTCTGGATTGCCATGAAGGAGTCGCCGTTATCGGCTACGCCGAAGGCCTGAGGACCGGTGAAATTATAAATGGCACCGCCTTCCTGCATGGACTTACCGCGGCCTAAGCAATCGTCGACGAGGGCCGATTCAAAGGGCAGCGGAGCCCGTTCAGCATGAGCATAATCGACGGCATTATCCGCTTCGACCAGGAGTTTGACGAAGTATTCCATCTGCGTCTTATAGGCCTGCATCAAGTCGCCGAGATTCTGGAAATCTTTCATTTCCCCTGTCTTGGGCCCGAGCTGGACCTGACCGTTGCGGCCGTTGTGCAGGGTAATATCCAGGACTTTCGCGATGTTGAAGAACGCCGCGTCGTGCCAGCCTTCGGTCTTATGCGGGACCTGCGGTTCGACGCAGCCGATGATGCAATAACTGCGGGCATCTTTCAAGGGGATGCCTCGGTTCATCATGGCCGGGATGATGACTTCATCGTTGTACATAGCCGGATAACCCAGGCCTAAACGGACGAGTTCGCAAGCCCGGTAGAGAAATTCATCCGGTGTCCGGTTGGAATAACGGATAGAGAACGACGGAGCTGCCATGGCGACGTGCGCCGCTGCGTCGATCATCATGTACGATAAGGGATTCGTCGCATCGACGCCATCTTCATCCTGGCCGCCGCACTGGATATTCTGGAAAATCGCATAGCCTGCAAAGGCCTGGTCAGAAACGGCATCACGGGTCTTGTTGAGGTCATTGAACTTGATCCAGATGTTATCCAGCAATTCCTGAGCGAAATCGCGGCTGATGTTCTTATCCCCTTCCAGGTATGGATACATATACTGGTCGAAACGGCCCGGCGAAATGGAATGGCCGCTCGATTCAATCTGCAAGATGAGCTGGACGAACCAGAAGGACTGGAGTGCTTCCCACCAGGTCGTAGCCGGCTGTTCCGGTACGCGGCGGCAGTTGGCAGCCATCTTGAGCAGTTCGGCCTGCCGCGTCTGGTCACCTTCGCGGCTGGCCAGCTGTTCGCACAAGTCCGCATACCGATGGGCGTAGGTAATAGCCGCTTTATACGTAATGATGACGGCATCGTAGAAATCACGTTTCTTCATATCTTCCGGCGAAGCACCGCTCAATTTCGCTTTCTGCGCTTCCGCTTCACGGATGATGCCGCCGAAGCCTTCACGCAGGACTTTTCCATAATCGACGCAGACATGACCGACACCGTTGAAATAGTAGTTGCCAACAGTGAAGACGCCATTGGCCTGGGCATCGAGGCAGGACTGGGACATGTAACTCGTAGCCAAATCGCTCGTCGTCTTGCCCGGCCAGTATAAGAACGCGTCGTGCAGGCGTTTTGCTGTATCCTTAGGAATTTCAAAGGGATCGGCCATGCGCGTCGCCATGGTATCAAATTCCTTTTCGACCCAGTCGAAAGAATATTCCGGATAAATCTGGCAGCCATGGATGCTGACCGTCAGGGAACCGGCAATGAGTTCATGGTCGCGGATGGCAATCGGGATTTCCGTCAAGATTTTTTCGACGGCCTTAGCCCGGCGCAAGATGACCGGCAAGCCTTCCGTTTCTTTATACGAAGCCGTGACCAATTCTGCACGGTCCGCTTCAACCGTCGGCGTCGCATCGTAAATCGCATCGCGCAATGCCTGAATCCGGGCAGTCGGTTTCGTAAAGCCTTTTCCTAATACGTCCATAAGACAAACCTCCTCAAAAAATGATTCCTTTTTGTAATTTCCTGTACATTCCATCAAATCGCCAGGTGACAGCATGTATAAGTTGCAATTCGATGTTTCGCCTAAATTATATCATCGGCTGATGCAACATATTTATCATGAGGCTTCCAAAATAATACTATTTCGATAAGTCATGGATAAAAAAGTGCAAAAAAAAAGCACTGTCGCATGAAGGCAGTGCTTTTTTGAGTTTGAAGTCGACGGAATAAACCTTCGTGCGACAGTCCCTTTTTAGGGGTTAGCGGATGGCTTGGCGCAGGGCCTGGGCTTTATCCGTCCGTTCCCAGGCAAAGCCCTGGTCTTCCCGGCCGAAGTGGCCGTAGACAGCGGTCTTGCGGAACTGCGGGCGCCGCAGGTCCAAGTCACGGATGATGTCACCGACGGCAAAGGAAAAGGTCTTGGCGACGGCCTGGTCGATGAGCTTCCGGTCGATGTGTTCCGAGCAGAAAGTCTGAATCTGGACAGCTTCCGGATAGATGCCGCTGATGGCATAGGCAATGGACACTTCGCAACGGTCGCAGAAGCCGGCAGCCACGACGTTCTTGGCCACATAGCGGGCCATATAGGCGGCGCTGCGGTCGACTTTGGTCGCATCTTTTCCCGAAAAGGCCCCGCCGCCGTGTTTGGCCAGGGTCCCATAGGTATCGACCATGATTTTCCGGCCTGTCAGGCCCGTATCACCCACAGGGCCGCCGATGACGAAACGGCCTGTCTCATTGATGCGGATAGCCGTATCCGGGCGTATCCAGGAACTGCAGACCGGTTCGATGACCGTCTTTTGCAAAAGCTGATGCAAGTCGTCCTGCCCGATGGCCTCGCTGTGCTGAGCCGACAGGATCAGGCTATGGATACCGACAGGATGCCCTTCGTCATCGAAGCGCATCGTGACCTGCGATTTCCCGTCAGGCCGCAGGAACCGCCCCAATGCTGTGTCATGGCGTACCCGGTCCAGACGGCGGACCAGCCCCTGAGCCAGGTTGACCGTCAAGGGCATGTAATTGGCCGTCTCATTCGTCGCATAGCCATACATGATGCCCTGGTCGCCACTGCCGACGATGCGGTCCCCTTCAGCCTGGGTCACGCCCTGTTTGATGTCATTCGACTGCTGATGGATATTGGTGAAGACCAGGCAGGCATCGGCTGTGAATCCCAGCGCCGGATTGGTATAGCCGATGTCGGCAATGACTTTTCGGGCCAGGGCCGTCACATCGACGGTCGCCGACGACGAAACCTCACCGGCCAAGGTCAGGACATTGCCGGAAACAAAGGCTTCGACAGCCACATGAGAAGCCGGGTCCTGGGTCAGGTAGGCATCGACGATGGCGTCGGAAATCTGGTCACAAATCTTATCGGGATGGCCTTCGGTCACGGCTTCCGATGTCAAATACGTGTAATGGCAGTTTCCCATGTCATTTCCTCCTAAAGGAGACCCGCCGGCACGTACCGGCCTATAAATTATATTTCTTGCGATAAGCGTGCGGCGTTTCTCCCGTATATTGTTTGAAAATCTTGCAGAAATAACTCGTGCGGTGATAGCCCAGGCGGCGGCTGATGGCATCGACCGATTCATGAGACGAAGCCAGGATTTTTTCCCCTTCCCGGACACGGCACTGGTTGATATACTGCATCAAGTTCATGTTCATTTCCTGTTTGAAGAGCTTCGACAAATACGATTCACTGAGAAAGACTTCATCGGCAATGGTCCGCAGAGACAGATTACAGCTCAAATGCTCTTTAATATACGTCACGGTCTTGCGTATCTCTGGCCGCGTGATGTGGGACAATTCTCCGTCATCACTCGTTTTTCCGCCAATCGTCGGCGTTTCATAACTGAGTGCCTCTGACGTCTGGGCATAGGGAAAATAGCACGCCGTCAGCGTGTTGAGCACGCGGGAAGCACTCATGATTTCTTCATAGCGGTACTGCGGCACAGCCCGGAAATACTTGAAAGCCTGGCTATCCGTCTGCCACGGCGTCTGGGCCTGTAAATTGGGGATGCGCATATCATCGGATATCATCTGCCCCGATACGATGAAGCCATGAAGCTGGTTCTCGCAGACGACAGGAATCGAGAAATCCACCAGGCCGGCATGGCAGCGGTACGGGCAGCAGGAGCGGTTCTTGAACGTTTCCAGGCCGCCGCATAAGTCGCATTGATAGCACTTGCTGCGGAATTCCGGGATGCTGCGCATAAAATGACAAAATTTAGTGAAATTGTATTTTGAAGACCGTTCTTTTCCCTGGATATCGACAAAAATGCAGGCGATACTCGTCGCATTCGTATAGTCCTGCATAATGCTCCGTACCATCTTTTTGACACGATCTTCTTTGGACAGGGTGATTGTCATAGGCATGTTCCTTTCTGAAGATTCTATAACTTGCGTAAGACAACCGTTGCCGTCACAATACCACTTATATCCTAAAAAGGCCGTCAAATTTACAGAAAATGAGCGGATCAACATTCATATATGCACGTCAACAGCTGTCAGTCTGGACTTAGCTAAATTATATCATTAATCGACTTGCAATGACAGCATGAAAATTGTACATAAGACAAATAATTGCTATTCTCATAAAAAGAAGACAAAATAGTCGTATTTTTCAAGATAACCGGCATCACCGTTTTTCCCGGATTGACAAGCGCTATTTTTGTTCTATACTAATAGACAGAGTGTAATCGTCAAACGACCGCACGAAGGGGTACACCACCTTGGGTGTAAACTTTCGTGCGGCCGTTTTTTTGTTAGGAGGTCTTTTTCATGAAAGAAGCATCACAGATGCAGCGCGGCCTGAAGAATCGTCATCTCCAGATGATCGCCCTGGGCGGCGCTATCGGTACGGGGTTGTTTTATGGGTCGGCGTCGACCATTTCCCTGGGCGGGCCGTCGGTCATCGCAGCCTATCTCATCTGCGGCATCGTCATTTTCCTCATCATGCGCATGTTGGGGGAAATGGCCGTCGAAGAACCGGTGTCCGGGTCCTTCAGTTATTACGCCGACAAGTACTGGGGCCCTTTCCCGGGTTTCATGCTGGGCTGGAATTACTGGTTCTCTTATGTCATCATCAGCATGGCCGAATTGACAGCCGTCGGCATCTACGTCCATTACTGGCTGCCGGACCTGCCGCAATGGGTGACGGCCCTGGTCTGCCTCATGGCCATCACCTGTCTCAACCTGGTCAATGTCCGGGCGTACGGTGAAACGGAATTCTGGATGTCCTTCATTAAAGTGGCGGCCATCCTGGGCATGATCGCCCTCGGCGCCTGGCTCATCTGCCAGGACAGCCGGCCGTTCCCGCAGAATTTCAGCAACCTCTGGGATTACGGCGGTATCCTGCCTAACGGGATCTGGGGCTTCTGCCTGGCCATGGTGACGGTCATCTTTTCCTTTGGCGGCGTCGAACTGATTGGCATCACGGCGGGAGAAGCGGAAAATCCCGAACGCTCCCTGCCCAAGGCCATCAATCAAATCATCTGGCGCATCCTCGTCTTCTATATCGGCACGATGGTCGTCATCATGAGCCTTTGGCCGTGGAACCAGATTGGCACGCAGAATAGTCCTTTCGTCCAGATTTTCACCAATGTCGGCTTCCCGGCAGCAGCCAATCTCCTCAACTTCGTCGTCCTGGCGGCAGCCATTTCCGTCTATAACTCGGCTATTTACGGTAATTCCCGCATCGCCTACGGCCTGGCCGAAGAAGGCAATGCCCCGCAATGGTTCAAGAAGCTGTCGTCTCGGGGCGTACCGGTCCACACGCTCTGTCTCTGCTCGGGCCTGACCTTGTTCGTCGTCGCCGTGACCTATTTCTTCCCGGGAAAAATCTTCATGTACTTCCTGTCCCTTACAGTCGGCGCTACCATCATCAACTGGGTCACGATCATCGTGACGCACTTGAAATTCAAGACTTACTGCCAGAAAACAAGCAAGACCACGAAGTTCCCGTCCCTCTGGTATCCGGCAGCGGACTATTTCTGCCTGGCCTTCCTCTGCTTCATCGTCCTGATGATGACCCAAATGCCGGACATGCTCACAGCCGTCCTCATCATGCCCGTCTGGCTGGCTATCCTCTGGTGCTGCTGGCGCCGCCTGGCCCCGGCACCCATGACAACACACACCATGCAAAAGCCTTAGCACAACGCTGCTCAGTCTGTTGAAAATGATTGCCTCTATTCCATTCTAACAACACCTGCATACGGGGTAATTCCGCTAAGTAGGCATACTGCTGGCGAATACAGTTTCCTACCGAAGCCATGACAGGATTACGTGTCCGTTCTTCTTTGTCACCCAAGCTCAAGTATATCGCCTGTGTCTGTGGCGGCCGCCTCTTGGCATAATCCAGCCAATGGGGGAACCAAACTGATGGTGACGCTGCAGCAATAGCCGAGAAAATCGGCGTCTGCCAAGCACACCATAAAGAAAAGAAAGCTGCCAAGGAGTATCCGCCTAAAATAACAGGGATGCCTTCAGGTAAATGGTATCGCAGGCGGACAGCCGGCAAGAGAACTGTTTCTACGAAGTGTAGGGTTTCGGCTGCACCATGCCCAAAATCAGAACCCCCAAAAACAGCAGGACTATCCCAGGGAGATAATTCCTGATTCCAATCCTTTACCAGAAAAGCGACAAAAACGAAAGGTACTTGGACAGCCTTCGCAATGGCTGTTACCTGTTCGTCCAATACCTCCCAATCATGGTCATCAACAGGCTGTATCAATAGATACACCGGCTGCCCTGCTGAATAAATAAGGCAGTCTTTCCCGCCTATAGAAAATATTGTTTTATCCATAAAATCTCCTTTTCAGCCGTGTTCAGCTAGACTACTTAATTCCTAAGATTTTTCCTTTATTATTTTGGTAGATAATCTCGTCTCCTACAGAGTGCCCTAAACATGCTTTTGTTAATTCAGTAAGAGAACCTCTAGAGTTTTTCATCATGATATATGTCTTTGTACTTTCATTTAATTTAACCGTTACTTTATCACCCATCTTGATTTTTCTTTGTTGCTTCAAATTCAGTGTTTTGGGAGCCACTGTTTCTTTTTTATAATGAACCTTATATTGATTTCCAGGTGACATAACAGCTTTTAATGGAACTTCGCTTATTGACTCTGGATATTGAACAATTTTATTAGCAGCAGTTTTTATCACATTATCTTGTTTATGCCATTCATCTCTAATTTGTTGAGCTCGATTAATAACACGCTGGTACAAACCGCATGAATGATATTGATCATCGTCCGCGCTGTTCTGAGAATTTTCAGTATAAATCCCGTAAGTGGTGAGCTTTTTAATAACATCCTCCATGGTACCGTCTTTATCCCGGTAATACATGCCACCACGAATACGAATAAACTTCCATCCAATACGTTGTAATATACATTGTCTTTCCATGTCTTCTTCAATTTTCGCAGCTCCACTATGGAATCTTTCTCCATCACATTCAATGGCAATTTGTTTGTTCTCATAAGATACAACGATATCGATGCGATATGGACCTGCTTCATACTGTTGCTGGATATGGTAGCCTTTCGCCAATAGATATTTAGCTACCTCAGCTTCAAAAGGTGATTCAGCCTTAACTTCCGCTTCCAAGAAACGCGCTCTATGTTCCTGATAATTTTCAGCATATTCTAAAAGTCCAAAACGAACATCTTCATCTTCAAGATTTTCCCCATGTTTAAGTTTAGTATAGTCTAGAGAATTTACGACCCATAACTGATCCTTCGCCCGGCTAGCCGCAACATTATATCTTCTTCGCAAATCCAGTTTAGTACGACTACGATTTGCCGATTCATCGTCATCTACCATACTTAGAAACATGACATCGCGTTCATCCCCCTGAAAGGATGCTGCATTTCCAACCACGACTTGTCGCTGATTCCACTCTTGCATATTGATATCATGATTATATGCAAAATTCATAATATAAAAAGCTTGTTCATCACCTAATAACGAAATGATACCAAACGTTTTATCAGCATATTCAGTTTGTTCCCAACAAGCCAACATCAAGGAAACGATACACTCAGCCTCTTTGTCATTAATTTTTGCTTTACCATTACGTCTACCATCCACTCGATAGTTAATAACAGGTGGCATTAATTCTGAAGAATGAGAATCCCGCAATGGCAAAATTCGATTATTATACATTTTTTCATTGCTATAACCAATGATTTCTGGTACACACCGAAAATGTTCTTCCAGCATAACCGGTTTAAAAGCAGTAGCTACAATTTCATAAAAAGAGATGTTACCATCAAACATTAATGAATTTTTTAAATAAGGTCCTAAATACTTCTTTAAAATTTCATCTCGTTCGTCAAAATTAACCCCCACCATCATCGGGCTGACCTGTTTATCATCACCGACAACAATAATCTTATGCGCCATAAGTGTAATAACTAAGGCTTCCAAAGAGGACTGACTAGCTTCATCAATAATAGCAACATCAAATACTGTATCTACCGGGTCAAAAGTCTCTAATGCACGATGAACGGGAATAATCCAAGCAGGTACGGCTTTCTGCCCCATTTTCATTTGTTCTCTTGCTTGTTTCAATAATCTAGGTGCCTGTTTCCCCGTCCGCTTGCCAGCTCGTTTGATAAGTGATGCGTAGCTGGCTACTGCACTTTGTATTTCTTGTTTGCCATCCAATCTACATTTTAGATGATACCAGGCTAATTGATTGGCTAACCGAGTTGTGCAATCACGTAATTGTACACAGTAATCATCAACTCGCTTTTCTCGCTTCTCAAGGGGCATGGCAAATAATTCATCCAGTATATATTCAAATTGTTTAAGCATCCAGAGTTTCTCCAAAGTATCAGGCATACTCGCTTTGCCATTGCTACCCGTACGTGAACGAATCGATTTTGCCCAATCAAAAGCATATTTTTCCAATTTTGACAAAAGTTGTTCACGCATCGCATAAATATCTCGTTTCCCCCAAACAATGCTATAGTTATGGTATGCTTCTTCGTATGCGGTTCCATCCCTGTAAGTTAATGCCTTTAAGATTTCATGGCATAAGTCAGAATTTGCCAAACGTTTATCATCAAATATCGTTTTTGCATAATCAATCTCTTGACGAATTTTTCTTTCCGCCAAAAAAAAACTTACTATTTTAACATAATCAAATATATTTGTTGTCAAATAATGTTCATAGCTAGAGATATTTTTACTATACTCAAGTTCAGATTTTAATAATTTTAAATTGAATCCCGCTTTTTTTAATAATTCAACGTATTGTGCATACCACGTATGATTCCACAAAAGAGCCCTGTTTATTTTATTCTCATAATCTCTTAGTTGAATAACTATATTACCCGTAAGTTTTTCTAATGCGGGGACATCAGTAAAATTATCAAATCTTTCTGCCCACATATTTCTGACAGTATGATACGCTAAGTCACGCCGAGTTTTCTTTATAGCCAATTCAGCCTCTTCCACATTTCGTAACGCATGCCCATCAACTATAATCTGCTCAGCCAATTTACTTAACGTAGAATTTACAATCTTATCCCAAAAGTGAAAACCACCGTTAGCTAATTTTTCTTTAATTTCCGGTAATTTTTCTACTAATTCATCTAATTCAAAGGTTCCATTAACAATAATTTGCTTTCCAAGACGACTTCCTTCATAATCCTGATCAGCCTGACAAAAATCTTTAATACTTTGAATGAGCGACTGCCATCTTTCCTGATAACCACCACCTACAATGCTGTCTTCTACAACAGAAAACTGCCAAGACACCATAGGTTGATAAGATTCAGCCACATTAAGAGCTTTCTGAATTATATTTTCATCAGGATTTATAAATAGTAGTTTATTATTATACAGTAATTGATTTTCTGCAAAATTTTCTTGAATATCTTCTATATTAATCGAAGTAATAGATTGCTTTTTTTGTTTATACTGATCAATATCATTTAACAAGTATTGAAATTGTTTCGGAACCATCAATTTAGAATAATCTGGCAACGGAAGAGATAACTCACATTCTTCTTGATAAGAAAGCTCACCATTGCTGGCATATAATTTTTGAAATTCTTCCTGCGTCAAAGGAAGTCCTTCTTTTTGTTTTACAGGACCAGGAATCACACGCATCTGTTCCTTGTTTCCAGCAATGAGTTTGGCAATTTCAATAATAGAATAGCTCTGTCCACCATATACAATGTTTTGATTTTCTTTATTACGAATATTAAATATAGTTTTCCTTTCTTCATCAAGATTTTTTATAAGTTCATCCCTTCGCTTTTTTTCTTCAGCAATATCATTTAACAAATCCTGAATATTTACTACATTTACTTTTGCGCTAATAGAAGAAATAATATCATTCATTTCACTTTGATTGCCATCAAAAACAGGTACACACAGAGGACGAATTTCTTCATCTAATTTATCTCGCAAAACACTTAATGCTTTAATTTTTTCACTAGTAACTAAAACAGTTTTCCCCTGTGCCAAAAAATGACCAATCAAGTTTGCGATGGTATGTGTTTTACCAGTTCCCGGAGGGCCTTGCACTTCAACAGCATTATTCTGCTCTATATCTTGCGCAATACGAAGTTGCGCCTTATTAGCCGGTTTTGTCATAAAAATTTCAGGTGCTTCACCACTAGCAGCAGCTAAGCGTTTTTCAAGAGTTTCTACTTTTTCATGTATATCGGATACTTTATTTTTCGGGTGAAGCAAATCAACCAAATGTGGCGGAATTTCCAATCCATTTTGAATAGCGTCCATAGATTTATCCAAATATTCAATAATGCCAGAATTTTTATTCCGTAAAATAATCATTGGTGAATAAGTAACAATAAATCGCTGAGTCATTTCTTCACCGTGTGTTAAAAATTCTCCATTAGGAGTTAAATAATGAATGACTCTTTTCAAAAATTCAGCAGTACCTTCTTCTTGATTTAAATGAATTTCTGTATTTTCTAAATCAGTAGAAATTTCCCCTAAATGTAACATTTTTGCATCGCTTATATTTTTAAAAAATGAGCTTTCAAATTTAATTTCTTCATCCGTATCAAACAAAGAAATAATATTGTTCTCTATGTTTTCATAAGCAATGCGTATTCTTTTCGTAAACAAAGGATGACAAATATTTTTATCAGATGAGTCAACAAATAAGCCAAACGCATACAAAAGTTCGCTTTCATCTGCTTGGCCTTGAAAATCATTATGTAATGTATAAAAAGATTTAAAAACATTATCAATCTTATTTAACCGAACTCGTTCTGCTACCCAATTTTTTCGTTTATTTTCCCAACAATGAAATGAAGCTATTCGTTCTGGAACATCACTAAATTTTTCACCTGTTTCTTCATTAACATTTTGTATCTTTATTTCTACCCGATAATCCATCCAATCATTCATTAACCACGGAGAAATTGATGGGGTAGGTTCTGGACAGAGAGGAAGCTGCATCGGTTTCTGTACAGATAATATTCTTCCTTTTTCGTCATCACAGAAAATTTTTATGTATTCATGTTTTTCGTCTAATGATAACAAAGTCGATATCAATCTACATCTATCATATTTTTTACAGTCAGAAACAATATTTTCGCTTTTCAAATAAAATTCTTTAACAGTTTTAAACAACAAATCAACTAAGCTTCGATCACTAATTTGTTTTTCCATGATGTATCCCTCTCTGATTTATAAGCCTATGCAATCTAAATATCGTAACATAATACTTAAAACATATTATACATTATAAAGTATAAAAACCTCAAGCAAAGATACACCAATGCCAAAGGAAGACCTCCTCATCCACCTTTATCAAGAGCTCCAGCATTCCTCCGTTTTGGCAACTGTCCTGAGCTTTCCGTTGGTCGGCACCTGACGGGCCCAAAAAGGCTCTGGACGTCCCCTACGCACAAGGCCGTTGGCCGTGTATTTTTTTGCGGTCCGCAGGACCGCGGCGACCTGCGAACGGCGAACTGCGGCCTGCGTTCCCTACTTATGTTCCGCCAGAAAGGCTTCGGCATCGTGGCGGATTTTTTCTAAGTCCAGGCCCTGGTCGCGGGCACCGAAGATGCAGCCACAGTAGGGCTGACGGTAGAGGTGGTAGGCTTCGGTCATTTTCGTCGATGTGAGGAAGCCGTTGTTCTTTTTGAAGTCCGTCGGCAAATAAGCGTAGCCGTACTGGTCTTCGATGTCCCGGCCGACTTCGTTGATGACCTGGGAATTCTTATGGGGACTGACGGTCAGGGTCGTCGTAAAGTAATCATAACCCAGTTCCTGCATTTTTTCGGCCGTCGCTTTCATGCGCTGGATGAAGCAGACGCGGCAGCGGGCGCCGCCTTCGGGTTCGTCTTCCAGGCCCTGGACAGCTTTGAAATACGTATCCGGTTCATACGGAGCGGCCAGGAACTGGACGGCGTGCCCCGTTTTTTCATTATATGCTTCGATGAACTGTTTCTGGACGAGTTCCCGCCGCCGGTATTCCGCTTCCGGATGGATATTGGGGTTGAAATAGTAGACCGTGACGTCGGCCACGCCGGTCAGCCGGTCCAGGACGGCCGTACTGCACGGGCCGCAGCAGGAATGGAGCAGGATACGCGGCTTGACGCCGTCCTGCTGCCAGCGCCGGGCCATGCGCTGGAAAACTTTATCGAAGTTGATCCGCTGGTTTTGATTCATGCGGTCCAGAATATCGTGAAAATCAATCATGCTTTGTACTCACTTTCTATAGATTCAATATCATATTATATCATGGAACAGAGGCCTCCGCATTTTCTATCCCCCCTATGGGCTTATATTTTTTGCTGTTTTTCAGTAAAATAGGGGTAGTGGTTATTTTATTAAGGAAAAGAGGTCTACTCATGCATATACCTGAAAATTATCTGAGCCCTTCGACATGCGGCGTCCTCGGCGCCGTCATGGTCCCCATCTGGCTTCTCTCTATCCGCAAGGTACGGGAAACGGTGCCCCGTGAAAAGCTGCCTATCCTGGGCATTGCTGCGGCCTTTTCCTTCCTGGCCATGATGTTCAACATCCCCCTGCCCGGCGGTACGACGGGACACGCCGTGGGCGGTACGCTCATCGCCATCCTCTTCGGGCCGTACGCAGCCTGTCTGGCCGTCAGCGTGGCCCTGCTCATCCAGGCCCTCTTCTTCGGCGACGGCGGCATCCTGGCCTTCGGCGCCAACTGCTTCAACATGGCCTTCGTCCTGCCCTTTACGGGATACTTCCTCTACCACGGCCTGAAGAAAGTCATCCCATCGGAAACGATAGCTGCCGGCATCGGCGCCTACGCCGGCATCAACGCCGCAGCCTTCTGTGCGGCTGTGGAATTCGGCATCCAGCCCCTGCTGTTCACAGACGGCGCCGGCCAGGCCCTGTACTGCCCGTATCCATTATGGATTTCTATTCCGGCCATGATGATCGGCCACCTGACCTTGTTCGGCCTGGCAGAAGTCGTCTTCACGACAGGCGTCCTGGCCTATCTCCGCAAGACGTCGCCAGACCTCTTCCACACGGTCCAGGCCCCGTCGTCGAGTAAGTCCCTCTTCGGCCTTCTGGCCGCCCTCATCGCCGCCACGCCACTGGGCTTACTGGCCGCCGGCACGGCCTGGGGTGAATGGGATGCCGAAGAACTGGCAGAGACGGATTTCCTCGGCTCTGCCCTAGGCTATACGCCATCGGGCATGGAACAGGGCTTTTCTTTCGACGCCCTCATGCCGGACTACGCCATCGCCGGCCTGCCCGATGCCGCAGGCTACATCATTTCGGCCATCGTCGGCACAGCCCTGCTCATCATCATCTTCAAAGTCATCGCGTCCTTCCTGCCATCCCGGCCGACCTTCGATACGCCGGCCCAGCACTAGGGAGGATTGCCCATGAAGCTCCCTGAATGGGCGGCCCGCGAGGAAATATATAATCCCGGCAGCGACCGGGATTATTTCATTTCCCGCTCCCTGCTCCGCCTCGTATCCATCCTGACGGCCCTGCGCAGCCAGGGCCTGCGGCCAACCCGTCCCATCGGCGCGGCGCCGGCTTTATTGGCAACCCTGGTCATGGTCCTCTTCGTCGTCCTGGCCCGGACGACGGCCTTCCTCTGGGCTGTTCTGGCAGGCGAACTGGTCCTCCTCTGCTTCCATCGCGGCCGGCAGCTGCGCCAAGTCCTCGGCGCCGCCCTGGCAGCCGCTCTGTTCTGCGCCGTCATCGTCGCGCCGTCCATTCTCCTGGGCAACGGCCGCTATGCCCTGCTCCTGCCCGGCAAGACCTTCCTCACCGTGACGGCGTTGATGCTCTTGCAGGAAAACCTGGCCTGGCATGAACTGACCGGCGCCCTGCGGACCTTCCGCATCCCGTCGCTGGTCATTTTCATCCTGGACACGACGCTGCGCTACATCGCTATCCTGGGCCAGGAAGCGTCGGAACTGCTGACGGCCCTCAAGCTGCGTTCTGTCGGCCACAATCCCGACAAACAAGCGGCCCTGAGCGGCGTCGCCGGCGTCATGCTGCAAAAATCCCAGCGCCTGTCCCAGGATATGTACGAAGCCATGCGCTGCCGCTGTTTCACTGGCGAATACACGGCCTATGACGCCGGCAGGAAACGCCGTTTCACGCCGGCTGCGGCCCTGCTCATCCTGGTCCTGCTGGTCTATGCCTATCTCTTCATCCGTCTGGAAGGAGTGTTCTCATGATTCAACTCGACGACGTCTGTTTCGCCTATGACGACAGGCCCATCCTCAGCCACCTTACAGAAACCATCGAACCGGGCCAGGCCGTCCTCCTGAGCGGTCCCAATGGTTCCGGAAAATCGACGATCCTGCGCCTGCTGAACGGCCTGATTTTCCCCCAGAAGGGAACGTATTCCTTTGACGGCACAATCATCACGGCCGGCAAGATGCGGGACCACGCCTATTCCAAGTGGTTCCACCAGCGCGTGGGTTACGTCTGGCAGAATCCCGATTCCCAGCTCTTTTGCAGCAGCGTCCGCGAAGAACTGGCCTTCGGCCCGGTCCAGATGGGCCTGAAACCGGCAGACATCCGCCAGCGCGTCGACGATGCCCTGGAACTCCTGGACCTGACCCGGCTGGCATCCCGTCCGCCTTACACCCTGTCTGGCGGCGAAAAAAAACGGACGGCCATTGCTTCCATCCTGACCATGAACCCCCAGGTCTGGACCATGGACGAACCGGAAAGCTACCTCGACGCCGACGGCCTGGCCTGGCTGGAAGACTTCCTGCCCAGCCTGAAAGCAGCCGGCAAGACCCTCATCATCGCCAGCCATCACGCCGACCGCCTGGGCGACCTCATAGATAAGGAAATAGTTGTAGGGGACGCCTAAAAGGCGTCCCGCCTGTCGCCTGTCGCCTGTCGCCTGTCGCCGGTCGCCGGTCGCCGGTCGCAGGTCGCAGTTCGCGGTCCGTTATGATATTTCACCACATCTCATGCTTACATATGTCAAACTTTCAAACGCAACCTCTTGGTCAAATGCAACCTCTCAGTCAGCTGTGCTGACAGCTCTCCTATTAGGAGATTCTTTGCGTTACGCTTTATTTAAGTTTTTAACATTTTCTCAAAATATTTTATTGATTTTCCCGTTATAAAATTATGTAATATAAGTACAAACAGAATAGCAAGACAAAAGATGCAACGCAGCATTTATTTCGCCGTTGCATCTTTTGTTGTTTCCAGACTAAAAAAGGGGGCAGTGCTTATGTTAATCTATGGATTGGAACAAGCCTTGATGGTGACCCATGGCTATGACGTGGAATTCAATCAGAAAAAAGAAACGGCCCACCTGGTACAGACGACCGATGGACCGATGAAAGCCGAAAAGAGTCACTTGGAATATTTGATGGATAAATTGATGAAATTCAAATACAGCTACCGCCGGTAGGCTTGGAACTGCTGGCAATTGGCCTGGACCCTGGGATTGCCCGAATTGATCTGGCCGGCCTTTTCCAGCCACGAGCCGGCGTCGTCATATTTTCCCTGGCGGAGATAGACGATGGCCATGGCGTTGGCCGCATCGGCCGATTGCGGCGAAAAGCGCAGGATTTCCTGGAAGGACCGCAGGGCTTCGTCGTCCCGGTGCAGGTCCATGGCGGCCAGGCCGCGGTTATACCAGGCCTGCAGATATTCCGGGCGGCAGGCGATGGCCTGGTCGTAACTGGTGAGGGAAGCTTCGGGCTCCTCTCTTTTTTGTTGCGTCAAAGCCAGGTCGTACCAGGCCGCCGGTGACGTCTTGTCCAGTTCCAGGGCGCACCGGAAGTCCCGTTCGGCCAGCCAGTAGTCCTGGCGGTTGAAGAAGAGGATGCCCCGGTAGAGATAGGCCTGGGCGTCGTCGGGATGGGCAAAGACGCTCTCGAAGCCCGTAATCAGGCTGTCATTCGTACCGTCCGGCGTCTGGGCTTCGGTCCACATCCAGAGTATTTCCTGCCCGTAATGCTTCCCCGGCACGGCCCAGCGGCCATTGAGGCCCGTCCAGGCCCTGACCTGGCCATAGAGTTCGGGATGTTTTTCGGCCAGCAGTTCATAGCGGGGATCGACGATGGCCGTCTTGGGCCGCTCTGTGCTGGCATAAGCCAGGATATGCTGGATATGGGCGCGCACGCCGAGCTGAGGCGTAGTGAAACGGGCACCGGCGACTTTATTTCCCGTCGCGCCGAGGCCGCAGAAATTGTTCTGGTCTGGCGACACGTCACCGCCATAGGCAAAGTAGCCCGTTTCCTTCAGGGCCTGGCAGAGGGCCACGTCGGGCCGGATGCCTTCGCGGCCGGCTTCGTCATAATAGGCCTGGACGACCTCTTCCAGCGACGCATTCAGCTTAGGATGGGGATTGCGCTGGCGGATGAAATGGACCATCTGGCGGGCCGGGATCGTCGCCGGACCCATAATCGTATCGGCACCGGCCGGGACGTCGAGCATGGGCCGGCCATAGGCCTCAGCCAGCTGCCAATCGGCCTGTTTCATGGCTTTCTTATCGACGACGGCGTTTCCTGCAGCAGCCACGCCGGGCAGTGGCAGGAAGGCCGGTCCCCCGCCAAGAAGGCTGACCATCAGAACGGCTGCGACGAGGCTCCTCCCCTTTTTATAAGGCATGATAAGTCCCTTGCTTCCGTTTTTCTTCGGTCATGCGGGAAATATAAGTCCCGTGGACCAGGGGATAGCCTTTGCGTTCGATGATCTGGGCCATATAATTGCGGAAAGGACAGGGCGGCCGGTGATAGCAGTCGGACACGATGCACGACGCGAAGTGGATGGTCACATTTTCCTTGGCATCACCGTATTTCTTCAGCTTCCTGCCCAGATTTTCCAGTTTCGCCGAGAGCCCTGCCCCGCAGCAGCCGCCGCAGGTCATCATGAGGAAGCGCGTATCGGGCGGATAATCGGCAAAAGTATCTTTGCGGTTGACAAAGGTGTTCATGCAGGCATAGCCGCTGCAGCGTTTGGTGACAATATCGCATTGAATGACGACGACGAGTTTCGACATGGAAATCCCTCCCCTAATTATATAAGTATTTATTCAAGAACTGCTGAGTCCAGTCCGCGTCGATGCGGGCCAGGACGGCATCTTCTGCCGGCAGGTCGGCAGCAAAGTTCTTTTCAAACTGGCCATAGAGCTGGCCCAGACCGTTGGCAAAGTCGACATAGGCCTGCTGGCCATGGGTCCCGTCGATTAGATTCAGGCGCAGGGAGCCGTCGTCAGCCGTGACGAAATGGCTCTCTGTAACGGTGAAATCCTTATCCTTTTCCCCGACCTGGGACAGGGCAGCGGCCTTGGTCAATTCCATCAGGCGGTCGTCGAGACCGGCTTCAAAGATGGCGATTTTTTCCAACAAATCGGCTTTGCTACGGACCAGGCGGAAGACATAGCCTGCCTTCTCGACCATAGCCTTGAATTTATCCTGGCCGTCGGCCATATCGCGGTCGGCATTTTCCTGGTCCTTATCCGTCGGCGCGTAGAAGACCATGAAATGATGGTCCATGTCGTGATACAAGAAGCCGTAATCGACCTGGACGTCTGTCCCGCAGTGGCCGCAGTGGTAGCGAAAAGCTTCCAGCGACTTGACGCGGTCCTTCATGTCCGGATCCAGTTTCGTATTGATGCTGTCCCATACCGTGAAGACGCCGGCCTTCTGGCATTTCGGACAAGTAATGCCTACTTCATGATGCATACTCATGGCAGTTCCCCTTTTCTGTTTTCCCCTATTATACCATATATTTCGTGGCTCGTGGTTCGTGGCTAGTGGCTCGCGGCTCGCAAAGGCTCTCCTGATAGGAGAGCTGTCAGCGCAGCTGACTGAGAGGTTTCCCAAATCCTGACAGAAGCCTTCATGCAACAGCCCTGTCGGCTGACATCTCCCTGCAAATATGCTATAGTAAAATCATCCATTCAAAGGAGGGACGCTCATGAAAAACGCGTACATCAAATTCATCTTGGCTGCTGTCATTTTCGGCACGAACGGCATCATCGCCAGCCATATTCCCCTGTCGAGTTATGAAATCGTCCTGACCCGTACGGTCCTGGGCGGTTTTTTCCTGCTCATCCTGGCGACGGCCCGCCGCGAATGGGGCAGCCTGCGCCGCGCGTCCCGCACGTCCCTGGTCTGGCTGGTCCTGTCGGGCCTCTTCCTGTCCGGGAACTGGCTCTTCCTCTACGAGGCCTACCAGCATATCGGCGTCAGCCTGGCAACCCTCATGTGCTACTGCGGGCCCATCCTGATCATGATCCTGTCGTACTTCGTCTTCCATGAGCCCTTCACGGTCCCCAAAGTAAGCGCCATGGTCATCGTCACGGTCGGCATCCTCTGCATCAACGGCGCCGCAGACCAGGCCCACGGCCTGTCGTGAGGCCTGGTCTGCGGTTTCCTTAGCGCCGTCTGCTTCGCCCTGCTGGTCATTGCCATGAAAAAGGTCAGCGGCATCGGCGGTATCCTGTCCCCGGCCTGCCAGCTCCTGGTGGCATCGCTCGTCGTCGCCGCCGTCACCTTGTCCATGCCGACGGCACCGGTCAGCCTGGATATGACCCACATCGCCTGCATGGTCTGCCTGGGCATCGTCAACACCGGCCTCGGCTACTACCTCTATTTTTCCGGCGTCCAGCGCCTGTCGGCTCAGAGCGTCTCTATCTGCGGCTACATGGAACCCTTTACGGCCCTAACTCTGTCGGCCATCCTCCTCGGAGAAAGCCTGACCCTCCTGCAATGGATCGGCGCAGCCTGTATCCTCGGCGGCGTCGCCCTCAGCGAATTATGGCATCCCGGCAAAAAGGGATAAAAACTTTTTCAGCTCTTCTGTCATGCCGTCCTGACGATAAGCCAGGACGGCATGTTCTGTAAAGTCGTCGTCCAAGGGGAGGACACTCAGGCCGGGATAGACATCACCTTCCGGCATAGGCAGGATAGCGAACCCCTGGGACAAACTGAGCAGCAGGAATTGTTCAGACAAAAAGAAATCTACGGCACCGTCGCCGTCAAGATGTGCCTCTTCCCGCTCGTCTTTTACGAAATCTGTCAGTTCCTGCAAGTTCCTCATGACATAACCCTCACCATGAGCATCCTGCCGACCCTGCCCAGCATGGCCGTCATCGTCATGCTGGCCCAGAACCAGCGCTCAGCCGGTAACTACGCTGCCGGCATGCTCCTGGTAACGACGCTCTGCTCCATCGTCACCATCCCCCTGGTCTGCCTGGGATTGGGCTAGGTGTTGTAGGGGCTCGCACGTGGCGAGCCCGCCCCACACGATGTATTCCATTACGTCATCAATCATACCATGACGGGCGCCCCCACGTGGCGCCCCTACAATGGGGTGGTAAAAAAGAGCTGTCGCATCGCGACAGCTCTTTTTTTTCATAATTCGTTATTCGTAGGGGCCGTCCTGAAAGGCGGCCCGCTTATTTATGCTTGTGCAATTTACAAACTACAAACTCTGTACTACAAACTATAGAGCGAAAGAATCCCTACATGATGGCAGAAGCCTTCACGCGACTCAGGCATCCAATTTCCCCGTGATGAGGTAGACTAACAGGCCTTTTTCGGCGTGGCGTCTGTTTTCGGCTTCGTCGAGGATGGCTTCCAGGTGTTTTTCCATGACGTCCTGCGTGATTTCATAGCCCGGATGAATCGGCATGTCGTGGAAGACCATGGTATCCGTCCCTTCCATGAGGGCGGCGTCGATCTGATAAGGCATCATCATGTTGATGATCTGGTTCTTCTTTTCGGCATAGTCCGGATTGGTGAAGAATTCCATGTCGACCCAGGTGTCGGTATAGACGCAGTCCACGTCGGCGACGACTTTCTTCAGGTCTTCTTTGGAAATGTCCGTCGGCAGTTCCTTATAATGGCCCGTAGCCGTCAGTTTGTCGTAGAAATCGGCCGGCACATTGGTAATCTGACTGAACGGCGTCAGGCCGTACATCATGCCGCCCATCTTGGTGACGATTTCGCTGAGCGAGTTATACGTATTGTTCTTGGCGCCGATGTAGAGGACCTTGGCTTCAAAATGACCGGTCTTTTCGTAGAGCGTCAGCATGTCAGCCAGGGCCTGCGTCGGGTGGAACGTATTGTCACAGCCGTTGATGACCGGGACCGTGGCGTTCTTCATGAAGCCTTCCGTCGTTTCGGCTTTCTTGAACCGGCCCATGATGCAGTCGACGTTGCGGCAGACGTATTTGACTTCACTCATGAGGTCGCCGATAGTGAAATTGCTGTCCTTCCACAGCTGATTGTAGGCTTTGCCGCCTAATTCTTCCATGCCGATGGAAAAGGAAAGGTACGTCCGGTTCGACGTCTTTTCAAAGAGCGTGTACAATTTCTTGCCGTCCAGGATATGGCCGTAATCATCCTGATGCTGCTTGATCTTTTCGGCCAGCAATAAAATGCCTTTCAATTCATCGGTTGTATAATCTGCGAAGCTGTTTGCATGTTTCATGTATATCCATCCTCCAATAGTTAAGACCAGAACTTGTTCGATGGATATATCATAGCACAGCCGTATGAATATTGCAAGTATTTATGCAAACTTTTTCGTGTTTTTATACATATACAAGGTGCAAAAAAAAGGGCCGCACAGGCTGGCCGAAGCCTTCCTGTGAGCCCCTTAAAAGGTCTATTTTACTTTCCGATTAGCATTTAACTACGTTAGCTGCCTGCGGTCCGCGCGCACCTTCAACGATGTCGAATTCAACTTCCTGACCTTCGGTCAAGGATTTGAAGCCATCTTCCTGGATAGCGGAGAAGTGAACGAAAACGTCGCCGCCATCTTCTCTTTCGATGAAGCCATAACCTTTTTCTGCGCTAAACCATTTTACTTTACCGTGCATAACAAAATCCTCCTAAAAAAACAATTCCAGCTATCTTGTAGCTCTTCTTTTAGTGTAACATAACGGATTGACAATGTCAATCGAAACGGCGGACATAGTGGACGAAAGAAAAAGGATATTTTTCTCGTCCGTCTGGACGGTGCAATTCCCGGCTTTGTTCCTCCCACTCGTCCTTTTTCCAGGCCGGGAAGAAAGTGTCGGCGCCGTCGAAGGCTTCGTCGATTTCCGTCAGGTACAGGCTGTCGGCCAGGGGCAGGAAGGCTTCGTACATGGAAGCGCCGCCGATGACGAAATAGTCCTCCCCGGCTTCCATGGCCTGCTGCATGGCTTCGACACTGTGGAAGATGGTGACGGCGTCATGGCTGACGCTGTAATCCTTTTGATGGGTCAGAACCCAGTGCGGCCGGCCGGGCAGGACGCCGGGCAGGCTTTCGAAGGTCTTGCGCCCCATGAGCATCGTATGGCCCATGGTGAGGTATTTAAAACGTTTTAAGTCGGCCGAAATATGGCACAAGAGGTCGTTATCCTTACCGATACCGCCGTTCCGGTCGACGGCTGCAATGAGATGGATCATCAGACGGCCACCTCCATGGGCAGTTTTCCCAAGTGCCGGTAATTGTCCAGGGCGATGTCGTCGATGGTGAAATCATAGAAGTCGTGGACATCGGGGTTGAGGACCAGCTTCGGGGCCGGGAAGGCCTGGTCACAGCGGGCCAGCTGGGTCTTCATGGCCTGGACGTGGTTCTCATAGACGTGGGCATTGTTGATGACGTGCGTGAACAGGCCCGGACGCAGGCCGGCGGACTGGGCGATGAGATGGATGAGGACGGCATACTGGGTCATGTTGAAGGGGACGCCCAGGCCCATGTCGCCGCTGCGCTGGATGAGCATGCAGTTCAGACGGCCGTCAGTGACATCCCACAAGGTCTGGTAGGCACAGGGCTGAAGGGCCATGTCCGGCAGATCTTCGATGTTCCACAGGGATACGATCATGCGCCGGTTCTGGGGATCCGTCTTCAGCGTTTCCAGGAGCTTGTCGACCTGTTTGTACTTGCGGATCTGATAGCCATAGGCCTTGCCAATGGTGCCGTCGGGCCGCATCCATTCGTCCCAGACGTGGCAGTTCATCTTCTGCAGTTCCCGCACGTCGTTGCTCTGGAGCTGCCAGATCCAGAGGATTTCTTTAACGGCCGTCTTGAAGGCGACGAACTTCGTCGTCAAGATGGGGAATTCTTTTTCCAAATCGAACTGCATGATCTGGTGGGGCAGTTTATACGTCCGCACGCCCGTGCGGTTGTTGTCGAAATAGCCGTGGTCGAGGATATTTTCGACGATATTCAGATACTGTGTATCGGCAATGCTCATGTATGTCACCTCAAAATCAATGGTTATCAATATAAGACTGGATGGCGCTGACGAACTGGCGGCCATATTTATGGAGCTTGAAGCTGCCTACGCCCTTGATGTCGCTCATGGCTTCCAGACTGTCCGGCTTGAGAGCGGCCATATCCCACAACGTGGCATCGGAAAAGATGACGAACGGCGGAATATGCTCGTCCTTGGCCAGTTCCAGGCGGACTGCCCGCAGGGTATCGAACAGGGGCCGCAAGGCGTCTTCGTCGATGGCCCCGGCGCGGCGCTTCTGCTGGCGCTTGGGCAGTTCCGGCACGGGTTCAGCTGAAACGACTTTCTGCTGGACGATGCGCTGATGGCCGCTGAGGGCCTGCCGCCCGTCGGCCGTCAGGGAGACGACGGGATATTTCCCATCGGACTGGTCGAGATAGCCGTCGTCGATGCACTGGCGGACCATGTCGCGGACTTCAGACAAAGTGAAATCGCCGAGCATGCCGAAGGCCGAATTATGTTCAAAGCCATAGCGGCGGACCTTGGCGTTCTGGCTTCCCTTGAGGATGTCGCAGACCATGGTCATGCCGAAGCGCCCTTTCAATTCGTCGACGCAGAGGCAGATACTGCGTACCTGTTCGGTCATGTCTTCTTCAACCGTCTCCTGGTCGCAGTTGCCGCATTTCTCGCAGCGCTGCCACGACGGATGTTCGCCGAAATAGGTCAGGATATAATGGCGCAGGCAGTGATTGCCTTCGCAGTAACGGACCATGGCGTTGAGCAGGCGGAATTCGACGGCCTGCTGCTGCGGGTCGTGGACGGACTGTTCGATGAGGAACTTCTGGATCATGATGTCCTGGCGGCTGAAGAGGAGGATACATTCCCCCGGCGCACCATCGCGGCCGGCCCGGCCCGCTTCCTGGTAGTAGCTTTCGATGTTCTTGGGCATCTGGTAATGGATGACGTAGCGGACGTTGCTCTTGTCGATGCCCATGCCGAAAGCGTTGGTAGCGACGATGACCTGGAGCCGGTCATACGTAAAGGCGTCCTGCATGGTCCGGCGCATGTCGTCGCTGAGGCCGGCATGATAGCGGCCGGCCCGGATGCCCCGCCGCGTCAGCTCTTCATAGACGCGGTCCACTTCCTTGCGCGTCGCCGCATAGATGATGCCGCTGTCTTCCCTATGCTGCTGGACGTAAGACAAGGCGAAGTCGAGCTTGCGGTTCGTCCGGACGACGCGGAAATACAGATTCGGCCGGTCGAAGCCGCCGATGAAGATGCGTTCCTTTTCCAGGCCCAGGAGATTCATCATGTCCTCTTTGACCTTTTCCGTCGCCGTCGCCGTGAAGGCCCCGACGACAGGCCGCTTGGGCAGGACCGCGATCCAGTCCTTGATGGCGCAGTAGCTGGGCCGGAAATCATGGCCCCACTGGGATACGCAGTGTGCTTCGTCGATGATGAACATGGAAATGGGCAAACTCTGCATGAAGGACGTAAAGAATTCGTTTTCCAGGCGTTCCGGCGAAATATAGACCAGTTTGACCCGGCCGGCGCGGATGGCGGCGAAGCGGGCCTTGGCCTCTTCAAAAGTACACTGGCTGTTGATATACGTCGCCGGTATCTCCTGGTTGACCAGGCTGTCGACCTGGTCCTTCATGAGGGAAATGAGCGGCGAAATGACCAACGTCACACCGGGCATCATCAGGGCCGGCAGCTGGAAGCATATCGACTTCCCTGCCCCTGTCGGCATGATGGCCAGGCAGTCGCGGCCATCGAGAAGGGTCTGGATGACCTCATGCTGGCCCGGCCGGAACGACGTATAGCCAAAATATTGTTTCAAAAGAGATTCGAGTTCCATCAAGATAATCAACCCATCTATAAAAAACAAATTCAACATCAAAAGGAGCTGTTGCACAAAGGCTTATATCATCATGTGTAGTCCCTTTGGCTTTATAGTTTGTAGTACAGAGTTTGTAGTTTGCAGAAAAATCCTTTAAATTTAAAGCCATCCGCTAACAACTAACAACTAGCCACTAACAACTTGAAAGGAGCTGTCGCGATGCGACAGCTCCTTTATATCATATCATCTTTAGCCTTATTTTGCCAATTCTTCTTTCAAGACGTCGGCCAGGCGTTTGATACCTTCGACGATGCGGTCTTCCGGCATGTTGGAGTAGTTCAGGCGGAAGTGGTTGGCATTGCCGCCGTGGGGGTAGAAAGGACCGCCCGGCACGTAGGCAACGTTCTTAGCCAGGACTTTCGGCATGAGTTCTTTCGCGTCCATGCCTTCCGGCAACGTTACCCACGTGAACAGGCCGCCTTCGGGGTATGTAAAGGTGATGCCTTCAGGGAAGTATTTCTTCATCGATTCGCACATCAGGTCACGGCGTTTCTTATAGAGGGCCTTGATCTTGGCGACGTGTTCATCGAGGTCGAACATATCGATGTAGTACGAAGTCTGGCGCTGGCCGAAAGACGACGCCTGGAGGTCGACGGCCTGTTTCAGCTTGACGACTTTATCGATGATGACCGGATCGGCTACCATCCAGGCAATACGCAGGCCCGGCATGAGGATCTTCGAGAACGAGCCGAGGAAAATGATATTGCCCTTCGTATCCATCGATTTCAGGGACGGTACCTTGTCGCCGTCATAGCGCAGTTCGCCATAGGGGTCGTCTTCGAGGACCGGGAAGTCATAGCGGTTGATGAGGTCCATGAAAGCCTTGCGCCGTTCTACGGGCCAGGTGATGCCCGTCGGATTCTGGAATTCAGGGATGACATACATCATGCGGACGCGGTCGCCGTATTTTTCCAAAATCTTTTCTAATTCTTCCGGGATGATGCCCTTTTCATCCGTCGGTACTTCGACGAATTCCGGTTTGCAGAGCTTAAAGGCGTTGAGGGCGCCGAGGTAGGTCGGGCTTTCGACGAGAACGACGTCGCCCGGGTTAATGAAGATCTGGGCCAGCATGGACAGACCCTGCTGGGACCCAGACGTAATAGTGATGTTATCGATATCGCAGTCGACCATGAAAGCCTGTTTCATGCGGGCTGCAATCTGTTTGCGCAGGGGGTTGTAACCTTCTGTCGTGCCGTACTGCAAGGCTTCGCGGCCTTCTTTGGTCAAGACGGCGTCATCGACTTTCTTCAACTGTTCCGTCGGGAAGAGTTCCGGTGCCGGCAGGCCGCCAGCAAAGGAAATGACTTCCGGCATGGTCGTCAGTTTCAAGAGTTCACGGATTTCAGAGGCTTTCAAATTCATAGCTAAGTCGGAAAAATGCATATCAATCACTCCTTCAGGTTATGTACATCACGCGTTTATCTATGTGTATATAGTATCATAAAAATTACTTTTATGCAATTAAACGTTTGCGTTATAAATATGTTACGTTTCGTACAACCTTTATAAACCAAATGTAAATAACGAGAATGACTGATAATAGTAAATATCCAGCTTAAAAAAAATTAAAGAATGACTGTAAAAAATTTTTAAAAAAATTTGCAAAAGAAAAGACGCCCTCATGAGAGAGCGCCTTGTTTCCTTAAAATTTAATTATTTACCGATTTTTTCTTTCAAAACTTCAGCCAAACGTTTAATGCCTTCGACGATGCGGTCTTCCGGCATGTTGGAATAGTTCAGGCGGAAGTGGTTGGCATGGCCGCCGTTCGGGTAGAAAGCACCGCCCGGTACGTAAGCGACTTTCTTTTCGATGACTTCCGGCATCATTGCCTTGGCATCGAGGCCTTCCGGCAAGGTGACCCATGTGAACAGGCCGCCTTCCGGATAAGTGAAGGAAACGCCTTCAGGGAAGTATTTCTTCATGGAATCGTACATGAGGGTACGACGTTTGCCATAGAGGGCGCGGATCTGTTTGACATGGGCGTCGAGGTCGTACATGTCGATGTAGTACGAAGCCTGGCGCTGTGCGAAGGACGACGTCTGTAAGTCGACGGTCTGTTTGAGCATGACAGCCTTTTCCAGGATGTCATGAGCGGCGACCATCCAGCCGATACGCAGGCCCGGCATAAAGATTTTGGAGAAGGAGCCGAGAAAGATGACGTTACCCTGGGTATCCATGGATTTCAAAGTCGGCATCGATTCGCCTTCATAACGGAGTTCGCCATACGGGTCGTCTTCGATGATGGGGATGTCGTGTTTGTTCATGATGTCCATGATGGCTTTGCGGCGTTCCAGGGGCCAGGTGATGCCCGTCGGGTTCTGGAATTCCGGGATGACGTACATCAGGCGGACGCGGTCCCCGTATTTTTCGAGAGCTGCTTCCAGGGCTTCCGGAACCATGCCCTTGTCATCCGTTTCAACTTCGACGAAATTCGGGAAGTTAACGGCAAAAGCCGTCGTAGCACCCATGTAGGTCGGGCTTTCGACGAGGACGATGTCGCCTTCGTTGAGGAAGAGCTGGCCCAGGAGCGAAAGGCCCTGCTGGGAGCCAGCGGTGATGATGATATCTTCATAAGTGCAGTCTGTATGGAAAGATGTTTTCATGCGTTTAGCAATCTGTTTACGCAAGGGCACATAACCTTCCGTCGTGCTGTACTGCACGGCCTGACGACCTTCTTTTTTCAAGATTTCCACGTCGACCTTCATCATTTCGTCAATCGGGAAGAGTTCCGGTGCAGGAAGGCCACCGGCGAAGGAAATAATTTCCGGATTTTCTGTTACTTTCAAAATTTCACGGATATCCGATGCGTGTAAACTCTTTGCTTCTTCAGAAAACTTTACCATAAAACTTCACTCCAATCTATTCTCTTTCTTTTATGGCTTTAGCTACGGCAGGCAAATGTGCTTCGTAACGATACTTATTATACCACGATATGGGCCATTAATCTACAAATTTTATGGAAAACGCAAAAAATTTCAAACTAATTAAATCAATAGTCAGCCCTGCCTTTCTTTTAATGTTAGGGCCTATCGGCCCCGCCGGTCGCAGTTGGCAGTTCGCAGGCCACCTCGAGTGACCCTCGGCTCGCGAAAAAATAGTGGCTCGTTGTTCGTGGTTCGTGGCTCGTAAAAGCCTGCCATTATACTCGAAAAGGCTGTGATTAAATCTCGCACCGGGCCGCACAAGGCTCCCTTTATAGGGGAGCTGGCCGCCAAAGGCGGTCTGAGAGGTTAAAGGTCGGCCCCTACGCACAAGGCCGCTGGCCGTATATTTATTTTGCAGCCTGTATTCATTTCCATCGCTTGTATGCGATTTCGTAGGGGACGGCTAAAAGTCGTCCCGCATGAATCCTGTGCACAGCCGGAATTTATGACGAGTGGCACTCGGTCGTAATACAATCATGCGTCTGTCGCGGCGCAGCCGCATCTGAATCCGAGGAAAGTAAAACGGCGTTATCCAATAAAGACAGCGCCGTCATAAATGGTTACCTCTTATTTCAAATGATATTCACGCAACAATTGTTCCTGGTATTCATCGTCCCGCAATACGCGGTCAACATCTTCTTTCCTGCCTTCCTGTATTAGTTTCTGGAGCAAAGTGCCTAAAGCCTTTCTCCCCGCTTTATCGCCGATTTTCCTGCCGCGTAGTTCTCCACGTTTTTCACCTACTTCTTCACCTAATTTACGACCACGTAATTCTCCACGCCGTTCAATGCCTTCGCTCAAGTTACACATTTCTGCCACTCCCTTCTCTAAATGCGGTGTCATCGTTACGTTAAATTCCGTCGTTAATAGTTCTTGCATTTCTTGCGAACCGATGTTATCCAAGAGCAACATATTCAGCAACCGCAAGATGCCTTTCAGATGCTGATAGCTCTTGCTTCCCAAACAGACCAGGACGATATTGATTAAATCGTAATGGCTCCTCTCGGCCTGTGTATGGCCGATTAGATGTTTATCTGTCAGTTGGTAACTGGAAATATTGTACTCCCATTTTTTCATTGGCATCGTACAGATCCAGATGGAATAGACCTTCTGGATTTTTTCGTAATGGGATTTCACGAAAACCGTCCCGTACTGACTGGAAATCATGCGGCCGCAATAGTAGACAGCCCGCTTCAACAAGGGATAGCCCGGATTGAAATCGTTCTGCGCTTCCAGATTGATGATGAGCTGAATCAGCTTTCCATCAACGGGAGCTACGGCATGGAACCGGATATCATAATAAACCGTTCCTTCCGCTTCGGATTTATCTTCCGTCTGCTCACTCTCGATACGCGGCAAAATAGCTTCCGGTTCCACCGCAATGCGGCTAATGCTCGGTTCGCCTTGGATATAGCGTTGGGCAATATCCTGCAAATCACAATCCTTGAATTCTTCCGTGCAGGTCTTCAGGATATGGGCCATGATGCCCCGTTCTGAAAGGACCCGCTTGCACGCCTCGTCATACGCTTTTTTCTGCGCTTTGGCCTGTTGTGCCGAATCGGACATGACGTCACACCTCCAGATTCACTTTTATTGTATAATAATCGTTCCCGCTCCGCAACAGAGCGGCTCATGATTCCATCATACACCACAAAACAGGGCCAAAGAGAAATTCCAATCATTTTTTAATCGAATTTCCAAAAACTTAAGGAACCGTTAATGTAGATTAGGGCCTATCGGCCCCGTCGGTCGCAGTTGGCAGTTCGCAGGCCGCCTTGGACTCAGATGCCGCTGCGCGGCAACAGATTCAGAGTAACGACATCGTCTCGAGTGACCCTCAGCTCGCGAAAAAATAGTGGCTCGTTGTTCGTGGTTCGTGGCTCGTAAAAGCCTGCCATTATACTCGGATAGGTTGTGGCCGCATCTCGCAACGGGCCGCACAAGGCTCCCTTTATAGGGGAGCTGGCCGCCAAAGACGGTCTGAGAGATTAAAGGTCGGCCCCTACGCACAGGGCCGCTGGCCGTATATTTATTTTGCAGCCTGCATTCTCTTTCATCAAATAATTAGACCGCAAAAAAATAAGCCGTCACAGGAAGCAAAAATCATTTCCTGTGACGGCTTATTTTTTACGGTTGTGGATAATTTTCTGGCAAACTGACTAGAAAATCGCACATATTCTGACGGGCTCGCCACGTGCGAGCCCCTACAGTATACGGCTACAAACTCCGTACTACAAATTATCTTTGAAAGAACTGGCGCGCTGCGGCTTCGTCTTTTTTCATCTGGGCGACGAGGTCGTCGGCAGTGGCGAAGGTTTCTTCGCCGCGGAGGCGCTTGCGGAAGCGCAGGCTCACTTCTTTGCCGTAGAGGTCAGCGTCCCAGTCGAGGACGTGGGTCTCGATGCGGCGGTACTGGTTCTCGAAGGTCGGGTTATCGCCGATGTTGGTCATGGCCGGATGGCCCTTGCCGTCCCACCACAGTTCGGTGATGTAGACGCCGTCTGGCGGGATGGCCATGTTGATGGGGATGAGCATGTTGGCCGTAGCGAAACCGATGGTCCTCCCCCGCCGGTCGCCAGGCACGATGGTGCCGGTCAGGGCAAAGGGACGGCCCAGGAGATTCTCGGCCGTTTCCATGTGGCCCATCTGGATGAGACGGCGGATGACGGTGCTGCTGATGGGTGTCGTCCGGCCCGGCCGTTCGAGGAGGGTCAGGGCGACGACGGGGATGCCGTACTGGCTCATGAAGAATTTCATGGTCTCCGTATTGCCTGCCGCCTTGGCACCATAGGTAAAGTTCGAGCCGACGACGATGGCCGACGGATGGATGTAGGTCAGGAGGTTCTGGCAGAACTCTTCCGGCGATTCTTGCAAGAGGGTCTGGCTCATGGGCAGGAGGACCAGGCCGTCGATGCCGACGGCTTCGATATATTCCGCTTTCTGGCCAATCGTGGCCAGGCGCAGCGGTTCTTTTTCCGGACACAATACGGACAGCGGATGGGCCGTAAAGGTGACGACCATGGTTTTCACACCGCAGGCAGCGGCCCGTTTGATGGCCGTCTTCATGACCATCTGGTGGCCCCGGTGGACGCCGTCAAAAGTCCCAAGGGCCACGACGGCTCCGGTAAAGCCGGTGATTTCCTGAAAGGAGTGGAATATTTCCATCGTTAGTTACCTCACAATCCCTCTGCGAACATCTTATGAGGCCGCAGGATATGGTGTTCCCCGTCGTAGCGGGCAATGCCCATGAGCCGCTGGTCCGGCCCGTACACGCGGATGACGTCGCCATCGGCCAGGTGCGGCCCGGCGAAGGGCACGGGACGGCCCTGGAGCAGGAAGGCACACTGTTTGGCGGAACAATTCGCCTTTTTAAGGTCCTGGATAGCCATATCGGCCGGCCGGACATAGGCCATGGGGTCCCGTTCCAGCTCTTCCAGCGTCGCCGCGTCGTCGATGGTGAACAGCCCGGCCTGGGTGCGGACCAGATAGGTCATGCAGGCGCAAATCCCCAGGGCCTGACCCAGGTCGCGGATGAGGGAACGCACGTAGGTCCCTTTGGAACAGGTCACGGCAAAGGTGCCGCGCCGGCCGTCAAAGGACAGCAGGCGCAGGTCGTGGATGGTCACGTGGCGCACGGGCAGGGTGAAATCGACGTCCTGCCGGGCCAGTTTATAGGCCTTGACGCCATTGACGTTGATGGCGGAATATTTGGACGGTGCCTGTTCGATGTCGCCCACGAAGGACGCCAGGGCGTGGCGCACGTCGTCAGCCGACAGATCCGGTACGGCCGACGTCTCGACGACGGTCCCCGTACTGTCTTCCGTATCCGTCGCCACCCCTAAGGCGAATTCGGCATGGTATGATTTGACGTCGCTGTCACCGTATTCGATGAGGCGCGTCGCCTGACCGGCATAGACCGGCAGGACACCGGCCGCCAAAGGGTCCAGGGTACCGGCGTGGCCCATCTTCTTCATGCCATAGATACGGCGCAGGCATCCGATGACGTCGTGACTGGACATGCCCGTCGGTTTCAGTACATTGATGATTCCGTGTATCATAGGCGCTTTTCGATTTCCTTTACGATGAGTTTCTTCGCTTCATCCAAAGGCTTATCCAAGGTGCAGCCGGCTGCGCGGACGTGGCCGCCGCCACCGAAGACAGCGGCTACGGCATTGACGTCCATGCCCTTCGAGCGCAGGCTGACCCGCGTTTCCTTATCGCTGACGTATTTGACCGTAAAAGCCACTTCCGACCCTTTGACGTTGCGGGCGTAATCCATGTACATCCCCGTGTGTTCGCCAGTGATCTTGAGGACTTCCGGCGTGTAGGACAGGCAGGAAATGCGGCCGTCATCAAAGAGCTCCAGGTGTTCCAGCACCTTGGACAGGGCCTTCAGTTTTTCCAGGGACCGGGCGTCGAGGTGTTCCGAAATGAAATCGGGCCGGGCGCCGTGGTCGACGAGGATGGCTGCCATGCGCAGCGTATGGCCTGTCGTGTTGTTGAATTTGAAGAAGCCGCAGTCCGTGGCGATAGCCGTATAGAGGGCATCGGCCATGGCCGTGTTCCAGTCCCGCTGCCAGAGGTCGAAGAGATAGGTCAGGATTTCGCCTGTCGCCGCGCAGTCGGGCCGGACGTATTCCCACTGGGCGAAATGCTCGTTGGAAATATGGTGGTCGATGTTGAGGACCTTGCCGCGGACCAGCTTTTCAGCCTGGCCGATGCGGCCGAGGCCCGTCGCATCGAGGACGACGGTCAGCCAGGAATCATCCGTTTCGACCTGCTCCGGCTTGTTGATGTACTGCAGGCCGTTGAGGAAGTCATAGCGGTCGTCGATATCGTCGTCGATGACCATGACGGCCTTCTTCCCCTGCAGCTGCAGCCAGTGCCACAAGGCCAGGAGGCTGCCGATGGCGTCGCCATCGGGACTGACATGGGCTGTCAGCAGGATCTTATCGTAATGGCGCAGTAAGGTATAGATTTCCTGAGCCGAACAATTCATGGGTATCAGTCCTTCTTTTCAATGTCGCGAAGAATCTTATCGATCTTCATCCCGTAATCGAGGGATGTATCTTCTTTAAACACAATGGTCGGCGAATAGCGGATACCCAGGCGCTTGCCGACTTCCGTGCGGATATAGCCGGTCGCGCTCTTCAGGGCTTTCAGCGTTTCCTGCTTGGCTTCGTCGCTGCCGAAGAGGCTGACGTAGACTGTCGCATCGCGCAGGTCGCCGGTGATGCGGGCATCGGTGACGGTGACGAAACCGATGCGCGGATCTTTCAGTTCATTCAGGAGCATCTTCGATACTTCCTGTTTGATAAATTCCTGTATCTTGCGTACTCGTAATTCTCCCATAGTACGTACCTCCCTTTATTCGGGTTCGACTTCGACCATTTCGTAGGCTTCGATTTCGTCGCCTTCCTTGATGTCGCGGTATTTTTCCAGGGTAATGCCGCATTCGTAGCCGGCTGCGACTTCCTTGACATCATCTTTGAAACGGCGCAGGCCGTCGATTTCGCCTTCGTGGATGACGATGCCGTTGCGGATGAGGCGGATCTTGGACGTGCTGGTGATCTTGCCTTCCTTGACATAGGAACCGCCGACGATGACTTTCGGCGTCGTAATGACTTTACGGACTTCGGCACGGCCGACGATCTTTTCTTCGTATTTCTTTTCCAGCATCCCTTTGATAGCCGCTTCGACGTCGTTGATGGCGTCGTAAATGACGCGGTACATGCGCATGTCGACTTTTTCATGTTCTGCCATCTTGCGGGCTGCCGCATCGGGGCGGACGTTGAAGCCGATGATCAGGGCGTTCGATGCCGAAGCCAGCATGATATCCGATTCGTTGATGGCGCCGACGCCGGAATGGACGATGGAGATGCGGACTTCGTCACTCTTGATGCCCATGAGGGACTGGCTCAGGGCTTCGACGGAACCCTGGACGTCGCCTTTGATGATGAGGGGCAGTTCCTTCAGTTCGCCCTGCTGGATCTGGTTGAACAGGTCATCCAGGGTGACTTTAGCATTGACGTGGAGTTCGGACGAACGTTTCTTTTCCAAGCGTTTTTCGGCAACGGAACGGGCCGTCTTTTCGTCGGTGACGTTGAGGATGTCGCCGGCTTCCGGTACGTCGTTGAGGCCGAGGATTTCAACCGGGATGGACGGTTCAGCTTTCTTGACGCGTTCGCCCCGTTCGTTGTTCATGGCGCGGACCTTGCCGAAGCAGGTGCCGACGATGATCGTATCGCCGACGCGGAGGGTCCCTTTCTGGATGAGGACGGAAGCGACCGGGCCGCGGCCTTTATCCAGCTTGGCTTCGATGACGACGCCCTGAGCCGGACGATTCGGGTTGGCCTTAAGGTCCTGTACTTCTGCCAGGACGAGGATATTTTCCAAGAGGTCGTCGAGGCCGATTTTCTTATGTGCCGAAACGGGGACCATGATGGTGTCGCCGCCCCAGTCTTCACTGACCAGGCCGTATTCCGTCAGCTGCTGCATGACGTGTTCCGGATTGGCGCTTTCCTTATCGATCTTGTTGATAGCGACGATGATGGGGACGCCAGCCGATTTGGCATGGTTGATGGATTCGACAGTCTGCGGCATGACACCGTCATCAGCTGCGACGACGAGGACGGCAATATCCGTGACCTGGGCGCCGCGGGCACGCATAGCCGTGAAAGCTTCGTGGCCCGGCGTATCCATGAAGGTGATTTTCTTGCCCTGGTAGCGGACCTGATAAGCCCCGATGTGCTGGGTAATGCCGCCGGCTTCGTGGCTGGTGACATTGGTCTGACGGATGGCGTCGAGGAGGCTCGTCTTGCCGTGGTCGACGTGGCCCATGATGGTGACGACAGGCGGACGGGTCTTGAGGGTTTCCGGCGGGTCGATGATTTCTTCGATTTCCGTCGGGTCTTCCGGCGGTGCTTCCTTGGTAACGGTGACGCCGAATTCATCGGCAATGAGGGAGGCCGTATCGAAATCCAGTTCCTGGTTGATCGTCGCCATGATGCCGCCCATGAGGAGCTTCTTCATGACTTCGCCGACATCACGGCCCAGGCGTTCGGCAAAGTCCTTGACGATGATCGTTTCCGGCAGTTCGATAGCCGTCGGATAATTTTTCTTCTTCGGAGCTTCCTGCGCTACCGGTGCCTGATGCTTCTGGTTGCGCTTGTTCTTGTTGTGCTTGCCTTTGTTCAGGACGTTGGACAACAGCGTATGGGGACGGTTGCCGCCGTTATTCTTGTTGTTATTGCGGTTATTCTGGCCGCCGCGCTTGTTCTTGTTGCCACTGCGGTTGTCATTGCCGCCCTGGGAATGACCAAAATACTTGGTGCGCTTGTTGTCGCCCTGCTGGCCCTGGTTGCTCTGGCCGCCGTTATTGCCGCCTTTATGGTTCTGCGGACGGCTGCCCTGGTTCTGGCCCTGAGCGGCTTTGGCACCGCGGTTCGGCTGGTTCTGCCCATTGCCCTGGTTCTGGCGTTTCTTGTCCTGATTCTGGTTATTCTGTTTCGGCGTATTGCCCTGTTTTTTGTTTTTGTTCTGTCGGCTCGTTTCGTTCACTTTTCGGCTAGTTCCTTCCCCTGTCTGTTTATTTTCCTGTTTATGTCCACGCTGTGCTTCCCCTTTGACACCCTTCTTGAAGGATGCATCGAGGATGGACTTCATATTGGCGTCAATACCGGTGAAATTACCGGCTTTGATGTGATGATCTTCCAGCGTCTTGATTACTGTCTTTGCGGGAACGCCGTATTCTTTTGCGGCTTCGTATACTCGTTTCGTCATCTAGTTACCCCCTTCTATTCATCACGCTTCACTTTCTCTATGGCCCCGGCAAACCCCTTGTCATCGATGAGGATGATGACGCTCTGGGCTTTGCCGACGGCACTGCCTAATTCATCTTTCGTATATGTATCAACGACGGTGATCCCTTTCCGCTCCGCCAGGCGGCGATACTTTTCGACGTTATCGCTGCCGCCGTCGGAGGCCAGGAATAAGAGCGGGACGCGCCGGCGCTTCAATGTTTTCTGTGCGGCTCCATCACCGCAGACGGTCTTGCCAGCCCGGCAAGCAAGGCCGAGGAGATTCAGGACCTTGTCGCTCACAGCAGTTCCTTTCTCAGCTGTTCATAGATTTCGCTGGACACTTTGGTCTTCAGGGACCGTTCCAGGCGATGTTCTTTGTAAGCTTTTTCCAGGCATTCGCTGTTCGGGCAGAGATAGACGCCGCGGCCGGACTTCTTGCCGGTCTTGTCGATCTCGACAGCGCCTTCCGGCGTGCGGACGACGCGGAGCATTTTCTTCTTGCTCTTCTGTTCCTGACAGCCGGCACAGACGCGCATGGGAGTCTTTCGGGTCTTCATGGCTTATTCTCCTTCCGTATCGGCTGCACCTTCGTCAGCTGCCGGCATGGCCAGGTCGCTGAGGATGTCGATGTCATCGGCCGGTTCACTGTCCTGCGGAGCTTCTGCCTGGGCAGCCAGTTCGGCAGCCTGGCTTTCGCTCTTGATGTCGATCTTCCAGTTGGTCAGTTTCGCAGCCAGGCGGGCATTCTGGCCGGCCTTGCCGATGGCCAGGGACAGCTGGTAATCCGGTACGACGACGCTCGACGATTTTTCGTCTTCATCGACCGTGACCGAAATGACCTGAGCCGGGCTGAGGGCGTTGGCGATGTAGACCGCCGGGTCTTCGTCCCATTTGACGATGTCGATCTTTTCATTCTGCAATTCCGAGACGATGTTCTGGACGCGCGAGCCTTTCGGGCCGACGCAGGCACCGACGGAATCGACGTTGGCATCGCGGGAATAGACGGCGATCTTAGAACGGCGGCCCGGTTCGCGGGCGACGGATTTCAGTTCGACGACGCCTTCGTAGATTTCCGGTACTTCCAGTTCAAAGAGGCGCTTTAAGAGGCCCGGATGGGTCCGGGATACGAGGATCTGGGCGCCTTTCGTCGTCTTGCGGACTTCGACGACATAGCACTTGATGCGCTGGCCGACGCTGTACGTTTCCGACGGGATCTGTTCCGATGCCGGCAGGATGGCTTCAGCCTTGCCCAGGTCGACGTAGACGTTGCGGTTCTCGATGCGCTGGATGATGCCCGTGATGATGTCGTCCGTGCGGTCCGAGAATTCATCATAGACGATGTTGCGTTCCGCTTCGCGCAGGCGCTGGATCATGACCTGTTTGGCAGCCTGGGCGGCGATGCGGCCGAAATTGTCCGGCGTGACATCGACGTTGACGACGTCGCCGACTTCGTAATTGACATCAATGAGGCGGGCCTTATCGAGAGAGATTTCCGTATGCGGGTCTTCGACTTCGTCGACGACGGTCTTGGCAGCCTTGATGGCATAGTCGCCCGTCGAGCGGTTCAGTTCGACTTCCGCCGTCGGATTGGCATCGGGTTCCTTCTTGTAAGCCGTGATCAGGACGGCTTCCAGGGAGTCACAGATGACATCCGGAGATACGCCTTTCTCTTTGGATAAGTAAGCAATAGCATTGAGCAATTCTTTATTCACGTTAATAACCTCCACTAAAAATCAATATGCAAACGGACTTGCGATATTTCTTTCATGTCAATCTTATCTTCACGGCCATCGACCTGGACAATGAGATGCCCGTCAGCTGTCTTTTTGACGAGATCTGCCGTCAGGTCCTTGACGCCGTCGCGGGCCTTAAAGAAATGGATGTCTACGGACCGGCCGGCGTAGCGGACGAAGTCCTTGTCCTTCTTGAGGATGCGGTCCAGTCCCGGCGACGATACTTCCAGGAGATAGTTGTCGCTGATCGGGTCCTTTTCGTCGAGGACCTTGCTCAGCTTCTCGCTGACGGCCTGGCAGTCTTCCAAGTCGACACCACCTTCCTTATCAATGAATACGCGCAGGTACCAGTTCCGTTCGCGCACGTATTCGACGTCGACCAGTTCCAGGTCAGTCCCTTCGATAATCTGTTCTACTTCCTTGGCAATCAAATCTTCAATGTGTTCACGTCTCATCGTATTCACCAGCTTATCTTCAAAATTTCCTACAGGTAAAAGTTAAGAGTGGGCTTTCACCCACTCTTCGCATCTAAACATCTAAATTACTTTTAGTATACCACTGTCTGCTCATTCTGACAACGATTTATCCCGGTCAGCCGCGATTTCGTCGAGGACGGGCAGGAGGCGTTTCCGCAAGGCTTTCTCCAGCTCCTTCAAAGACGACGTATCGAAGTCGTGGACCAGGTTCGGGAAGTTCTGCACCCGCCGTTCGGCAAAGAAATCGTCGCGCAGGACGTTGTACATCAGGGACAGGCCGCTGCGCGTGGCTGCGTCGTAATAAGCCAGGATCATGTAGGACCCGTTGATGATGCGCACGGCATCGTTGGGCTTGACCAGGCGCCGGAAACCCTGATAACTGTCGGGCAGGAACTCATCCCATGCGACGTCAGGGACGCCCTTGTTCTTGAGGATGACGCTGAAATTACGGCTCCGTTCGACGTAATCGTCGTGGATGATACGGGCCAGGCGCTCTTCGACCATGGACCGGAAGAGGTCGAAGGAATCGGTGATGAATTCGATGAGGGCGAATTCCAGCATGCCGATATCCGTCCGGATAGAGAATTCTTCCGATTCGGGGTTCAAGATGGCCCGCACGGTCCAGCCGTTGACGTGATTCTCATAGGTGAACAAGCGGTACTCGACGGGCTTGCCGTCTTTCTCGATCATGCGATATTCTTCCAATAACTGAAAATCTCCCACTGAAAGTGGGAGAACAGTTGTGATATTCCATTGTTTGAGTGTTTCAATCAATGTAGCATCCATAGTAAAAATGGTGCGGTTGGCGGGAGTTGAACCCGCACGATCGAAGATCACTGCCGCCTGAAGACAGCGCGTCTGCCATTCCGCCACAACCGCATAACTCAGAAATCGTAAAGCTGTTTGTAATGCTTTTCGTTCAGCAAGACTATTCTAACATATTCTCGCGTTTCTGAAAAGGGGATTTTTTCAATTTCTTGAAAATTTTTCGTCCAGCCATATTTCTGGATCCACGAGTCAACATGTCCCCGGCCGGCATTATACGCAGCCAAGGCCAGTACTTGATTCCCGTCGTATTCCTTCAATAAGTAGGCCAGATACCAGGTTCCCAACCTGATGTTTGTACGGACGTCATTGAGTTTTTCAGGCGTGTAGTCGGTCATCCCCATCTCATCGGCAATCCATTGTGCCGTGTCGGGCATGACCTGCATGAGGCCATGGGCACCGGGCTGGGAAGCAGCTCGTTCGTCAAACTTGCTTTCCACTAAGATGACGGACGCCACCAGGGCGGGGTCGACTTTGTCTTCGTAGGCATACTGCCGAACCAGGTAATCATATTGGAGGGGGTATACGAACTTCCGCATGACATCATCTTTCCAAGAATAAAAGTACGATGCGGACAGACATATCAATAATGCCGCTATGATGATTTTCCCTTTGGTGCTTGCTCTTTTTCTCAACGTCTTCTCCCTACCCTTTGATGCGGTCCATCAAGGCCTGCCATGCGACGAATACCTGTTTCTGCGTCTCTTCCGGAGAGCCGGTATTGTCGATGATGACCTGTGCCAAAGACCGTTTGTCGTCGATAGGAAGCTGTGCATGAATCCGTGCCAGTGCTTCACTTTCGGAATAGCCATTCCGCTTCATCAGCCGCGTAAGCTGCGTTACCGGATCGACGTACACCAGCCACGTTTCGTCAACGTACGAATCGTATTTTACCTCATAAAGCAGGGGCATGTCAAGGAAAATGACAGGATTTTTTTTATTTTCTTCGATTTTTTTGATTTCCCCGTCGATGCCAGCATGGATGAGGGGGAATAAAATGGCTTCGAGCTGCGCTTTCTTCGCCTTATCGCCAAAGACGACGCTGCCGATGTAGGCCCGGTCCATGGATCCGTCGGCTAAGAGCGTCTTCGGCCCAAAAGCCGCAGCGACCGCCGCAAGTCCTTCCGAACCGGGTTCGACGACGTCGTGGGCGATGACGTCGCAGTCGACGATACCTGCCCCCAATTCACGCAGCATGGTGACGACAGTGCTTTTGCCGGAGGCAATGCCGCCGGTCAGGCCAATATGTAACATAAGAATCGCTCCTCCTGTAAATCTTTTCTTCCATTATAGCCGTTCCCGGCCTGTCTGTCCATGCCCTGCCGGACGGGCCGCTGCCTTGATTTCTCCTCTCCCGTCCGATAAAATAAGGTTGCTAATCAATTTCTAAAAAAAGAAGGTGTTTTCCTATGATGCGCGCTCTATTTCTATTATATGCCATCTGGGGTTTCAACTGGGTCGTCATGAAGACGGCCAATGCTTATTTCCCGCCCGTCCTGTTCGTGGCCTTCCGCTTCCTCATCGGCGCCGCCGTCATGCTCTCGGTCTGTGCCTGGCGCCGTATTCCCGTCCCGGAACGGAAGTACTGGAAGTGGATCGCCGCTACGGGCATCTTGCAGATTGCCGTCAACAATGTCTGCATGCAGATCGGCATGTATTCGCTGACAGCCGGCGTCGTCTCCATGTTGAACTACACCATGCCCGTGTGGATGGCCATCCTGGCCCAGTTCTTCCTCAAAGAAAGGCTGACACTCCGGAAAATAGCCGGCATAGCCATCTGCATCGCCGGCCTCTTCGTCCTCATGGACATCCATGACCTTGGCAATATGACAGCCGTCTCCATCGTCCTCGCCGGGGCCGCCGCCTGGGCCGCATCGGGCATCATCCTGAAACGGCACCTCCAGGACAGTCCGCCCCTGCAGTACTCGGCCTGGCAGATGGTCGTCGGCTCGCTCCTGCTCTTCATCGTCGCCCTGATTGTCCCACAGCCTTCCATCCACTGGACAACAACAGCTGCCGCCTGTCTGCTCTATAACGGCATCCTGGCTGCAGCTGTCGGCTTCTTCTTATGGAATTATATCCTCGCCCACATGGAAGCCGGCAAGGCCGGCGTCGCCATCCTGGTCGTCCCCGTCGTCGGCGTCGTCAGCGGTATCCTCGTCCTGGGCGAAGCCTTCACCTGGCATACAGCCCTGGGCATTCTCCTGGTCCTGGGCGGCGTCCTGCTCATCGTCAAACCCAGACGGCCGCGCCTGTCCCTGACGCATTAAGGTAAAAATGACATATGTCACAGAAATATGAAAACACAGGAAATTGTCATTTCTTTTATGATTTATTTATAATCTTCCTGTATACTATATAGT
>SKEE01000357.1_pt1 | contig 54713 bp, 71 predicted proteins | sample 4826661 | NCBI WGS metagenome assembly SKEE01 (sample SAMN11008817, study PRJNA524170) | human gut metagenome | biome: Human fecal sample; material: Feces; isolation source: fecal sample from pouch patient p20 | host: Homo sapiens | place: Israel: Tel-Aviv | collected 2016-11-14
CCACAAATTAACGAAGTTAATTTGTTCTGAATTTTTTTTTAATGTAATGGAGCATATTTCGTATATGTTCCTTTTTTGTTTTTAAAGGAGTGATTTTTAATGAAGGAATTAGTAATGATTATTAGACCGGAAAAACTTGAAACAGTAAAGAGTATTTTAGATGAATACCATTGTGGTGGTATGACAATTTCCAGTGTTATGGGTTGTGGTACTCAGAAGGGGTCTCTTGAAGAAGTTGTAAACGAAATAAAAGGTCTTAAAACTACAATAAATCTTTTGCCTAAAATTAGAATTGAGGCTGTTGTAGCTGATGAGCAGGTTGAGGAGATAATTACACAAATAAGAGAAAAGGTTGCAACCGGTCACGTTGGTGACGGTAAGATTTTCATTAGAAATATTGAAGATGCTGTAAGAATCAGAACAGGTGAGAGAGGTAATAAAGCTCTTTAAAAAAGTTATGAGGTGAGTGATTTGAATGAGGATAGAAAGGTTATTGTAGAGATAAAGAATGTAAACAAGATTTATGGTGGCACAATCAGACAGGTATGGGTAGAACAGGTACAATGTGGAGATGTGAATACGAGGGTGTTACACCGGATATTATGACATTTGGTAAGGCTTTCGGTGGTGGTGTAATGCCTATTACAGGTATTATTTGTCGTCCTCCAATGTGGACTCAGGAACTTGTTGATAACCCATGGTTACTTGGTTCTCCAACATTTGGTGGTAATCCAGTATGCTGTTCAGCAGCTATTGCTACAATTAAATATATGGTTGACCACGATATTCCGGGTCAGTGCAAGGCAAAGGGGGAAATTCTCAAAAAGGGTCTTGAAGAATTAAAGGCTAAGTATCCTACAATTATTGATGATGTAAGAGGTACAGGATTAATGCTTGCTATGGAATTTTGTGAAAGTGAAGTAGGCTATAGTGTTGCAAAGGGTATGTTTGCAAGGGGGGTAATTACAGCAGGTACTTTGGTTAATGCTAAGTGTATACGTTTTGAGCCGGCTGCAGTTATTACAGAAGAACAGATTAAGGCTGTTATTGAAAGACTTGATTCTGCACTTGCAGACACAAAAAAGGAATTTAATTTATAATATTTAGGCTAAAAAGAGGTGATTTATATGAAGACAAATAATCCTTTATCAATTTTTATGATAGTTGTTGCCACAGTTATATGGGGAGGAGCTTTCGTAGTTGTTAAAGATGGTTTATCTTATATATCACCTCTTTGGCAACTTTCTTTAAGAATGATAGTTGCGTCAGTTGTTATGTTACTTGTATTCTTTCCTAGATTGAGAAAAATAAGTAGGAGAGAGTTTAGAGAAGGTATTATAATAGGAATATTTTTTGCTTTAGCCCTTGTATTTCAAAATATAGGCTCTGTATATGTATCAGCTGGCAAAGCATCTTTTATGACAGTTAGTTATGTAGCCTTTGTTCCTATTATAGGAATGGTATTTTTTAAACAGAAAATACATATTATAAGACTAATAAGTATGGTGTTGTGTTTTATAGGCGTTGGGCTGTTAACACTTACGGAAAAATTTACAGTAAATTGGTTTGATACTATTCTTATTATATGTGGCTTTTTCTATGGTTGTCATATTGTGGCGATAGACAAAATTAACAGAGATAGTGATTTAGTAACAATACATTTAATTCAAGTTGTTACAGCTACAGTTATTTCAACTGTATTAGCCTTAATTTTTGAACCATTAAGTGGTATTCAATTTAATAATCAAAGTGTTTCAGGATTACTTTACTGTGGTATTCTTGAAGTTTGTATTGGATTTTTATTACAGTTAAAGGGACAAAGGGGTACCAGCTCATTTTTAGCAGGTATCCTTTTTTCTATGGAGTGTATTTACGCTGGAATTTTTGGAATTATATTTATGGGAGATAGTTTTACTTTTAAAATGGCGTTAGGTTGTGTGCTTATTTTTTGCTCAGCTATTGTGGAGGCTGTTGGGTCTAGTATAGGAGAAAGGAGATTGGAAAATGGATATTAAGAAAAATTTTATAGATGGAAAATGGGTAGACGGTACTTTAGGAAGAAACATTGAGGTAGTTAATCCAGCTACCGGTGAGCTTATTGCTCTTGTATCTGAGTCAAGTGTAGATGATGTAAAAAAGGCTATATTGGCAGCAAAAAAATCTTTTTACGTTACAAGAGAGTGGAGAGATATGGATTCTCAGACAAGAGCAGATATTATACTTAAAATAGCAGATTTAATTGAGGAACATGCAGATGAGTTGGCAATGATGGATACTTTTGATAATGGTAAGCCATTAAGAGAGGCAGAAGGAGATATTGCCGACGGTGTACATACATTCAGATACTATGCAGGGCTTATTAAAGCTCCTTACGGTGGAGGTTATGGTGTAAATGATGGATTTGGAAAAATGCACTCTTACGAAACTAGAGAACCAGTGGGTGTGTGTGCCCAGATTACACCATGGAATTATCCTTTTCTTATGAGTGTGTGGAAAGTTGCTCCAGCTATTGCAGCCGGTAATTCTATTGTTTTAAAACCAAGTCCTAAAGCTCCTCTTTCAACTATAAGACTTTTTGAGCTAATGGAGGAGGCAGGTATGCCAGCCGGTTCTATAAACTTAGTACAAGGTGATGCTGAAGTTGGTACAGAAATGGGTCTTAATAAAGATGTAGATATGATAACATTTACAGGAAGTACAAAGGTTGGTCAGAGTCTTATGCGTTCAGCTGCTGAAAATGTAAAGAAAATTGGTCTTGAATTGGGTGGAAAATCACCTAATGTTATTTTTGCTGATGCAGATATGGACGGTGCAGTTGAATGGGCAATGATAGGTATTTTCTTTAATCAGGGTGAAGTTTGTTCTGCAGGTTCAAGAATTATTATAGAAAAGTCTATAAAAGATGAGTTTGTAGAAAAATTAGCTAAAAAGGCAAAGGCTATGACTATTGGTAATGGTGTAAATAACCCTGATTTGGGTCCGTTGATTACGGAACAGCATATGGAAAGAGTTTTAAACTATATTCAGTCAGGTATTGATGAAGGTGCAACTTTAGTTTGTGGAGGTAAAAGATATACAGAGGGTGAATGTGCAAAAGGCTACTTTGTAGAGCCAACTATTTTTGATAACTGTACTCCAGATATGAAGATTGTTCAGGAGGAGATATTTGGACCGGTTGTTACAATTCAGACATTTGAAACAGAACAGGAGGCTATTGATATGGCTAATGATACGCCCTATGGTCTTGCTGGGGCAGTATTTACAAGCGATATAACAAGAGCCCATAGAGTGATAAGTGAGATTAGAGCAGGCATAACTTGGATAAATTGCTTTAATCCTACTTATAATGAAGCACCTTGGGGTGGTTATAAAATGAGTGGCATTGGTAGAGAATTAGGTGTCCATGGTCTTGAAGAATATCAAGAAATTAAACAGGTAAATATTAACCTTAATCCAGGTGTTGTAGGTTGGTATGAACATTAATATTGTAATTGCGAAATGCTCCGAGTTATTAAATTCGGAGCATTAGGCTGTCGATAAAGTCGACAGCCTTGCAAGAAATGCTTGCATTTCTTGCAGTTAGTCTAAGGTAGGGACCAGCCGTGAAAAATATGGCACTAAAAACCAGTACCATATTTTTGTCCCCTCCTCACTCGGGCAAAGCTCGAGTTGCGGAATTAGTTTAAGAAAACTAAGGTTTTCTTAACAACTTTCCTTTGATAATCTGAAAAAATATGCAAATACATTTGTCGAAAATTGCAAATTATTTTCTAAAATTAGCTTTTTTGACACTCTGATGCTCCGAGTTATTAAATTCGGAGCATTTTTAGGTGCAAAAATTAAAAAAAATACTATTCAAAAATGAATTTTTATGCTATACTGAATAAATATAAATAAAAATTGTCAATATTATTGCTGATTGCATCTATTCATATTTGAATATTTGAACTTTTATGCCAAAATACCTTTATTGACAGCATTTTTTCTTTGTGATAGTATTCTTGCAAACAAAGGAAAGTTGTTGATTTTTGATATATTAAATGGGAGGTTTTAAGTATGAGTAGTTATCAGCCACCAAGTGCATCAGGTTCACCAAGATTTTGTAATATGGGCAATTTTATGAGATTACCTCACGCTGAAAATGCAGAGGGTCTTGACTTTGCCATTGTAGGTATTCCTTTTGATACAGCAGCATCATTTAGAGCAGGTGCTAGATTTGGTCCTAACGGTATTAGAAACATTTCAGCTATGATTAAACCTAATAATGTAGCTATGGGTGTTAATATTATGGACGAATTAAAGGGTGCAGATTTAGGTGATGTACCGGTTATTCCTGATTATATTCACGAAACTTATGCAGCTATAGAAAATACTCTTACTGGTGTATTGAATGAAGGTGCTGTTCCTATTTCTTTAGGTGGTGACCATGCCATTACATTGGGAGAATTAAGAGCTATTTACAAGAAACATGGTAAGGTTGCTCTTGTTCACTTTGATTCACACCTTGATTTGTGTGATACAGTTTTTGGTCAAAAGTATAACCACGGTACACCATTTAGACGTGCTATGGAGGAAGGCTTAATTGACCCATCTCACTCTATTCAGATTGGTATGAGAGGTTCTTTATATGACCCAGATGATTTTAAGATTGCAGCTGACTTAGGTTTTAAGGTTATACCTGGTGATGAACTTCACACAATGACACCGGTTGAACTTGCTAAGGCAATTAAGGATAGAGTAGGAGATATGAAAGTATTCCTTACTTTTGATATTGACTTTGTTGACCCGGCATATGCTCCAGGTACTGGTACTCCGGAGGTTGGAGGCTTTACTTCTTTTGAAGCATTGCAGTACATAAGAAATATTAAGGATTTAAACTTTACAGGTTTTGATATTGTAGAGGTTGCTCCTCCTTATGACCATTCAGAAATTACTGCATATATGGGGGCAAATTTAGCTTTTGAATTTATGTCAATACTTGCATACCAAAAGAAAAAAGGTATGAGATAACAATATATTTTTTGTAAGCAAAGACGCTACTTTTTGAAGTAGTGTCTTTTTTTAATTTTAATGAATCGGAAAGATAAATCCGATGGCTTGCTAACAAGCCACATTTTGCAAAGTAAAATGTTCTGACAATGAACCGAAAGATAAATCCGATGGCTTGAATAATCAAGGCACAAATTAACAAAGTTAATTTGTTCTGAATATAACTAATAATTTTAAGGAGGAAATGTTTATGAAGAAATTTATTAAGAAGATTATGGCGATTGCTACTGTAGGTGTTTTAAGTATTGCCTGTTTTTCAGGTTGTGGTTCAACAGCATCAACTGGAAGCGAAGGTTCAACAGAGGTTACAGCATCAGGAAGTGATGAAACTCTTACACTTGATGCAATTAAGGCAAAGGGTAAACTTTCTGTAGCGACAGAGGCTGCTTATGAACCTTTTGAATATATGGAAGGTGACGAAATAGTTGGTTATAATGCTGACTTGTTCCATAAAATTGCTGATGATTTAGGTGTTGAACTTGATTATCAGGATTTACCGTTTCAGGGTATTTTAGCCGGTCTTGATGCAAAGAAATACGATATGGTTGGTGCTACATTAGGTATTACTGCTGAAAGAGCTGCTAAGTATACAATGACTTATCCAGTTGAAAGAGGTACTAATGTATTCTTAAAGAGAAAAGGTGACGATTCAATAAAAACTATTGAAGATATGAATGGTAAGGTTGTAGGTACACAGACTGCTTGCTATAACGAAACAGATACTAAGGCATATAATGAAAAGCTTAAATCTGAAGGCAAGGAAGGTTATACAGAATTAAAAACTTACGATTCATTCCCAGAAGCATATATGGAATTAAAGAATGGTCAGATTGACTTAGTTGCACAGAACTATGCAAGTGCATCAGCTATTGTAATGAAAAATCCAGATGATTATGAAATTATTAAGGACGCAAATGGTCAGGCTGCTATGGTAGGTGATGAAGAAACTTGGTTAGGCTGGGCTGTTCGTAAGCAGGATACAGAATTATCTGACTATATTAATTCTGAAATTAAGAAATTTAAGGAAGATGGTACACTTGCTGAATTACAGAATAAGTGGTTTGGTGAAACTGTTGATAATCTTCCAGAAAGTGACTATGTAAGAAACAACTAATAAAAATTTATTGAGAGGTGATTATAAATGGAAGGATTTAATTTAGTAATGCACTATATGCCATATTTACTTAAAGGTTTGTTAAATACAGTTGTAGTGTCAGTATGTGCCATTTTAATTGCCCTGTGTGTAGGTCTTCTTCTTTCTGTTTTAAGATTAAGCGGTAATCGTTTTATAACAGCTATTGTAAATATTTATATTAGCTTTGTTAGAGGAACTCCTTTACTTGTACAGATATTTATTATATTTTACGCATTGGCAATGGTAGGACCAAACATACCTGCCTTTGCCACAGGCGTAATTGCACTTAGCTTAAACAGTGGTGGCTTTATGGCAGAGATTATAAGAGGTGGACTTACTGCTATACCTAAGGGACAGTATGAATCTGCTGTTGCTTTGGGTATGAGCAAAACAAAAACACTCTTTAGAATAATATTTCCTCAGGTGTTTAGAATAGTTGTTCCTCAGCTTACAAGTGAGTTTATAAATGTAATTAAGGTTTCACCTATGCTTTCTGTAATATCTATTGTAGAACTTACAAGAACAGCTCAAAGACTTTATAAACAGACTTATGAGCCTATACCATTTTTTATTGCTATAGCTGTACTTTATTTTATAGTATGTGCAGGGCTTGAAGAAATTGTAAAAAGACAGGAAAGAAAAAAGAAGCTCATTCATTAAAGGAGGGAAACTATGGATAATTTAAGTCATATTATGGAAATAGCTATTCCCTTACTTTTACAGGGTATAGGAAATACAATAATTGTATCATTTTCTGCTATTTTAATTTCAATATTTGCAGGCTTTTGTATTGGTCTAATGTGCATATGTAATAATAGCATTTTGAATAAAATAGCAAAGGCGTATATAAAAATATTCAGATGTACACCGTTTATGGTTCAGGTTTATTTAGCTTATTATGTTCCACCAAGTTTTGAAATTAAACTTCCGGCTTTAATAGTAGGTATAATAATACTTAGTATGTACACATCAGCCTACGTTGCTGTTATATTTGAAAGTGGCATTACTTCTTTGCCAAAGGGTCAGCAAGAGGCTTGTGTAGCTATGAATATACCTTGGTTTAAAATGGTAAGAAGAATATTGTTACCACAGATTTATGGTATTATATTGCCTCCATTGACAGGTCAGTTTTTGCAGACAGTTAAGGACTCATCAGTTTTATCAGTTATTACTGTAGCAGAGCTTACAATGATGACTAATAAGGCTATTGGTATAACATTTAGTCCTTTAGAGGTGTATTTATGCACAGCAGTATTTTATTGGGTATTGAATTTAGTTATAGAGTTTGTATCTAAATTTTATGAAAAGAGAGCATTTAAGTTTTCAGCGTAGGAGGTGTGAGTTATGGCAAAAGATAATGTAATTATAAAGGCAATAGGTGTTGGAAAAAGTTATGGCGACCTTGAAGTTCTTAAAGATATAAATATGATAGTTAAGGAAGGCGAGGTTGTCAGTATTGTTGGACCTAGTGGTTCTGGTAAAAGTACATTTTTGAGATGCCTTAATTATCTTGAAAGCATAAATAAAGGTGAAATAACAATATATAATGATGTTTTAAAGGGTGGTAGTGGTACAGTAGTCAGAAAACATAACGAAACTACTGCTAAAAAGATTAGACAAAATGTTGGAATGGTTTTTCAGCAATTTAATTTGTGGCCACACAAAACTGTACTTGAAAATGTTATTGAAACACCTGTACAGGTTAAAAAGGTAAAGAAAGAAGATGCAATAAAAAAAGCAGAAGAACTTCTTAGAAAAGTAGGTATGTATGAAAGAAAAGATTACTATCCATCTCAGCTTTCTGGTGGACAGCAACAGAGAGTTGCAATAGCTAGAGCTTTGGCTGTTGAGCCTAATGTAATGCTTTTTGATGAACCTACCTCTGCCCTAGACCCAGAGTTTGTAGGGGAGGTTTTGGAAGTAATGAAGGGGCTTGCCAAAGACGGTATGACAATGATAATTGTTACCCACGAAATGGGTTTTGCATCTGAAGTTTCAGACAGAGTATGTTTTATGGACGGTGGATATGTAATAGAAGAAGATACACCGGAAAATCTTTTCAGAAATCCAAAGACAGATAGAGCAAAGCAGTTTTTCTCTAAGATTTTAAATGTATAAGTTTTAATTACCTAGGGAGGTGAGTTGATGGAAAAAGAAACCATAATGTTTCTTGATGCTATGCACCAAGGGCTTACTATTTCTGATAATAATGGAAATTTAGTGTATATAAACGATAGTGCAGCAGAATATTTTGGAATAAATAAAAGAGAGGCTGTTGGCAAAAGTGCAGATTACTTTGAGCAGACAGGTAAATTTGTTCCATCAATAACCAAAATGGTAATGGAACAGAATAAAACAGTAAAAGCTATACAGAAGGATATTAAAGGACGGGAGCTTTTGGGTACAGGTGTGCCTATATACGATGAAGGAAAGCTAAAATATATTGCCTGTTTTTCTGCATGGGATTTGTTTACACCTGATGATTTAAGGGAAAGATATGAAGAATTAAAAGAAGTTAATAACAGATTATCTAAAGAACTTGAAGATTTAAGAAAAACTAATCAAATTAATTACGACATTATTGCCGAAAGTAAAATAATGCAGGACAATGTTAAACTTATTACTAAAATTGCTGACACAAAAACTCCAGTATATATATGGGGTCCAGAAGGTTGTGGAAAAAGGTCTATAGCTAAGGAACTTCATAAAATAAGTAAGTGTAATAACGAACCAATGGAGGTAATAAATTGTAGTTTGTTTTCAGATGAAATTATAGATACCACATTATTTGGTAATGACCAACAGATGGGATTAATTGATATTGTTGGTAAAGGAACTATTATTGTAGAAAATATTGAAAATATGACTGGCTACATACAGTTAAAGCTGAGAAATACTATGAAAGAAAAAGATACCAGATTTGTAATCACGTCTAAGTATTCATTAGAACAGCTGTACAAGGAAAATAGCATTATTTCAGACCTGTATTATACATTGTCTGTTATAAAAATAGAAATTCCACCTATTAATGAAAGAATAGATGATTTAAAAAAGTATATACTTATGTATTTAGATGAATTCAATAAAAAATATAATAGGAATATTACATTGATGCCAAAGGCATATAGTGCTTTATTAAGCTATAAGTGGCCGGATAATATAAGTCAAGTTAAAGCTATAATGGAAAGAATAGTTTTAATGGCAGATAATGAAAAAGTAAACGTGTACGATTTGCCTAAGGAAATAACATCTTTTTCAAAAGAGAATTTTAGCGATAGATTTTCATTAAAAGAGGAGATGGAATCTTTTGAAAAGGAATTGATTATACATGCCTATGATAAGTATAAAACAACTGTTGCAGTTGCAAAGGCTTTGGGAATAAGTCAGGCTTCTGCTGTCAGACGACTTCAAAAGTATATTAGTGGTTATGGTAAGTAGTTGAAAGGAAGTAATGGTTATGGTTAAGTATAAGCCGGCAGACTCACAGGAGTCACCAAGATTTTCAGGTATTAAGACTTTTATGAGAATGGAATATAAAAAGACGACAGAAGATATTGACTTTGCTGTTGTTGGTATACCTCTTGATTGGTGCACTACATATCGTTCAGGTACGAGATTTGGTCCAAGTGCAATCAGGGATATATCTTCTCTTACAAAGCCTTATAATCCGGTATTAGATGTAAATATATTTGACTATTGTTCTGGTGTAGATTATGGTGATGTTAAGACAATTCCAGGGTATACTGAGGATTCCTATGAAGAAATAGAAAAAGGTTTTGCACCATTATTCCAGAAAGGGGTTATACCTATTGCTATGGGTGGTGACCACTCAGTTACATTACCAGAACTAAGAGCTTGTTATAAAGCCTATGGCAAAGTTGCTCTTATTCATTTTGATTCACATTATGATACATGGTCAGAATATTTCGGTAAGGCATATAATCACGGAACACCTTTTAAACACGCAGCTGATGAAGGAATTATTGATACATCAAAGTCAATTCAGGTTGGCATGAGAGGTGGTCTGTACACTAATGCTGACACTAAAATGAGCGAAAAGTTGGGCTTTAAGGTGATTACAGCTAATGAATGTCATAAAATGACTATGGAAGAAATAGTTGAACAAATTAAGGAAAGAGTAGGTAATATGAAAGTGTTCCTGACTTTCGATATTGATTTCCTTGACCCTGCCTATGCTCCGGGTACGGGTACTCCGGAAGTAGGAGGCTTTACAACGGCTCAAGCTCTTGAATTGGTTAGAGGACTTAAAGATTTGGATATTGTAGGCTATGATGTTGTTGAAGTAGCACCACAGTATGATAGTGGAAATATAACAGCTTTTGCTGCTGCAAATTTAATGACAGAATTTATGGCTCATATAGCTTATAAGAAGAAGTGTAAGGAATGATTGAATTATATAATCTATTTTAGCGTAGTGTTTTAATAATGCTACACTAATTTTTTTCTTTAGAAGTTTGTGTAATTACCCTCTTTCTCCATCTACCGGCTCCTTGGGGAGCAGAAGACACAGATACTTTGCTAGACATATTGAAGAAAAATGATGTCAAAGCCACTTTCTTTTTATGTGGGTACTGGGTAGACAAATATCCGGAAGAAGTAAAGAAGATATACAATGAGGGTCATGACATTGGAAACCACAGTAACACACATCCTCATGGTTCAAAATTATCACTGGAGGAGAATAAGGAGAATATACAGGGATGTCACGATAAGATTAAAAACTTGTTAGGTATAGATGCAAACCTGTATAGACCACCTTTTGGAGAGTACAATGATACTGTACTAGATGCTGCAAAGGCTTGTGGTTACTATGCTATACAGTGGGATGTGGATACTTTGGAAACAAAATGGAAGTATATCAATACTTCCATTTTACGGTTATTTGGTCGTTATAAATAAGGACCCTATCTATTAAAATATTTGCTACTTCTTTTTTAAACTCTTTACTGCCTGAATCCCAATCGCAAATATCAGGGACGTCAAGTTTATGAGGTTTTGCTACCGATAACTTGCTTAACTTACCTAAAATTTCATTTCTTTTTTTATCCAGTTCAATAATTTTTTCATTTGCGTATTTCATCATAACTTCATTTGCTAAGGTCAAATTATTTACAATGCAGTCAATTTCAGTTTCAACCTTTACCAGTTCTATTTTTAAAATGTTAATTTCTGTTTCATTCGCATTTTCAATAGTATTGATTTCACACTCTTGCATTTTGTCGATGTATTTTTTGATTTTTTCAGAAACTAAGTTTTCTACATCTGTAAGGTAATGGCTATTTGTAACTTCGTCACACAAACCGAGAGGTTTGCCTGAACAATATAATTTCATAGTTGTTTTAGTTGTTTTTTTAGGGGTAACAGCTCTACCACAATAGCCACACTTTAACAAGCCTGTAAGCCAAGTATGCTTACCTGTACCGGTGTTTTTTATTTGGATATTGTTTTCTAATTTATATTGGCATTGTAACCAATCCCTTGAAGATATTATTCCTTCGTGCAGGCTCACTGTTACGTGATGATTTTCTATATTGTTGTACTTATTCAATGTCCTATCTCTCTTGCCATAAATATTTAAGCCGTGTATTCCGTCAAATTGAGATATGTCACTTTTAATTATACACCCCTTTGATTTAAAATAATTATAAACATCAACATCAGCTCTGACATAAGCAGGATTATGTAAAATTCTTGATAACTTAATATTATTCCACATTTCTCCTGGGTGTTGAGCTACAAGTTGTCTAGCTATAATGCCAAGAGATGTATCGTCCTGTTGGTACTGTTCGAATATCCACTTAATAAGTTCTATTTTTTCATTAGGAACTATAGTGGCAACGTTTTTATTTCCGATAGATATTTTTGTATTATTAAAACCGTATGGAGCAGGACCACCAAGCCATACACCTTCAGTACCTCTTGCATAATAATTATCCTTAACTCTTTCGGCAATGGTTTCTCTTTCGAGCTGAGCAAAAACCATTACAATATATAACATAGCCTTGCCTACAGGAGTAGTTGTGTCGAATTTTTCGTTAGCTGACACAAAGCCTACATTATGCTCTTTTAAAATATCTATAATATTAGCAAAGTCTAACACCGAACGACTTATACGGTCAAGCCTGTAGACAATAATATTATTAATTTTATTTTGCTTAACATCATTTAAAAGGCTTTGAAAAGCAGGTCTTGACGTGTTTTTGCCACTGTATCCTTTGTCTTGGTAGATTTCAATAGGACCATTGTCTTTAATCTCCCTTTTACAAATATCTATCTGTGTTTCAATAGATATACTGTCTTTTTTATTTACGCTTTGTCGGGCATAGATAGCTGTTTTCATATTATATCACTCCTTATTAAAAATATGTTTTTGGGTACAAAAATAACACCTTGCAAGGCAGGTGTTATTTGTGATATAATATAGTTGTCTAGGCTATACTATATCTTGGCATCTGCCTTGGTAGGTTAGTTTTTGGTCCTCTGTTGGTAGCAGGGGACTTTTTTGTCTTATAATTTAGTTTTATCTATGTAGTCTATAAATTGTTTATGCACAGCCTTTTCAAGAGGGTGTCTGTTAAACATATTTCTTTTCTCTAATTCTAATAGCCTACTATATCGTATTCCAGCCGACTGCATAGATACATTACATATTCTTGCAATTTCTTCAGCTGAGCTGACTTTTAAGCTATGCAAAATTGTTGCCGGCATAAGTAAATCTCGTGCAAAAACATTTGCTTGCATTTCATATACATCCATACCGTCAAAATCTTTCTCTGAATTTCGATTATATGTCTTTCCAAGCCTTAAATGTTCTAGCAAGCAATGCCCTAGTTCGTGGGCTAGAGTAAATCTAATTCTAGCCTTAGGTTTTTTGTCATTATAGTAAATTACATTTACATTATTTACATTAAGGCTAAATCCATCTCCTGTTAGATTTTGCTTGCTATCACTATATTTTAGTATAGTGATATTGTTTAATCTTGCTATCATAGCAAGATTAACAGGTAGGGAAGTTATGTTACATCTGATAAGGACTTCCCAAGCTTTATCTCTAGCTTTTTTATAATAAACATAATTGTCATCGTGATACATATTACCACTCCTTTCCTATAACAGTATAGAAAAGAAGTAGCAATATATCATTAGTAGGTTAATTCCATTAATGGAATATTATGTAAACTATAAATCATCAGGTGGAATATAGTTTTTCATATCCTCTTCAATATCAGACTTTTTCATATCAACAGTCTTGTTACTATCACCTCTAGCAGCAACTAAAGTTATATTGTCAGCATTAGTGCCAAGCTTATTTGAATACATATCTATTAGTGTTAATTCTTCTATTCTTTTTTGTGCTTCGATTTTACCGATGTTATTTAATAGATTATAATTATGTACTAATTTTAATTCTTTATCAGATAAATTTACAGAATTGTCTTTTCTTTCAATATCAACATCGTAACCCATTAACCAAGCTTCATTTACATTTAAAGCTTTTGCCAATTTGTATGTGTTTTTTTGTTTTGGCTCGTAATCACCACTCAAATATGTTGAAACTGAAGATTTTCCAATGCCGGTTTTTTTTACTAAATCAGCTTGCGTCATTTTTCTTATTTCTAAAGCTTTTTTTAACCGGTTAGACATAGAATCCATTTCTCTCACCTCCTGAAACAATATTATCACAAATGTTCAGAAAATGCAACATTTATTTAAAAATATTTTAAAAAAGTTCAGAAAAATGAAAAAATGCTATTGACTTTATAGCGAAAAGATGCTATCATAAGTTCAGAAACACGAACGGAGGTGAAAATATGAAAGACCCGATTTTTGACTACCGTAAACTAAAAGGTAGAATTAAAGAAATGTTTGATACCCAAGATAATTTTGCATCTGCTCTAGGCATAGGCAGAGTTTCTTTAAGTCAAAGGCTGAATAATCAACTAGAATTTGATTCTAAAGAAATATTTAGAGCAATTAAGTTGCTGAAATTAACTGAAAGTGACATCCCTGAATATTTTTTTTGTCTAACAAGTTCAGAAACACGAACAAAGTCGGCTTAGGAGGTGGGGAGATGAAGGTTTATAAAGACTTGTTAGTAAAAATCAACGGGAAGGAATATATTGTAGCTTATAAAACAAAATTAGGTTTTATTACAGAAATTCATATGCGTGAAATTACAAACAGGCGACAACTTGATAGTACAAAAACATGTGTTTGCTCGACCAGGGAAGTACAGGTCGAATTAATAAAAGCCAGCACATTTAAGGACTGGCTTAGGTATTACTTATTTAAGATGAGATAAAATGTAAATATTGAAGCAATATAGGAGGTGAGAATATGAATTGCATTTATTTATTAGACTAGGACAAACAACAAGCAACATAAAATACAAGGAGGTGATATATATGAAGCAATACTTATGTGAAGAAAGTTATCCTACCTATCCAACAGCAGAAGCTAAAGAAAAAGCAACAAACGATGTTGTGTACAAATTAGCTATGGCATTAAAAAAGGAACAGGAAAGAAAGGCAAAAGCAAAAGATACAGCCTAAAAGGCTGTTTGATATGGACAAGCAAGGAGGAAAATTAATGACGATGCTGGTATTAATTGCAGTTATCTTTATAGCTGCGAATTTAGCTTACTGAAAGGAGGTGAGAGTAATGGAATGGACAACTAAAGATGACAACAAGCTGAGGCTGTTGGACAAGTATGGTGTGAGTGTGGCTGATATGGCTAAGATTTTAGGGACGACATACAACTCTGTAAATGCTAGGTGCAGAAGGATAGGTATTACCCCTACAACACAAATACCTAACAAAGGTACTTTCAGCGAAGAAAGACTAGCTTTACAAGAAACTCGAGAGAATATATGTGTACTGTATATAGCACATATAAACGAGTGCGATACAATAGCGTATGTCGCAAAAGCGTGTAATTTTAAGAGAAGCCAGGTCGAAAAATGTCTTATTGAGTGTCACGCAGATGGAACTTACAGAAAAGTATTAAAAAGAATTAACAATTATCAGGCGAAGGTGGGACAGATATGAAAAATTTGTTTGCAAAATTAAAGACTTGCTTATTTGGAACACAAGTAGTAACGCTTACTAAAGCAGAATCAAGCAGAATGAAAAGGAGATGTGTGCGTTGGTAGAGATAGAAAAAGTCCTCTGCTGCAACAGAGGACCATATATAAACACGTTTGGGAATATATATACAGTTAAATTATAGAACATAGAAAGGAAAATGTCAAATGGAAAATTCGTTAATTGTTGTTGAACAGTTGCCTATTATTACAGAACATTTAGCAGCTGTTAAAGAAAAAATAGCTGAAAGGGTAGATACAGCTTTAAATCTTGTATGTGCAAATGATACGGCTAAGGAAATAAGGAATGTTAGGGCAGAGCTTAACAAAGAATTTAAAGATTTTGAAGCTAAGCGAAAAGAAGTTAAAAATTCTATTCTTGCACCTTATACAGACTTTGAAAAAGTTTACAAAGAGTGTATTAGCGATGTATATACAAGTGCTGATATTGATTTAAAGAAACGTGTTGAGGAGATAGAAGGGCAGTTGAAGCAAGAAAAAGAAGTAGATTTGATAGATTACTTCGAAGAATATTGCGAAAGCAAAAACATTAATTTTTTAAAATTTGAAGAAGTTGGGATAAATATAACACTTTCAGCTAGTTTAAAATCTTTAAAAAACAAAATTTCAGACTATATAGATAGTGTATCAGATGCTTTAAATACGATTGCAACAATGCCCGAAAGTGAAGTAATACTTGCTGAATACAAACATAATGGCTACAATTTAGCTTCTGCAATAGCAGTTGTGAACGATAGAAATGCAAGAATAGCAGAAGAAAAAAACGCTATTGAGCAGGTAAAGAGAAATAAAGGAATCGAAGAAAAAGCTACACAACAAGTGAAAGAAGCTTTTGAAGAAGCTCTTGAACAACCTGTGGTAGTTGATACTAAAGAACTTGCACTTAAATTTACTGTATATGGAACTAGAGAAAAATTGCGTGAACTTAAAAAATTCTTAGATGATGGAGGATATAGATATGAATAATACAACTCAAGCAACAAAATGCAAAGAATTAGCAGTTACTTATGAAGTAGATGGCAATAAGGTAATACTCACGCCAAGTGTTGTACAGAAGTATATAGTTGGTACAGACAGTCCGATAACAATACAAGAATTTAAGTTTTTTAGTGAATTGTGTAAGGCAAGAGGTTTAAATCCATTTTTAAAAGAAGCGTACTGCATTAAATATGGTAATCAGCCTGCCCAGATTGTTGTTGGTAAAGATGCAATTATTAAAAGGGCTGTTTTAAATCCTGAATTTGATGGAATTGAAAGTGGCGTTATTGTTATTAAAGACGATAACATAACAGAAAGAAAAGGTTGCTTTGTTGCTCCGAATGAAAACCTTGTTGGTGGTTGGGCTAAAGTATACCGTAAAAATTGGACACATCCTACATATTGTTCTGTTGGACTTGAAGAAGTAGCAAGCAGAAAGAAAGACGGTAGTCTTAATAGTATGTGGGCTAGCAAGCCTGCAACTATGGTAGAAAAAGTTGCAAAAGTAAGGGCATTAAGAGAAACATTTATAGAAAATCTTGGTGGATTGTATGATGCTGATGAAGTGGAACAGAATAATGCTGTTGATGTACAAGAACCACAAAATGTGATTGACCAAGATGAGCCACAAGAAGTTGTTGAAATGGCTACCGAACAGCCTCAGCAAATAGGATTTGATGATTTATAATGTATAGAATTATTAAAACAGGGAGCAAAGGTAATGCGATTATAATTGATAATAATATATTAATTGATTGTGGTGTACCTTATAAAGATTTACCTGTTAAGTTATTAAAATTAGTGTTACTTACTCATGAGCATAGTGACCATTTTAATTTTTCTACGATAAGTAGGTTAGCATTAGAAAGACCAACGTTAAGATTTGCGTGTGGTAAATTTTTGCTCAAAAAACTTGTACAAGCAGGAGTAAGTTATACAAAAATAGATATTCTTACTCCTGGGGTATGGTACAGATACAATAAAGATATAGCAGTATCTCCCATAGTGTTGTATCACGATGTACCAAACTATGGATATAGGTTATTAGTAAAGGGTAAAAAGATAATATACGCGACAGATACAACAACATTAGAAGGCATAAAAGCTTATAATTACGATTATTATTTGCTTGAAGCCAATTATGAAGAAAATGAAATACAGCAGAAAATAGAAGAAAAAGAGAAAGCTGGACAGTTCGTGTATGAATATAGAGTTTTAAAAACTCATTTATCTAAAGAAGAGTGTGACAATTTTTTATTGGAAAATATGGGAGAAAAAAGTGTATATCAATATTTGCATTGTCACGAAGATTAGAGGTGTTTTTAATGAACAAAGTTATTTTACTAGGTCGTATGGCTCGTGAGCCAGAAGTTCGTTTCACTCAAGGTAATGAGCCAACGGCAGTTTGCAGGTTTTCTGTAGCTGTCGATAGACCATACTTGTCTAAACGCAAAGAAGGTGATGCAACAGCTGATTTTATCAACTGTGTATGCTTTGGTAAGCGTGGCGAAAATATAGGACAGTATTTCCATAAAGGAAATAGAATTGCTATCACTGGTAGATTACAGGTTAGCAATTGGCAGGATAATAACGGTCAGAAGAGATATTCTACTGATGTTGTTGTTGAAGATTTCGAATTCTGTGAAAACAAAAATGTAAATAGTGTGAGTACGAATAGTTCTCAAACAACTACTTCAAGTCCTGCACAAAGTAACAATAATAGTGATTTTTTCCCTATCGTAGATGACGATGAGGAATTACCATTTTAAAATGATAAAGTGCAAGGCAGGTGTGCTACTTGCCTTGTATAGGAGGTGTTTATTTGTCAAATATAGGAGGTGGCTGGTTAAAACTATACAGGGATTTGATTGACAAGCCTCTGTGGTTAAATAGTACGCTAGAACAAAGAGTTATTTTAGTTACAATTTTATGTATGGCTAACTTTGCACCTAAGAAATGGGAGCATAACGGAGAAATATTTGACTTACAAGCTGGGCAATTTATTACTTCACTTCCTTCACTCGTTAGCAAATGTAACTCAAAAGAGATAACAACACAGAAAGTTAGAACAGCCTTAAAAAGATTTGAAAAGTTAGGTTTTTTAACAGACAAATCAACAAATAAATACAGGCTCATAACTATAGTAAATTGGGCTATGTATCAAGATTTTGATAATGAAGATAACAAGCAAAATAACAGCCAACTAACAGGCAATCAACAGGCAGATAACAGCCAACTAACAGCTAAAGAAGAATGTAATAATAACAATAATGTTAATAATGCTAATAATATACAGTCTTATCCGTCTTATCAGTCTAATAATATATATAATACTCCGACACCGACTCCATTTCCAACACAGACTGACAGACAAGACTATATTGATTTTACATTGTTCGAAAACAGAATTCGTAAAATTGTATGCTACGATGATTTCGGTGAAGATGATAAGGCTGTAATTGACGATTTAATCAACTTGATGATTGATTTGCTTGCTACAAATGACACGCTTGTTGCAATAGGTAACAGACGATACCCTAAGCAATATGTGTATAGCAAACTTCTGACATTAAACGATGACAGTATAAAATATTTAATAAAAAAACAAGCTAGGCTTGGCATAGACGAAGATGTTAAAAATCCAAAGCGATACATGCAAGGGATTATATTTAACACAGCATTAAACTACAAGACTGAAATACAAAAGAGTTTTAATGATAGCTACTATCGTGGAAAGGAATGGTTAGGGTGAAACTAAAGTGCGACATCTGTGGCAAAGAGTACAAAGCGTATGGCTGTTATAGAAGCAAAGAAAGGCATCTGTGTGATACCTGCATTGCTAGACGAAACAAGTTTTTGAAAAGGCTAAATATAAAAATAAATTACGATAAAGAGGAGAAGAAAGATGATAAATTTCTTTATACCAGGGAAGCCGACTGGTAAGGGCAGACCTAGGGTGTGTAGAAATGTTACATACACACCCAAAGAAACTAAAGATTATGAAACGCTTGTTAGAACTTGTTATAAACAAAAGTATAGCAATAGAGAGCCGATACCAGCTAAAACACCAGTAGAAGTAGAAATATATGCCTACTTTAAAATTCCGAAAAGCATGCCGAAAAAACAAGTTAAATTGATTGAAAATAATGAGTTGTTTCCGACCGTCAAACCTGACACCGATAACATAAGCAAGATTATACTAGATGCCCTGAATGGGTTGGCATATTACGATGATAACCAAGTTACTGATTTGACTATATATAAGCAATATGCAACAGCAGATGAAAAGGTTGGAGTAGTTGTTAATATTAGAGAAAAGAGGTTAGTAGAATGAAGAAATTAAGCGAGTTAAGCGATGAAACATTGCTTTATGTAGAAGTTTTCAACGATTTAAAAAGTATAGTTCCAGATGTCAAAGTAGTCACCAAAAAAGAGTATGTTAGCAATCAAGATTTGTTTTGTAAAGGGAATTGGAGCGAAATCTTCATTGCTATTATCTCTCCAATTTCTTTTTTCCTGGAAGATTTTTTAGAACAAGCAGAAAGCGAAAATAGACTAGGTGATGATTGGAGAAATAAAGTCATTGATGAATTAAGAGATACAATAGACATTGATGAATTTGAATATAAGATAAATGAAGTGTTGATGAGACACCCTAATTATATTGCCGGAGAAAGCGTTGAAAACGATGTTTGGAGGGAAAAGACAAATGAAAATAGAGATAGATAAATTGCCGAACATAATACAAATTGTGTTTAGAGCAGAACCGAGTGATAAATTTTATAGCAACTGTATGTGGGGTGTAGTTAATTTTGACTTAGCACACAGAATAATGTCTGCTTGCACGGACTGTGGTAATTGTGCTTACAGATGGCCCGAAAAAGGAAAAGAGTTTCTTGAGTTAATGCGAACTGTGTCTGTAGGGTATTTAGTAGAGAAAATTTCATCGTTAGAATTTGACTATGAGCGAACAGTCTTAGAAGTTTTAGATTATTTCGATAAATATGATAACGAAAATTATTCAAAAGCAGTAAGTTTTTTCGAAGCGATTAATGGGAAATTTGTAACAAGAAAGTTTGATTTTTATGATGTAATTGATGAATATGATGATGAAGGCTTGTTCGCTGACTTAGATATAGATAGTTTTATATGTTACGACTATCCAAATAGAGCGATAACATTTGCAAGGCTGTTTGTTGAATACATACAACCTAGGATTTAATTTTAGATTAGGAGGTTAAAAAATGAAAGTTGATTGCAGCATTACAGAAAATTATATAAATGAAAAAGCAAGAATGACGGAATCGTGTACAGGTTGTAACACTTGCCCTTTAGCACTTAACAGTAATGACAGGCATATATCGTGCAGGGTATATGAAGCAGCATATGCTGATAAAGCTATTGCTATAGTTCAGGAATGGTCCGATGAACACCCTATTAAAACTTATAAAGAAGATTTTTTTGAAAAATTCCCTAATCTTTCGAACGTGAACATAGACGATGACGGTTATCCGATTTATATGCCAGAGGCTTTTTATGGATATAGTGGTTTCGACTCATCTAAGTCTAAAAGGGAACGTTGGGATATGGTAATGGGAAATGGGAAATGGCTGAAATAATTAAAGATATAATATTATTGCTACTGTTACATATTAGCATTATAGCAGTAGCAAAAGTGATATTAAGATAATAATTGAACCTGTCGGAAATTCCGACAAGTAAAAGTAAAAAGCCCTCTGGCAAACAAGCCAAAGGGACAACCTAGATAAGTACAAAAATATTATAAGTGGGTTGCTTAGGTTTGTCAAGGAGGGTGTCATGGAGAAAGAAGATTTAAAAAAATATTTAGCTTTAGTAAGAGAAGTTGACGATATAAGAAAAAGAATATTACAACTTGAAGAAAATATGTATACTGTAAAAGCTGTTGGTATGGACGGTATGCCAAAAGGAAACTGTGTAAATGATAGTATAGGGAACATTGTTGCAAGAGTGAATGACCTTAGAAGCGAGTATTTAAAGCAATATGATTTGGCTCTCTGCGAATTGTACAAAATAGAAAGAGCGATTGAAAAGTTAGAAGATTTAACTGAGCGACAATTGATGCGTAAGAGGTACATTGAAGGCAAAAGATGGGAAGATATATGTGTAGAGCTTAATTATAGTTGGAGACAGATACATAGAATTCATTCAAAAATTTTAAAAACAATGAAAGGTGGCACACAATGACACACTATTCTGTGTTATTATGTTAGGGTAGAAAAGGTTAAAAACTTTTGATACATTCTCCTTTCTGTGATTAAATACAGATATTAAAAAAAGCACTTTAACTAGGTGGCTACGGCTACTATTGGTTACTGTGCTTTTTTGTTTATAAAAAATGCTAGGAGGTGGCATTAATGAACTTATGTGATGAAAGGCAGGTGTTTTGATGAATCATAGCAAATTAGCAATTGAAGTTGTTGCAACATTGATAAGTGAAAAAACAAGCATCAATCATGCAACAATACTGATGAAAATTCTTTTTACAGATGAAGAAAGAAAAATGATTCTTGAAGACCCTGACTTATATCCTTTTAGCAGGAATGATTCAAGGGTCAGAACATGGACGAAACAAATCATTTCAAAAGGTAAATGTGAAAAATGCGGTGCAACTGAAAACCTTGAAGTACATCATATCATTAAATGGGCAGATTATCCAAAAGGAAGAGTTGATTTAAAAAATGGAATGTGTCTTTGTCGTAAATGTCATACAGAAGAACACAAGAATGACCAGTCATATTTTATGATGAAGTCAAAAGAAAGTAGGTGTTCAGCGTGACGCCAAGACAAGAAAAGTTTTGCCTTGAATATGCTGCATCAGGTAACGCGTACCACTCAGCACTTAATGCAGGATATAGTGAAAACTATGCAAAAGGCAATGTCAGCAAATTGTTGGAAAATGAGAGTGTAAAAAAACGACTGCAGGAACTGAAAGAAAAAGCGGAATCTGAAAAGATTGCTGATATTAAAGAAATGCAAGAAAAACTGACTGCAATCATTAGACAAGATACAACAGAAGATGTGATTGTGGTTGAAGGTACAGGCGATGGTTGTTCTGTAGCGAGAATTATGCAAAAGAAACCTTCTTTCAAAGAAGTTGTCAGTGCAATCAATACGCTCGGAAAGATGCAGGGGGCATTCACTGATAATATCAATTTATCACTTGAGCCAGTCATGCTTGTAAACGACTTGAAAGAATAGGCGGTGATACCATGAAAGTATCGTTGCAAGAAGCAGTTGGAAAGAACTATGCTGATTTTTGGAACACAAAGCAAAGATACAGAGTATGCAAAGGGAGCAGAGGTTCAAAAAAATCAAAGACAACAGCCTTAAACATGATTTATAGGTTGATGGAATATCCACTTGCAAACGGATTGTGTGTCAGAAGGTACTCAAACACCTTGCGTGATTCTGTCTTTTCAGATTTGAAATGGGCAATTCACAGGTTGGGCTTAGATGCCTTTTTTGAATGTACTGTTTCACCTATGCAGATTGTCAGAAAGTCTACAGGACAGAAGATTTTATTTAGAGGTCTTGATGATGGTTTGAAAATTACATCTATTTCTGTTGATTATGGTGTTCTTTGTTTTGTATGGATTGAAGAAGCCTATGAAATTAGTAACGAAGATGACTTTAACAAACTTGATATGTCTATTCGTGGTGAAGTGCCTGATGGATACTTTAAACAAATAACATTAACATTTAACCCTTGGTCAGCAACATCTTGGTTAAAAGCTCGCTTTTTTGATGTGACAGATGACGATATATTTACAAAGACAACTACATGGAAGCAAAATGAATGGCTAGATGAAGCAGATAGGAGCATCTTCTTGAAAATGCAGCGGAACAATCCTCGCCGATACAGAATTGAAGGCGACGGTGAATGGGGCATTGCAGAAGGTCTGATATATGAAAAAGTAAGATTTGAAGCATTTGATATTGATAAAATTAGAACAATCTCAGGAATCAAATCTGGATTTGGCCTTGACTTTGGATTTACGGACCCTAATGCTTTTGTATGCCTGCTTATAGACAATGTAGCAATGAAGATTTATGTCTTTGATGAGTGGTATAAAACAGGTGTGACAAATAAAATTATTGCACAAGCGATTAAAAATAAAGGTTATAGTGGTCAGCATATTGTCTGTGATTGTGCCGAACCAAAATCAATTGCTGAATTGCAAGAAGAAGGGATAAAAGCAGAACCATCACGAAAAGGTAAAGATAGCGTAAACCATGGTATTCAGCTGATACAAAATTATGAAATTATGGTTCACGATAACTGCCCTGAATTTAAAAAAGAGATACAAAACTATTGTTGGGCAACGGATAAAGACGGAAAACCAACAGACAAGCCCGACCACGAATTTTCGCACGGTATGGATGCTATGCGGTATGCACTAGGTAAGATTCTCGTTGGAGATACCTTTAGTTTTGAATAGAGGTGATAGAAATGTTTGATTTTCAATTTGCAGGGTGGTTGACACCCTACATTAATGATATTATAAAAAAAGGTGCTGAGAACCAAATAACTGATTTAGATTTTATAAGACGAGAGCTTAATAAATTTATGTCAAGTCCCAAAAGATTTGATATGATAAAAGGATATAATTACTACGTTAGTAAGCACGACATATTAAATTTAAAGAGAACAGCTATAGGTCCAAATGGAGAACTTGTGCAGATTGATAACTTACCTAATAATCGAATTGTAAATAATCAATACAGTAAGATAATCGACCAAAAAGTTAATTATCTCTTTGGTAAAGAGATAATGTTTAATACTGAAAATAAAATGTATTCTAAATTATTAAACGATTATATATTTGATGCCGAATTTGACAGGCTCATACAATCTATAGCAGAAGATAGCCTTAATTGTGGTATTGCATGGTTATTTGTCGGATATGATGAAAATGGCAAATTAAATATGCGTCGCATCAAGCCCTGGCAGGTATTGCCTGGTTGGGCAGACGAAGAACATACAAAGCTTAATTATGCTATTCGCGTTTATCCTATGCTTGTGTATGATAAGAAAACTGAAAAAGAAATACTGAAAATAGAAGTTTATGACAAGAAAGGCATTACAAAATTTATTAAGGATGGGGGGAATATATATCCAGACGGAGTAGATTGGCAGGTGCCTTATTTTTATGCTGGAGATACAGGTTTAGGTTGGGATAAAATACCTCTTATAGCGTTTAAATCTAATAGAAACGAGCAATCCCTATTAAAACGAGTAAAAGGCTTACAAGATGCGTTAAATATAATGCTTAGTAATTATACTAATGCTATGGAAGAAGATGTAAGAAACACCATTTTGGTTTTAAAGAATTATGACGGTGAAAATTTAGGAGAATTCAGAAGAAATTTGGCAACATACGGTGCTGTAAAGGTAAGAAACATAGATGGCTCAGGTGGGGGCGTAGAAACTCTTAATATTGAAGTTAATTCAGAAAATTATAAGGTTATTATTGACCTTTTGAAAAAAGCAATTATCGAAAATGCGATGGGTTATGATGCTAAAGATGATAGATTGTCTGGTAATGCAAATCAAATGAACATACAGAGTATGTATTCTGATATTGATTTAGATGCTAACAAGATGGAAACAGAGTATAAAGCCAGTTTACAAAAACTATTGTGGTTTGTAAATACTTATCTTTTACAGACAAAACAGGGTGATTTTAAAAATGAAAAAGTAGATATAGTATTCAATAGAAATATTCTTATTAATGAAAGTGAAGCTATTGATAACTGCTCTAAATCTCAAAATATCTTATCGAATGAAACAGTTATTGCACAACACCCTTGGGTTAGCGATGTTCAGGCCGAGCTTAAAAAGCTCAAGAAGCAAAAGGAAGACAATATTGAAAGTTACGGCTTTCCTATATCAAGAAAAGCAGAAGATAAGAATTCTAAGGATGATGACTAATGGAAAATAGTGAATACTGGGCTAAGAGATTTAAAACTTTAGAAGAAAGGTCTAATGTAGAAGCTCAAAAGTGTATATCCGAGTCTATGAAATTAATAGACAATGCGGTTGCTCAGATTGATAAAGACATTACATATTGGTTAAAGCGTTTTGCTGATAATAACAATATGACTTTAGCCGAAGCCAAAAAAGCTATTACAAATAAAGAGCTAAAAGAACTTGGATGGGATGTTGAAGAATACATAAGAAAAGGCTATGCTAACAGCTACTTGGGAAACTGGGACAAAGAACTTGAAAACGCAAGTGCAAAATATCATATCACTAGACTTGATGCTATTAAAATGCAAATGGTGCTTTTCTGTGATAAAGCTTTTGCCGATATTACAGAAAATGTCACAAAAACACTATCGAATGTGTATAACGATGTTTATTACAGAACGGCATTTGAAGTACAAAAAGGTATTGGTGTGGGATTTAGTTTTGCACAAGTTGACGAGAAAAAACTTAAAACAATACTTGAAAAGCCTTGGGCGTCAGACGGCTCTAATTTTTCTGACAGGATATGGGGTACATACAGACCTAAATTGACAAATAAACTTCAACAAGCATTAACAGATTGGTGTGTTAGAGGTACAGACCCTAAAAAACTTGCAAGACAATTAAGCTATGAAAGTGGTATAGCCCAGTCAGCTTGCAATACTCTTATTCGTACTGAAACAGCCCAGATATGTACAAGGGCGGAAATGGACAGCTATGATGAATTAGGAGTTGAAAAGTATAGGGTATTAGAAACACTAGATGGTAAAACTTGTGATATGTGTGCTGGTATGGATAGTAAAATCTTTAATAGAAATGAGTTTGAAATAGGGATAACAGCACCACCGTTCCACCCTAGATGCCGAGGTACTACAATACCGGAAGTTACAGATGAGTTACTTAAGCAAGGTAGAAAAAGAGCTACTAGAGATGAAAATGGAAAAACAATCTATGTAGATGATATGTCATACACAGATTGGAAAGAAAAATTTGTTAGTAATGACAAGTTTACAAGTGTAAATAATGATGATATAATAAAGTCAATAGGTGCAAGTTTTAGAACTGTTGATGACCCTATGAGAGAAGTAATGGGTGCCGCTGAGCAATCACATCCTGACGAATTGGCTGACATTATGGCTGATTTAATCTCGAATGGTGTTATTATCAAGTATAGAGAGGGTGCAATGGGTTATTTTCCACCCGCACTACCGGGTAAGCCAGGAAATATAGTTATGGAAAAAGGTGCAAGTTTTAGTGCTTGGTCTCACGAATACAAGCATTTTTGTGATGATAGAGCTGATGGCTTTTTAGGGCTTAGAGTTTTGTCAGACCCGGAAAAATGTGCAAAAAGAGAAATTGATGCCTATCAAGTAGAAATAGAGATAGCTAAAAAATTACCTAAAGATGTTAGAGAAGAAATGATTAAAAGATTAGAAGCTCTGAGAAATGAAGAGGTGAAGAGGTATGTCTGATTTAAAATATAGTATCGATGCTATGTATAAGGGTGATAGAGAAACCATTCTTAAAGGGATTTCTTCTAAAACTCAAATTATGGTTGCGAATGCAGTTATCGCAGGAACACAGCAGGGTATTACGGATACTGTTTTTGTTGATGAACTTAAAAAGTTGGTTAGCAATACAGAAATTATATTAATGGGTATTCCGATTTCCAATATTGCAATTGCAGCTTTGGATATTTTAGGTATTACCAAATATCATGGTGATGACGAATATATACAAAGCTTGATTACCAGTAAATTAGCTTTTTAGCACTCTGAAAAGGGTGCTTTTTTAATGTAAAAATAATGGGGTAGCAAAATGCGACCTCATAAATAAAAGTTATCAGCAAATTAAAAAAACACAATAAACAAGAGCAATAGGACAGTTTTAGGCTGTCCTTTTTTGTTGCTTGGCAAGTTGAACATAATATAGGGCTATCGCCAAATGGTAAGGCAAGGGACTTTGACTCCTTTAGTGTAGGTTCGATTCCTACTAGCTCTGTTCGCCGTATACTTTGTATATAAAAAACTTAGTTGTTTGGGTGCGAAAAGTATATTTTATACTTGCACGAGCAACACAGTAGTCAACAAGTAGGGTTTTAGCGTTTGCTACAAATTAAACTATAATAAAAAAGGAGATGATTCCATTGGGCTATTAAAATCTCGAGACTATTTAACATTACTAAATTTACTAAACTGACAGAAAATCTAATTATATTGTATCAATAAGAGCAAAGGTCAAATCTTGCTCTTATTTTATGCCCTGAATACGGCGTAAAATAAGAGCAATTTATTCATAAGAGGTGAAACCTCGTAAAAAATCGTATTGAAAGGAATTGATAAAAATGAAAAGAAAATTTTTAGAGGATTTGGGCATTGAAAAAGAAATAGTCGATAAGATTATGACCGAAAACGGCAAGGATATTGAGAATGCCAAGGCTAATTATGACGAGCTAAAGGCTGAATTAAAGACAGCTAATGCTACAATAGCTGATAGAGATAATCAGCTAAAAGAGCTTAAAGATAGTGCAAAAGGCAATGAAGATTTAACTGCTAAGATTGCTGAACTTGAAAAGCAGAACAAAGATGAAGCTAAAAATCATAAAGCAGAAATTGAAAGTCTTAAAATTAATAATGCCATTGATAAAGCTCTTGCTACTTTCAAAGCTAAAACACCTAAAGCTGTTAAAGCAATGCTTGATATGGAAAATATTAAACTTGATAAAGACGGTAACATTACCGGTCTTGATGAGCAGATAAAGGCTTTATCTGAAGCAGATGATACAAAGTATCTGTTTGACAGTGCTACGCCTAACTTCAAGGGGACTGTGCCTGGATATGGTGCAGATGATGTGAACCCAAAGACTGATAAAATGACCTATAGTCAAATGTGTGCTTACTTGGAAGATAATCCAGGAGCAACGATTTAAAAGGAGGAGTAATAAATGAAATTTGATAGTAAGACGTTTAATCCACAGGCTTTTGGTAAGTATGTGGAGAGAATTCCACAGCTTAAAAAAAATGAATTAATTAAGAGTGGAGCATTAAAAGGCAATACTGAGATTAGAAATGCTTTTAATTCTCAGACTGGTACAGCCTATGCAATATTACCTATGTATGGTCTTTTAGATGGCGATGTACTAAACTATGACGGTCAGACTGATATTACAGCAACAAGCACTACTACATACGAAAGAGGTGTAGTCGTTGTGGGTAGAGCTAAGGCTTGGACTGAGGGCGACTTTGCTGTTGATATTACTAGCGGTGTAAACTTTATGGATAATGTGGCACAGCAGGTGTCAGAATACTTTGATAGTGTTGACCAAAGTACGCTGCTTGCTATCCTTGAGGGTATATTCAATATGACAGGTACAGAGAATAAGAAATTTGTGGACCAGCACACTTATGATATAACAGCAATAGATGATGGTATGGCTGGTCCAGCTACTCTTAATAGTGCTATTCAGAAGGCTGGTGGCGACAACAAAAGTAAGTTCACGATGGTAATTATGCACTCTACTGTAGCCACTAATCTTGAAAATCTTAAACTCTTGGCTTATTTGAAGCAGACTGATGCAAACGGTATTGAAAGAGAACTTGGGCTTGCTACTTGGAACGGAAGAACTGTTATCATTGACGATGATATGCCGGTTGCTGATGTTGCTGAAAGCTCTAAGGATCAGGGTGATGGATACACTAAATATACAACATATATCCTTGGTGCGGGTGCTTTTGATTACGAAAATATTGGGGCTAAAGTACCATTTGAAATGAACCGAGACCCTAAGACACATGGTGGACAAGATACCTTATATGCAAGACAGAGAAAGTGCTATGCTCCTTATGGTATTAGTTATACAAAGAAAAATCAGAAAACATTATCTCCTACTAATGAAGAATTAAAAGACGGTAGTAACTGGGAGCTTGTTAATGACGGTAGTGGTAAGGTTATTAATCATAAGGCTATCCCTATTGCTAGAATTGTTTCAAGAGGCTGATTTCATGAATATTAAACAAGAAGATGTAACTGAGAAACTTAAATCACTAGGTTATAATGTTAATGATAGTGATTTAGTGCTTATTCAATTTGCGATAAATGGAACAGAGCAGTATATAAAGAATTTTTGTAACATTACTGTTATTCCACCTGAGCTTTATTTTGTTGCTGTTGATATGGCAGCAGGTACACTACTAAGAACTAAGTCTAGTGTTGGTGAAAATGTTTGTGATAGCATTGACTTTAACGCAGGAAGAATAAGTAATATATCTGAAGGAGACACAAGTATAACCTACACTTATGATAATAATACAAGTGCAGCTTCAAGATATATTACTTTATTAGATAGGCTCTGTAATAGAGATGCTGAACTTATCGCATTTAGAAAGTTAAGGTGGTAAGAATGAGTGTTTTTAATTCTGCAAGAAAACATATAGAAAGTTTGTACAGTGGAACTTGCTCAATATATGAGCTTAATAATATCCGAGACGAAGATACAAAACAAACAAGGCAAATTGAGAAGATGATTGTTGAAAATCAACCTTGTAGACTTTCTTTTGAAACCGCATCACCTACAACTAAAAATAATGATACAGTACAAGAAAAAGTACAAAATATAAAGCTTTTTATGTCACCTGATTTGACTATACAACCTGGCTCAAAAATATTTGTTAATCAAAATAATCGCGAAGGCGTTTATAAAAGCTCTGGGGTACCCGCAGTGTATACAACGCATCAAGAAATAGCTCTGGAAATATTTGAAAGGTGGAGTTAATATGGCAAAGACAGGTAGATGTGATTTTAGTGAATTAAAAAAATTTGCAAAGCATTTAGAAAAGCAAGAAATCAAAGCTAAAGCTATGATTGAACGCTGTATAAATGATTTAGGTGCTGAGGTATTAGCAAGAGCTAAACTTCGAACTCCCGTTGATACTGGTGACCTTAGAAGAGCTTGGACCGTATCAAGTATTATGCGTACAGGTAATTGTTATAAAGTAATTGTAAGTAATAATCTTGAATATGCTGCCTATGTTGAATATGGACACAGAACTGTGAACCACAGAAAATGGGTACCTGGAAAGTTTATGCTGACTATATCAACAAAAGAAGTGAATAAACTTACTCCTGCGGTACTTGAAAGGCGCGTACGAAACTTCCTTAATCAGGTGATGCGTTATGATTAATAAGATTATTAAAGGGATAAGCCAAGCCCTCTATAGTGAGTTTGGCGAAGAATACAACATTTATACAGAAGATGTAGAGCAAGGTTTGAAAGAACCTTGCTTTTTTGTTCAGTGTATAAATCCTAAAATAACTAGGTTTTGTGGAAATCGTTACTATAGAGAAAATCAGTTTGCAATTCAGTATTTTCCTAAGTCTAAGGACTATAGAACAGAATGTTTTAGTGTTATGGATAGAATGTATAAAGCACTTGAATTTATAGAACTTGACTCTGAGCCGTTATTAGGAAAAGGTATTGATACAAACATTTATGATGGTATTTTAACATTAACAATAAACTATGACATGTTCGTCATCGTTGAAAATGATGTTGAAAAAATAGAAATTCTTATACAGAAAGGAATGATAAAAAATGGCAACTAGAAAATCTACAGCTGTGGAAACTACAGCATTGAATTCGGTTGAAGCTACTGAAGAAAATCCAGCAAAAGCTGCAATAGAAGTGGAAACAAATTATTCTAAAGAACAGATAACAGCTAGTAAAAAGTATTCAAAATATGTCGATGTTTTAAATACAATATTAGGTAATCGTAAGTATACATTCAGCGAGGTAGACCAGCTACTTAAAGAGTTTTTAGAAAGTGAGGTGTAGGGTATGGCTTTAGGCGGAGGTACTTTTGTAACTCAAAATAAGGTTTTACCAGGTGCGTACATTAACTTTATATCTACAGCAAATGCGGGCGTTGTATTTGGAGAAAGAGGCGTGTGTGCTGCACCATTAAATCTTAACTGGGGTGTTGAAGATGAGGTTATTGAATTATCAGCAGAGGAATTTGAAAAAAATTCACTAAAAATATTTGGTTATCCATATACGGATGATGCAATGAAACCTTATAGAGATTTATTTAAGAACGCACAAAAATGTTATTTCTATAGAGTAAATAGTGGTAACTCTGCAACTGCAGAACTTGCTTCTGCAAAATGCTCAGGTACAAGGGGAAATGATATTTTCTATACAATAGCAAAGAATGCAGATAACACAGACCTGTATGACGTGTGTACTTATATGCGTAGTATAGATAAAAATGTTGAGTCTAATAAACTTTATGATTTTGGAAACATAAAAACACCAACCACAAGCATATCACCAGATATTATAAATGTTGGTGGAAAAGCTACAATTGCACAAGATACTTCAGATGGAACTAACCCTTGGTCTTGCTGGATTGATGGCGTGAGAGAAGGTACTGACATTGATGAAAATGGTAAACCTAATAGTAGAGCTTTATGTTTTGCAAATTTGGTTGTTCCGTGTAAAATTAAAGTTACTTGTATTAATAATACACAGGGTGCTGTTAAAGTTTTTTCAGACGGTGTAAATGCCGCAACAGTTGAACCAACAATACGCGGAGATGTTGCGACTTTTACAATTGTGGCCGATGATGAAGCAACAAAAGATATTTATGTATATGGCGTAAGTAAGATAAGAATGTCTAAAATTGAAATAGTATACGAGGGTGCTATTTCAGATGCTCTTGTAGACAAGCAGACTGTTAGTGGGATAGATAAGTTAGTTGATAATGATTTTGTGTACTGGAAGCATAACACATCTTTAAAAGAAACATCAGGAACTTTTTTAACTGGCGGCACCGCAATAAAAGCTACAGGCTCAAGTTATCAAAGCTTTTTATCCGCTATAGAAAGCTATTCTTTTAATACTCTTATTTGTGACTCTATTTCTGATGTAATTAAGTCACTTTTTGTAAGTTTTACAAAAAGACTCCGTGATAGAGCGGGTATTAAATTTCAGACTGTTGTTTATAATTACGCGGCCGATTATGAAGGAGTAATAAATCTAACAACAGGTGCTGAAGAAAATGCTGAGAGTCTTATTTGGTGGGTAGGTGGTGCAGAAGCAACTTGTGAAATTAACAAGAGTTGCACTAATAAAAAATATGATGGAGAATATACACCTGTTTGCTCTGACACACAGACAGGTCTTGAACAGGCAATCAACAACGGTGAATTAAAGCTTCATAAAGTAGGGTCTGATTATAGAATTCTTACCGATATTAATTCATTGGTCACAACAACAGTAGAAAAGAGTAATTTATTTTGCTCTAATCAAACTATGCGAGTATGCGACCAAATCGGTATGGATATAGCAACAATATTTAATACTCGTTATCTTGGTGTAATGCCTAACGATAATGCGGGTAGAATTGCACTTTGGGCAGATATTGTAAAGTATCTAAAGAATCTTGAAACTCTTAGAGCTATTGAAGATTTTACAGATACAGATGTTGTTGTAGAACAAGGAGAAGTTAAGAAAGCTGTTGTTGTTAATACACTTGTAACAGTTGTAAATTGCATGGAGCAATTATATATGACTGTAAAAGTTAATTAAGGAGGTTAGAATATAATGGCTAAAAACATAACAATGAATGCAAAAGATGCTATTGCTGCAAAATTAGCTAAATGTTTTATAACATTAAATGGGAATAGGTATAATTTTGCAAATATGATTGATATGGAAGTAAAGCTTGAAAAAGCAAAGTCAACTATACCAAGACTTGGTGCGATTATGACCGGACACAAGTCAACAGGTATGGAAGGTACTTTTAGTGGTACAATGCACTACAATCAGTCAGTGCTAAGAAAAGTTCTTGAAGATTATAAGAATACAGGCGAAGATGTATACTTTGATATGCAAATTGAAAATAATGACCCAACTTCTACTGCAAAAAGTCAGACTGTTATACTTTATGACTGTAATACTGACGGTGGTATTCTTGCTAAGTTTGATGCAGATGGTGAATACATTGATGAAGAAATAGAAGGTACATTTGAGGACTTCTCAATCCCTGAAAGCTTTAAACAGCTTGATGGATTTTTAGCTAACTAAATATTTTGGCAGGCTATGTAATACAGCCTGCCTTATTTGTTTTAATTATTATAATTATGGAGGATAAAATTATGTCAAAATTTAATGCTTTTATGAAGGCTAACAAGGTAGTAAAGGAAAATGTAAGACGCGTTGCAACAACATCTATTGTTGATGAAAACGGTAAGAGTCCAGAATGGGAATTCAGACATATCACTACAAAGGAAAATAAGGAATTAAGAGAAAAAAATATTAAGGAAGTGCCTATTCCGGGTAAGTTCGGTGCATTTAGACAGAGAATTAATGGCGAAGCCTATGTGCTTGATATGATTGTCGCATCTACAGTTACACCTAATTTATATGATGCTGAACTTCAGGATAGCTATGGGGTAAACACACCAGAGGACCTTTTAATGGCTATGTTAGATAACCCTGGTGAATATGATGACCTCGCTGCGTTTATTCAGAAATACAACGGCTATAATAAAGAAATTAATGAAAAAATTGAAGAAGCAAAAAACTAATAGAAACAGACAGTGAAGCTAGTTTTGTATATTACTGTCTGTTTGAATTACATATTAGACCTTGTGAATTCGTTGATATGGATGAGCAGGAAAAGGCTTTTATTTTTGCTGCTGTAGAACGAAAAGTAAAAGAAGATGAAAAACAAAAGAAGAAGATGAAAAAAGCTAAAAAGAGGTGAATGTATTGACAATATCAAGCTCTATTGAGTTATACGACAATTTTAGTAGCACATTCACATCTATGCACTCAGCAATGAACTTAATGCTTTCAGGAATTAATGATATTCAATCTGCTTTAGACGCCGACATAGATATGAGTTCGTTTGAAGGAGCTAAAGAATGTTTAAAAGAAGCTGAAACAGCAGCAAAAGTTTGTCAAGAACAAATTGAAGCACTGAAAGTATCTTCTCAAAATATTCCACCTGTTAAAGTTCCAGTAACTTATGATTTTGAAAATGTAGGACCTTTAGTTTTTACAAACACTGGAGTTGAAAGATTTAATCAGGAAGTTGCTAATGCTAACACCTTAATGGAAAATCTTATTGCAACACAATCTACTATTAACAGTAATTCTGCAAGTGTTCTAAGACCTAACCAAACAGCAGAGTTAAATAATACATTAGGTAGATTAACAGCTATACAGCAAAGAATACAGCAAATTGAAAATAACCCAGTAAATATTGGTTCAGATACTGCTAATGCGGGACTTGAATATTTGAGAACACAATTATATCAAGCAACACAAGCACAAACAAGATTAAATAGTGCTTTAACAAATATGGACCCCGCTACAGCAAATGCAGAATACGCAAGACTTGTAGCAAATATTAGTAGTGCAGAAAGGTATATCAGAGATAATGTTTCTGAACAAGGTAAATTTAATCAAGAAATTGCAAAAGGAACTAATGCTACAAATGGACTCCTAAGCAAGCTTAAAGGAATTACTGCTGCGTATTTAAGTATAAAAGGTGCAGGACAAGTTTTAGGTTTGTCAGATGAAGTAACGCAAACGCAAGCAAGATTAAATTTACTTTTAGATAACTTTAGCGAAACAGGTAGTGTAGATGATTTATTTAAAAAAATATATGCTTCTGCACAAGATGCAAGAGGTTCTTTAACAGATACTGCCGCTGTTGTCGCTAGATTTGGTAATAATGCAAAAGATGCTTTTAGCGGTTCAGATGAAGTAGTTGCATTTGCTAATTTGGTACAAAAGCAAATGACAATCGCAGGGGCTACTACTTCTGAGGCATCTAATGCTATGCTACAGTTATCGCAGGCCTTAGGCTCTGGTGTACTTCGAGGTGATGAATTAAATTCTATCTTTGAAAACGCCCCAAATCTTATTCAAAATATAGCGGATTATCTAGGAAAACCTATTGGTGAGATACGAGAAATGGCTGCTGACGGACAGCTTACAGCAGATGTTGTTAAAAACGCTATTTTTGAAGCAAGTGATGAAATAAATGAAAGATTTGAAAAGATGCCTATGACTTGGGGACAAATGTGGACAAAGTTTCAAAACACCGCAACAATGGCTTTTAAGCCCGTGTTAGACAGACTGAACGAACTTGCTAATAGTGAAGGCTTTCAAAATTTTGTAACAGGGGCAATAGAAGTTTTAGCTGTTTTAGCTGATGTGGTTATTGATATTTTTGAAGCTATTGGAAATATAGCAGGATTTGTAGCTCAAAATTGGAATGTCATAGGTCCTATTATATATGGGGTAGCCGCAGCCTTAGCTATATACTACGGCTGGCTATTACTTATTAAAGCTATCGAACTTATTAGTACAGGTGTAAAAATAGCATTATGTATGGCTTCATTTGCCCATGCTGCTGCGACAGGAACAGAGGCGTCTGCTACTGCTGCTGCAACAGCGGCACAATACGGTTTAAATACAGCTATTTTAGCCTGCCCTATATTTTGGATAATTATACTAATTATTGCATTAATAGCTATATTAATAGCTCTATGTAATTGGATTGCAGATGTAACAGGTGTAGCACAATCGGCGTTAGGTGTAATTTGTGGTGCGTTAGCTGTTGCTGGCGCTTTTATTTATAATACTATAGTCGGCTTGCTTAATGGGATAATACAAATAATTTGGTCTATTTTTGTTACTCCATTTTTAGGCATAATAGAGTGGATTTTAAATGCTTGTAATGGCGGATTTAATAGCTTCGGTGATGCAGTAGCAAATCTTATTGGACAAATCATTTCTTGGTTCTTGGATTTAGGTAAGGTTGTTACAAAGATAATAGATGCAATTTTTGGTACAGACTGGACTGCTGGGCTTTCAAGTTTACAGGATAAGGTACTTGCATGGGGTAAAAATGAAAACGCTATAACAATAAGCAGAGATGCTCCAGAAGTTCCAATGCAGAGAGTGGAATATGGCACAGCATGGAATGTGGGTGTTGAATTCGGCGACAAGGTTTCAAGTGCCATTTCGGACAAAATATCAGGTGCATCTGATTGGCTTAAGAATAATGCAGAAGATTTGTTAAATCCAACTACAGATTCTGGCGAAGATGCTCTTAATGGAATTAAGTCAAACACTGATGATATTAAGAAAGAAGTTAAGCATTCAGATGATATTTTAAGTATGATAAAAGATAGTGTAAGCAAAGAAAGAATTGCTAACTATACAACTAAACAAATAACAGTAGATATGTCAGGTATGTCAAACCAAATTGCGAGCAGTTTAAGTATTGGTGATGTTGTGCGCGAGATGGAAAAGCGTATAACAGAAGCTGCGGCTGTATCAGTAGAGGGGGTGTAAACAATGGCATATTTAATTTATGTTGAAAATGTTCTAATGCCTGTAACACCATCTAAAATAACTCGAAAAGTCCCAGGTAAAAATGAAGAAATAGAGCTTTTAGGTGGGAAAACGGTTCTTAATTTGCAAGAGCCTGGTTTAACTGAATGGTCTATGGATTTTTTACTGCCCAAAGTAAAGTACCCATTTGTAAATATAATTTCTGACAAGCAAGAATTAAGGTCACAAGATTTTTACCTTACACATTTTAATACATTACTGGCAAAAGCAAAACCTTTTGACTTTATGATAATAAGAACTAAACCTAATGGGGTTTGGGATTTAGGGGAAGAAAATGGGACCTTTAAAATTGATATTCCTAACAATGATACTGAAAATCCAGTATATGTAAATGATTTAGACGGTATTTTAAATAAATGTAAATGTACAATTGAAGAATTTACAGATGAAGATAATACTGACAACGGATTTGACAAAGTAATTAGTGTCACTTTTAAAAAATATTTAGATTATAGTACAAAGACTGTTAAATTAGTTACAGATAAAAAGACTAATAAAACTACAGCTACTACTGTAAAAGCTAGAGATGCGAGTAGTAAAACTACACCATCTACATATACAGTTAAGCCTGGTGACTATTTAATATTAATATGTAAAAAAGAATTGGGTGATGGAAGTAAATGGAAAGAAGTATACAATCTAAATAAAGATAAAATCAAAAATCCTAATCTTATTTACCCAGGGCAGGTGCTAAAACTTAAGTAATAAGGGGGCGATATTATGGCGGGAACTGTCAATGATATATTGAGTTGGGCCAGGCGCTATGTAGGTAAGAGTGTATTTAAACACCAAGGAACGGGAGAAACTTTAAATGCTACAGATGCCTGCCAAGCATTTGTAGCGTCTGCTTATAAAGCTGGTGGCGTTAATAAAACATATACATCTAAAGCCACAGCCGCTATGGCAAGAGCTAGTTGGGGTAAAAATAAAATTTCGTATAGCAACGGTAAAGTTGATTATACCAATATTCCTACTGGAGCTTGTATCTATTCTCAATGTGGTAGTGACAAAAGAGGGCATGTTTCTATTTATTCTGGCAACGGCAATATAATAGAAGCAGGCGTAAATCCTATTAGAGAAATAAACATAAATCAAACTTTAAGGAACAGAAAGTATTATAGTTGGGGTTATAATGGTGGAATTAAACCCAGTGGGTCGGCAACAAGTTCAGCTGGTAGTTCTCCAGCTAGTATACCTACAAAAACAATAACGCTACCCTCAGGCTTGGGTAGCGTATTTACTTATATGGGCTGGCAATTAATTACTTCAAAGACATCAGTACAGTATAAGCTTAAGTCCCAAGCCGGGCAAAATTTCGATAGCGAAGGCTTTGGTATTATAAACGGTCGATATGTTGTCGCGTGTACAACCACTTACGGTAGTGTAGGCGACTATATTGATGTATATCAAAGTAATGGAAATGTGCTTAAATGTATCATAGGCGACATTAAAAATCAAAATGATGCTGGCTGTAATAAATGGGGTCATTTGAGTGGTAAATGTGTAATTGAGTTTGTTGTTAATAAATCAAAATGGTACAATCCCAAACATGCAAACCCTGGTACTTCTAGTTGCCACCCTGAATGGGGAGGTAAAACAATAACTAAAATTGTGAACTTAGGTAGCTATTTTAGCGGCGCAAGTGCAGACGATGGAATGTATGAAAGTGATACTAAAAAGAAAGATAAAGTTGATTTATGTTCTACATCTGTTATAAGTGTAGTAAATGTTGCAGGAACATTAAATGATAATGCTTATATAAATATTCAAGGAAATAAAGATGCTCGTTATGAGTTACATATAATAAACAATGGAATAGATTATCAACCACTGGTTGCTGGAGAAGTAACTTGGACTACAGAATGGAAAGATGCAGCAGGTAAGTTAGAATTTACTGTTTTAAAGGACCCGGCATTAGATATACAAGAAGGTAATGTTGTAGCATTTTTAAAAAATGGTGTTGGCGTTTTTTATGGTTACTTATTTAGTAAATCAAGAAGTAAAGGTAAAGAAATTAACTGTACTGCCTATGACCAATTAAGATATTTAAAAAACAAAGATACTTACTGCTATAAAAACAAGACTTTAAGAGATGTAATTATAATGATTGCTATGGACTATAGATTAAAAGTAAGCCAAAGTAAGCTTGTTGATACGAAGTATTCGATACCCGGCAGAGTTGAAGATAATGAAACTCTATTTGATATTATAAAGAATGCAAGAGAACTTACCGAAAGTGCAACAGGTAATATGTATATATTTTATGATGACTATGGGCTACTATGCTTAAAGCGAATTGAAGATTTAAAGACAGACTATCTGCTTGATGATGAAACCTGTGAAGATATGGACTATACATCTAGTATAGACGATGAAGTTTATAACCAGATACAGTTTTATCGAGATGATGACTCAACTGGTAATAGAGCAAAATATATATTCAGAAATGCTGAACTTATTAACAAGTGGGGTGTTTTACAGCTTACTTGTAAATTAGAAAAAGATGATAACCCAGCAGCTTTTGGTAAATCAGTTCTTAAGCTATATAGCGAAAAGAAAAGAGAACTTACTGTAAAAGATTGTTTTGGAGATATTAGATTAAGAGCAGGTGCATCTATATATGCCAATCTAAATTTAGGTGACGTTGTTTTTAAAAGTGCACAGGTAATAATAAAAAAGGCTGTACACAGATTTGGCGCTAAGTATAGCTGTGATTTAACATTATTAGGAGGTAGTCCTTATGTCGGTTGAGTTAGTTAAACTAATTAAAAGTATCGCTATGGATGCAGTTAGAGCAAGCAACCCTACGGAAGTAGTTTTCGGTACTGTATCTAAAGATTATGAAAATGATGGACAATTTGCAGTTCGGTTGTCAGAAAAGCTCGAACTCGATGAAACTTTTTGTGTTTTTGGTAGTATAAGACCAGCCAACTTAAAAAGAGGTAACAGGTTAGTAATTATTAAAATGCAAGGTGGACAAGCTTATTATGTTGCTGATGTTATAGCTGGAGGTGATTAAGTGCTACCTGAAAGTGCAAATTATGAACTTATTAGTAACTATGATGACTTAGAGCAAACAAGTGCTACATATAAGTTAGATAAAGAAAATAAACGTATTGTTGCAGTGTATGAAGATTATAAAGAAATAATACGCCAGGCAGTCTATCTTATATTAATGACAGAAAGATACAACTATGCTATGTACTCCTGGAACTATGGAATTGAGCTTAACGATTTATTTGGTAGAGAAAGACAGTATGTAATACCAATGCTTATGAGCCGAATAAAAGAAGCTTTATTGCAAGATGACCGAATATTAAATGCGACTGACTTTAATTTTAGTATAAAGCATAATGTGTATAATGTCAGTTTTACGGTTGTAACTAAATATTATAATGTAGATGTGAAGGATGTGGTATTTAATGTTTGAGGACTATAGTTATGATAATTTATTAGCTGAAATGCTCTCGAATGTAGCTACAGATGTAGATAAACGCGAAGGAAGTATAATCTTTGATACTTTATCTCCTGCTGCTCTTGAATTAGCTAATGCCTATATGGGACTTGACACAATATTGAATAATGCTTTTGCTGATTCTGCTGAAAGGGACTATCTTGTAAAAATAGCAAAAGAAAGAGGTATTACTCCCGAAGACTCAACAAGTGCTATTTTAAAAGCAGAATTTAACTTTAATAGTAGTGACGGAAATTATATAGGTGAAGTTGTAAGTACAGGTGATAGGTTTAATTTAGATAAAATAAACTATACCTTGGTAGCTCAAATGACTAATAATACGGATGTAGATATTACAGTTACAGACAATGATGGTAATAATATAGTTGTAAGTAAAGGTAATATCATTCCTGGCTGTTGGCAAATTATGTGTGATACAACTGGCGAAGACGGAAATAAACATTTTGGTACTCTTACACCAATAGCAACAATTTCTGGTCTTACAAAAGCAGAAATAACTGAATTAATAATTCCTGGCGAAGAGGAAGAAGATACTGAAACATTTAGACAAAGATATTTTGATAGTATAAATTCTGATGCTTTTGGTGGTAATCGTGCAAACTATATTAAATGGGTAAAAGAAATGGAAGGCGTTGGACAAGTAAAAGCTAACAGAACACCAAATGGTGGAGGTACTGTAGAAATTATTATAACGGATAGTGAAGGAAGTCCAGCATCGGATGAGCTTATTAATAGTGTAAAAGAAAAATTAGACCCTGCTGAATTTACAGGCTTGGGTGAAGGTATTGCACCAATTGGGCATAGTGTCGAAGTGAATACAGTTACATATGTTAGTAAAGATATATATTTTAACGATGTAGAATATACAGAAAATGCTGACAAAGATGCTATAAAATTGGCAGTAGAAAATATTTTATCAGAGTATGCAAACGAAATAAATTCGGATTGGGGGAACCGAACAACTAAAAAAATATATGCAGCGCAAATACTTGCAAGATGTATTGATGTAGATGGTGTAGAAAATATAGAAAATGTTGACATAGAAGGTAGTTCATACATTACTCTTAACGAAAAACAATTAATTGCGTTTGAAATAGGTGGTGGACTTGAATGAAATATATAGAATACTACCCACTTGTATTAAGAGATGTTTATGAAATACAAATTATTAGCAATATTTTTGATAAATTCTTAAATGAATTTGAAGAAAATAAAAATAATCTTATAAGCGAACTTTATCTTAGTACAGCAACTGGTGTAGGGCTTGAAATATGGGAAAACGTGTTAGATATTGAAGTTACAGATACAAGTGCTGATGTAAGACGATTTAAAATAAGAAGTAAGTTACTAGGAGATAATACAAGCTTAAGAACTAAATTAGATACTTTAATTGGTAAGGATAAGTATAGAATATCTATTGACCCTATTAAATGTCATGTTATTTTTAATTTAGAGTTATCTGCACAAAATCTTAAAAATGCAGTTGCAGAATTACTAGAAAAAGTATTACCCTTAAACCTTACATATGAAATAAACCTTGCGTATAATAAGCATGCTGATTTAGCATCATATCAACATAAAGAGCTTAACAACTATACACATAAAGAATTAAATGCTAAAAAATTGAGGTGATTAAATGTCAACAAAAACAGAAAATTATAATTTAACAAAGCCCGCGCAAACAGACTATTATAATGTAGATGATTTTAATAATAATTTTGATATTATTGACGAGGTCATAAATAAGATTGCCAAAGAAAATACTAACTTACCTGTGAGTAAAACTGTTGTTCAGACTAGAACTTTATCAACAAATAGTATTTCAAAAGGAAGTCACATTATTGTTGCTGAAAAAGGTCACTATAGCAATGGCTCAGCACTTATAATTGTTGAAGCCTCTGGCTCACTAAAGCATCATTCTCTTGTATTGGCAGTTAGTACAAGTTTTAACTCAAATGAGAAAACTATTACTTGTTTAAGTAATGCTGCATATGCTACTCAGCTTTTTTCTAAAGCTTCTGTAGAAACAGTATGGGCTGCAAATTCTCATAAAGTGTACTTAACATTAAACACAGATGTATTAAATTCCGCTAATGATAGTGTTACCCTTACAATAACAGTAATATCTTCTGCTTGGTCAAGCTGTGCTAAATTATTACCTAGTTCAGAAACAGCGGATTCTGATAAAATTAATAACACTAAAAGCATAACTTTAACAAGAGGAAAGACAAGCTTAGATGTAGATACAAGTACATTTTTTCCTATAACCGGTGGTCAAATAAATGGTGATTTAATAGCAAGAGCAATAATTGCAAATGATAAACTATACTCAAGAGCATTAGAGGTATTTGGAAAAACAAATAATAATACATCAACAAATCAAGGGGGATATGTGGATTTTCACCACAATCAAGGTATAAACACTGACCAAACAGCGGGTGCTACAAATGATTATACAGCTAGAATAATTGAAGAAAGTCCAGGTTCATTAAACATTAAAGCGGGTCCGAATTTAACAGCTAAACTTAATGTAGATGGTAGCGAAGTGTATACTAACGCAAGAATTACGATGCGTACAGAAGATAATGTTACAGCTGGAGTATCACAGTTAAGCAGTGGCAATATTATTCTAATAATTGAATAAGGGGGCAACATAAATGGCTGTTTATAGTGGTGATAGCAACAATATTTCAAGAAATGTTGCAAGTATATATGTTGGTGATGTAAACAATAAAGCTCGTAAAGTGCTAAAGATGTATGTTGGTGACGCGAGCAATAAAGCACAACTTGTTTTTGAAGATAAAAGAGATTTTACTAATCTTAATTTCAAACTTACAGAATTCAATGAAGCAACGGGCGGTGATTTAACTCTTAATAAAATATACACTGCAATACCTAAAATGTGGAATACTAAACCTGCTTTAAATTCATCAGCTTCATTTGTATCAACAAAACTTAGATTGCGCTCAAATGATGTAATTAAGTGCGTATATGATGTATCTGTACCGGCTGATTGCAAAGAATATGATGTGTCTATTTGGTTGCTATCAAACGGCACAAATATTGTACATAAAAGTTTAAATTCTAAAGAAAAAACTTGGGAGATAAAATCAAGCTTAAAGGATATTTCTTTTAGAATAAATCTTTATGGTGATAAGTCTGGAGTCACATTAAATTCTTGTGCTATATACATAAATGATACAAAAATTTTGTAAAAAGAGGTGCTAGATGAAAGAATTAATACAAAGTTATTGGCTAGATTTATTATTTGCAATTTTTACAGGCTTTTTAGGACTATGCTACAAAGGCTTGAAAAAAGAGCTTATGAAAAAAATAAAAGAACAAGATGCAGTAAAAGAGGGTGTGGTAGCACTATTAAGGCAAGCTCTGTATGACTCATATAATAAGTGGACTGAAAGAGGTTATTGCCCTATCTATGCAATGGAAGTTTCAACAAGAATTTATGAACAATACCACGCTTTAGGTGGTAATGATGTTGGTACAGAACTTTATGAGAGACTTAAAGAACTACCAACAGAGGCTTTAACTGAGAATAAAATTATAAGTGATAATAAATATTTGAAAGAGAATTAAGGAGGTTGAAAATATGAAAAATTGGTTTAAAGCGGCTGCTATAAGAGCAATCAAGACCATGGCACAAACTGCTATAGCTACAATAGGTACTGCTGCTGTTTTAAATGATGTTAATTGGATTGCTGTTATATCAGCTACAATTCTTGCTGGTGGATTATCTATGCTAACCTCAATCGCAGGTTTACCAGAAGTAAAGGAGTGATAATGTGAATATTATTAAAGCATTTGGAACTACTAATACAGATTACTATTCAAAAACTTTAAAAAGAAGGTACATAGTTTTACACTATACAGCAGGTACTAGAAGTCTTAAAGGCTCTGCTAGAAATGTAGCTAGTATGTTTAGAAACGGTAGTGTTGGTGGTAGTGCTGATTTTATTGTTGATGATGAAGAAATTGTACAGTATAACGGAGATATTGCACACAGAGCTTGTTGGTCCGTAGGTGGTAAAAAATATAGCTCTATGACAACAAATGAAGGTGGCAGATATTATGGTATCTGTACTAATTCCAATAGCATTAACATAGAAATGTGTAGTAATAAGGTTAATACTAAAAATCTAGGAGCTAACGATACAGACTGGTATTTGACCGAAGCTACTATTAACAATGCTGTAGAGCTTACAAAATATCTTATGAAGCAGTATAACATACCAGTAGAGAATGTAATAATGCACCATCACATTACTGGCAAGGTTTGTCCTAATCCTTGGTGTGTCACTCAAACTAGATTAAGTAAGTGGAATGATTTTAAAAACAGATTGGAGGAGCAGATTATGAAACAAAATATTAAAATCAACGGAAAAATTAAGACTGTAGATGCTATAAATAAAGACGGCTATACATACATTAAGATTAGAGCTCTGTCTGATATTTTAAATATTGGCTACGATAAGGAGACTAAGTTAATTAGTGTAAGTGTTAAATAAATATACAGTAAGGTTGAGGTGTGGCTTAGGCTGCACCCCTTTTTTTTATACAAAAATTCATTTTAATTTTTACATTTTTAGAATCTGTGTTGAAAATTGTATATAAATGTGATATATTTTGAATGTAGTTGCTAACAGATGTTATTAAAAAGTCGAATTACAAGCAGGGGTTCAAGTTTATGATTAAATTTATAACAAGTATAGTGGAATGGGCACTCAAAGGGGTTCCGTACTTATGTATTATAGAAACGATTTTATTAGTATATTTATACAACAAACGTAGTAAAATATTTGAGAAACAAAAAGGCCGAGGAAAAAATGAAGAAAGTCAGAGTAACATTTATATTGATTTAGAAAGAAAGTATTCATTGTTAAAACTACATATGATATACGTATTGTGCATAGCTTGTTTTTTAGGTGCTGTGTTTTTAACCGAAAAATTAAGTGACGCTGATAGGTTTGGAGAAATGCTATCATTTGCGGGAACAGTTTCATCAATTATCCTCTCAATTGTTGCTATTTTTATGAGTATAAATGGTGAGGGAAAAAATGATGAAATACGCAGAGAAATGTCAAATAGTTCAAATAAGTTAGCAGAAACTGCAGATAGACTAGAGAATCATTTAGATAATGTGTTAACCCAAATTGAAGAACTTGAAAAAAGATTAAATAAAAAAATTGACGGAGTGGGAAGTGAAGTTGAGGACATACATAAGGATACAACTGAAATTAAAAAAGCACAAACAGTTTTGGAAAAAGACAATTCAGAAACAGATGAAGTGAAGTCTTTTGGAAGTTGGCAATAAAGAAAAGGAGCAGTATTTATATGTTAAGCAAAGAATATGGGCATGTTAATATGATACTTTTAATATGTGATAAATACGATGATAATAGCATAAAAAATATGTTTAACACAGTTTATTTAGAAGATGAAAAGGATAAGTTGTCTTTTTATATGGCTTTATTTTATGATTTCTGTAATTGTAATAGAAATCAAGTGAAAGATTTAACTATTAAAATCTATTTGCTAAAGACAAAAGACTTATACGCTGAGACAGAATTAAAAAACACAGAAAATCAGAAAATACAAAATAGATTTATTTGTAATTATACAATTAATATTAATATAGATAAAAAATCTAAAGATGCTAAAGAAAACGATAATAACGAGTTTAGTAGCTCTGTCGATGGTTTTGGTGGTAGTTTTATTGCAGAATTAAATGATTTTGATTTTGCTGGTTTTGGTGACTATGAGTTTGTAGTGCTTGACAGTTCAACAGAATTAAATGATTACCTAGATGGTAACTGTGCGAATTTACCATTGGCACACAGATGTATAAGAGTTATGCCAAAAAATGAAGAAATTTAAAGATTTATTTGTACAAAAAATAGACGAAGTTTCAAATATAAGTGTAAAAGTGAATATTTTTTTGCAATTTTATACAAGGGTGCTTATGATTCTACACAAATGCACCCTTGTATTATTTATAATACAAGATATGTCAGAACTGCTGACCTATTATAAATTATTCATAAATATGCTGAAATTTATTTAGAATGAAGTGTAAAATTGAAAACTTTACATCTCTGTGTATTTTGTTTCTAAGGTTGACAGTATCGACTGGAAGGAATTAGGTGTTCAAGCTGAAATCGACAAGGTGTTAAATCATAAGCATTTGGGAAATGGTTCAATAATTCTTTTCCACAATGATGCAAAGTACACACCTGAATGTTTAGACACTATTATTAAGGGGCTTAAAGAGAAAGGTTTTGAGATAGTGCCTATAAGCCAGTTAATACATAAGGATAATTACTATATGGACGTTGAGGGAAGACAAATTTTAAATAGCTAAATTGTTTTTATAGACTTAGGTTTTTGCCTAGGTCTATTTTAAGGTAAATCGGAAAGATAAATCTGATGACTTATAAACAAATAAAACTTTTTAAAACATATTGACTTGGAATTAGGTTCAAGAAGTATAATAATGTTGAAAAGTAGGTTTAGAATTTAAAATGTAACAGTACAAATGTTTTTTATTGAGGGATAATTTTTTTTGTTAGATTTAAAGGAAACAAGTGGAAAGAATTTAGAGTTATCTAAACAGAGAAAACCTCCTTTGCTTTTGAAAGGAGGTTTTAAATAGTGAATCGGAAAGATAAATCCGATGGCTTGCTTGCCAAGCCACAAATTAACGCAGTTAATTTGTTCTGAATAGTGAATCGGAAAGATAAATCCGATGGCTTGTTTATCAAGCCACAAATTAACGCAGTTAATTTGTTCTGAATTCAATATTTTCCTAACGGAAGTTCCAGACCGTTGTTTAACATAATATCTTCGTTTAGCAATATGTCGTGAGGATTTCCGTCGGCTACAATTTTTCCATTACTTAGTACAATTACCCTTTGGCATATTTCCATAGCCATATCTAAATCGTGGGTAGTTATTATTTTTGTTTTATCAAGATTTTTAATTATGTTTATAAGGACTTTTCTATTTCTAGGGTCAAGTCCTGTTGTTGGCTCATCAAGAAGTATACACTTTGGCTCTATGGCTAATATTGTTCCCAATGATGCAAGTTTCTTTTCTCCACCGGAAAGTTTAAAAGCCGGCTTATTTAATATATCAGTTATGTTTAACATTTTGGCTATGTCATTAACTCTTTGGTCAATGTTATCAAAACCGAAGTTTTCTAAGCCAAAGGCTATATCCTGTTTTACTGTGGGCATAAAAAGCTGTGAATCAAAATCTTGAAATACAAAGCCTAGCAAAGTACGGATTTTGTTGTAATTCTTTTTTACTACAGGCATATTTTCAACTGTTATACTGCCTGTGTAGTTACCTAACAACCCGGTCATAAGCTGTAAAAGTGTAGACTTTCCTGCACCGTTACTACCTATCAGACATAGGCTTTCTCCTTGATTTATTTCAAAGGAAATGTTGTCTAATATAACATTGTTTTCGTAGCTAAAGCTGACATTTTGAAATTTTATAAAACTCATTATTTCACCAACCCTTTAAGTAATACAAAAATTAATAATGATACTAGAATGAATATGTAGTCAAAAATGTGAAATTTTATATTGCTGTTTATGGCTTTGTTTTCGCCAAAGCCCCTTAAGTACATACTGTTGTAAAGGTCTTTACCTCTTTCCAAAGTTCTGTAGAAAAGATTTCCCAGCAGTGAACCCCATACCTTTATATTAAAGCCTTTTTGGTTTGGAGCAATTAAAGAATAGGCTTTTGTAATTGTATTAAGCTGTTCTATAATTAGAAAAATATATCTGTATAGCAATACAAGTATCCACACAAATATTTCGGGAAGCTTTAGTTTTATAAGTCCATAGGCTAAATTGTATATGCCTGTTGTACATATAAATTCGTAAAGGGCAGTTAAAGAAAGTATGCTCTTTATTGTAAATGTTATAAAAGATACTACGCCAAAGGTAGTTTTTATACCAAATACAACTACTTCATTGTTGTTAAAAAATATATTTCCTATACCTATAAACAATATTACGGGAACAATAATCAATAGCCTTTTTAATGTCTGAATAACAGGAAGTTCAGACAATATAAGAATTACAATAGGGTATATGAACCAAGGCAAAAGGGCAGAAATTGAATACCTATAGCAGGAAGTGACCATTACAATATATATAATGGTCACAGCAAGTTTTGATATAGGATTTAATTTATGTATTATTGTATTTTTTAATGAAAGATTGTCAATTAAGTTGATTTCATTAAGAGCTTTTTCTAGTTTGTTCATTTTTAGCACACTTTTTGTAAAATCTGAATATTAAACTTCCACCAATAAGTATAACGGCAACTAATACTGAACCTACGATGCCACTAAAACTTGTGCCTAAAATTTCATTGTTGGAATTTGAAATTGAGTAATCTGGTAATAGGGCAGTTTTTTCCTGTATTTCAGAGGCTTTGTCATATGCACTTCCCTTTGAATCAAGTTCTGTTGAACCGGCTACATTTTCCATTGACCATTCAAGGCCGTCAGGACTTGATGATGCAAGAAGTGAAATGCCACCACCAATTAATACTGTAACAATGCTTAATATAGCAATAACTTTTTTAAATGAAAATTCATTGCTTTTTTCATTTAGGTTCAACATTTCAGGTCTTGTGTTATACACAAATATAAGTACAGCTGATGTTATTAAACCTTCTACAAAACCTATAGCTAAGTGAATGGGTTGCATAAATGATAAAAATGTTAAGAACGGAAGCTCTGTTACACCGGAAATTAATGTTTCCAAAGTAACACTAAATGCACCAAGCTGTAAACTTAAAACACTTCCCAATATACTTGCAATTAATATTTTTTTCTTTGATGGATTTTTGCCTAATATTGGCTTGTATATGCAGAAATATCCGAAGAAACAAGCATAAAAAGCCATATTCCAAACATTACAACCATATGCCATTAGACCACCGTCAGCGAAAAGCAGACATTGTAATAACAGTATAGCCATCATTGAAAGGAAACCACCGTAAGGTCCTATTAATGCAGAAAGTAAAAGACCACCACATAAATGACCACTTGAACCGGTTCCGGGAATTGTAAAGTTGACCATTTGTGTTGCAAATACAAAAGCACCCATAACACCCATAACCGGTATATTTTCAGGTTTATTTTCTTTTTTTATTTTAAATATGCTGTAAGCACCTACTGCCAAAGATGCTACAGCCATACCTGTTGCAACAGGTGGAGAAACTAAGGCATCTGCCATATGCATAAAAATCACTCCTTTGTTTTTTATCTATTTTTTGGAAGTATATCATTAAAATTTGTGGTGTACAAGCCCCATAGGGGGTTGTAAATTTATGAAATTTATTATAAAATTATGACGAGGTGAAATTATGGATAATAATTTAGTACATACCCATATTGATAGTGACGGCAAGGAGTATACTCATAGCCATACTCACACTCATACCCAAACAAAGGCTGTTATAAACAGACTTTCTAAAATATCCGGACACGTAGAGTCCATTAAAAGAATGGTTGAATCCGGTCGTGATTGTAGCGAGGTTCTTACACAGCTGGCAGCTGTTAAGGCAGCAGTTTCAGCAGTAAGTAGCATTGTGCTAAAGGACCATATTGAACACTGTATTGTTGATGCAGCCAGGGAAAATGATAAAGAGGCTATTGCCGATTTAATAAAATCTATTGATAGATTTGTGAAGTAATTTGACTTAATCGTTAAATTATGATACCATAGAGTGGAAAGAAATAATTATGTATTTTTAGACAAAGAGGTCATTTTATATGGTCTCTTTTTTTGTTTTTTTACAGGGAGGGAACTTAAATGAGATTAAATCCTAAGGAACAGGAAAAACTTATGCTTCATTTTGCAGGTAAGCTTGCAGAGGAGCGAAAAAATAGAGGGTTAAAGTTAAACTACGTAGAGTCAGTTGCCTATATTAGTTCAGAGCTTTTGGAATATGCAAGAGACGGTAAAACTGTTGCAGAGCTTATGCAGTTAGGCACAAAAATATTGACTAAAGACGATGTAATGGAAGGTGTTGCAGATATGGTACACGAAGTACAGGTTGAAGCAACTTTCCCAGACGGCACCAAACTTGTAACAGTTCACAATCCAATTCAGTAAGGAGGAATACATAATGAAAATAGGCGAAATTATGCCTCTTGATAGAGAGATTACACTTAATGAAGGCAGAAAAACAGTATGTATTGATGTTGCAAATACTGGCGACAGACCTATTCAGGTAGGTTCACATTTTCATTTTTTTGAGGTTAATAAACTTCTTAGCTTTAACAGAGAAAAGGCTTATGGTATGCGTCTTGATATACCTTCCGGTACTTCTGTGCGTTTTGAACCGGGTGAACAGAAATCTGTTCAGCTTGTAGAAATTGTTGGTAATAGAGCTGTATATGGACTTAATGATTTGACATCAGGAAATATTGATGAAAAGAGAGATACAGCTATTAGTATGGCAAAAGAAAAGGGCTTTAAGGAGGTTTAACTATGGCTTGTAAAATTAGTGGCGAAAAATATGCAATGATGTATGGTCCTACAGTTGGAGATAAGGTTAGACTTGCTGACACAAATCTTGTAGTTGAAGTTGAAAAGGACTATACAATTTATGGTGATGAAGTTAAGTTTGGTGGAGGTAAGACAATCAGAGATGGTATGGGTCAGTCAGTAAATACTACAAGTGCTGACGGCGACCTTGACCTTGTTATTACTAATGCCCTTATTATAGATTATACTGGTATTATAAAGGCTGATATTGGTATTAAAAATGGCAAAATTGTTGGCATAGGTAAAGCAGGCAATCCAGATGTTATGGACGGTGTAACACCAAATATGACTATTGGTGCGTCAACAGAGGCTTTGGCAGGAGAAAATCTTATTGTTACAGCCGGTGGTATTGATTCTCATATTCATTTTATTTGCCCTCAACAGGTAAATGCTGCCTTATGTGGAGGCATTACTACTATGATTGGTGGTGGTACAGGTCCGGCTGACGGTACAAATGCTACAACTTGTACTCCGGGACCTTGGAATTTGGAAATGATGTTAAAGGCTGCTGACGAATACCCTATTAATTTAGGTTTTTTAGGCAAGGGTAATTGTGGTAGTGAAATGCCTTTAATTGAACAGATTGAAAACGGTGCTATGGGACTTAAAATTCACGAGGACTGGGGTGCAACACCGGCAGTTATTGACAGAGCTTTAAGTGTAGCAGACAAATATGACGTTCAGGTTGCAATTCATACAGATACTTTAAATGAAGGTGGCTGTGTAGAAGATACAATTGCTGCTTTAAAGGGCAGAGTTATACACACTTATCATACAGAGGGTGCCGGTGGTGGACATGCTCCAGATATTATTAAGGCTGCATCAGTTCCTAATGTACTTCCGTCATCAACTAATCCAACTATGCCATTTACTGTAAATACTATAGATGAACATTTGGATATGCTTATGGTTTGTCATCATCTTGACAATAAAATTCCAGAAGATGTAGCTTTTGCAGACTCTCGTATTCGTCCTGAAACTATTGCTGCCGAAGATGTACTTCACGATATGGGGGTATTTTCAATGATGAGTTCAGATTCTCAGGCTATGGGTCGTATTGGAGAAGTTGTTACAAGAACTTGGCAGACAGCTCACAAAATGAAAGAGGAAAGAGGTCCTTTACCTGAAGAAACAGGGGATAATGATAACTTCAGAGTTAAGAGATATATTTCAAAATATACTATAAATCCGGCTATAACTAATGGTGTAGCAGATTATATCGGTAGTGTCGAAGTTGGCAAGTTTGCAGACCTTGTATTGTGGAACCCAGCTTTCTTTGGGGTTAAACCAGATATGGTAATTAAGGGTGGTATGATAGCAATGTCTAAAATGGGCGATGCCAATGCCTCAATTCCTACTACACAGCCTGTTATATATCAGCCAATGTTTGGTGCACAGGGTGGAGCAAAATATAAAACTTGCCTTACTTTTGTATCTCAGGCATCTATGGATAACAATGTAAAAGAAAAATTTGGTATTCAGAAAAACGTTGTGCCAGTTAGAAATTGTAGAAATATTTCAAAGGCTGATATGAAATTTAACAGTGGTACACCGGAAATTACAGTTGACCCGGAAACTTATGAAGTAAAGGCAGACGGTGTATCTCTTAAATCAAAGCCGGCTGAAAAATTGCCACTTACTCAGCTTTATAGTTTATTTTAAGGAGAATTGTTATGTTGTGTGAAAAGGTATTAGGAAAATTAAGTGATGAAAAATTTAAAAATTTAAAAGTAGATTATGTTGATATTGATTGGTATGATGCTTTTAAAAAGCTCCATAAAAAGGTGTCAGCTGAAGGCAGAGAAGTGGGCATAAGACTGGATAACGATATTTTGACTAAGGGTCTTAATCAGGACGATATACTTGGTGTTGATGGTGATACAGTTATTGCCGTAAATATTCCTCCTTGTGACGTTATTGTGGCAAAAGTTGCTGAAAATCACCCACATATTGTGCCTAAGGTATGCTATGAAATTGGTAACAGACACGCAACACTATTTTATGGCGATACACCTTTTGAATATATTACACCTTTTAATCAGCCTATGCTTGATATGCTCAACAAAATACATGGTGTAACTGCTACAGTAGTAAATATGAAACTTAATTTTGATAAGAGTATTTCATCTACTATAAACAATCATACCCACTAAGGTGAAAGTTATGGATTTTAATAAGGATTTTTTGCTTTTGCAAATAAATGATGCTCTTTTTCCTATAGGTGGATATTCCCACTCTTTTGGACTTGAAACCTATATTCAAAAAAATATTGTGACAAATGGGGAAAAGGCAAAGGAATATATTTTAAGCCGAATTAATAATAGTATTAAATATACAGAACTTTTGGGAATAAGGTTGGCTTATAATATGGCAGAAAAGGCTGATGTTGAAGGTCTTTTGAATATTGATGAAATTTTGACAGCATCAAAAATACCTTCTGAAATAAGAACAGCGTCTTTAAAAATGGGTTCAAGATTTGTTAAAACAATAAAAAATTGTCAGTCTTATTTTGTTACAGATATTTTTGATAAATATTTGGCACAAGCTAAAAATATACACCACATTACAGCCTATGCTGTAGTGTGTGCTAGTGCCAAAATACCTCTTAATAAGGCTTTGGAGGGATTTTTGTTTGCACAATGTTCAGCAATGGTAACTAATTGTGTGAAAACTGTGCCTTTAAGTCAAAGTCAGGGGCAAAAGATATTGTCAGAATTATTTGAAGTAATGGGAAATGTTATAAGTGATGTTTTAGTCGCTGATGAGGAGGATTTCTGTGCCTCTTGCCCAGCCTTTGATATAAGGTCAATGGAACATCAAGAACTTTATTCCAGATTATATATGTCATAGAAACTAGGAGTGATAATATGAGTTATACTAAAATTGGTGTAGCAGGTCCAGTTGGTTCCGGTAAAACTGCACTTATTGAGATTTTAATAAGAAAATTGGCAAAGGACTACAGCATTGGTGTAATTACAAATGATATTTACACTAAGGAAGATGCTGAATTTTTGTGTAAAAACAGTATTTTGCCACGAGAGAGAATTATAGGTGTTGAGACAGGTGGCTGTCCACATACTGCCATAAGAGAAGATGCTTCAATGAATTTAGAGGCTGTAGAAGAATTAATGGACAGATTTCCTGATATTGAACTTATGTTTATTGAAAGTGGTGGAGATAATCTGTCTGCTACATTTAGTCCGGAACTTGTAGAGGCTACAATATTTGTAATTGATGTATCTGAGGGAGATAAAATACCACGAAAAGGTGGCCCAGGTATATCAAGAAGTGACTTGCTTATTATTAACAAAATTGACTTAGCTCCATATGTTGGTGCTGACCTTTCTGTTATGGAGAGAGATTCTAAGAAAATGAGAGGTGACAAACCTTTTATGTTTACCAATATTAGAGATGACCAAGGCGTTGACGAGGTAGTTAAGTGGATAAAAGAAAATGTTATGCTTGAAGGATTGAAGTAAATGGATAATAGATATGGCAAAACTTCAAAACTGGACCTTACTATGGAGCGTAGAGATGATAAAACTATACTAAGTGATGTGTTTTTTACAGCTCCATTCAAGATAATTAAGCCTTTTTATGATAAGGATTATATGCAGGTTATGCAGATTTCTGTTTCAGCCGGAATAATGGAAGGGGATAAACAGGAAATTTCCATAAAAGCCCTTGAAAATAGTAAAAGCGAAATAATTTCACAAGCCTATGAGAAAATACATAAAATGGAAAATGGTTTTGCTCAGAGAAATATTGAAATAGAAATAGGGGCTAATAGTGAACTGATTTATAATCCATTACCGGTAATACCTTTTAAAAATTCTGCATTTAAAAATTCACTTTCCGTCAATTTGAAAGATAGTAGTTCTAAATTTATATTAAACGAAATACTTACTTGTGGTAGAGTCT
>SKEE01000374.1_pt1 | contig 53432 bp, 47 predicted proteins | sample 4826661 | NCBI WGS metagenome assembly SKEE01 (sample SAMN11008817, study PRJNA524170) | human gut metagenome | biome: Human fecal sample; material: Feces; isolation source: fecal sample from pouch patient p20 | host: Homo sapiens | place: Israel: Tel-Aviv | collected 2016-11-14
ATCAAAGACAAAAAGTATAAATTGTCCGAATACAACAGACATAAGCATTATTCCTTTTGCGGTCTTTTTTTCAGATAACATACTCCAGAAATATATTAAACCCGGAATATAAAGTACATTAAATACCAGATATTTCATGAGCCAGAAAAAGTTACGGCTTCTGATCCATCCGGAAGCTCTTCCAGAAAAATGCCATATTGTTTCTATAATTAGAATATAAAATCCCATAAATGCATAGGAAACCACATATAATTTATTCGGAGACAGAAGGATTGCCAGCAAAATTCCAGCCAGTAAAAAGCCTGCCCCGCTTTTCAATCCAAATTCCTGAATCACAATCCCGACAAAGAAGGACGCCGCCGCCAGTAAAAAAAGGGTATTCGTTTCGATCACACTGCCAAGCGCAATCCCCACTTCTGTCAGTGCAAGCATAACGCCTGCAAATGCAATCTTTTTTGTATTTAGATGCATGGACACAGATCTCCTCCCATACATTCACATAATGAATCTGCGATCCACAGATCACAGCACATATTTCCAGTTCCACACGGAGAGGAATTACGATTGCCATATCCCTGACCAAACGGATTACTATTATATCTCTGTGCTCCCCAGTTCAGCTGGTTCATCAGCTCTCTGTACTGCGGGTTATTCGGGTCCATATTCACTGCCTGCGCAGCATAATCCCTTGCCAGCACATTGTTGCCTACGCCGGCGTTGGCCATGGAACTTGCATAATACCATTGTGCAGTCCGGTCATTCATACGGTTCAACACATTGATCGCGTCCTGATATCTACGGTTATTGATAAAATTGAATGCTGCCTGCATCTCCGGATTCATATTATTGTACTGCTGATATCTGCCATTGCCATAAGATTGATTCCCATAGGAATTATTACCATAAGAATAGTTCCCTGAACCCGCGCCGTATCCGTAATTATATCCTCCATTCGCCCGCTCTTTCATAATTTCATCATAAGCTTCCTGTACTTCTTTGAACTTTTCTTCAGCAAGATCCCGAAGCGGATTATCCACATTGGCATCCGGATGATATTTCCGGCTCAGTTCTCTGTACGCCTTTTTTATCTCCTCTTCCGATGCATTTGGCGATACGCCAAGCACCTCATAAGGATTCTTTGTCATCTTCCTTTTCCTCGCTTTTCTTTTCTTGTATCTTTCTGTAATGTTTCCATACGCCATCATACAGGATATTCCGCAGGATATCCACGTCCAGTACACATGGCAGAATTTCAAAATTTCTTGCGCATTCGCCGATCATCATGCACAGAATGTCTCTGCATCTTTCTTCATATCCGGCTTCTTCATGCATCTTTTTCAATGGATTATAAGTTCCTTTTTCCAGGTCTTTATCCAGATCTTCGTAAGCATCCATAATGTAAATATATTTGCCCAGATAGAAACCGATCCCTCGAAGCTGCTGTTCCCAGCAGTCTTCTTTATATACCATCATCTCTTCCATCAGCCGGCCAAAGCAGCCTGCCGGATAGTCAACTTCCTGTATACCTTGAATTTCATATTCCGAAAGCTTTGCCATTTCTTCTCTGATCACCCGACTCTGCCTTGGATATTTCCGAATTGCTTTTTTTACTTTTCGCTTTAAAGCCATACTCCCGAGAAGCCCTGCTACTTTCTTCTCATCCTTCCAATCATCTTCCAGATGATAATACGCCATGATCAGATTCATATCAGCCGCATACTCTGTGATCTCATTTTCCAGCATTGGCTGTGGCTTTAACGGATGCGTCTTACAGCGATGGCTTTCTGCCTTTGTTTCACTTTCATATAAAGAAGTAAGTAAAATGATCACAAATGTCATATCATAGGCAAGCGTAAGCTGACCTGCGCTGCCATACTGTCTCTTCAGCGACTGACAAAGGCCACAGTAATACGCTTTATATTTATGATAATCTTTTACTTTTAATTCCGGCTCATTCGCCGTCACATATCCGAACATGTATTACTGAATTCCTCTCATTGTAAGCTGGATCCGCTTCTTCTGTAGATCAACGCTCATCACCTTTACATCTACAACATCTCCTACGCTGACTGCTTCCAGTGGATGCTTGATAAAACGATCCGTGATCTGGGAAATGTGCACCAATCCGTCCTGATGCACTCCAATATCGACAAATACACCAAAATCAATGACATTTCGCACGGTTCCTTTCAGAATCATTCCTTCCTTCAGATCCTTCATATCAAGGACATCCGTCCTGAGAATTGGTTTCGGCATCTCATCTCGTGGATCACGCGCCGGTTTTTCCAGCTCTTTGACAATATCCCGAAGGGTGATCTCTCCTATTCCAAGTTCCTCAGCGAGCTTTTTGTAATCTTTGATGGTAAGAGACAGACCTGCAAGTTTGCCGCCTGCAATATCTTCCGGCTTGAAGCCCTGCTTTTCAAGAAGCTTTCCTGACGCCTCGTAAGACTCCGGATGTACACTGGTTCCGTCAAGTGGATTGGTTCCGCCCTGGATCCTCATAAACCCGGCACACTGCTCAAATGCTTTTGGTCCAAGTTTTGGTACTTTGAGAAGTTCTTTTCTATTCTCAAATTTTCCATTTTCTTCCCTGTAGGCAACAATATTTTTCGCAAGGGTTCCGGAAATACCGGAAATATAAGAAAGCAGCGGAGCCGATGCAGTATTTAGATCCACACCGACTTTATTTACACAGTCTTCTACCACACCGCCAAGTGCTTCTCCTAATTTTTTCTGGTTCATATCATGCTGATACTGCCCGACACCGATCGACTGCGGATCGATCTTTACCAGTTCGGCAAGCGGATCCTGAAGACGTCTTGCGATGGATGTCGCGCTTCTCTGCCCGACATCGAATTTTGGGAATTCTTCTGTAGCAAGTTTACTTGCTGAGTACACAGATGCTCCCGCTTCATTTACGATCACATACTGCACTTTTTCCGGAATCTCTTTTAACAGTTCTACAATAAACTGTTCTGATTCTCTGGATGCTGTTCCATTTCCCAGAGAAATCAAAGAGATGTGATACTTTGGAATAATCTTTTTCAGCAGATCTTTTGCTGCCTGGATCTTCTTCGGAGTCGTAGGCGCTGTCGGATAAATTACAGTCGTGCCGATTACTTTCCCGGTCGGATCTACCACAGCAAGCTTGCATCCGGTACGGAATGCAGGATCCCATCCAAGCACAACCTGTCCGACGATCGGCGGCTGCATCAGAAGCTGCTCCAGATTCTTTCCAAACACAAGGATTGCGCCATCTTCTGCTTTTTCCGTCAGTTCGTTTCTCAGTTCACGCTCGATCGCCGGTGCGATCAGCCTCTGATAGCTGTCGGCCACAACCTCTTTCAAAACCGGTGTTGTGTATGGATTATCCCTGCGGATCACTTTCTTTTCCAGATAACGGAGAATTTCCTCTTCCGGTGCTTCAATCTTAACACTCAGGAATTTTTCTTTTTCTCCACGGTTGAGTGCCAGCACACGGTGTCCGGCTACTTTGCTGACCGCTTCTGTAAAATCATAATACATCTCGTATACAGATTCTGCTTTTTCGTCTTTTGCAGCAGAAACCAGCGTACCCTTTTTGAACGTCAGATCGCGGATCCTCTTTCTGTAATCTGCCTCATCTGAAATATTTTCTGCAAGAATATCTTTCGCACCGTCAATCGCTTCCTGCACATTTTTCACGCCCTTTTCTTCAGAAACATATTTTTCTGCCTCTTTTTCCAGGGGCTCCTTACTATTCTGAAGAGAGATCAGAACCGCCAGTGATTCCAGACCTTTTTCTTTTGCAATTGTCGCACGGGTCCGGCGTTTTGGTCTGTACGGACGATAAAGATCGTCCACCAGAACCTGCGTCTCTGCTGCCACGATCTGTGCTTTCAGCTCAGGTGTTAACTTGCCCTGTTCTTCAATACTTGCAAGAACCTGTTCTTTTTTCTCTTCCAGGTTCCACAGATAGGTCAGTCGTTCATATAATTTACGAAGCTGTTCATCATCCAGTGTACCGTGTGCTTCTTTTCTGTAACGCGCAATAAACGGAATGGTATTTCCTTCATCGATCAGCTTTACAGCCGCATCTACCTGCCACTTTTTTACGCCCAGTTCTTCTGTTATTTTCTGGTTAATATCCATTGATATCCAATCCTCTCTTTTTGTTCGCTATGGATTTAATGATACCATGTCATCTCTTATTTTTCAATTCCCGTTAAAATTACAGAGTTCGCTCGGTTTTCTTGTCTTTTTCTATTAAATATGCTATACTACAGCTAATCTGACTGAAAAATTTTAAGAAAGGATTAACCAAATGTCAAGCGATATTGAAAAAGAGCCACTGTCCAGACAACAGAAAAAATCAAAAGAAACCAAAGCACGTATCTTTCATGCAGCCAAGACAATTCTGCAGAAGCAGGGATACGATCAGCTTTCCATAAAAAATATCTGTGATGAAGCAGGTGTCTCCAACGGCAGCTTCTATCATCATTTTAAAACCAAAGATGATCTTTTATCTTATTATATTGAAGAACAGCCAAGCATCAATCCGGATCTTCTGGATATGCCGGAAGATGCAGATGAGGCAAAGATCGGTATCATCCACGTTTATCTGAATTACGCACAGTACTGCAGGGAACTCGGAGTAGAATTCATGTCCAACTACTACACACCGCGCAACCAGGCACTGAACCCAACGATCCGTACCGAGCGACCGTACCCGATCCTTACCGTAGAGAATTATCTTCGCAAAGCGATTGATGCCGGCATCATTGCGCCAAAGATTTCCCTGGATGAAATCTGCACTGATATCCGTATGCTGGTTATCGGAAATGTATTTGAATGGTGTCTGCATAACGGAGAGACTGATTTTGAAGGTAATATCCGCCGTTCGATCGGGCATTATCTGGATGGCATTTTCTGATTTCACAGATATACCACAGCGTAAAATGAATTTTTCATATTCCTTCGCTGATTTTTTACAGCACATATTTTCAAAAAAGGTGTCATGGATTTTTATGTCCATGGCACCTTTTCGGCTTATCTGTTGTTATATAAACTTGTACATCGTTGTTGTTTCGTAAGTTTCGCCCTTCTCGCATACCGGCCCGGCAAAATTCTCTTTATGGATTGCATCCGGGAAGAACTGTGTCTCGAAGCAGGCTGCCTGGCGTTTGTGGTAATGCGCCCCGCCTTTTCCTTTGGCATCAACAATAAAGTTGCCTGTATAAAGCTGCATTCCCGGAAGGTCTGTATAAACTTCCATAGTGATTCCGCTCTCTTCCGAGGACATCTCTGCCACTTTCGCAAATTCTCCTTTATTGTTCAGAACCCAGTTATGATCATATCCTTTCCCGAAATTCAGTGCTTCATAATCTGTCTCGATTTCTTTGCCAATTGCTTTCTTTGTGCGGAAATCCATCGGTGTTCCTTCTACCGGTGTGATCTCGCCTGTCGGAATAGACTCGGCATCGGCTCTGGTAAATGCATCTGCATCAATCCATACTTCCTGATCCAGTACATCTCCTGATGCATGTCCATCCATATTAAAATAGCTGTGATTTGTCATATTGATCAGAGTATCTGCATCCGGAACTGCATGGTAAGCGATCTTCACTGCATTGTCTTCTGTCAGAGTATATGTTACCTCAATATGTACAGCTCCCGGATATCCCTGATCACCATCCGGGCTGTCCAGTTCAAATGTAATATGATCATCTGCGGTTTCTTTTACCTTCCACATTCTCTGGTTATAAAAATCCATTCCGCTGTGGAGATTATTGCCATTATCATTCTTTTCAAGCTGATAGGTCACTCCGTTCAGTTCAAAGGATGCTCCTCCGATACGGTTTGCACTTCTCCCGACAATTGCACCGAAGAACAGATCTCCTTCTTCATATCCTGATGCCTCATCATATCCAAGCACAACATCACACGGCTTGCCTTCTTTGTCCGGTACGATCACCTGTACCAGCGTTGCACCGTAATCGGATACTGCAATCTCCATTCCGTTTTTATTTGTGAGCGTATATAATTTTGTCTCGTCACCTTTAACTGTTACACCAAAATCTGTTACTTTCATTTTTCCTCTTCCGCCCTTTCTGTTAATTGTGCCTGTAAAACAGACATCTCTTTTACAGGTGTTATTGTAACATAATTTTTTTATTTTTTGCACCCTTTATCGTTGTTCTGCCATTTTGTACATATTGCTGATATTTTTTATCATTTTGTGACAAAATTAACTTATTTGTCTATTTATTAACTTTGCTTGCAAGATTGTACTAAAATGCATACAATATCATTATAAGTGTGTCCATAGAGTTAATCTATAGTATTCAGATGCTTTCCCTATGATTTTCTTCATCTGTCCTGTAGATTAGCAAAAAAAGTTAAAGGAGAAAAAAGCTATGAGTAGACTTGAAATCACTGCACCGGACAAAGCCCAGCTGGTTATCGAAGGGCTCTACAAAGATCTGGAGCGAAGAATTGAATCCAGTCCTCCGGGACTATGTCCTGTTGACATGACTCGTGCTTTCCTGGAGATGTGTCATACACATACCTGTGGAAAATGTGTGCCGTGCCGTGTTGGTCTGTGGCAGCTGAAAAACCTGCTGACCGACGTTATGAACGGAAACGCAACTATGGAAACATTAGACCTGATGGAAGAACTCTCTGTATCAATCATGGAAGGAGCTGACTGTGCGATCGGGTATGAAGCAGCTCACATGGTTTACAAAAGTCTGATGGGATGTCGGGAAGACTATGAAGAACATGTGCGCCAGGGAAGATGTACCTGCCAGTACGCACAACCTGTTCCTTGTGTATCTTTGTGCCCGGCACATGTAGATATTCCGGGATATATCGCTCTTGTCGAAGAAGGACGTTACGCAGATGCGATCCGCCTGATCCGTAAGGACAATCCATTCCCGACCACCTGTGGTTTTATCTGCGAACATCCTTGTGAGGCACGCTGCCGTCGTAACATCGTAGACGATGCAGTCAATATCCGCGGTCTTAAGAGAATGGCTGCTGATTATGCTGGAAAAGTTCCACCGCCGCCATGCGCTCCATCTACCGGAAAGCGTATTGCCGTTGTTGGTGGTGGCCCTGGTGGATTAAGTGCAGCTTACTATCTGCAGCTGATGGGACACCAGACAACCGTATTTGAGATGTTGCCGGAACTTGGCGGTATGCTCCGCTATGGTATCCCGAACTACCGTCTGCCGAAAGACCGTCTGAACGATGATATCAATGCCATCCTTGAGACCGGTGTCAAAGTTGAATTTGGCAAACGGATTGGAAAAGATATGACAATCCAGAGTCTGCGTGAAGAATACGACGCAGTTCTTATTACAATCGGTGCAAGTACCGATAAAAAACTTGGTATCGAAGGCGAACACTCAGAAGGGGTCCTTTCTGCTGTTCAATTCCTTCGTGATGTAGGAAAGAACCAGAACCCGGATCTTACCGGACAGGAAGTAGCCGTTATCGGTGGCGGTAACGTATCTATGGATGCTGTCCGTACCGCAAAACGTCTGGGTGCTAAAAAAGTCAGCATCGTTTACCGCCGCCGCGTGGCAGATATGACTGCCCTTCCGGCAGAGATTGAAGGTGCTGTTGCAGAAGGAATCGAAGTACAGACTCTGATGGCTCCTTCCCGCATCGAAACAGATGAAAACGGTCACGTAAAAGGAATCTACGTTACACCACAGATGATTAGTAAGATCAAAGACGGTCGTGCAAGTGTACGTCCGACAGGTGCTCCTGACGTATTCATTCCATGCCAGACACTGATCGTTGCGATCGGACAGGATATTGAATACCAGCACTTTGAAGAAGCCGGTGTTCCTGTACAGAGAGGTAAGATCTTAACCGAAAAATACGGCGGATTCGATAACATTCCGGGTGTATTTGCCGGTGGAGACTGTGCTTCCGGTCCTGCATCCGTAATCAAAGCTATTGCTGCTGCAAAAGTAGTAGCTGCTAACATAGACGAATACCTGGGATATCACCACATTATCAGCTGTGACGTTGAGATTCCTGAAGCGCGTCTTGATGACCGCCCGCCGTGCGGAAGAGTAAACATGACCGAGCGTGAAGCCTGCGAACGTGTCTGTGACTTTAACGGTGTAGAAAACTGCATGTCCGAGGCAGAAGCGAAACAGGAAGCCAGCAGATGTCTGCGTTGCGACCACTTCGGCTACGGCATTTTCAAAGGAGGTCGTGAAACATTATGGTAAATCTTACAATTGATAATATAAACGTATCTGTCCCGGAAGGTACTACCATCATGGATGCTGCCAAAATGGCGGATATCCCGATTCCAAAGCTCTGCTATCTGAAAGATATCAACGAGATCGCAGCCTGTCGTGTCTGCGTTGTTGAACTTGAGGGAATGGAACGGCTGGTAACTTCCTGCAACAACGTAGTAAAAGAAGGTATGGTAATCCATACAAACAGCCCAAAGGTTCGTACAGCCAGAAGACAGACTGTACAGCTTATCCTTTCCCAGCACGACTGCAAATGTGCTACCTGTGTCAGAAGCGGTAACTGTACTCTGCAGAGTCTTGCAAATGACCTGAACATCATCGAAATACCATTTAAGCAGCGTCTGGAAGAATTCCCTTGGGATAAAGAATTTCCGCTGATCAGAGACTCACAGAAATGCATCAAATGTATGCGCTGTATCCAGGTCTGTGACAAGATCCAGGATTTACATATCTGGGATGTGACAAGTACTGGTTCCCGTACTACCATTAATGTAACCGGCAACCATAAGATCTCCGAGGTTTCCTGTTCTCTGTGCGGTCAGTGTATTACTCACTGCCCGGTCGGCGCTCTGCGCGAACGTGATGATACAGAGAAAGTATGGGATGCAATCGCTGATGACAAAAAAGTCGTTGTTGCACAGGTTGCCCCTGCTGTACGTGCTGCATGGGGTGAAGCTCTTGGTCTTTCCCGTGAAGAAGCAACTGTCGGCAAGATCATGGATGCTCTGAAGAAAATGGGTATTGACTATGTATTCGATACCTCCTTCACAGCAGACCTTACTATTATGGAAGAAGGAAATGAATTCCTGCAGAGATTTACAAAAGGCGAATTAAATCTTCGTCCGATGTTTACCTCCTGCTGCCCTGGATGGGTACGCTTCCTTAAATCACAGTACCCACATCTGGTGCCACAGCTTTCAACAGCCAAGTCACCACAGCAGATGTTCGGTTCTGTTATGAAGAGCTATTTTGCAGAATCCATCGGTGTGAAACCGGAAAATATGTTTACTGTATCTATCATGCCATGTGTAGCCAAAAAAGGCGAAAGCAACATGGAACTGTTCTATGGTGAATATGCCGGACACGAGACAGACGTTGTACTTACAACTCGTGAATTGACACGCATGATCCGTTCTGCACATATTGATCCTGCTTCTTTGGTTGATCGTGAATGCGATCCTCTGATGAAAGAATGGACCGGTGCCGGTGTTATCTTCGGAACAACAGGTGGTGTTATGGAAGCAGCACTTCGTTCTGCTCACTACCTTGTAACCGGACGTAACCCTGATCCGGATGCATTCAAGATTGTCCGCAATCCTGGTGGACAGCCAGGTGTTGTAGAAGCTGAGATCCAGCTTGGAGATGCTACTGTTCGTGCTGCTGTTGTCAGCGGACTCGGAAACACACGTAAACTGATCGAAGCAATCGAACATGGTGAAGTACATTATGATTTTGTAGAAGTCATGGCCTGCCCTGGCGGATGCGTCGGCGGTGGCGGTCAGCCAATCCATGACGGAGAAGAACTTGCACGGACACGTGGTGAAAATCTTTATTTCCTTGATAAGAATGCACCACTTCGCTTCTCACATGAGAACCCGGATGTACTCCGTCTGTACCGTGATTTCTTTGAGAAACCGCTTTCTCACAAGTCACATATGTTGCTTCACACGGATCATAACGCATGGGAGATGCCTAGATAAATCAAATTTTGCCCTCTAAAAGATTGTAACGAATATATAAATAATTTATGGAAGCCACGTATTCTATAAACTAAGATATAGAAATTGAGCCCTTCTATATCTCTAAAATCCAGAAATGGGAAATGACCTGCCATGTCATTTCCCATTTCTGGATTCAACAAACTAGTATATTCTTTTTATACCTTCTAAGCTCTGTCAGATTCTTCTGTCATCTTCTTATAATACAGAATCAGATCTGCTGCCTGTTCATAGGACAACTCTGTAGTGCTGACCGAAAGATCATAATTCTTCGACATTCCCCATTCCTGTCCGGTATAATCCTTACGAAAAGCGCTTCTTTTCTCATCCACATCCTGGATCTTACGTTTCGCTTTCATTCTGCTTGTAATATGATCACGCTCTTTCACGCGTTCAATTCGTGTTTCCATATCTGCATGGACAAATACACTAAAAGCTTCTTCTCGGTTTCTCATCAGATAACCTGCGCACCTTCCCATAATAATACATGGTCCTTCTTCCACAAGCTCTTCAATCAGCTTAAATGGATATGGCTTCTTCTTCGGTTCTGCAAAATTCATTGCGATTGAATAAAGAAGGCTGTCCACCGGCTGTTCATCCAGATACTCCTGCATTTCTTTCTCGTATCCGCGCATCTTTGCAATTTCAAACAGCTTCTCTTTATCGTAAAACGCATAACCGGTACGCTTTGCCAGCAATTCACCGATTTCATGTCCGCCGCTTCCATATTCCCGTCCGATACAGATAATTGTTTTCTCCATATTCTGCACACTCCTCTCTAATACAGGTGATAGAAAATCGATGCACCTACAACCGTCATCAATCCGGCCACTGCAATAGAAAGACTGCTCATTGCTCCTTCAATCTCTCCGATTTCCATTGCCTTTGCCGTTCCCATAGCATGGGAAGCTGTTCCGATTGCCAGTCCTTTTGCAATCGGATGCTCAATTTTGCAGAGCTTACAGATTCCCTCTGCAAACATATTTCCAATAATTCCGGTAATTACGATTGCAGCAACTGTAATCGTCACAATTCCACCAAGCTCTTCTGAGATTCCCATACCGATCGCTGTGGTAATTGATTTTGGAAGAAGCGTTACATAGAACTGCTTCTTCAGGTGGAACAACATAGAAAATACCCATACACCGGCAAGGCTGGCAAATACACCTGTTGTAATTCCTGCAATGATCGCTTTCAGATTCTTCTTAAGAAGATTCATCTGCTGATAAAGCGGAATTGCAAGACAGACTGTAGACGGTGTCAGAAGGTAGCTCAGTACATTCGATCCCTTATCATAAGTATCATAATCAATTCCAGTCACTTTTAGCACGATAATTACAAAAACAATCGAAACAAGAAGTGGATTAAAGATACCAATTTTTAACTTCTTACGCAAAAAAATTCCTGCCTCATATCCAAAAAGACTGATCGCCATACAAAAAAAGGTCGATCCATGCAGCATATTACTCATCCTTCTTCTCCTCTTTCTTCAGTACAAACTGAGCGGTTCTTCCACTCACGCCCATAACCAGCACTGTTGTCACTACAATTGTAACCATGATCGGAACAAGAACCGGTTTTAAGTCTCCCCATGATACCATCAGACCTACTCCTGCAGGGATAAAAAGCATCGGCATGATTTCAATCAGAAATCCACCGGCCTCATCAACTGCTTTCAAAGGAATTACTTTTGTCTGCAAACCTGCCAGCAAGATCAGCAAGCCATAAATACTTGCAGGAACCGGTAGTGGAAGGATTGCATGCAAAAGCTCTCCTGCAAAAGAAATCAATATGATAATCAAGAATTGTCTTATAAATTTCACAGTATTACCTCCATTTATTTTATGTTCATTTTTTAACACATGTACCAGAATAGCACTTTTAACACTCTGCCTCAATAAATTTTTGCATTTTTATTGTTTTTTTGACAATATCCTCTCATTCCGATGCTAGAATGAAACTAAATTTACAGAAGTGAAGGGATGACTTTATGTATCATTTTATAGCCAATCCTAACGCCCGCTCGGGTCAGGGACTTGCACTATGGGAAAAGATTAAATTAAAGCTGATAGCAGAACATATAGATTACCAGATCCATTTTACACATCACCGGCATCACGCAACGGAAATTGCCGCCGAGCTTACCGCCTCCGGGGATCCTGTTACGATCGTTGTACTTGGTGGTGATGGAAGTGTGGATGAAGTAATCTGTGGTCTGCAGAATTTAAGCCTGGTTACCCTCGGTTACATTCCGATCGGCTCTGGCAATGATTTTGGCCGGGGACTTGCCCTTCCATCCGATACCATGAAAGCTCTGGATCTGGTACTTCATTCTGAACAGACGCGCAAGATCAATCTTGGTGTATTGTACTATCATGACAAGGTTCACCGTTTTGCCGTCAGTTCCGGAATCGGATACGATGCAGCTATCTGCCATCAACTTTGTATTTCCAGGGTTAAAGTCTTTTTTAACCGGCTTGGTCTGGGCAAACTTGCCTATGCAGCCTGCTCACTCTACCGTCTGCGCCGCTGTCAGCCAGATGAGATGGAAATTCTTCTGGACGATACCAAAAGACTTCATTTTAAACGGGTTTTCTTTGCCTCTGCATTTAATCTTCCTTATGAAGGTGGTGGATGCAAATTCTGCCCGGATGCCAAACCGGATGATGATCTGCTGGACTTTATTGTGATTGCAAATGTTCCCAAAATTATTGCTCTGGCAATTCTGCCGACTGTGTTTTCCGGAAAGCATACCCGACTTCCAGGCGTACATATCTTCCGCTGTAAAAAAGCAGAAGTACACTCAAAAATAGCACTTCCGGTACATTCTGACGGCGAACCGATTTATCTCCAGAAGGATGTTTCGTTCTCTCTCGAACCTGAGACACTGAAAATTATTACATAAAAGAAGGGGACTTTTCTATGCTGTTGTTTTGGATTCTTTTAACTGTTGTTGTATGTTTTTTCTTATATTTATATATGATCATGCCGAATACTTCCCGCCGAAGCAAAATCCTCCCTTATCTCAAGCGGGATTATGCCCATCGCGGACTACATGATTCTTCCCGGCTGATTCCCGAGAATTCTATGCTGGCATTTCGTGAGGCAGTAAAACAAAATCTTGCCATCGAACTTGATATCCATCTCACCCGTGATGGAAAAGTAGTCGTATTCCATGACGAGTCTTTAAAGCGGATCTGCAATGCCGAAGGGACAGTTGAGGATTCCACGTTTGATACGCTACAGCACCTGCATCTTTCCGGAACTTCGGAGCATATGCCACTTTTTTCAGATGTCCTTCGCTATGTCAATGGGCGTGTTCCTCTTCTGATTGAACTGAAGCTTCCGGACAGCAATATGAAGCTCTGTCCTGCCGCATGGGATATTTTAAAGGATTATAAAGGACCTTATATGATCCAGTCTTTCAACTCCCTTGGAATCCGATGGTTTCACAAGCATGCGCCTCAGGTTCTTCGTGGACAGCTTTCTTCTGCCCTGACTCGCACGAATCCGGAAAATCCTTTTCTGGCGCGCTTTTGTGTACAGTTCCTGCTGACCAACCTGATTTGTCGTCCGGACTTTATTTCTTATAAACTTGCAGATACCGGCAATCCTTCCGTCTGGCTGAACCACTATCTGTACCGTATTCCGATGGCAGTCTGGACACTCCGCAATCAAAAAACTTATAAAACTGCACGGAATAAATATGATATGTATATCTTTGAAGGTTTCTCCGTAAAATAGAGAATAGAAAAAAATATGAATGTTTTATGAAGTCTGTTGTCGAGAAAAATTTTTAATGTTATACTACCTCTAGTAACAAGGAAGAAACATCTTCACCCGAAGGAGCTGATTTTTATCATGAGTCATATTTTTAAAAAATTAAAGACACTGATGCATACATACAGCCATGCATGGGTATTACTATATGCTTTTATTTATTTTCCATGGTTTACTTATCTGGAACGCCATGTGACCGACAATTATTTTGTAATCCATTCGATATTCGATGACTACATCCCGTTTTGTGAATATTTCATCATTCCGTACCTGCTGTGGTTTGCTTATATTGCAGTCACACTGGGATATTTGTTCTTTAATGATAAACAGGGATTTTACAAAGCCTCCGCGATCATGTTCAGCGGTATGACCATTTTTCTGATCATCTGCACGGTATTTCCGAACGGATTGAACTTGAGACCGGAAGTATTTACGCGTGATAACTTCTGTATCGAGCTGGTTAAACGGATCTATCAGACGGATACACCTACGAATGTGCTTCCAAGTCTTCATGTATACAACTCTATTTGTTGTTACATCGCAATTTCCCATTGCGAGAAGCTTCAGCACTCCAGATTGATCCAGAAAGGATCTCTTGTTTTAAGCATTCTGATCATTCTGTCAACCATGTTCCTGAAGCAACATTCCGTAGTGGATGTAGTTGCTGCATGTGTGATGGCATATTTCATGTACTCACTAATTTATGCACAGGAAGGTGCAAAGTCACCACGGCTTGCACGTCAGGTGATTTAAACACTTATAATTATTTTGTTTGATCCAAAGAAAGGACATCGCATTTCGCAAAACCGAAAAGCAATGTCCTTCTTTTATTTCACCTTCCATGCGCTAAACGCCGATGGCATGGAATATTCCTTTTGTATTTCTTCCGGATGTGCAAAGATCATCTCTTCTTTGCAGTTCTTCTCCAGTTCATCCACGATCACCTCATACGCAGTCATATGCCATTCAATATGGCTGAAAATATGCTTCGCATTCCGCAGCTTTTTCACACGGATCGGTGCAAGCCCGATAGATTTACTGTAAGCGGTTACTTCGTCCATCGTAAGCTTTCCGTCCAGATTCGGGAACTCATACATACCTGCAAGCAGTCCCTTATCCGGTCGTTTTCGGATTGCCACATGATCACCATCCTTAAAAATCAAAACGGTTCTCTCCTCAATCCTGCGCGCTTTTGCCTTTTTCTTCACCGGCAGTTCATTCTGGATTCCCAGCCTTTTCGCTTCACAGATTCCCGTAAGAGGACAGATTTCACACTTTGCCTCCCCATTCGGCACACAGACAATCGCACCAAGTTCGATCAGCCCCTGGTTAAAATCCGATGCTGCATCTTCCGGGATCACCGGTTCAATCGCATTTTCTATCTTTGTCCTGACGGACGCTTTCATAATATCTTCATCGCTCGCCAGCAGTCTTGATACCACCCGGAGAACATTTCCGTCCACTGCCGGCTTTGGAATTCCATAGGCAAAAGAAGAAATTGCTCCTGCCGTATAATTTCCAATTCCTGGAAGCGCCTTGATCTCCTCATAATTTTCCGGAAATTTTCCTGCGTATTCTTCCTCGATCTTCTGCGCTGCTTTTTGCATATTGCGTACCCGGTTATAATATCCAAGCCCTTCCCAGAGCTTTAAAAGCTTATCCTCCGATGCCTCGGCTAGATCTTTTACCGTTGGAAGCTCTGTCATGAAACGCTCAAAAAATGGCTTTACGGCTTCCACTCTCGTCTGCTGTAGCATAATTTCAGACACCCATACCCGATAGGCATTTACATGATGTCTCCATGGCAGATCCCGTTTCCGCTCTCTGTACCATTCCACAAGCAGCTCCGGTGCTTCATAGAGCTGTGGATTGGTAAGTACTACCGGAACTTCGTCCGCAATTGCAATGGAATCCTCCGTTACAAAACAGTCCTTTGCGATCACCTGAACCCCGGTTTCCGCTGCTTCTGCAAGAATATCTGCAAATTCCTTGTGAGTCCGTCTGTTTGGTGTAAAATAACGTACTCCTTTCATCTGGACCACAAAGAATACATAAGCCTCGTACCCCTCCTGCACCGCTTCTTCCAGCTCTTTTAAATGCTTCACTGCCCGCTCGCTCGGTGCATCCGGAAACTTTACCACGCCTTCTTCTTCCAGCGTAACCCCTTTCACTTCTATAAACGCTTTTTTCTCTTCATATTCCACATACAGGTCAAACCTGGAATTCTTATAGGTAACTTCCGGTCTGACGATCTTCACGTCCTTGAACCATCTCCCGGCTTCAATCCATTCCTGCACCACTTTGTTTGTCACCTGGGAATCCATATTGATCAGCCGGTCAGCCTTCCTGACACTGATCAGGTCCCAGCCAGTCTTACGCCCTGCACTTTCAGACTTCCGGACAAACACTTCTGCTCCCGGAACAAGAAGTTCCGCGCACCTCCCTGTGTTCTTCACATGGACCGTTTCTTCTTTTCCATTTATTTCTATTTTTGCTATAAATCGATTAGGGCGCTTTAAAAAGCGCCCCTTTTGTATTCTCTCATATATCATATTATTGCTCCCGGTTTCCGGCTATCACAAGTGGAATCTGTTCATGCTCCGCTTTTCGGATATACTCTTTGCTGATCTGCGAATCCGTAATGATCTTGTATACATCCTTAACCGGACAGATCACGGCTCAAATCCGCAACTCTTACTTTTCCATTTTCTGTTACTTTCTGTAATATATGATTCCGTCTTTCCTGTAACATTTTCCCCTCCACATAACAGGCTATCTCAGATGTACTCTGGCCGGTCCGAGTTTTTTTGTTGCCAATGTCAAAATCGGTACAAACTTGTCCCCAAAATCCGGTTTTGGTACAATCAATGCCTTTTCTGTCTCATAATAAAATGCAATTGTCTTTGGTGTTGTAACTACCTTCTGGATCTGTTCCCATTCATAAGTTTCTTTTTTTCAGCAAACTCTACCTGGATACCTTCATCATTGAAAATCATTTCATTCGGAACGTGGTAACGTTCAATTCCTTTTACCTGCTTTTTAGAACGGTATTTCAGAAGCAATGGTGTATACACAATAAACACAACCTCTGCTACCAGATAAAAAATAATCTGCACGGGTTTTATCTTTCCCATAACCAGCATGATGATTCCCATAAAAGCAATCGCTGCTCCCAGAATATTTGTCAGAAAACCTGCCAGTTTCGAATAGGTATGATATAACGTAAAGTCAAACAGGTATGTATCTGTCATCCGAACTGTAATTTTCTCTTCCACTTTCCTTTCTTTAATAGTTTTCACTCTTTCGTTCGACAACTATTCTCTATAAAACAAAAGTCCTCTTGTATTGTAACACACAAGAGGACTTCATTCCATAAACAAATTATAACATTTTTATTCTTCCGGTGCAGCTTCACCTGTAACTTTGTAGTGAGCCCATCCTTCCGGTGAATAAATACCTTTCTGTTTCTTCTGCATGGACTCTTTACAGGACGTGCTGCATGGGATGCTGATAAATTCGACAAGCTGATACGTGACGCTAAGGCAACCTACGAAGCACAGTAACCGGACTTCTCCAGTACAAAGCAAAATATGCCTTTTCGATTCACTGAAAATACATATCCCATTAAATTCAAAAGCGGGACAGTAAAAGGTTTGTCCTTTACTGCCCCGCTTTTCTTTTACCAATCTGTATACAGATCTATATTTCCGGATCCACTTCCGGTATCATATACTTTTCCAGCACCAAGTGACGTCTCTACAACTGTTCCTCTCGGGTAATCATCACTTGCCAAAACAATGTAACCATCGGCATCCCTGATTGTTCCGTCACTTGCTATATGGCGTCCTGGGATCGCAAGCCCTCCTCCCGGAAGTACCTTCTGAGAATAGTAAGTCTCGGTATGTCCATTATACCAGATCCTTCCCTTTGACGGGGTAAGACCGCCTGATGGGATCACATAGCCACCGCTTCCAGAATTGGAAGAATCGGAACTAGTATTATTCGATGAATTGTTGTTGGAAGGATTATTATTTCCAGAAGAACTGTTATTCCCCGCTGAACTGCTGTTCCCGGAATTATTGCCCGCAGATGTATTACTTCCGTTGGAAGCTGACGCCTGCTTTGTCTCTTCCTGTGCCTTTTTTGCCAGCTGCTCATCCGCTTTCCTCTGGGCTTCCTCCTCCTGCTTTTTCTGTGCCGCACGTGCCGCCTCAAGCTGTGCATTTACCGTGGCAAGGTCTGTCGAAGTCTCTTCTGCTTTTGCCTGCAACGCTGCCTGTTCACTGTCCAGCTGGCTTTGCAGGTCAAGCAGTTCCTGCTGCCTGCTTTTCAGTTCAGCCTCCTGCTCTTCAATACCTTCACGTACTTTCACCATATTCTCCAGCATATCCTTATCGTACTTTGTAATATTCTGGATAAAGTCTACACGGTTCAGGAACTCTCCCATACTTTTTGCTTCACATACCATAGAAAGCAGTGTGTCCGAACCATTTTCATACATGTACTTAATTCGAGTCTTCATGTTTGCATACTGTACTTCCTCGTTATTACGGGAAATCTGGAGCGATGCTTCCAAACGGAATACTTCATTATTAGACTCTTCAATTTTCACTTCTGTCTCAGCGATTTCATTGCTGATCGTAACCAGATCCTGGTTGATCCCTTCCAACTGACTCTGTAGATTACTGGTCTTATCTTCGAGGCTGTCCACCTCTTCTGCATGTACCGACATCCCCGACAGCGCGATACCGAATGCACAGATCAGAGAAAGTCCGCACTGTACGATTCGTTTTTTCTGCATTTTCATAAATGTAATCCTTTCTTGAATGTTTTGGGGTAACACTAAGATAGTATATACTATTTTAATCAAAAGAACAACCTTCTATTTTCCGGAAAGGTCTGTACACAGCCATTACTTCCCATTTTCAACATACAAAAAGCTTCTTCAGATGCCATTTTTCTCTAAGTGTATGACAGCAAAAAGGAACAGGCTTTTTACTGATTTCAATCAGTTAAGCCTGCTCCCTTTTCAGCAGAGCCTATGCTGTCGGCTCTGCAACTGTTTTACTTTTATCTTTTTTCACTCTGTATCCAGCAGTTGTTCTGCAGATGACCGGATCAAAGATCAGGAACATTGCCGGAAGGACAGTCAGTACTACGATCACACTGATGATCGCTCCTCTTGAAAGAAGTTCACAGATAGAACCGATCATATCAACCTGTGTATAACAAGTCACACCAAATGTTGCCGCAAAAAAGCTCAGTCCACTAGTAATGATCGATGGCATACTGATTCTGTGTGCAATCGCAACAGATTCTTTCTTACTCTTGCCTTTCATACGTTCTTTCTGATATCTGGTCGTCATAAGGATTGCATAATCAACGGTTGCTCCCAGCTGGATTGCTCCGATAACGATACTTGCAACGAACGGAAGACTCTTGCCCTGATAGAACGGAATCGCCATATTAATCGTAATCGCAAACTCGATAACCGAAACCAGAATGATCGGAAGCGAGATGGATTTAAATATAAGCAAAATGATAATAAAGATTGCTGCGATTGAAATAACGTTAACCCTTGTCAGATCGATATCTGTTACATCCTGCAGGTCTTTCATCAGTGGTGCTTCACCGATTACCATTCCAGACTTATCATAGGATTTTACAATCTTATCAATCTGTTTGATCTGTTTGTTGACCTGCGGAGTTGCAGACTCATACTTGGTACATACAAACATCAACTCGGTATCCTTACCCTGAAGCATACTCTTTACATCATCCGGGATCATCGATTCCGGAATAGAAGATCCAACGATAGAGTTAAGTCCAAGTGTCCATTTTACACCTTTGACATCATCAATTTCACTCATCATTGCCTTTTTCTCTTTGGCATCCATGTCTTTATCTACCATAACTATATGCATTGTACTCATATCAAAGTCATCTTTCAGTTCACTGTTTGCCACATTTGATGGAAGTGACTGTGGAAGTGACTGTGCAATATTATAATAAATTTTTGTATGATTATTGCCATAAATAGCAGGAATAAGCAAGATCAGGAAAGCAACGATCCATACTTTGTAATGTTTGGTGATAAATGCCGAAACCTTATCCATGCTCTTGATCAGCGGTTTATGCTTGGTTTTTTCAATCGGTTTATCAAAGATAAGAATCATTGCCGGAAGGATTGTTACACAGCAAAGCACTCCAATGATAACACCTTTTGCCATAACAATACCAAGATCACGACCAAGTGCAAATGTCATAACACAAAGAGCTGCAAATCCTGCTACTGTGGTGACAGAACTTCCTACAATGGATTTGAATGTATTAGAAATCGCATGTCCCATCGCACGGTTCTTATCTCCCGGGAAACGGCGCTTGTTCTCTTCGTAGCTATTCAGCAGGAAAATGGAGTAATCCATCGTAACCCCCAGCTGCAATACCGCCGTCAGCGCTTTTGTAATGTAACAGATCTCGCCAAGGAAAATGTTACTTCCCAGATTATATACAATCGCTACACCTATACTGATTAGGAAAAAAATCGGTACCAGGAAGGATTCTCCGGTAATTTCCAGCACCAGAAAAGAAAGAATTGCCGCAATTACAACATAAATCGGGACTTCTTTCATTGCTACATTCTTGATATCGGCTACAACACCTGTCATACCTGCAATAAAACACTGTTTGCTGGCAATCTTACGCATCTCACCAACTGCATTCATTGCTTCGTCAGATGAAGTCGTATTGTCAAATAATGCGAGCATCAGTGTCGCATCTCCGTTGTAGAAGGCTTTTCTCAAATCGGATGGAATCATCTCTACCGGCAGTGAAAGATCTGCCACATCACCATACCATAATACTTTTTCGACATGATCAACCTTATTAAACTGATCTGCCAGCTTCTGGATATCTTTCATGTCCGTATCCTCTACAACAACCATGGCGAATGCACCCATACCATATTCATCCACCATAACGTCCTGTCCTTCTACTGTTTCCAGTGATTCCGGAAGGTAACTGAGCAAGTCGTAGTTAATTCTTGTCTTCGCCATTCCAATAAATGACGGAATCAAAAGCAGTATCCCCAGTAACAAAATTATAAATCTGTGTTTTGCTATCCATTTTCCCGCTTTGACCACAATAATCATCTCCCTGTCTTTACATTTTTATTCTATAGAATATTATACAAAAAAATGACTGATGGTCAATATCAAATAGTCACAATAATTTCATAATTAAAAAATGAATTTTGGTCATTTTTAGCATGGTTAATTTTTTATTATTTTCCAAAAACTATAAACTACAAAAAAACTGCTACTGGCAGTTTTTCTTATACACAAACATAATCAGGTAGAAGGGGATGTGAAAAAACTCGATTGAGTTTTTTTACATCTCCCTTTTTGTACCTGTTGTGTATAAATGACTGAAATCATGCGCAAAGAAAGCACACTTCCCCTACCCCATAGAAATTCTTTTTTTGAATCTATGCGGCAGTTCTGTTTCTCATCTTTTTTTTCTGATATTTATATAGATTGTGGCCTATCGCCACGAGTAAAACTTCCAGTTTGACTGAATGAATACCTCTTCGGACAATTCTCTTGTACCAACGGTCGTTTTTCATAATTCCGAAAGTGCCTTCTGCTTGTATCGAACGGTTCATTCGTAATAACGCACCGTGGATACTTTCTAGGTTTTCGATTACTTCCTGATGCATGGAAGTTAATTCCTGATTGATCCGAACGGTTCGATTCTTATCTGTCTTCTTACATTTCTCTGCATATGGACATCCACTACAGTCTTCGCATTCATACAATTCTTCCTTACGTCCGTATTGATTTCCCCTCACATTTTTTCTGTATAAAAAATGGAATGCTTTATCGTTAGGACATCTCATGACACCTTGCTCATCAATTCTGAAGTTAACTGCACGAAATGGATCTTCATGATATTTCTGATCCTTAGTTTCCTTTTTAAACATTGGAAATTTCATATACTTTTCAATTCTGTTCTGTTCACAGAAAATATAATTGTTGTATGAGCCATATCCAGCATCTGCCACAGGATATTTGGGATAGAATCCATAAGTTTGTTTGAAGTGCTCCATCAAAGGAACGAAACAATCCATATCCGAACGATAATGGTTCACGTCAACAACTGCAATATATTCATCTGCTACACCAATCTGTACATTATATGCTGGCAGAAGCTGATCATTGCCCATGTAATCCGTTTTGATACGCATAAAGGTAGCTGAGTTATCTGTTTTAGAGTAACTGTTTCGATTAGGACCACAGATTTCAATTTTTTGTATGTATTCTTGAAGTTTCTGACAGAAAGTAGTCAAGTGTTCATAATGACGCTGTTCTTTGGATTTTCGCTTTCCACTTCCGTAAACAAATGTACTTGTATCCAGTTCCCATAAAAGTACTAGCTGCTCAACGATTTCATTCAGATAATCCGGTACATACTCCGGATTTGTTGTGATCTGCACCCCGCTCCATGCGATTTCTGCATTAATCTCCTCAATCTCCGCAGTGATTTTTTCGTAAAGCTTGTAACGGAACTTTTCGGTAGCCTTCTTCCATACCCAGGTATACTTGTTTGCGTTTGCTTCAAACTTGGAGCCGTCGATGTAGAGATGTTGCAGATCTACATGCTCATCGTTAAAGATAGCATGATTGATGTCGTTAAAAATGTTTTCAATCTTATCTTGAAGTATTTCATTGATGAAATATCCAAAGGTTCTGTATGACGGAGTCTGATGATCCATGAGATACATGAACCTGATATTAACTTTGCAGTTGTCTTCCAGTTCTCTCAGAGAGCAGTAGCCGCTAGTCATAAATCCGAAAAGTACTGTTTTTAACATGTTGACTGGATTATATCTGAGTCGTCCGGTTGTGTACTCCGGAATATCCGTCAGATACTTGTTTAAATCGATTCCTCCCATCAATCTGTCAAATGTTAAAACAGGATCCAGCAGATCCAAACAATCTGAAAGAAACAGTGGTAAATATCCTTGTTTTGAATTACAATAATTATTGTGTAAAGTTTTCATCGCAAGTTAATTTTACCACAAAAATAGGACCTTTCGCATGAACGAATGGTCCTATTTCTTTTAGGGACTTATTTCACAGCCCCTTCTTTTTGCTAAAATATTCTCTGCTACAAGAAAATTGTACGAGGATATTTTAAGGAGTGAGAGGGAATATCCGAGACAGACAGCAGGAGGAAAACAATATGTTGAAAAAGGTGTTTAAGCTTAAAGAAAATCACACCGATGTCAAAACTGAGATTCTTGCAGGTATTACGACATTTATGACGATGGCGTATATCCTGGCAGTCAATCCAAGCATTCTTTCCGCAGCGGGTATGGATCAGGGGGCAGTCTTTACTGCAACAGCACTTGCATCACTGATCGGTACGCTGTGTATGGCAGTATTCGCAAATTATCCATTTGCACTTGCACCTGGTATGGGACTGAATGCTTACTTTGCTTATACTGTAGTAATCGGTATGAACTACTCATGGCAGACTGCACTGACTGCAGTATTTGCAGAGGGTATTATTTTCATTATTCTTTCCCTGACGAATGTCAGAGAAGCGATCTTCAATGCGATCCCAGCTTGTCTTAAGACAGCAGTCAGCGTTGGTATCGGATTATTTATTGCATTTCTTGGACTTCAGAATGCGAATATCGTTGTCGGAGGATCTACTCTGGTACAGCTCTTCTCTGTAGATGCATATAATCAGGCAAATGGAGTGGAAGCAAGCTTCAATAACGTTGGAATTACTGTACTTCTTGCAATCATAGGTGTGCTGATCACAGCAATCATGGTGATTAAGAACATCAAAGGAAATATCCTTTGGGGTATCTTGATCACATGGATACTTGGAATCATCTGCCAGATAGCAGGTCTTTATGTACCGAATCCGGAGATCGGATTCTACAGTCTGCTTCCGGATTTCAGTTCCGGACTTGCAATTCCAAGCCTTGCACCGGTATTTGGAAAGCTTGATTTTAAGAATGTATTTTCACTGGAATTCGTTGTTGTAGTATTTGCATTCCTTTTCGTAGATCTTTTTGATACACTCGGAACTCTGATCGGTGTATCTACAAAGGCAGGCATGCTTGACAAAGACGGAAAGCTTCCGAGAATCAAAGGGGCACTGATGGCAGATGCGGTTGCAACTACAGTTGGAGCAGTACTCGGAACTTCTACAACAACAACATTCGTAGAGAGTGCTTCTGGTGTAACAGAAGGAGGACGTACAGGTTTAACATCCCTGACAACAGCGATTCTGTTTGGAATTTCCCTTTTCTTATCACCGATCTTTCTTGCAATTCCGTCCTTTGCGACAGCTCCGGCACTGATCATCGTCGGCTTCTATATGCTGAGCAATGTGGCAGGAATTAACTTCAGTGATTACAGCGAAGGAATTCCGTGCTTTATCTGTATCGCGGCAATGCCATTCTGCTACAGTATTTCAGAAGGTATTTCCATGGGAGTGATTTCTTATGTAGTAATCAACGTACTTACAGGAAAAGCAAAAGAAAAGAAGATCAGTGTACTGATGTATGTACTGGTGATACTGTTTATCCTGAAATATATTTTCTTATAAGATGATGATACCAGGGGCAAAAAGGTCAGAAAGCCGATGCAAGCTTGCTTAGCAATGGAGCAATCTGATTACACCAGTGAGCGGCAAAATTTATTTTTGACACTCACATCATAAGATAAAAAGAATATGGGGATATGTGAAAGCACAGGGACTGTCCGGTAACGGATAGGATTCTGTGCTTTTTGCGTGTCAGAATCGGTGCCGGGTGAGATACTTTGGATTGACTAGGACCCGTACAAATTGCTATAATGGAAAAAGACAAAACAGAGAATCACAGGGGAAAATATATGAATTTACTGACAATGGAACATGTATCCAAAGCCTATACGGATCGTGTGCTTCTGGATGATGTGGGATTTGGAATCAATAAAAATGAAAAAATTGGTGTGATCGGAGTCAACGGAATGGGTAAATCCACTTTGCTGAAAATCGTTGCCGGAATCGAAGAAAGTGATGCCGGAACGATCAGCATGGGGAATCAGGTGAAGATCTGCTATCTTCCGCAGACGCCGGTATTTGAAGCAGGAACAACAATTCTTCGCGCGGCAACAGAAGGAAATTATGATGAGCTGAACCGCTGGACGATCGAGGCAGAAGCAAAGTCTATGCTGAATCAGCTTGGATTTACCGATTATGATGAAAAGATTGAGCATATGTCCGGCGGACAGAAGAAAAGGGTGGCACTTGTCCGGGCACTTTTAACACCGGCAGACATTCTGGTCCTTGACGAACCGACGAACCATTTGGACAATGAGATGTCCGAATGGCTGGAAGAATATCTGATCCAATTCCGGGGAGCGATCCTGATGGTTACGCATGACCGTTATTTCCTGGACCGTGTGGTAAATCGTATCGTGGAAGTTGATCATGGGAAATTATATAACTATCCAGGCAATTATTCCGAGTTTGTGCGTCTGAAAGCCGAGCGTCAGAACATGGAGCTTGCCACAGAACGTAAGAGAAAAAGCCTTTTGCGTACGGAGCTGGAATGGCTACACCGCGGCGCAAGGGCGAGAAGTACCAAACAGAAAGCGCATATTGACCGGATTCATGCTATGCAGGAAATGAAAGATATTCAGGAAGAAAAGCGAGTAATGCTGGATTCTGTGGCTTCCCGTATGGGGAATAAAACAATCGAACTTTCCGGAATCTGCAAATCTTATGGAGAAAAGAAGCTGATCGAAGATTTCTCTTATATTTTTCTGAAGAAAGACCGAATCGGAATTATTGGACATAATGGATGTGGAAAATCGACGCTGCTCAAGATTATCAACGGGATCATAAAACCGGATGTCGGAACTATTGAAATTGGACAGACAATCAAGATTGGCTATTTCTCGCAGGAGAATGAATATATGGATGAATCCGAGCGTGTCATTGATTATGTAAAAGAAGCAGGTGAGTACATTGCAACTTCTGACGGGAAGATTACCGCGTCCCAGATGCTGGAACGATTTCTTTTTGACGGGGCAATGCAGTGGTCGAGGATCGAAAAGTTATCCGGAGGCGAGAAACGGAGACTTTATCTACTACGTGTTTTGATGGAAGCACCAAATGTACTGATCCTGGATGAGCCAACCAATGATCTGGATATCCAGACGCTGACAATCCTGGAGGATTATCTGGATCATTTTGATGGTATTATTCTGATTGTATCCCATGACCGGTACTTCCTAGATCGTACTGTCAGTCGTATTTTTGCATTTAATGGAGGTGGAAAAATCCGCCAGTCGGAAGGTGGATACTCCGATTATCTGATCCGTGTGGAGCTTGAAAAACCGAAAGACGGACAGACAATTGCAGAAAATATGTCAGATGCAGCTTCTGCACAGACCGGTGAGTCTGACAGCAAAAAGATCTGGAAGCAGCGGGAAAAAAAGCTGAAATTTTCTTATAAGGAACAGCGGGAATACGAGACGATCGATGAGGATATCGCAAAGCTGGAAGAGACGATCGAAAAGCTGGATCGGGAGATGGTTAAGAATGCCACCAATTCCGTGAAGTTGTCCGAACTTATGAAAGAGAAAGAAGAAACAGAAACAACACTGGAAGAAAAGATGGACAGATGGGTGTACTTGAATGATCTTGCTGAGCAGATAGAAAATCAGTAAAGTGATTGACAGATTTACAGATGATAAAGTATAGGTAGTGAGAATCATATCAATGTATTCGAAGGAGGAGAGGTATATGATGTGGAATAGAGCAGAACTTAAAATGAGAGGCAATATGGCATTTAAGAAGAATTATGTGTCAGCCGTTGTAGTTGCGCTTCTGATGGGAATCTTTGGCACAGTCTCTGGCGAATCCAGTGCAAGACGGGTAAGTGAGAATTCAGATATATATAGTGGAAATTTATTTAATGTGGGAATGATTACCGGATTACTTGCAGGAATCGCAACGGTAGTAATACTGATTGTCCTTGTGGCAAAAGTATTTGTAGGTAATCTCCTGAAAATGGGTGGATATCGGTTCTTTATCCTGAACCAGACTGCACAGCCGGGAATCGGAACATTGCTTGACGGTTTCCGTTCCGGACATTATGTTAATATTGTTCTTACCATGTTTTTAAGAGATTTATTTACTACACTTTGGAGTCTGCTTTTGGTGGTACCTGGAATCGTTAAGCATTATGAATATCTGATGGTACCATATATTATTGCTGAGAATCCGGCAATGGATTACAAAGAAGCATTCCAGATCAGTAAACAGATGATGGATGGAGAAAAAATGGAAGCATTTATCATGGATCTGTCATTCCTTGGATGGTATCTGCTGAGTGCGGTTACCTGTGGACTTCTTGCGATTTTTTATGTAAATCCGTATGTACAGGCATCCTTTGCGGAGATGTACACATTCAATAAGCAGAAGGCTTATCAGGAGGGATATATCCGGTAAGAGTTTCAGAAGGATAAATTTTAAAATGTAAGAATAGAGCGCAGACGCTGGCTTAAAATGAAGCGTCTGCGCTTTTATTTAGTGGGCAGCCTTCTCCGCAAAGGTAGTCGTAACTAGTTCTTCATAAGGAACACGCTCTTTCAGCTCACCGGAGTTTTCCAGAATATCCTGCAGCAGATTGAAGCTTTCTTCGTTGAAGATCAGATCCGATTTCCAGGTGTCTTGTTCGTAGTAACGGCTGACAATGGTTGTAATTGTAGCGAGATCGGTTTCCTTGAATTGTGGTGCAATGACTTTTGCAATCTCTTCCGGAGTGTGGGACTGAACGAAATCCATTCCTTTTTGCAGGGCATTGGTGAATTTCTGGATGATGTTCGGATTAGCATTCAGATAACTTGTTTTGGCACTATAGGCGGTGTATGGGACATAGCCGGAATCAACGCCGAGAGAAGCAACGACATAACCGGAATTTTCCGCTTCAAGGGCAGTAGCGCTCGGTTCAAATTCGATGGTATAGTCTGCCTGCCCACCGGAAAATGCAGCAGCGGTTGAACCGAAATCAATACTCTGGTTGATAGAAAGATCCTTCTGTGGATTAATTCCGTTTTTTTTCAAAATGTATTCAAAGACCATTTCCGGCATGCCACCTTTTCTTCCGCCAAGAACGTCTTTTCCTTTCAGATCATCCCATGAAAAATCCGGCATTTCTTCACGTGCGACCAGAAAGTTTCCGGCGCGCTGCGTAAGCTGCGCGAAGTTTTTGATGACATCATTTGCACCCTCCTGGTAAGTATAAATCGAAGATTCACTTCCCATAAAGCCAATATCTGCCTCACCGGAGAGGACGGCGGTCATAACTTTATCCGCCCCAAAACCAGTAACAAGAGTCAAATTAATTCCTTCATCCGCAAAATACCCATTTTCAATCGCAACGTATTGCGGAGCATAGAAGATAGAATGGGCGACTTCGTTCAGTGTCACAGAGACAGGAGAAGAATTGGTGTCATGATTGGCTTGGGAAGTGACGGTTTCAGCTTTAGGATTCGTAGCATTATCATCGGCAGGTGCAGAGCTGCAGGCTGATAAAAGGCCGACAGTTATAGCAGAAACAAAAAGTAAGGATATAAAATTTTTTTTCATAAGTCCTCCTGGGTGGTATAACATTCTCATTTAAGATATGCAAAAAATGTGAAATTGGTGTTTTTATCTGATAGCCAATCGCTCTCCGCTGAAGATTTTGAAACTCCAGAACAACCTGCAACTAAAAGTCCCTTGTTTTATCATATAATTTATCCGAGTAATATGGCAGATAAATAATAGCAAAAATATAAGCCATATGTTTCGCTTCGGTTAAGTCATTTGTCCTTTTTTCACCATAATATTTGCTCATAAGTGGCTGACTTCCATCACCTACGCTCTGCAATATCAGGTTGATGATCACCAGTGAAATATTAGGAGTCAGAGCAAGTCCGAAAGGAGCGAGTCCTGCCTTAAAAATTGATTTGTATAGAGAACCGAATTCACCAACATTTGCACAAATTTCCAGTTTCTTTTTTACCACAAAATGCACAAGAACCGAAAACGGTTTGTTGATTAATTTGTCCCAAGAGAGTAAACTGAAACATAAGACATTTGGGGTGTGTGTATCTGAGAAAAACTGAAAAAAGATAAAATAATGGAGGTACGGTTATGGGATTCTGGATTTTTATGCTTATAATGGATTTACTGATTCCGTTTACAATGATCGGCTTCGGAAAAATGTTTTTGAAAAAAGCACCGGATCAGATCAATTATGTGTTTGGTTACAGAACATCAATGTCAATGAAGAATCAGGACACCTGGGTATTTGCACATCATTATTGCGGAAAGATCTGGTATATCTGTGGACTTATTCTTTTGGTGGTATCTTTAATTGTGTTACTTCTGGTTATGGGAAAGTCTAATGATGCCATAGGAAATGTCGGGGGAATTCTGTGTGTATTTCAGATGATTCCACTGGTGGGTTCGATCATACCGACGGAGATTGCACTCAGGAAAAATTTTGATAAATATGGAAATAAAAGATAAATCAGGAGGATGCCATGAAAATAGCAGTATTTTTCCCAGGCATTGGTTATCATTGTGATAAGCCACTTTTGTACTATGCAAGAAAACTGGTTCAGGAATATGGATATGAAAAGACAGTCATGCAGGAGTATTCCTATAATGGCAAAAATATACGCGGCGATAAAAAGAAAATGCAAGAGGCATTTGAGTGCTTGTATGCGCAGGCAGAAAAGAAGCTTGAAGAAATCGCATTTGACGAGTACAGTGAAGTTTTATTTATTTCCAAAAGCGTAGGAACCATTATTGCATCCGCTTATGCTGAGAAATATAAGATAAAATGCTGCCAGATTTTGTATACCCCGCTTGAACAGACTTTTATGTTTGAACATGATGATGCAATTGCATTTATCGGAACTGCGGATCCGTGGAGCGATGTAAAAAAAATAATTGCATGTTCAAAGAATCAGGCAGTTCCGATTTATGTGTATGAGGATGCCAATCATTCATTGGAAAAAGAAAATATTTTACAAAACATTGATATCCTGAAAAACGTAATGGAAAAGACACAGAAGTATTTGCGGTAGCTATTCCAGGAAAGCAAACCCATTTGCACTGGAGGTGTCGAATAAATCCCGTGCAATCCGGATAACGTCGTGTGCATAGGATGAAAGATATCCTCCATGGCGGTGTGCCACTGGGAAGGGAAGTTGAATAGGAAAAGCCTATTTTTTACCAGGAAGATCAGAAAAAACTGATAGAGTAAAAAAATCAGGTTGTGGAGGAGAAGATGAGATTAAGGAATATCCTGATTGTCGTAAAAGACATTGAAAAATCAAAGAAATTCTATCATGATCTGTTTGGTCTGGATATCATTCTGGACAATGATGGAAACGTTATTCTGACAGAAGGACTTGTTTTACAGGACGAAAAAGTCTGGAAGGATGTTACAGGAAAAGAAGTTGTCCCGGAGAATAATTCCTGTGAACTTTATTTTGAAGAGCGGAATATTGAAGCGTTTACTGAAAAATTAGAAAAACTGTATCCGGAAACCAAATATGTCACCAGGCTGATGACGTACAGCTGGGGACAGAAAGTGATCCGTTTTTATGATCTGGACGGCAATCTGATTGAAGTCAGGACACCGATGCAGGGATAAAGAGAAAATAACATACATCAGGAGGACAACAAAATGGCAGCGGTACTTTTACGTGCAGCATCTCTGGCGTTTGTCATGGTTCTTGGAATTTTATTGAAAAAGACGGGAATCGTCGGCAATCCGGCAAGGGTACTCCGAAAGGTTGAAAAATAGAAAATTTACGAGGTGAGAGAAGATGAAGATAAAATCAGTTGCAGTTTTAGGTGCGGGAGCAGTAGGCTCTTATGTGATCTGGGGCCTTTCTGAAAAATCAGATATCCGGCTTGGAGTAATCGCTGAAGGAGAAAGAGCAGAACGTCTGAAAAAGAACGGATGTGCGATCAATGGCAAGACTTACCATCCGGAGGTGTGGACTCCGGATGAGGCACATGATGTGGATCTGATGGTGATTGCTTTGAAATACGGTTCACTGGAAGGTGCTTTGGAGAGTATACAAAAAGTAACAGGCGAGCATACAGTGATCATGAGTCTGATGAACGGTATTGACAGCGAAGAGATCATTGGCAGAACAGTGGGAATGGAGCATGTGTTACCGGCACTGATCAAAGTGGCTTCACATAAAGAGGAAGACGGTTATCATTTTGATCCACCGACCACACTTGGAATCATTTTCGGAGAACCGTCCGCACCGTTCGACAGCGAGCGGGTGAAAGCAGTGGAAAAGTTATTTGCAGATACCGGGATTCATTTCCGCTCCACAGAGTATATTCAAGAAGAGATCTGGTGCAAGTTTTGCCTGAATGTGTGCAGCAATCTGCCGCAGGCGATTCTGGGAGCAGGCGTTGGATGTTACCGTGACAGCGTGCACATGAAAGCAATCAGTGACGGATTAAAAAGAGAGCTGGAAGCAGTCGCACAGGCAAAAGGAATCGATATGAGCAAGACCGAAAGCTCGTCCGGACGTGGAAGTGCGGTTCCACCGTCAGCCAGATATTCCACCTTGCAGGATCTGGATGCCGGATGCCACACGGAAATCGATATGTTTTCCGGCGCGCTTGTTCGGATGGGAAAAGAGCTTGGAATCCCGATGCCGTATAATGAATACACCTATCATATGATCAAGGCGCTGGAAGAGAAAAACGATGGCAAATTTGATTATACCGGGAAGGAAGAACTGACCTGGTCAAAGTAGAAAATATAGAGCGGGTATGTTATGCTGAAATCAGCATAAATTAAAATGTGCGATTTCGGGACGAGATGTAAGATCTGATTCTCGTAAAAAGAATAATATAAAATGAAAAAAAGAAAGAGAGAGAAAGCATGAATGAATTGTATGAAGCAATTGAAAAGAAAATCAAATCATCCGGATATCCGAGACTGATTTCTGGAGAGGATGTATACGATGATATCTGCGATCAGATTGAAGGAAAGGAAAATGGAGAATATATTTTACTTTCCAAATTTGATGATGATGTCGTGTTTGAATATCATATCACGATTCAGGATGATGATTTTAATCTTGGAATCCTGACCATGAAGACACCGGAAGGCGTATTTGAAGTAGATTTTGATGAGGAATAGAAGATGAAGATTACCGTTTATCTTGGTGCAAATGAAGGAAATGTTTTCCGAACGTCTGGAATTTCTCCAGAATAATTTTTATTCTTATGGCGAATATGCCCTGGTTGGAACAAAGGGCTATTGCTATGAAGGAAAAGATACGATCGAACATTTTGAAAAGCTGCGCAGCCGGGAAATCGAGCGCCTGCGGGTTTCTTTGGAGATGGCGAAAAAGGCAGGATACCAGAAATTTACCGGGATGATTTTTGTAGAAAATGAGACAAAGGATGTTCTATGCTTTTTCATGTTATAGTAGTAGTTACCAGCGTAAATATAAGGAACGGTTTCGGACAAAAAGAGCGAAACCGTTCCTTATTTGGTTGATAGAAGTCACTCACATTTTTCCGGATCAATTTTCGGCGGTCGATAATGATAGACTTCTTCGTAGGATTCCAGCTCAGCTCTGTTTGTGGGACCGACAGGGATCAGACCGGTGCAGTCCTGCGCAGATGCTGCATTAGACAGATAATCGTAGGAATCGATGATCTTCTGATTGGATTTTTTGCGGGATGAAATATCAGAATGTTTTTCTTTTTTCATGGGGACCTCCTTATCTGATATGGCACAGGCAGAAAAAAGTGAAAATCTTAAAAACTGCCGGCAGGATAAGATAAGTATGTGCTGATAGGTAGAAAGTATGTATGAAAAAAATGGTTTCTGCCTCATTTGGGTTTGAAAACTATGTGAGATAGAAAGAAAGCCGTCTGTTAAACGCATCAGGGCAAAAAAATACTTGCATTCTGAGTTTAAGAAGACCATAATAGCAAAGGGATTTTTTGGAAATTATTTGAAATCAGGAATGAAGTAAGAGAGAAGCAGAGGAAAAAAGGAGTTAAAAGAAAATGGAACAAAAGCATATGTTCACAAATAAAATGATTGCAGATCTTCTGATACCGGTCGTTCTGGAACAGCTTCTGAACTCCATCATGGGAACAGCGGACACAATGATGGTAAGCAATGTGGGATCTGCGGCGATTTCAGCAGTATCGCTGGTGGATTCGATCAATGTGCTGGTGATCCAGGCGTTTTCTGCGCTGGCGGCAGGAGGTGCGATCGTCTGTGCACAGTATATCGGACAGAAGAATGTGAAGCGGGCAAATGAATCCGCAATGCAGGTGCTGTTTATTATTACGGCAATTTCGGTTGTGATCAGCCTGATCTGTCTTGTTTTCCAAAAGCCGATGCTGCGTCTGATCTTTGGATCAGTGGAGGCGGAGGTCATGCGTGCGTCGGAAATTTATTTCTTCTACACGGCACTGTCCTTTCCGTTTATCGCAGCTTATGATTCGGCAGCATCGATTTTCAGGGCACAGGATAATACGAAAGGTCCGATGCTCATTTCCATGATATCCAATGTGATGAACATTGCAGGAAATGCAATGCTGATCTGGGGATTTCATATGGGTGTTGCAGGGGCAGCACTTGCAACTCTGATTTCACGTGTTTTCTGTGCAGTTGTAGTTCTGGCCCAGCTGCGTCAGGACAGGCAGCCGATCGTGGTGCGTGATTATCTGAAAATCCGTCCAGACTTCCGGATGATCCGGAGAATTCTAAGTATCGGTATCCCTTCAGGGGTAGAGAACAGTATGTTCCAGCTTGGAAAACTTGCGATTCAGTCCTCCGTATCAACGCTCGGCACAGTGGCAATCGCGGCACAGGCAATGACGAGTATTCTGGAAAATCTGAATGGAATTGCAGCAATCGGAGTTGGCGTTGGGTTGATGACGATTGTTGGACAGTGTATTGGGGTTGGCAGAAAAGATGAAGCGGTTTACTATATCAAAAAGCTTTGTATGATTGCGGAAGTGATTCTGATCATCAGCTGTCTGAGTGTATTTGTACTGACAAAACCGATCACGATCCTTGGTGGTATGGAAAAAGAAAGTGCGGATATGTGTATCCATATGACGATGTGGATCACGATTGTAAAGCCATTGGTATGGATTATGGCATTTATCCCGGGCTATGGTATGCGCGCAGCCGGGGATGTGAAATTTTCAATGCTCACATCTTGCACGACGATGTGGCTGTGCCGTTTTTGCCTCAGCGTATTTATGATCCGGATAGTTGGTGTCGGAGCGATGGGCGTGTGGATCGGAATGTTTTCAGACTGGACACTCCGTGGGATTATTTTTTCGTGGAGATTCCACAGCAGAAAGTGGCTGAAGCATCAGGTGATTTAAAATTCTTACATAGATTTTACATGGCAGATCCTTTGGATTTTACATACCTTTGTTAAGATTCTGTTAAAGGTAAGGAATTTGGAAAGGAAGATGTAAAATGAGAAAGCTGTGGGATTTCTGGAAGAATAAAAAATATGGAAAAAAGAGTATGACAGGATGGTTTCTGCTGACGAATGCATTATTGTGTGGGGGTATAGGTGCAGCACTTTGGGGAGTTGTCAGTCTGGTGGCGTTAAAAGGAATATCCTGGCTGATCATATTTGCAGGCTATGCGATTGTTTTCCCGGGATTCCTCGGAGGTGTACTTTTTGCAATGAATGCGGAAACAACGATGGATGAATTAGAGATAAAATAAACAGACAGAGAAGCGGAAATATCAGAAATGGTATTTCCGCTTTTTTCGATACAAATGATGAGGATTGCGAGAGTGCAAAGACAAATTTACAATTTTTACAGATTGTATAGAAAGAAAATACGGAAAAGACTGGTTATTATAGAGCTGATTTGGTAAAATAAAGACAATAATAAGAAGCAGGTGATGAAATATGGACAGTCAGAAGAAAGATCCGCTCTATAAAAGTTTTGGATACGCATTTGAAGGGATTGGTACCTGTATCAAAAAAGAGCGGAATATGAAGATTCACTGTGCGGCAGCGATTCTGGTAGTGATTGCCGGAGTGATATTGAAGATCTCATCGCTGGAATGGTGCATCTGCCTGACACTTTTTGGGCTTATCATGGCGCTGGAGTTGGTCAATACCGCAGTAGAAGCGGTGGTTGATCTGGTGACGGAAGAGCGGAAGCCACTTGCAAAGATTGCAAAAGATACAGCAGCAGGTGCGGTTCTGATCGCAGCAATTATGGCAGCGATCGCCGGGATTATTATTTTTCTGCCAAAGGGGCTTACATTCCTTGGGTTTTAAAGCAGATTGAAATTGTGAAAGGAGATAGACGTTATGGGAAGTTTAGGAGATGGAGTTAAGAAAGTATTACTTGCAGGGATTGGTACAGCAGCAGTAACTGCAGAAAAGTCAAAAGAAGTTCTGGATAAGATGGCAGAACGTGGAGAAGCAGCTGTAGAACAGGGAAAAGTTCTGAATCAGGAACTTCGCCACAATATCAAGAAGACTGTAAAAGAAAATGTCAATGTTTCTGTTAAGACATCTTCACCGGAAGAACTGGACGAGCTGCTTGATAAGATGACACCGGAGCAGATTGAACAGCTCAAAGAAAGAATTTATGAGCGTGAAGCAGCAGTTTCTGAAGAAGAAACAGAAAAAGTAGAAGAAGCTGTAGAACAGGCAGGAGAGACGGCTGAAACTGTTGAAACAGAGACGGCAAAGGAAGCAGCAAAAGAAGTTGAAGCAATCGAATCTGGCAACGAGGACATGAATGAGTAACAAAAACCAGCCAAAAGAGTCAAATAAATATGGTTCCAGACTGCGGGAGATGACAGCAGTCCTCAGAAAACATGGGATTACCGGTGGACTTACCCCGGAAAAGCTCCGGCTGATCCTGGAGGATCTGGGGCCGACTTATATTAAGCTTGGTCAGATCATGTCACTGCATTCCGACATTCTTCCGAAAAGCTATTGTGAAGAACTGATGCGGCTTCATTCCGAGGTGACACCGATGCCATTTGAACAGGTAGCAGAAGTGATCCGCAAGTCCTACGGTTATGAGTGGAACGAAGTGTTCCAGAGCATTGATGTGCATCCACTGGGATCGGCATCGATCGCACAGGTCCACCGGGCGGTTCTGAAGACTGGGGAAGATGTTGTCGTCAAAGTTCAGAGGCAGGGCATCTATAAGGTAATGTCCAGAGATATCAGTCTGCTCCACAAAGCGGCAAAGCTGGTCCCGCCAGGTACGATCAAGGACATGGTGGATATTAACATGGTCCTGGACGAGCTCTGGACTGTCACCCAGCAGGAGATGAATTTCCTTCTGGAGGCAGCCAGTATGGAAGAATTTGCCCAGCGCAATCAGGATGTGGCTTTTGTTACAACGCCTCGGCTCTATCGCGAATATACGACCAACCATGTGCTAGTGATGGAATATATTGATGGATTTGCAATCAACGATAAAGAAAATCTGCTGGCAAATGGCTATGATCTGAATGAGATTGGAACAAAGCTTGTAGATAATTACATTCGCCAGGTTATGGAGGACGGTTTTTTTCATGCTGATCCGCATCCAGGCAATGTGCGTATCCGTGATGGAAAGATTGTTTGGATCGATATGGGAATGATGGGAAGACTTACCGAGCGTGACCGGGAACAGATCAGCAATGCAGTCAAAGGTGTGGCAGAGAATGACATCGGTCTGATCCAGGAAGCGGTGATGGCACTTGGCGAGTTCCGTGGAAAGCCGGATCAGAGCAAGCTGTATGAAGATATCAATAATCTGATGGCAAAATATGGAACGATTGATATGGGTGATATCGATATTGCGGAAGTTATGCAGGATCTGATGGAAGTGATGAAGGAAAATAAAATTTCTATGCCTCATGGACTTACTATGCTTGCAAGAGGACTCGCCAATATGGAAGGTGTGCTTGCCGAGATCAGTCCGCAGATCAACATGGTTGAGATTGCGGCGGCACGGATGAAGGAGAGCTTTCTGACGAAGGAACAGTGGAAAAAAGAGATAAAGAATGATGCAAAAAGACTGTATCGTTCTCTTCACAAGGCAATGGATATTCCTTCCCTTGCAGCAGACATCCTGCAGGGTCACATGAAAGGACAGACCAGAGTCAATCTGGATCTTCATACTTCGGATGAGCTTTCCGGGTTGCTCAGGAGGTTGGTGCGGAATATTGTAATGGGGCTGTGGGTGATGGCACTTCTGATCAGTTCCAGCATTATCTGTACAACCAATATGCAGCCAAGGTTGTGGGGGATTCCGGCAATCGGTGCGTTTGGATATCTGATGGCATTTGCTATTGTAATGTATGTTTTTATCAAACATATCTTTTCAAAAAAATAAATAAACAGGGGGAAAAGAGATGCGGAAGGAGTTTTATACAGGGCATCTTTTTGATGTATATCGTTATTTTGGAGCGCATAAAGAGGGTGAAAATTTTATTTTCCGTGTGTTTGCGTCATCGGCAAAAGGAGTGTGCGTATTTGGAGAATTCAGTAACTGGACAGAGATCCCGATGTATCAGGAGGGACAGAGCGGTGTATATGTGTCAGAGCCGATTCCGGCGAAGACTGGTCAGCTGTATAAGTACTGCATTTACACAGCAAATGGCGGAAGGGTAGAGCACTGTGATCCATATGGCTTCCAGATGGAATTAAGACCAGGAGATTGCTCAATCTTAACGGATCTTTATAGTTATAAATTTAAGGATGAAAAATGGATGAAGAACCGGACAGTCGGATTTGACAGTCCGGTCAATATCTATGAGATCCATGCAGGATCCTGGAGAAAAAAAGGAGAAGGGCAGACCGACTGGTATACTTATATTGAGCTTGCAAAGCTTCTGATTCCTTATGTAAAAAAGAATCATTATACTCATATTGAGATGATGCCGCTTTCCGAGCATCCTTTTGACGGATCCTGGGGATATCAGAATACCGGATTTTTTGCGCCGACCGCACGTTATGGAACACCGGATGAGCTGAAAAAATTTGTGGATGAGTGTCACCAGGCAGGAATTGGTGTGATCATGGATTTTGTTCCGGTACATTTTGCAGTCGATTATTATGGCTTGAAAGAATTTGACGGAACCTGTCTGTATGAATATCCAAATGCGGCAGTAGGTGAAAGCGAATGGGGAAGCTGTAATTTCATGCATTCCAGAGGGGAAGTACGATGTTTCTTACAGTCGGCAGCAAATTACTGGCTGAGTGAGTTCCATTTTGACGGAATCCGTATGGATGCAGTCAGCCGTCTGATCTACTGGCAGGGTGACGAGGCCAGAGGTGTTAACGGAACGACACTGGATTTTCTGAAGGTGATGAACCAGGGACTAAAGTCCCTTCATCCGACAGCCATGCTGATCGCAGAAGATTCCACCAATTTTCCAGGTGTTACCAAACCGGTTGACCAGGGAGGAGTTGGTTTTGATTACAAGTGGGATCTTGGCTTCATGCACGATACACTGGAATATTTCCAGAGTGCACCAGAATACAGAAGCAGAGATTATCATAAGCTGACATTCTCGATGATGTATTATTATAATGAGCGTTTTTTGCTGGAATACTGTCATGACGAAGTGGTACATGGAAAGGCAACGATTCTCCAGAAGATGAACGGAGAATATGAGGATAAGTTCCCGCAGGCAAGAGCTATGTATCTGTATATGATGGCGCATCCTGGTAAGAAGCTGAATTTCATGGGAAATGAATTCGGTCAGCTTCGCGAGTGGGATGAAAGCCGCGAGCAGGACTGGGATATCCTAAAATATCCGCTCCATGATGCATTTCACCGTTATATGATCGAACTGAATCGCATCGGTCAGGAAAATGATGCATTCTGGCATGATTATGATCCGGAGAATTTCAAATGGCTGGACTGCCATCAGGAAGAGCGCTGTATCTATGCGATCAAAAGAAAAGGAAAAAATAAGAACTTTATCGCGATATTCAACTTCTCAGACGAAGAACAGGAAGATTACGAACTGGATACCGAAGAAGAAGGAAAACTCAGTGTGATACTGGATACGGACTGGGACGAATATGGAGGAAATACAAAAAAGAAAAAGACATTGCCGGCAAAAGCAAAAAAAGGGACGCATGTGACGCTGGACCTGCCGCCGTTTTCGGGGATTTTGCTGATGAGTTAGGTGATAGGAAAGGGACGCCCGGGGCAGAACGATATTTCTGCTTTCGGGCGCGCTTTCGCTCCGCAAAAAACGCAGCGGTACTAAGTTCGGTGATACCGCAAGCGTTATCCCCTCACTAAGTGCCGGCGTTTTTTGAGGGCCCGCCAGCAGAATTATCGTTCTGCCCCGGGCTGTGCTATGACACCAGAACCGCATCGGCGAAGGGGGGAAGACGGCACCATAATACTAAGCGCACAAAAAACTAATACCAGGGGGGACGGCATCCGCTGCGCATCGCCTGGATGTGGTGTCTGACGGGAAGTGGTGGCAATGGATTTGCAGAAGTACTGGAGGTATATTGATAAGGTATAAAGTTTACGTTCCTGAGCAACCTATCCCACTGAAATTAAAATAGTATTTTCCCAGTGCGGCAGCGAAGCGCCTCCGTACAACTTGTACTGGAGCGACAAACGCAAGCACCCATGCATTCGGAATGAACCCCATCGGAAACGTCGGTACTTAGTGAGAGGACGTCGTCAGACATCATCGAACTTAGTATCCGCTACGTTTGCGGACTAAGCGCGAGCGGGGGTGAATCCGAATCCATGGGTGTGTAACTTTGCCAACCACCTACAACTTACAAACCTCCCTGTCGTAAGTTATCAGCCCGTTTATTTCATCTTCGATGTCGGAGAGTTGTGTATATACTGCTCCGCACAATCCCTGTTCTTTGAGGGGGTCGATTTCTTCAGACATAAGTTTATGATAGGCTGCCTGGAATTCTTCCTGTGAAGAGCAGATTTTATATCCGTATGTCTTGCCGGAGCAGGTATGTCCTTTGACCTGGCAGGTGTAGCCTCCGTATTCGGAAATGACGAAAGCGCGGTCAGATGGAGTTACGAACTGCTTTGCAAAGTAGTTATGTTCACTTTTGAAATCTCCCTGCCGTCTGTCAAACCATCCACTGGCGGAATCGATGAGCCGGGTGTCATCCAGTTCGCGGAATAAGGCAGTGAGCTTTTTTGAATCAAACTGTCCCCAGCCTTCATTGAAGATTACCCAGGTGCTGATGCATGGGAATGCTTTTAGGGCAGTGACAGTTTCTTTGCATTCACGGATGAATTCTTCTCTGCCATGTACATTTTTCCTGCCGAAGAGAGGATGAATCCGGTCACTGGTGTGAAGCTTGAATTTTGGAAAGAGTGCAGGCAGCCAGGTCATGAACGGAGCATTGTAGGTGCCACCGTTTACCATGTCCTGCCAGACGATCATTCCAAGACGGTCGCAATGATAATACCATCTTGCAGTCTCGACTTTTACATGCTTACGGATCATGTTGAAGCCGAGATTTTTCATGGTCTGGATATCATAGATCAGCGCTTCATCAGATGGTGCAGTGTAAAGCCCGTCCGGCCAGTATCCCTGATCCAGGACTCCATTCAGAAAAAGTGGTTCATGGTTCAGGCAGAAGCGGGGAAGTCCTTTTTTATCCGGTTCGATGGTAAAGGTACGCATTGCAAAATAGCCGGTGACTTTATCTTCGCCTGCTTGTATCTCAATTGTATAAAGATAAGGATCATCAGGATTCCAGGGATGCATATTGTTGACGTCACAGTAGCAGGAGTAACAGCAAAGAGAGTCAGACTGATTGGTGCAGATCCCTTTGGAAATCAGGCGACCGTCCATGTCTCTGACGTGACAGACAACCGCTTCGGCATCGCTGCATCCGGAAATCGGATGATTTAAAAGAAGGGATACATGTACCGTCTCTTTTTCATATAAAGGGGTGAGTTCCAGTTTTTTGACATAGACAGCCGGAACCCATTCCATCCATACTGTCTGCCAGATTCCACTCTGGGCAGTGTAGAACATTCCGCCACGCTTTAATTTCTGTTTTCCAACACTGTGATAAGAAGTGTCGGAACGGTCTTCAATGTGTACAGTCAGAGTGTTGCAACCCTCCTGCAGAGCATCTGTGATATCAGCAGAAAATGGAAGATATCCGCCGATATGTGAGACAACTACTTTTCCATTTACCAGAACTTTCGCATACTGATCGACTGCACCAAAATGCAAGATGCACCGGGATCCGTCGGAAGGAAGGCACTTGACTGACAGCAGGCGCTCACAGAGCATTTTTTCGTGCGGCTTTAACTGGAAACCGGCACCGGAAAGAGGGGCTTCCGGAGAAAAAGGAACGAGAAGAGTTCCTTCTTTGGTTATGGTATTTTTTTCTGAAAGAACTGTGTAATTCCATTCTCCATTCAGGTTGATATATTGATCGCGGATCATTTGCGGACGTGGATATTCTTCCAGTATGTGCTGCGGATCAAGAGCTTTTCCCCAACGGGTAGTCAGTGTCTGATGGGAAACTTTTCTGGGAAAGATCCGTACACTTGCAAGTGCTGCTAAAAGATTCATAAAAAAACCTCTTTCGTTAAATATTCTTATAGTCTATTGTACCATGTGACAACAAAAACACTGCACATTTTATAGAAATTTTAGAAATGAAAACAGTGGGGAAAAACGGATTGTAAAAAAGAAAGAATCAGTTTATCATAAGAATATAAGAAAAGATGAGCTGTGAGAACACAGACAAAGAGCAGGCAGGAGGAAAGACCGATGAAAATAGTTTTAGATACACATGCACATACCATTGTCAGCGGACATGCATACAATACGATACGTGAGATGGCACAGATGGCGAAAGAGAAAGGACTGGAGGCATTTGCACTGACTGAACATGCACCGCAGATGCCGGGAACCTGTCATGAGTTCTATTTCCAGAATCTGCATATCGTACCGCGTGAAATGTACGGCGTGAGACTGTTCATGGGTGTGGAACTGAATATTATGAATGAAAAGGGAGAGGTTGACCTTCCGGAGAGCACACTTTGTCAGATGGATATTGCAATTGCAAGTATTCATGGACCTTGTTATAAAGGCGAGCGGACGGAAGAGGCAATCACGGCGGCATACCTTGCGGCAATGGAGAATCCGCTGATTCACATTATTGGACATCCGGATGACGGAAGATATCCGGTGGATTATGAACAGCTGGCCAAAAAAGCAAAAGAGACAGGAACCGTTCTGGAGGTAAATAACGGTTCGTTAAGACCTGGCGGATTCCGCGTGGATACCAGGAAAAATGATTTAAAAATGCTGGAATACTGTAAGAAATATGAAGTTCCGGTTACGATGGGAAGCGACGCACATATGGATGTAGATCTTGCAGATTACAGTTATGCGCTCCCGGTGATCGAGGAGAGTCATTTTCCGGAAGAACTGATCGTTAATACTTCTGCAGAGCTTCTGAAATCATGTATTCGGCATAAACGGAATATGTGGAAACAGAAAAAAGTGAATTGTTAATACGTCACTTACGTTAAAAAAGCCTGGATGAAAGATAGAGAAAAGACTTGATATCTAGTTTTTAATACTATATAATATCTATATTGAGGTGAAAAAGAATGACGATAAATACGGAAGATTTATTAAACAGTATCCTGGAAAGTGTCGGCAGAATTGATTATATTCATCCGGTAGATATTCCGAATATAGATTTATATATGGATCAGGTAACAACTTTTATGGAGGAACAGCTCAGTTCGACGAAGCGTTATGAGGATGATAAGATCCTGACGAAAACGATGATCAATAATTATGCGAAAAACAATCTGCTTCCGCCTCCGAATAAGAAAAAGTATTCCAAAGAGCACCTTCTGGTTTTAATTTTTGTCTATTATTTTAAGAACCTGCTCTCAATCAAAGATATTGAGATTTTGTTAAAGCCACTGACAGACAAATATTTTGCTGTGGATTCGGAATTTGACATGGAAAGTATCTATGAAGAAGTCTGTAAGATGGAAAAAAGCAGGATCGGAGAGTTGCAGGATAGTATTCGTAAGGCGTATGAGACTGCTGAGCATTCTTTTGTATGTGTGGATGATGAAGAAAGAGAACAGCTTCAGAAGTTTGCCTTTATCTGTAATCTCAGTTTTGATGTGTATGTGAAAAAGCAACTGATTGAAAAAATGGTGGACGAACTTCCAAAGCCGAATAAGAAAAAATAAAAGCGTTAGCTTTTTTAAGAAGAATAAAAAAAGGAACGGATTTCAGATTTTGAAATTCGTTCCTTTTTGCTATTATGTGTTTGGCAATAGCTGTTACTACCAACTCCTGCCGGTGTCTGTAAAATTAAGATTCGGATTCTTCAGCCCCTGCCTGAAGTCTCTCAAATACCATATCGTATCCATCATTACCATAATTAAGAGAGCGGTTTACGCGGCTGATTGTTGCTGTGGAAGCACCAGTCTTTTCTGCAATCTCCAGGTATGTTTTCTGATCACGTAGCATCTTAGCTACTTCAAAACGCTGTGAAAGCGATAAAAGCTCATTGATCGTGCAGACATCTTCAAAGAATGTGTAGCATTCTTCTCTGCTTTTCAGACTGAGAACGGCATCAAATAAAGAATCGACCGCTTCTGTTCTGATTTTTCTACTCATTATATTATCCCTCCATGACAAATAATCAATAAGAGTGTGACATAAACTGCCCCACTCATTCATACAATGACATATTAGCACATTAAAATTTTAAAGTCCAGATATTTTGCAAAATTTTACAGATAAGAAAAAAGGAGCTGGATTTTTCTATTTTTACGACGAAAAATAGGGACGAGAGATTCTTTGACACCCCACTTTTTTTATAATATAATGATGCAATAGAGCCTCGAGAGAGGAGAAGAAAGAGGAACAAAAATATGAGTATTTATGATACATTAAATGACAGACAGCAGGAGGCCGTTTTCTATACAGAGGGCCCGCTTCTGATCCTTGCCGGAGCAGGATCCGGTAAGACACGTGTCCTTACACACAGGATTGCCTGGTTGATCGATCAGATAGGTGTGAACCCATGGAATATCTTGGCGATCACATTTACGAACAAGGCAGCCGGGGAGATGCGTGAGAGAGTGGATCAGATTGTTGGATTCGGTTCGGAGAGTATCTGGGTGAGCACCTTCCATTCAATGTGTGTGCGGATCCTGCGCAGATATATTGACCGGCTTGGGTATGATACAAATTTTACGATTTATGATGCAGATGATCAGAAGACACTGATCAAGGATGTGTGTAAATATTTGCAGATTGATACGAAAATGTTTAAGGAACGGTCGCTTCTTAGTGCGATTTCTTCTGCAAAAGATGAGCTTGTCACACCGGAAGAGATGACACTTCGTGCGGAAGGGGATTGGGCGAAAAAGAAGATTGCACAGGTTTATACCGAGTATGAAAAGCAGCTGAAAGCTAACAATGCACTCGATTTTGACGATCTGCTTTTAAAGACAGTACAGCTTCTTCAGACACAGCCGGACGTGTTGGAGTATTATCAGGAAAGATTCCGTTATATCATGGTGGATGAGTATCAGGATACGAATACGGTACAGTTTAAGCTGGTAAGCCTTCTTGCCGGTAAGTATCAGAATCTGTGTGTAGTTGGTGATGACGACCAGTCGATCTACAAATTCAGGGGTGCGAATATCATGAATATCCTGAATTTTGAAAAAGAATATCCGAATGCGAAAGTGATCAAGCTGGAACAGAATTACCGTTCCACATCCACAATCCTGAACGCCGCAAATGAAGTGATCCGTCACAATACAGGACGAAAAGAGAAGTCGCTCTGGACCGAGAATGGTGAGGGTGAGAAGATTCAGTTCCGTCAGTTTGATTCTGCTTACGATGAGGCGGATTATATTGTCAGTGATATCAAAGACAAGGTGAACAGTGGAAAAAGAGAATATAAGGATTTCGCTATTTTATACAGAACCAATGCGCAGTCACGTATATTCGAGGAAAAGATGGTGGTATCCAATGTTCCGTATAAGATCGTTGGTGGAGTAAACTTCTATGCAAGACGCGAAATAAAGGATCTGCTGGCATATTTAAAAACAGTAGATAATGGAAAAGATGATCTGGCAGTACGGAGGATCATCAATGTACCGAAGAGGGGAATCGGACTGACAACTATCGGAAGGGTGCAGGATTATGCAACGGAACGGGAGATCAGTTTCTATGAAGCAATCCTGGCTGCAGGATCGGTTCCGGGAATCGGACGTGCGCTTGGCAAAATCGAATCCTTTGCAGCCCTGATTGAGCATTTTAAAGCCGAAGGCGAACGCATGAGTGTAGCGGAATTGATGGATGAGATTATCGATGCAACTGGATATGTAGAAGAACTGCAGGCAGATTCTGATGAAGAAGCAGAAAGCCGTCTGGAAAATATTGAAGAGCTTCGGAATAAAATTGTTGCATACGAGGAGTCCTGTGAAGCAGAAGATGAAAAATCGACACTTTCCGGTTTTTTGGAGCAAGTGGCATTGGTTGCAGATATCGACAGTCTTGATGAGGAGACGGACTATGTGGTGCTGATGACTTTACATAGTGCGAAAGGCCTGGAATTTCCACATGTCTATCTCGCCGGCCTGGAAGATGGGATTTTCCCAAGCTATATGACGATCACGGCAGATGATCCGGCAGAGCTGGAAGAAGAGAGAAGACTCTGTTATGTGGGAATTACCCGTGCAAAGGAGAATCTGACGCTGACCTGTGCAAGACGACGGATGGTACATGGTGAGACACAGTATAATAAGATGTCCAGATTCTTAAAAGAGATTCCGCTGAGTCTGCTTTCTACCGGTGCCCTGTTCAAAAAAGAGCAGACAGAGGAGGAACCAAAGGTATCTACTTACCGTCAGGCAAAGCAGGCATTTGCGACAAAAGCGTTCGCAGCGACAAAGCCTGCACAGCAGTTTACTGTGACCAAGGGAAAAGGTCCGGGATATGATGTGGGGGACAGAGTGCGTCATATTAAGTTTGGGGAAGGTCTGGTGACACAGATCACAGAAGGCGGACGAGACTATGAAGTGACTGTGGACTTTGATACGGCGGGCACGAAGAAGATGTTTGCCATGTTTGCAAAACTGCAGAAAATTGACTAAAATTGCACTATGTGCCTAAGAAACACATTCTTTTTCGGAAAATCTGTGCAATATGGTGGAAATTATGCATGGATTTGTGGTATACTAGCTATAAACAATGAGTGAGCCGAAGCAGAGAGTGACGGCAGAAAGGGCGTGTATGGAGATGAACAGAATCGAAGAATTACTTGCAACAACGAAACTCAACGATATGATGCATAAGAAAGATGATGATCAGAAGACAACTGTTCTCTGGATTCTTGCAATTATCGGTGCGGTAGCAGCAGTTGCAGCAATTGCATATGCAGTATATTGTTTCTTTACTCCGGATTATCTGGAAGACTTTGAAGAAGATTTTGACGATGATTTCGACAATGATTTCTTCAGTGATGAAGATGAAGTACAGTAATATTAAGAAAGCAGCGAAGGCAGGAATTGTCAAAGATTCCTGCCTTTTCTATGTGAGGGTATATAGATAGATGAAAAAAGGACAGATATTAGAAGGATATATAGAAAGGGTAGATTTCCCGAATAAAGGATTTGCCGTGGTAGAGGACGAAGAAAAAAAAGTGATCGTGAAGAATACCGTTCCGGAACAAAAGGTGCGTTTCGCGGTGAATAAGATACGAAAAGGTCAGGCAGAGGGACGGCTTCTGGAAATTCTGGAGCATTCACCGGAAGAATGTCAGCCGGCATGTCCGCATTTTGGAGTTTGTGGCGGATGCACTTATCAGAATCTGCCGTATGAAAAGCAGGTGGAGATGAAGGAAGCGCAGATCCATGCAATGATGGATGCGGCGGTTGATGGTGATTATATCTGGGAGGGTGTTAAAGAAAGCCCGGTCAGAGAGGCATATCGCAATAAAATGGAATTTTCTTTTGGAGACGAATATAAGGACGGACCTCTTGCACTTGGCATGCATAAAAGAGGCAGCTTTCACGATATTGTAAATGTTACAGAATGCAAGATTGTGGATGAGGATTTCAGACGAATTATAAAGGCGGTTCTGGAGTTTGCGACAGATACAGGTCTTCCGTATTATCACAGAATGCGCCATACTGGATTTTTCCGTCATCTTCTTGTGAGAAAGGCAGTTCGTACCGGAGAAATTCTGATCGATCTGGTAACAACATCGGAGGCACAGCTAGATGAAGCCAGACTGGTGGAAAAGCTTACCGGTCTTTCTTATGATGGGAAGCTTGCCGGAATTCTTCATACAACCAACAACAGCCTTGCGGATGTGGTAAAAGATGAAGGAACCAAAATTTTATATGGACAGGATTATTTCTATGAGGAACTTCTGGGACTGAAGTTCAAGATCACACCATTTTCTTTCTTCCAGACTAATTCCCTTGGCGCGGAAGTGCTTTATGAGGCAGCAAGATCTTATATCGGTGAGACGAAAGATAAGGTAATCTTTGATCTCTACAGTGGAACCGGAACGATTGCACAGATCCTTGCACCAGTGGCAAAAAAAGTAGTAGGTGTGGAGATCGTTGAAGAGGCTGTAGAGGCTGCAAAAGAAAATGCTGCTTTAAATGGACTCGATAACTGTACCTTCTGGGCTGGAGATGTGTTGAAAGTAATCGATGATCTGGGTGAAGTACCGGATCTGATCGTATTGGATCCACCAAGAGACGGTGTGCATCCGAAAGCACTGGAAAAGATCATTGATTTTGGTGTGGAAAGAATGGTTTATATTGCCTGCAAGCCGACCAGCCTGGCAAGAGATCTGGAGCTTCTGCAGGGAAGAGGATATCAGGTAGAACGGATTGGGTGTGTGGATCTTTTTCCGAGCACTTATCATATAGAGACGGTTGTCTTGCTTTCCAAGGGTGAGGTCGACTCGAAAAAGATTCGGGTTGAGTTCTCTTTGGAAGATATGGATATGTCCGAATTTCAAGATGGGGCAACTTACCCGCAGATCAAGGAGTATGTTTTGGAGCATACCGGGTTAAAGGTTTCCAACCTTTATATTTCTCAGATAAAGAGAAAATGCGGACTGGAAGTCGGCAAGAACTACAATCTGCCGAAGTCCGAGGATTCCAGACAGCCACAATGCCCACCGGAGAAGGAAAAAGCAATCCGAGAAGCATTCAAATATTTTGGGATGATCTAACATCCAGTAAAATGGAGGTTTCTTATGGATAGATTGATTTCTTGTGAGTTCAACATGGATAATGCCTGTGTGGAACTGAAATTTGCAAATGGTAGCATGATTGCGATTAACACCATCGCCGTGGAAAACGAGATTGCCGACAATATGTATCAGCGGTCAGAACTGGACTATCTGATCTACAATGATCCGATTGGATATGCAGACTTGATATTGAACGGTAATCCAGAAACCTATTTGAAAACTGTAACTGAATACAAACCGCTTGATAGCTAACCAACACCTTGCCCGTGGGAGAAATTCTGTGGGCATTTTTTGTATCTTTTCTGTGAACTCTATTGATTTTGATTGTCTAATGTGGTAGACTATCTATGGAGTCTAACGGTGTAGACATGGAGGGCATGAATATGGATTTTCCGAAGATTCACGAAAGTGAGTATAGGTTTTGCTTGATTATGTGGGAGCATGAGCCGGTTACTGCCGTCGAGCTTGTAAAGCTGTGTCAGAATCAGCTCGGATGGAAAAGGACTACAACTTATACCGTTATCAAGCGTCTTGGAGATCGCGGTGTGCTGAAAAACGACAATGGCACTATTACTTCTCTCGTTTCCAAAGATGAAGCTCAGGCGTGTGAGATCGACGAACTGGTTGAGAAGAAATTCGAGGGTTCTCTGCCTGCCTTTATCGCTGCTTTTACAAAGCATCAGGCTATGTCCGAAGATGAGCTTGATGAGATGCAGCGCATGATCGACCGCATCAGGAAAGGAGGTTCACAATGAACGAACTCTTTTTGAAAATCATCAACATGAGCATATCGGCAAGCTGGCTCGTCCTGGCAGTGCTGTTGCTCCGGTTTGTTTTGAAGAAAGCCCCCAAGTGGGTCAATGTCCTGCTCTGGGGCATCGTAGCAGTGCGGCTGGCTTTCCCATTTTCCATCGAGAGCGCATTGAGTCTAATTCCAAGTGCCGAAACCATTCCGCCGAACATTGGAATGAATACCACCCCTACCATCAATAGTGGAATAAATGCAATAAACAATGCTGTTAATCCTATCATCAGCCAGTCCAATACTCCGATGGCTGGTGCCAGTGTAAATCCTTTGCAAATCACCATCGGTATCTTTGAATACATCTGGATTTTCGGCATGATTGCACTTGCCTTATATACAGCTATCAGCTATTGGCGTCTGCATCGCAAAGTTGATACTGCCGTTCGCTACAAGGACAACATTTTCCAGAGCGAGAATGTAAAATCTCCGTTTGTGCTTGGCATCATAAAGCCAAGAATCTATCTCCCGTTCAACATGAACGGTCAGGATCTGGAACACGTTGTTGCCCATGAGCAAGCACACATTCATCGTAAAGACCATTGGTGGAAACCCCTTGGTTTCCTCTTACTGACAATCCATTGGTTCAATCCTCTCATGTGGTTGGCTTATGTTCTGCTGTGTCGTGACATTGAGCTAGCCTGCGATGAAAAAGTCATCAAGGAACTTGGCAATGAGCAGAGAGCCGATTATATGCAAGCACTTGTTGCCTGTAGTGTAAACCGCCGCATGATCGCCGCTTGTCCTCTTGCCTTTGGCGAGGTAGGTGTAAAGGAGCGCGTGAAGTCTGTGATGAATTATAAGAAGCCTGCGTTCTGGGTTATTATTATTGCAGTCATTATTTGCGTGGGCGTTGCGGTCTGCTTCCTGACGAATCCTAAACAAGACCGCTATACATTGCGAATTGTTGTTCCCGCAGGAAGTCAAGAGGAATTTGTATATACGGAGGAGGAAGTCAGCACAGTCAGAAATTCAATCAAAATATGGTCTGGTGATGGATTGGGTGATACAGAAGTTCTTTTGTTCCCCGTTAATAAAACAGCAGAAACCGGATACACAGCCACTTATCTTACGCATGGTATGTCTGTGGAATTTGATGCAGAAAAAGATACGTGGTTTAAGATTGGTGTGAATATGCAGAACCCCACCAATGAGGACATTATTGTTTATGTTGAAGTAGAAAATGTAGAAGTGCGTATTGTGGACGAGATAAATTCCGTAATAGAGTGGTTTGATTACCTTGAAACCCCTGATGAAATGAAATGGGACGGTAGTCTTGAAATCAGCCTCACCGAGTTTCCAGATGTGACCTTCCGTTGGACTTACGGAGAGATGCTGGCTGTTAAGGGTAGTAAAAGCACTTCACTTTATACGGGGATGCCAATCTGGAACGCCTATTTCTGCGACCTCACTGGCGACGGTTTGCCTGAGTTGTGTTCTTCAATCAGTTGGGGCTCAGGCATGATTGACAACCGTGTCATTATCTATGACTATGCAAACGGAGTAAGCTATGAGCTGTCTGACAGAGGGTATTTTGATTTCACTCTCAGACAGGATCATCAAGATGGCCGCTTGTATGTAGATAAAACAAAATATCATACTGATGAACTGGTAGAAACCGGCCGACTGGTTTTCAAGAATCATTGCATTCAGATTGAAGGTTTTTCCAACGAAGCGCATCAGGTGTTCCAAGCTGAAATTCTGGAAATTCATGATGGCAATTATCTTGTGAAGCCTGTTGAAGGTAGCTGGGAATTGAGTAGTGCAGACCGAATTGAAGTGCCGATCAGAAATGTGCATCCATCACCGGAACCTGAAATCGGAGATGTGATCGAAATTGAATACGCTGGTGAAATCCTTGAAACCTATCCTGCACAAATTGCAGATGTTTATGGTATCAAGGTTATTGAGAAAAACAAAGGCTTTACCCATCTGGCAAACGATGATTAGAAAATCACAAATATCGAATAATTAGTTTCAAGCAGATAAACCGCTGCAATTCTCATTCCAAAGGGGGGATGAATGTTGTAGCGGTTTTTTCTTTTTATGGTTCAAATGCCAGCATTGTTTTCGTTGGCAGTTTCTCGTTTTCACAGTTCAGAAGATACGCTATCACCTTGTTCGCAAAGCGATTTGTTTTCATGGTATCCCAATCAGCAAGTCGGATGATCTCTGCTGTACCGTTCTCGAAATCCAATGATATTTCGCCCCATTCTCCGTCGCAGTCTGCTTGATATTCGTAGATTGCGGCGGCGATTTTCTTTTTTTGCTTGGTTTTGGACACCTGTTTCAACCGGACAGCATGGAGCGCACCTTCGGCAACCAACAGTTCCGTTAGCTTGTCCACTGCTCTGCGGTAGGCTCTCTCTGCACCGCTGGCTGTGCTGCCCTCAAACATAACCGCCAGTTCTTCAAAGGTGGGGCGGTCTTTCCATGAGCTGACACGCCCACAGGTCATGCAGATCGCAAGACGCTTTTCAAGCAAGGTCTGTTCCCGGTAATTCAGTTTCTCAAATGCACGCTGCACCTTTTCTGCTTGTATGCCGTTCCAGAGGATGTCGGTATAGTTCCAACTATCGTAAAGGGCGACATCTTCGCCAGTTTCCTCGCCGTCCTCGTCTGTGACATAGAACGGCTGCTGGTTGCGGATTCCACGGACAACTTTCAGATATTCTTCCGCAAGGGCAAGGTCGCAGTTGTATTTCTTTGCAAATTCACTGACTGCATCCTTGGTGTTATGGTACAGCCAAGCCATTGACCGCACCATTTTGTAATTGGTCAGAGAGGACACCGACCATTTTTCTTCGCCCATGCGAAAACGGAGCATAGCATCCCGGATGAACGGATAGATGTATGTAGCATACTCTGCACCTTTGGCAGGCTCATAGTCCATCAGCTTTTGGAGCATTTGCTCCCGGCAGGAGAGCTTTATATCTATAAATCGGTCTGTGTTGTACAGATCGCCGCTATCTACACCAAGAAAAGATTTGATGCGCTTGTTGAGCTGCGGCTCGTAGTGTTGCAGGAAGAACGAAAAATATAGCAAATTCTTTTCCCGCAATGCAGACAAGATATATTCGTTTAGACTGCTTACCGCTGGCGGCTCCGGTTCCAGTTGGAAGATGCGCTCTGCTACATAGGGGATGATACCGTCCCCGTGCGGATTGACTTGGTATTTTGGTATGTATCCGGTCATATTCCATGAAAAATCATTCAGCATAGCGCACCTCCCTTCTAACAAATGCTTTCTGAATAGTAGCCTGATTTTAATTCTCAGATTGTGTTTCTTTTGCTTCTACTTTTACAATCATACATAGGCTTTGAACTGCATTAAAGAGACGGATACAATCCATCTCGTCAATTTCAAAATCCGATCTTCCATGTAATAGCCAATGCCTATTTATCGTTTCAGGTTCATCGGCAGAGAAATCGCTTTTTTGATACAGATTTCGGATGAAGTTGTTATAAGAAATCCATACATGTTTTTGAATTGTACTTCCTGTTGACGGGAAGGTATCGACCTTCTTTTGACAAACTTTCATCATCCTTACATCTTGTTTGTCATCGCTAAATTCTGACAGAATACCCTCGATAACCGAGAGAAGCGATGTTGCACAAACAGCATACAATTTATTTTGAAATGCTTGCCAGCACTGGTCTGTGAGATTTTTCAGTCCTTCTTTAATGGGAGATGCTTTGATTCCGTTCACCATATCTTTGGTTTTCTGAAAATCTTCTGTTGTAAAAAACCATTTCAAAAATGCATTGATATCATCCAATTTGTTCGTGTTTGCTATTGTTTTGACTGCGTAAATATTTAATTCTGCGGGTAAAGTCCACCCTTCTGTTGATAGCTTGCTCACAACAACATCTAATTCTTTATCAAATTCCTGTACACTTTCTTCAGCCTTCTTTGAAATAGCTTTTTGAATAGCCTCCATTTGTTCTTTCGTTAATTCTAACATTCGTATAACCCTCCGAGTTTAAGTGTTCCTATAATTTAGACTCTCATTTAGCAAAGCAGCTTGTCCCATTTCCTTTTCGTAATCGCCCTTGGCATAGGCTACATTGCTCAATGCCCGGAGCATCTTATCTTTTGCCAGCTTTTTCATAACCTCTGCAAGATCAGCGTCCAGAGTACCACGCTTCACATAGCGGTTTATGGTGTTCAGCCGTTTCTCATAAATCTGTTTCACCGGATGATCGTCCGCAAGCTCCCGTTGTTCTCTGCCTTTCAGGTTGCCGATCTGCCGACAGGTGCGGTGCAGCTTGTCCCCCGGTGCATAGCCGCCACAGTATTTGGTGTGCCGTGCGTTGGTGGTCAGAAACCACTTGCCGCAGATTTTGCATTTCTTCGGTGCATGACCAACACACAGGCCCTCAAAGAGATCAGACCGGAACATCCCTACAAAGGATACATAGTGCATCCGCTTGACCAGCTTCGCAACTTTTTCGCCGGGACGGATGACGGATACATACTGAACGGAATTGTTCAGGGTAGACATCCAGGCAT